>JAABUT010003241.1_pt1 | contig 14220 bp, 12 predicted proteins | sample 5559281 | NCBI WGS metagenome assembly JAABUT01 (sample SAMN10711880, study PRJNA513359) | rock metagenome | isolation source: Antarctica rocks | place: Antarctica: Victoria Land, Ricker Hills nord | collected 2016-01-04
GGCGCCGGGAGCACCGGCCGGCCGGCGAAGGCATCGGCGAGGTCGCGGAACAGCCAGGGCCGGCCCAGGCAGCCCCGGCCTACCACCACGCCGTCGCAGCCGGTCTCGGCCTGCATGCGCAGCGCGTCCGGCGCGGTCCACACGTCGCCGTTGCCCAGCACCGGCACGGCCGTCAGCTCCTGCTTGAGCCGAGCGATCGCCGTCCAGTCGGCCCGCCCGGAGTAGAGCTGCTCGGCGGTCCGCGCATGCAGGGCGACAGCGGCGGCCCCCTCGTCCTGCGCGGCCCGGCCGGCATCGAGGTAGGTCGGCGTCGCGTCGTTCACCCCCATGCGCAGCTTCACCGTGACCGGCACGGCGCCAGCGGCGCGTACGGCGGCCCGCACGATCCGGGCGAACAGCAGGGTGTGGACGGGCAGTGCGGCCCCACCGCCGCGGCGGGTCACCTTGGGGGAGGGGCAGCCCATGTTGAGGTCAACGTGGTGCACGCCGACGTCCTCGACGACGTGCAGCACCGCAGCGGCCACCACACCCGGGTCCACGCCGTACAGCTGCACGCTGCGCACGTCCTCGTCAGCGCCGAACGCCGCCAGCCGACCGGTGGTCTCGTTGCCTTGCAGCAGGGCGCGGGCCGACACCATCTCGCTGACATACAGGCCCGCGCCGTACGAGCGGCACAGGCGCCGGAAGGCAGCGTTGGTCACCCCAGCCATCGGGGCGAGCACCACCGGCGGGTCGACCGCGAGCGGTCCGATCTTCAGCACCACAGGTCGGTGATCCTCACGTCGAGGCGGGCCAGCAGGTCGCGCAGCAGCGGCAGCGACAGGCCGATCACATTGCCGGCGTCGCCGTCGACGCCCCGCAGGAACGGCGCCGAGCGTCCGTCCAGGGTGAACCCTCCGGCGACGTGCATCGGCTCGCCGCTGCCGACGTACGCCGCGAGCTCGTCGTCGGTGGGGCAGCCGAAGCGCACCACGGTGGTGGCGACGGCTGCGGCGGTGCGTCCGGTCGCCGTGTCGAACACGCAGTGCCCGGTCGCCAGCAGGCCGTCGCGGCCGCGCAGACTCTGCCAGAGCCGCAGGGCGTCCTCATCGCTCGCCGGCTTGCCGAACGCCGTGCCGTCGAGCACCAGTAGCGAGTCGCAGCCGACGACCAGCGCCTCCGGCGGGGCCTTCTCGGCGACGGCTCCGGCCTTGCGGGCGGCCAGCTCGGCCACCAGCTCCTGTGGGTCGTCGCGCTCGACCGCTGCCTCGTCGACGCCACTCACCAGCACGAGCGGATCCAGGCCTGCGTCGCGGAGCAGGCGGAGCCGGGCAGGGGAGGCCGAGGCGAGCACGAGCGGACGGGCAGCCACGAGCACCAATGCTCGCAGATGGTCGGTGCGATCTTCCTGCCAGACGAAAGTTCACCCCTGCGGGTGACCACATGCATGAAGTCCTGCGAGTTGGGACACACATGTACTCGATGACTGCCGCCACGCTCCAGACGACAGCGGGCGCGCCGCCGCTCACGTCGGCGGCGCCGTCCGCCGCCACCGTTGCGCCGGTGCAGACGCGCCGCCTCGCCCGGGGCGCCGCCATGCCCGCCCTGGTCCTCGGCCTGACTGCCTGTACGGCGTTCTACCTGCTCCTGCTCATGGCGGTCGTCCTGGCCCTGCGCTGAGTACCGCAGCGGGCTACGTGGCCCACGGCGGGCTCATGCGGCTGCCGTCAGGCAGGACAGCCTCCAGGCCGGGTGTTGTCGTCACCCACGCAGTGAGGCCCTTCGGGCCGCTGTCGATGCAGAGCTCGGCGTCGGCGGGTACGAGCGCGACGTCACCCGCCTGCAAGGCAGTCGAGGTCCCGTTCAGCGTCATCGTCATCTCGCCCGCCAGGACCAGCAGGACCTCCTCCCGCGAGGGCCGGTGGGCGACGCCGCGTTGATCGGCAGGGACGGTCAGCCGCCAGGCGCACAGCTGCGAACTGCCCCGCGCGGGCGAGATGAAGGAGGCAAACGTGCTGCCGTGCGCCTGGTACACCACCGCGTCATCCGCTCTGAAGTTCGGCATGCCAGCCCCCAACTAGTCCAGTCCGTTGACCAGATAGTCAGTCTCATTGACCGTCGTGTCAAACTTGCCGCGTGGACGACACCGGTATTGACGACACCGGTACTGAGGTCGTCGCGTTGGTCCTGCTCGCGGCTCACCAACTGGTCGAGCAGATCCAGCAAGGCGTTCGTGACCGCGGCTTCAAGGACGTGCGACCAGCCCATGGGTTCGCATTCGCTCGCCTGGCGTCGGGCGGTGCCACGATCGTCGACCTGGCGGGCCACCTCGGCGTCACGAAGCAGGCGGCAAGCCAGCTCGTGCAGCAGCTGCTCGACTCGGGTTACGTCAACCGCGAAGCGGCCCCCGACGACGGCCGGGCACGACTGATCACCCTCACTGAGCGAGGACGGGCGTGCACCCGAGCCGCCGACGACGCAGCCCGCCACACCGTCGACCGGTGGCGCGGCAAGACCTCTCCTGAAGCCCTCACGACGCTGCGCGTCGCCTTGGCCGCGTTGGTCGTCCGGGGTCCGGTCCGCCCGGCCTGGTAGGCAGCGAGACCCGTCGCGGCATGCCACGTCGTCGTCGATCCGAGCAGCAGCTGCCTTGCGAGCCACGGTCCGTACTCTGCCGGCATGCCGTCCACCTCCGCCGCGGCCTGGCCGGTCGCGGCCGGGCTGGCCGCCGGCGTCGGTTTGGACGCGCTGCTGGGCGATCCGCGGCGAGGGCACCCGGTCGCCGCCTTCGGGTCCCTCGCCGCCGTTGCCGAGCGCCGGGTGTATCGGGACTCGCGGGCGGCCGGCACGGCGTACGCCGCGGCGCTGACGGTGCTGCCGACGCTGGCCGGAGTCGCGGCGATGCGGATCGCCGTCGGCGCGGCGCCCCGGGGCGCCGTGACCGCGCTCGCCGCCTGGACCGTGCTCGGCGGCAGCTCCCTGCGCGCCGAGGCGAGGACCGTGCACCGGCTGCTCGAGGTCGGCGACCTGGCCGGCGCACGCCGGCGGCTGCCGCACCTGTGCGGCCGCGACCCGGAGACTCTGGACGCCGCCGGCCTGGCCAGGGCAAGCGTCGAGTCGGTCGCGGAGAACACCTCGGACGCCGTCGTCGGGCCGCTGCTGTTCGGGGCGCTCGGCGGGGTGCCCGGCCTGCTGCTCTACAGGGCCGTCAACACCCTCGACGCCATGGTCGGGCACCGCACGCCGCGGCACCTGCGGTTCGGCTGGGCCGCGGCGCGGGCCGACGACCTCGCCAACCTGCTGCCGGCGCGGCTCACAGCCGGTCTCGCGGTCGCACTGGCCCCGCTGGTCGGGGGCCGGCCCGCACCGGCCCTGCGGGTCTGGCGGCGGGACGGCCGGCGGCATCCCAGCCCCAACGCCGGCCAGGTCGAGGCGGCCTTCGCCGGTGCGCTGGGCCGCTCCCTCGGCGGCCGGCTGACCTACGCGGGCCGGGTGGAGGACCGGCCGGTGCTCGGCTCCGGGCCGGTGCCCGAGCCGGCCGACGTGCTCCGCGCGGTCCGGCTGTCCGCCGCGGTCAGTGCCGCCGCCGCGCTGCTGGCGGTCACCGGCCGCGCCGTACTGGACGGGCGGTCCACGGCGTGACCGCCGGCGCGCTGCTCGTCGCCGGCACCACCTCGGACGCCGGCAAGTCGGTCGTCACCGCGGGACTGTGCCGGTGGCTGGCCCGCCAGGGCGTGAAGGTGGCACCGTTCAAGGCCCAGAACATGAGCCTGAACAGCGCCGTCACCGTCGACGGCGCCGAGATCGGCCGGGCCCAGGCGATGCAGGCCGCGGCCGCCGGCGTCGAGCCGGAGGCGGCGATGAACCCGGTGCTGCTCAAGCCCGGCAGCGAGCGCAGCAGCCAGGTCGTCGTGCTGGGCCGGCCGTACGCCGAGGTGTCGGCGCTGTCCTACCGGCGGCACAAGGCGGCGCTGCTGCAGGTGGCCCTTGAGTGCCTGGCGGACCTGCGCGGCCGCTACGACATGGTGATCTGCGAGGGGGCGGGCAGCCCGGCCGAGATCAACCTGCGGACCACCGACATCGCCAACATGGGCCTGGCCCGGGCCGCCGGCCTGCCGGTGCTCGTGGTCGGCGACATCAACCCCGGAGGTGTCTTCGCGGCGCTGTTCGGCACGCTGGCGCTGCTGTCGCCCCAGGACCAGGCGCTGGTCGCCGGCTTCGTGGTCAACAAGTTCCGCGGCGACGAGGAGCTGCTGCGGCCCGGGCTGGCGATGCTGGAGCAGCTGACCGGGCGGCCGTCGTACGGCGTGCTGCCGTGGACCGAGGGACTCGAGCTCGACGTCGAGGACTCCCTCGGGCTGTCCGCCCCGGTCGCCCCGCTGCCGCCCGTCGGCCGGGACGTGCTGCGGATCTCGGTGTTGCGGCTGCCCCGGCTGTCCAACTGGACGGACGTGGACGCGCTGCGCAGCGAACCGGGTGTGCTCGTGCGCTTCGCGACGACCCCGCAGGAGCTGGCCGACGCCGACCTGGTCGTGCTGCCCGGCACCAGGGCGACGGTCGACGACCTCGGCTGGCTGCGGTCCCGCGGGCTGGACGGGGAGCTGGCCCGCCGGGCCGCCGCGGGCCGCCCGGTGCTCGGGGTGTGCGGGGGCTACCAGCTGCTCGGCCGGACCATCTCCGACGGCGTCGAGTCGCGGTCCGGCGAGGTCGAGGGGCTCGGGCTGCTGCCGGTGCACACGACCTTCGGGCGGGACAAGGTGCTGGGGCGCCCGACCGGGTCCTACCGCGGGCAGCCGGTGACCACGGCGTACGAGATCCACCACGGCCGGGTGCGGCGTGAGGGCGGCGAGGACTTCCTGGACGGCTGCCGGGTCGGTGCCGTCAGCGGCACGGTGTGGCACGGGGCGCTCGAGTCCGACGGGCTGCGCCGGGTGCTGCTGGCGGAGGTAGCCGCGCAGGCCGGCCGAGACTGGCAGCCAGGCACGACCTCCTTCCAGGAGGTGCGGCAGGCGCGGCTGGACCTGCTCGGGGACCTGGTCGCCGAGGGGCTGGACACCGAGGCGGTGCTGCGGCTGCTCGAGCACGGCGCGCCGGCCGGGCTGCCGTTCGTCCCGCCCGGTGCCCCGGACGAGGACGGTGCCGCGCCCCGCTAGGGGCGGTCCCGGAAGACCCGGTTGACCAGCGTCTGCACGTCGCGGTCGAGCGAGGCGATCCTCGCGTCGACGCCGTCGAACCTCCTGTCGACCGCGTCGAACCTCGCGTCGACGGTGGCGAACCTCGCATCGACGGTGGCGAACCGGGCGTCGACGGCGTCGAACCGCGCCTCCAGGAAGCCGCGCAGGCTCTGCTGGGACAGCGCCACCAGGGCGAGTGTGCCGGTCGCGAGGACGCCGAGGATGCCGAGCAGCACCCAGCCCTGCGCCATCGTGGTCATGGCGAGAGTGTCTCCGCCGCCGGACCCGGTGGCAACCGCGGCGGCCGGCGCTGTGGAGACTGGCGCGGTGACCCTGCTCCTGCTGTCCACTGCCGACACCGACCTGCTCGCGGCCCGCGCGGTGACACAGCCGGCGCTGCCGCTGCGCCTGGCCAACCCGGCGCGCACCGACGCTGTCGACCTGGCCGGCGTCACCCTCGTCCTGGTCCGGCTGCTGGGCGGACGCCGCGCGTGGGAGGGCTTCGACGGCCTGCTCCGCGACTGCGCCTCCGCCGGTGTCCCGGTCGTGGCGGTCGGGGGAGAGGGCGCCCTGGATGCCGAGCTCACCGCCGCCTCCACGGTCCCCCCGGGCGTCGTCACGGAGGCGGCCGCCTACCTGCGCGAGGGCGGGGTGGACAACCTGCGCGAGCTCGTCGCGTTCCTGTCCGACACGGTGCTGCTCACCGGCCACGGCTTCGCGCCGCCGGCACCGCTGCCGGCGTACGGCGTGCATGGCAGCCGTACGGCGGACCCCGCGCTCCCCACCGTCGGAGTGGTCTTCTACCGCGCCCACGAGCTGTCGGGCAACACCGCGTTCGTCGGGGTGCTGTGCGACGCCGTCGAGGCGGCGGGGGCCAACGCGCTTCCGGTCTACGTCGGCTCATTGCGCCCGGACGACAGCGGTCGCATCCCCGCCGTGGACCAGCACCTGCGCGGCGTGGACGCGCTGGTCGTCACGGTGCTCGCCAGCGGTGGGTCGCACGCCGCGGACGCGGAGGGCTGGGATGCCACGGCGCTGGCCGACCTCGATGTGCCGGTGCTGCAAGCGATGTGCGTCACCAGCAGCCGGGCCGCCTGGGAGGCGAGCGACACCGGGCTCGCTCCGATCGACGCGGCGATGCAGGTGGCGATTCCCGAGTTCGACGGGCGGCTGGTCACCGCGCCGTTCTCCTTCAAGGAGCAGGGACCCGACGGGGTGCCGTCCTACGTCGCCGACCCGGAGCGGGCGGCCCGCGTCGCCGGCACCGCCGTCGCGCATGCCCGGCTGCGGCACGTCCCCAACACCGACAAGCGGCTCGTGCTGATGCTGTCGTCGTACCCGACCAAGCACTCTCGGGTCGGAAACGCGGTCGGGCTCGACACTCCGGCGTCGGCCGTGCGCGTGCTGCAGGCGCTGCGCGCAGCGGGCTACGACACCGGCCGGTTCCCCGAGGACGGCGACGAGCTGGTGCACACGCTGATCGCGGCGGGCGGCCACGACGTCGAGTGGCTCACCGAGGACCAGCTCTCGGCGGCCGTCGCGCGGGTGCCGCTGGCCCGGTACCGCGAGCACTTCGAGGCGCTGCCGGAGCAGCTGCGCGAGAGCATGCGCGCGCACTGGGGCGAGCCGCCCGGCAGCCTGTACGTCGACGGCGAGGACATCGTGCTGGCCGCCCTGCGCTACGGCAACGTCGTGCTGGCCATCCAGCCGCCGCGGGGGTTCGGCGAGAACCCGATCGCGATCTACCACGACCCCGACCTGCCGCCGTCCCACCACTACCTGGCCTGCTACCGCTGGCTGGCGGCCGACCCGTCCGAGGGCGGGTTCGGCGCGCACGCGGTGGTCCATCTGGGCAAGCACGGGACGCTGGAGTGGCTGCCGGGCAAGGGATTGGGGCTGTCCGCGTCATGCGCGCCGGACGCGGTGCTGGGCGACCTGCCGCTGTTCTACCCGTTCCTCGTCAACGACCCCGGCGAGGGCACGCAGGCCAAGCGGCGCGGGCACGCCACCGTCGTGGACCACCTGGTGCCGCCGATGGCGCGCGCCGAGACCTACGACGAGATGGCGCAGCTGGAGCAGCTGCTCGACGAGTACGCCCAGGTGCAGGCGATGGACCCCGCCAAGCTGCCGACGATCCGCCAGCAGGTGTGGGCGCTGGTCGAGCGGGCCCAGCTGCACCACGACCTGCACGTGAGCGAGTCGCCCAGCGACGAGGAGTTCGACCAGTTCATCCTGCACGTCGACGGCTATCTCTGCGAGGTCAAGGACGTCCTCATCCGGGACGGCCTGCACGTGCTCGGGCTGGCACCGGCCGGTGAGCCGCGGGTCGACCTGGTGCTCGCGATCCTGCGCGCGCAGCAGACCTGGGGCGGCGGGAGCGGCGCCCTGCCAGGGTTGCGGCGGGCGCTCGGTGCGGCGTACGGCCTGGTCGAGGACGACCGCAGGCAGGCCGACGAGCTCGAGGGTATGGCCCGTCGCCTCGTGCAGTCGCTCGACGTCAAGGGCTGGGACACCGCTGTCGTGCCCGCGGTGGTGCACGACGTTCTCGACCGCGCGCTGCCCGACGTCGAGGCGGTGCTGCGCTTCGCCTGCGAGGAGGTGGTACCGCGGCTGGCCCGCACCACCGACGAGGTGGACAACCTGCTGCACGGCCTGGAGGGCGGCCACGTGCCCGCGGGGCCGTCCGGCTCTCCGACCAGAGGCCTGGTGGGCGTGCTGCCGACCGGACGCAACTTCTACTCGGTCGACCCCAAGGCCATCCCGTCGCGCAACGCCTGGGCCGTCGGGGTGGCGCTGGCCGACTCTCTGCTGGCCCGCTACGTCGCCGACCACGGCGAGCACCCGGCCTCCGTCGGGCTGGTCGTCTGGGGCACCTCGGCGATGCGCACCTCGGGTGACGACATCGCAGAGGCCCTGTGGCTGCTGGGGATCCGTCCGGTCTGGGACGAGGCGTCGCGCCGGGTGACCGGCCTCTCCGTCGTACCGCTGGAGGAGCTGGGCCGGCCGCGGGTCGACGTGACGCTGCGGATCAGCGGCTTCTTCCGCGATGCGTTCCCCCACGTCGTGGCGATGCTGGACGAGGCGGTGCGCATGGTCGCCGGGCTGGACGAGTCACCCACCGACAACCTGCTGCGGGCCCACGTCGACGCGGACGTCGCGGCCGGCGCCGACCCGCGGCGGGCGACCGCACGAGTCTTCGGATCCAAGCCCGGGGCGTACGGCGCCGGGCTGCTGCCGCTCATCGACTCGCGCGACTGGAAGACCGACGCGGACCTGGCCGAGGTCTACGCCGTGTGGGGCGGCTACGCCTACGGGCAGGGGCTTGACGGTGTCCCGGCCCGCGGCGACATGGAGCGGGTCTACCGCCGGGTGCGGGTCGCGGCCAAGAACCAGGACACCCGCGAGCACGACATCGTCGACAGCGACGACTACTTCCAGTACCACGGCGGCATGGTGGCGGCAGTGCGCTCGCTCACCGGGAGCTCGCCGGAGGCCTACGTCGGGGACAGCGCGGTGCCCGACACGGTGCGGACCCGCACCCTGCAGGAGGAGACGCACCGGATCTTCCGGGCGCGCGTCGTCAACCCCAAATGGGTCGCCGCCATGCAGCGGCACGGCTACAAGGGCGCCTTCGAGCTGGCCGCGACCGTCGACTACCTGTTCGGGTACGACGCCACCGCCGGCGTGGTGGACGACTGGATGTACGAAAAGCTCGCGGCGGCGTACGTCTTCGACGGGGTCAACCGGGCCTTCATGCGCAAGAGCAACCCCTGGGCGCTGCGCGGGATCGCCGAGCGGCTGCTGGAGGCGGCGGACCGCGGGCTGTGGGAGGCACCGTCTGAGCAGACGCTGGCCGGCCTGAAGCGCACCTATCTCGAGCTCGAGGGTGACCTGGAGGGCGACGGCTGAGGGCCGCGGGATCGGACGTGGCAGTGCGGCCGACCCGAGGGCCGGCCGCACCGTGTGGTTCCGTGCTGCTACTGGGCCTGCACCAGCCGGACGGTCTGGGTGGCCGTGCTGCACGTGGCCGAGCCGGTCTTGACGAACGTGCCGAGGATGCCTCCGACATTGACGTCGCAGATGTTCGCGGCGACATTTGCGGCCACGCCGATGTTCGCGTTGTTCAGCACGTTGACCGTGAGGTTGTTGGCCACGTCGGTGACGGTCACGTTCACTAGACCGCCCGTGAACACGGGACCGGCGGCCTGGGCGGGGGCGGCGAGCGCTCCTCCGCCGAGGGTCAGTGCGCCGGCGGTGCCTAGGGTGGCGATGGTGCGGGTGAGCTTCACGATGTTCCTCCAGAGGCTTAGGGCCCGATGTCGGATGACGTGGGGCCTGTCGCTCACCTCCTCCTGCCCGCGTGCCTGGCCGCCCCGCATAGCCTCGCGGCCACAAGACTGCCCATTTGCAGTCGCCGTACCCGCCGGTAAGGTGAAGCCCAAAAGCCTGCAACTAGGGTTCTTTCCGGACACGAACCGGACCAACGTCACCTGCGGACCGGTTGGCACCGTGCTGGTGGTGGCCCGCTTCCTGCCCGGGCACCAGTCGTCGGACCAGGCCGGCGGTGGGACGCGGCCTGGAGCTACGTGGCGTTGGCTCGTGCGTCGGCTGGCGCCGCCGGGACCGGCTGCTGCGTGACGGCGCGGACTGTCGTCTTCCCCTGAGCCGTGGACGCTAGGGTGCTCGTGCAACCGACGACAGCCGAGCAAGCCGGTGCGAGACCGGTGCGGTCCCGCCACTGTGAGCCGGCCCTGCCAGGGCCGGGAGCCAGACACTCGTGTCGTCGAAACCCCTACCCGGGACGCGGATCCCGAGGAAGGCCTCGATGACGACGCGTCCGTGGCCGCGATGAGCGGTCCGCTCTACCCCTTCTCCGCCGTCGTCGGCCTCGACGACCTACGTCTCGCGCTCGTCGTCAACGCCGTGTCGCCCGCCGTGGGCGGAGTGCTGGTCCGGGGCGAGAAGGGCACCGCCAAGTCCACCGTGGTGCGGGCGCTCGCCGCGCTGCTGCCGCCGGTGGACGTGGTGGCGGGCTGCCGCTTCTCGTGCGACCCGAGCACGCCCGAGCCGGACTGCCCCGACGGTCCGCACACGACGCCGGTCGCCGCCGTGCGCGGTGCGCGCCTCGTCGAGCTGCCCGTCGGGGCCTCCGAGGACCGCCTGGTCGGCTCGCTGGACCTGGAGCGGGCGCTCACCCAGGGCGTGTCGGCGTACGAGCCGGGGCTGCTGGCGGGCGCACACCGCGGCGTGCTGTACGTCGACGAGGTCAACCTGCTGCACGACCACCTGGTCGACCTGCTGCTCGACGCGGCCGCGCTCGGCACGTCCTACGTCGAGCGCGAGGGTGTCTCGGTGCGGCATCCCGCGCGCTTCCTGCTGGTCGGCACGATGAACCCCGAAGAGGGCGAGCTGCGCCCGCAGCTGCTCGACCGCTTCGGGCTGACCGTCGAGGTCGCCGGGACCCGTGACCCGGCGGAGCGGACCGAGGTCGTACGCCGACGGCTGGCGTACGAGGCGGACCCCTCCTCCTTCGCCGCCCGCTGGCGTGAGGACGACGTCGCACTGGCCGGGCGCATCGCCGCCGCGCGCGAACGGCTGCCGCTGGTCCGCCTGGGCGACCGTGCGCTCCGCGAGATCACCACCGTGTGCGCGGCCTTCGGGGTGGACGGGCTGCGCGCCGACATCGTCACAGCCAAGGCGGCGCTCGCCCTGGCCGCCTGGGCCGGGCGCCACGAGGTGGGCACGGACGACGTCCGTACGGCGGCGCGCCTCGCGCTGCCGCACCGGCGCCGGCGCACCCCGTTCGAGGCGCCGGGGCTGGACGAGCAGCAGCTCGAGGACGCCCTGCAGGAGGCGGGCGCCGGCGAGGACGCCACCGCCCAAGGCGCACCCGACGAGGGGGGTGCCGACCGCGGTGACGGGCCGGCTGGTGGCGGGTCGCCGGACCGGCCGGACGGGGACGGGGACGGTCCCGACGGCCCGGACGGCGGCGGTACCCCGCCCCCCGGCGGCCAGGAGGCAGCGGACGACGCCTCCGCGCCGGCCGACCCCACCGGCGAGAGGCATGAGCAGCCAGGGGAGCCCGAGCGCGTCGGCGCCGGTGCCTCCGGAGCCCAGGGCCGGCCGCAGCAGCCCGGCGAGGTGTTCGCCCCCGTCGCCCTGCGGGTGCCGGGGGTCAACCGCAGGGCCGGTGCGGCCGGGCGGCGCTCGCGCACCGAAGGCGGCTCCGGGCGGCTCACCGGCGGGCGATTGCCGGCCGGCCGGCTGCGGTCGCTGCACCTGACGGCGACCCTGCGCGCCGCCGCCCCGCAGCAGGTGGCCCGCGGCCGGCGCGGCCCCGGCGTGCTGCTGCGAACGTCGGACCTTCGGGAGGCGGTGCGCGAGGGGCGGGAGGGCAACCTGGTGCTGTTCGTCGTCGACGCGTCAGGCTCGATGGCAGCCCGACAGCGGATGGGCGCGGTCAAGGGTGCCGTGCTGAGCCTGCTGCTCGACGCCTACCGGCGGCGCGACAAGGTCGCCCTCGTGAGCTTCCGCGGCAGTGCTGCCGAGCTGGCGCTGCCGCCGACCTCCAGCGTCGACGCGGCGGCGGCCCGGCTCACCGACCTGCCGACGGGCGGTCGCACGCCCCTCAGCGCCGGCCTGCTGCGCGCCGCCGAGGTGCTGCGGGTGGAGTCGGTGCGCGACCCGGCCCGGCGGGCGCTGGTCGTCGTCGTCACGGACGGCCGGCACACCAGCGGACCATCCCCCGAGCCGGCCGCTGCCCACCTCGCCGCGAGCGGCGCGGCCTGCGTCGTCGTGGACTGCGAGAGCGGCCCGGTGCGGCTCGGGCTCGCTGCCGAGCTCGGCAGCCGTCTCGGGGGGCTCACGCTGCGGCTCGAGGAGCTGTCGGCCGACGCGCTGACCGCTGTCGTCAAGGCGGCGGCATGAGCCCGCAGGGCGTGCCGACGAGTGTGCCGGACGACGGGCTGACGACCCGCCAGCGGCGCAGCCGGGCGCTGGTGGTGGTGCACACCGGTGAGATGAAGGGCAAGAGCACCGCCGCGTTCGGCCTGGCGCTGCGGGCCTGGAACCAGGGCTGGCCGATCGGGGTCTTCCAGTTCGTCAAGAGCGCCAAGTGGAAGGTCGGTGAGGAGCACGCCCTGCGGACCCTCGGTGCCAGCGGCGAGGGCGGCCCCGTCGCCTGGCACAAGATGGGCGAGGGCTGGTCGTGGATCCAGCGGCCCGGCACCGAGGCCGACCACGCCGCCGACGCCCGCGAGGGGTGGGAGCAGGTGCAGCGCGACCTGGCCGCCCAGACCTACCGCTTCTACGTGCTGGACGAGTTCACCTACCCGATGAAGTGGGGCTGGGTGGACGTCGAGGACGTGGTCGCCACGCTGCGCGACCGGCCCGGGAGCCAGCACGTCGTCATCACCGGCCGCGACGCCGACCCGAGGCTGGTCGAGGCCGCCGACCTCGTCGTACAGCTGACCAAGGTCAAGCACCCGATGGACAGCGGGCAGAAGGGGCAGCGGGGGATCGAGTGGTGACCCTTCCGCGCCTCGTCGTCGCCGCGCCCTCTTCCGGGTCGGGCAAGACCACCGTCGCCACCGGGCTGATGGCGGCGCTGCGCAACCGCGGCTTGCGGGTCTCGCCGCACAAGGTCGGCCCGGACTACATCGACCCCGGCTACCACGCGCTCGCCACCGGCCGGCCGGGTCGCAACCTCGACCCGGTGCTGGTCGGCGAGGAGCGGATCGCGCCGCTGCTGCTGCACGGTGCGGCCGGTGCCGACGTCGCCGTGGTCGAGGGCGTGATGGGCCTGTACGACGGACGCGCCGCCGGCATCTTCGGCAGCACCGCCCACGTGGCCCGGCTGCTGAGCGCCCCGGTGGTGCTGGTCGTGGACGCCTCCTCGCAGAGCCGCTCGGTTGCCGCGCTCGTGCACGGCTTCGCGTCGTACGACGGCGGGGTGCGGCTCGGCGGGGTGGTGCTCAACCGGGTCGGCAGCGACCGGCACGAGGCGCTGCTGCGGGAGGCGCTCACCGGCGTCGCGCCGGTGCTCGGCGTGCTGCGGCGCGACGCGCAGGTCGAGACGCCGAGCCGTCACCTCGGGCTGGTGCCGGTCGCCGAGCGGGCACCGGAGGCGCTGGCCTCGATCGCGCGGCTGGCCGCGCTGTGCGCCGCCTCCCTCGACCTCGACGCGCTGCTCGCGCTTGCCCGCACCGCCCCGGACCTGGACGCCGAGCCCTGGTCGGCACCGCCCGTGCCGGCCCCGCGCCGGCCGGTCGTGGCCCTCGCCGGCGGCCCCGCATTCTCCTTCTCCTACGCCGAAACCATCGAGCTGCTCACCGCTGCCGGCGCCGACGTGGCGACTGTCGACCCGCTGCGCGACGAGGCACTGCCGGACGGCACCGCCGGCCTGGTGCTCGGCGGCGGCTTCCCCGAGGTGTACGCCGAGCAGCTGTCCGCCAACGAGGCCCTGCGCGCCGACGTCACCCGCCTGGCGGCGACCGGCGCGCCGGTGGCCGCGGAGTGCGCCGGGCTGCTCTACCTGTGCGAGCAGCTGGACGGGCGGCCGATGTGCGGTGTGCTGCCGGCCCGCGGCCGGATGACCTCCTCGCTGGCGCTGGGCTACCGCGAGACCAAGGCGGCGACGCCGAGCTGGATGGGCGACCAGCCGGTGACCGGGCACGAGTTCCACCGCACCCGGGTGGAGGGCGAAGGCGCTCCGGCGTGGGAGAGCGGCGAGGGATTCGTGCGCGGCGGCGTGCACGCCTCCTACCTGCACCTGCACTGGGCCGGCGTGCCCGGGCTCGCGGACAGGTTCGTGCGGTCGTGCGCCTGACCGGGGTGGGCGTCGGGCCCGGTGACCCGGAGCTCGTGACCGTCAAGGCGGTCCGCGTCCTGCGCGAGGCCGACCGCGTGGTCGTGCCGGTGATGGACGCCGCCGAGCAGGGTCGGGCCGAGGCGACGGTCCGCGCCCACATCGCACCGGACCGGCTGCAGCGCCTGGTCTTTGCCCTCGACGACCGCGGCGGCCTGACCGACACCCGGCGGCAGGCCTGGGAGACGGCGGCCGACGAGG
>JAABUT010003242.1_pt1 | contig 14218 bp, 14 predicted proteins | sample 5559281 | NCBI WGS metagenome assembly JAABUT01 (sample SAMN10711880, study PRJNA513359) | rock metagenome | isolation source: Antarctica rocks | place: Antarctica: Victoria Land, Ricker Hills nord | collected 2016-01-04
CGTACGCAGCAGGTGTGGCACCTTCGGGAACTCCTCATCGAGCTCTGCCGCGTTCAGCGTCGCCTGCTCGGTGTGCAGGCTGAGCGTGCGGGCCCCCTCATCGACCGACAAGGTGCACGGCAACATCACCGCAGCGGCGTCCTTGGCTGCGGCGAGGAACCGTTTGGTATCGGCCATCGTCATCAGGAAGGGCCCCGCCCATTCGCCTTCAGTGAGCTTCGCACGGGACCGGCCCACCACGTAGCGGTTCGTTGCCGTCGCCACCAGGTAGCCGTCGATGGTGTCCAGCTGCACCGCGCACAACATCGGCAACGTGGTCTCTTTGCCGGCGAATGGCACCGCCGCCTTGAGTACATCGCGCACAGCGGAAGCGGGAAGGGTCACAGCGTTCATCAGAGTCTCCAAACGATCGTGGGCTGGTCAGGCCCGGTTAGTTGGTCCCCTCAATCTACCCGTCGACGGCCACAAACTGGGTGGTACAACAGGATTCAACCCACCACCGGGACACCCCATGCCGGGTGCCCCGGTGGTGGGTGGTGGCGCACCCCGGCTGTTTGGGTGCGCCTGCGCCTGGCCCCTTTATCCGGGGTCGGCGGCATCGAGCTGTTTCAGTGCGTCGTCGAGGATGCGGCGCAGCCCGGACCGGGTGCCCTCGATGACACAGACCGTATCGGCGCTGAAGACCAGGGCGAGTTCGTCGACGACGTCCTCGCCGATCTCGGTGCCGGCTGATGCGACCTCGACCGCGGTGGCGGCACCCATCCATTCCACGCGCACACTCACGATGCGCTCCTGACTGGTTGGTGGGAGGTGTACGCGAACAGCACCCCGGACTCGCGGGCGAGGTGGTCGATCGCGGGGTAGCCGGCCATTACGCCACCGTCGCATCGTCGGAGGAGGTCTCACCCAATGCGGCGAGTACCCGCCGAGCCGCGGCCACCACCTGCTCGCCGGATTCGCGGACCTTGTTCACGTCCCCACCGGACCATCCGGCGACGTAGCCGAAGGTGTAGGACCCGGCGTCGAGTCCGTGGGCGGCGGCGAGCACATAGGCCACCGACTCCGCTTCCACTTCACACCGGCCGCGGCAGGTGCGGTAGGTCGGCAAGTCCTGCACATGCCCGCACTCGATGTGCCCGAGCTCTTTTCTGCACCAACCAGGACTCCGGCACCGACCAGCTCAAAGTGCTGACCATCCGGCCACATCCGCCATGCAAGTGGCCCAGATCGAGCTGGGTGAGTACGTCACCGTCGTGGCGAACTGTAAGAACTCGTTGAAGCTGTCCGAGACGCATGGCGCTGACCGGCAGGATCAATTAGTGTCGAAAGCGGTGTCTCGGGATCTTGTCGCCTTCTTCAGGCAGCGGAATCAGACAGTCGGTCTGGTGTGGGCAGACCCGTCCCGTCGCCCCCTGCGCCGACCTACCCGGTCCATCCGTTGGACGGTCTGCTGGACTGGCATGGTGAGGTGATGTCTTCCGTCCCCTGGGTCACGACCTCGCCGGAATTAGTCGAGAAGATCGTGGCAGTGATGCTCAGCCGTGAGAACGAGCGCGCCCATCGGATCCGAGCGTCCAAAGGCGACGGCGGTCTGGACATCGTCGTGCCGACTGGCCCCAAGCTCCCGGGCCCCGTCACCGACTACCAGATCAAGTATTTCGCCACAAACCTGAGCGGTAACCAGAAAGCGCAGATCGAGCACTCCCTGCTGAGCGCCCGAGACACACATCTCGACCCGGCTAGCGGCTTCACGATCGACCTGTGGTTGCTCACTCTCCCGCTCGACCAGACCCGCGAGCAGTCCGAGTGGCTAGCTAGCCTTGCGACGACACATGAGATCCCGTTTCCTGTCGAGTGGCGAGGGCTGAATTTCCTCGACGGCCTCGCCGCGAAGTACGGCGATGTTGTTGACTATTACCTGAGCGACGGGCGCGTCCGGCTCGAGAGCTCAATCAAGGATCTCCGCGGTCTAGTCGGCCTACCGGACGGCTCCGACCCCGGGCACCTGCTCCTGCCCGCCGACGTGTATAAGCCCCTCAGCAACCTGTTCCTCGCACTCAACCGGGATGATCCGCACTACCGGTACGAGTACGAACTGACGGCCGTGCCGCCACCGCCGGTGTTCCGACCAGGCCTGGTCGCAAGCGCAAGCCGCACCGAGGGCGGCGTGTGCATCACGGTGCATATTATTGCCCGCTACGAGCTGGCCACAGTCGATGTTCCGGTCCCAATCTCGATACAGATCGACCCGTCCACCATGGATGAGACCACCAAAGGAAGCCTTGGACAACTTTCTCAAGTACGGATCCCCGGTCGAGCTGAGCAACGGCGTCATCAGCCACGGGGAGATTGGCCTTCCGGCCGGGCTGGGCTGGGCGGGCCCCATTGCTGGCGTTCGGATCGGGGCGGCAACCTCACCGACGATGCCCGGCGGCAACGTCCGATGGTGCATCCTGCCGCCCGGGCAGGGCTTGGCGGCGCCGATCGCCGAAGTCCTCATTCACGGCGACCCCCCCACGTCCGGGCCCGCTGGCGGGACGCGCGTCACCGGGCAGGACGGCTCTGGCCTCGTCCGCGCGCAGATACTTATCGACGGCGCCCCTCCCAATGTGACTACCATCTTCTCCTTTACGCCTGCCGACCCAACTGAATTTGTCGGGCTGCCTGTCCAGCAAGTCCTGCCAGTCTTGCGCTTCGCCGCCGCGTGGCACGAGCCGAACCGCCTCATGTTTGCCCCTGAGCACGGCCCTCTCATCGTCGACACTGAGCAACCAATTTCAACACCACCGGAACTGCGCCAGTGGGTGTTGCGCTACTCCGAGGGTCTCGCGCTCATCAGTGAGCGGACCGGAACCCTGATCGGCATGCCCGACTTGACGAATGTGAACGCTGACGACTACAACACGGTGCGCGCCATCGCCGAGCTTCTGCAAGGTGGCTCCGTCGCGGTGCCAGCCGCTGGGCAAGTCCTCATGGTGGCTGCAGAGGAAGTGGAACGCTATGAGGCTCAGGCACCAGTGGCCCGCACCTACCCCTGCCCGCTCATGCTGACCATCGCCGGCGCTTCTGTCCCACTGCCTGAGGCCGAGTTGCGCCTACCGGAAGCCCGGCTTGTCAGAGCAACAGGAGCCGTGGCGGACGAGCACGGCCAAGTCCCGCTCACGATCGTGCCAGTCGGCGACTCGCCGGCCATCGTTGTCCTCGCCCCCTAACCTCTCCCTCTTGCCGTGGTTCGCGTAGTTACGCCATTGCTGGCACGCGCTGCAGACGGCTGACACTGCCGCCATGACTTCCGGCGACGCGTACAGCTTGAGCGGGCAGGGAGAGGCCCATGCCATGTGCGCGGTCGGTCTATGCGGCAGTCGGCGAGGACATCCGTGTGAAATCTGGTTAGCGTTGCTTCCGTGAGCGAAGGACAGGTACCTACGACCGTCCTGGTGTCCTGGGCGCACCAGCCCAACGCTGGGATCGACACCTCAGCTTGGCGCGAGACGGTTCTGAACCTGACCACTGGTCTGCGCGCACGGGGCGGAGTGGACGCGGATCTCGACCTCTTCCATCTCTCAGACGAAGAGGTCGACTGGACCCGATGGGGGCCGAAAGCGGCGCAGGACAGCGACGTGGTGATCGTGGCGATGAACGGGGCGTGGGCGGAGCGGTGGGAGGGACGCAATGCTCCCCAGGTCGGTGCGGGCGCTGTCGCAGAGGCCGATGTGCTCCACGGAATATTTGATGCCGACCAGTCGGATTTTCAACGCCGGGTGGTCGTCGCGCTGCTGCCGGGGTCGGACAAGAGTGACATCCCACCCGGGTTGACTCGGCTAGCGCGTTTCGAAATACCCGAGCCCACCGTGGACGGAATGCTCCCATTGCTGCGCCGGCTTACTCACCAGCCGGAGTACGTGCCACCGCCGGTCGGAGAGATTCCCGTATTGCCGCCGCGGACAATCGAGGCGCTGGACCACCCCGTGTCCTCACATCGCGCCGTAGCGACGGCTATTGCTCGCGCCTCCGCTAGCGGTTCGGCCTCTGCTACCTCCAGCGATGCCGCGGATCGAACAGACGGTTCGCACGTGAAGGCGCAGTGGCTTGTACATCAGTTACTGGAGGCCCGGCGCGCCATGCTGCGCAGCGCGCTGCAACAGCTTCCTGAGCCACCTCCAAACGAGGGTTCTACGCCTAGAAACCTCGAGTGGTATCGCCTCCAGGCCCAGCTCAGCTCTGTGGAGGCACACATCATTGAAGTTGAAGTCGAGAGCCAGCTGGCTGATCGACTGGCCCTGGACTCGCGGTGCTGGTTGCAGCTGACACTGGGTGGGCCGACGTGGGTTGAGACTACCGCGCAGCCGGTGCGGACGGGGGACGCCGCTAGGCAATGGCTACAACACTGGGTGCAAGAGACTCGGCCGATCGGGATGCTGGACACAAGCACCGCTGTATCTCGGAAGCCAGGGCGGCTGATCTTCACAGGAGAAAGGACCCTCGGGCGAGGACAGCCACCCATGTCGCGCCGCTGGCGGGTCGAGGTCAACGATGACGGCACCGGATCGGCAGCGGCGGTGGTCTCGGCCGAGCCAATGACAAACCCCCGTACCGGCGAGCTGTATTGGAGCGGCCTCGCAATGCCTGTTCCCAAGGACGGCCCTACATGCCTGCCGGTTCGCCAAGACGTGTTTGAGACTTGGCTACTCACCCTGCTCGAGCTTCTCATCGCCCACGCTCACACAGTTGGCCAGTTCCCTGCCTCACACTTGAAGTTGCGCCTGCTACTCCCACTGAATCTAGAGTTGCGCGACCGCAGCATGAACGACTATGTCGGGGTGCGGTTGGTCAGGGAGGTCCGTGATGAAGACGGCAAGCCGACAGCGGCCGAGAGCGCGCAGGGGCCGTACGACCCAGAGCTAAACGGTCTTTTCGTTACCGTCCGCACACGGAACGCTTCAAACGCGAATACCCCGACGGGACGGGTTCAGCTGGCTAGCAACTTAGCCACCCAGCTTCTTGCCGACCTTGGCGCCGGGCCGCCTGACGTGCTGCGCTCTGACGGCACCCTCGATGAACTCGCCGCCGCCGCCGAACTGCAGCAAGACGTCCACCAGCACGCCATCGCTATCGGACTACCAGCAGACGAGCGCAGCCCGCTAGCCCGTCGCCAGCGCTACGACGAGTTGGTGGCCGACGCCCGCGCCCAGCTACGGCGCACTACGCCCGACCCTCATGACTCCGATGCCGGCGGCCCGGTGGCTCCGTGACCTATGGCGCATCAACGGCTCCTCAGCTTCAGCTCAATTCGGCGGTTGTGCGGGTCGTGCTGATGCTGGGGAATCCGAGCTTGACTGTGCTGGTGGCTACGCGCCGCATCTGGGCGAGTTTTTGCTCGGCCGCGTTGAGGCTGGCTTCCAGCCCATCGACCTCCCCGAACCATCCACGTTCCTTGGCCTCGGTGAGCCGGTCGCCGAGGTTGGTGATGATCTCGTCGAGCCGGTGTTGCTGTGCGGGGTCCGGGCGCAGCATCGGACAGCGGATACAGGCGTGCTCGTGCTGGCAGGGTGTGCCATAGGCGCGCCCGCAGGTGCCGAGCTCGACTTTGCGTTTGGCGAAGTGTCCGAGAAACTCGTCCCACTCGCTGTCGGTCGGTTCGCGGTACTCCTCGCTCGGGCGCAGGGTGCGGCGGCGGGCGATGAACGCCCGGTGGTGGTCGATGACCTCTTGGTCGTAGACCGCGATGTAAATCTGCGCGGTGGCCAGGGACTGGTGGCCGAGGAGCTTCGCGGTGATGTGCACGGGCAGGCCGGAGGAGACGGCTTCAGTGGCGAAGATACGCCGGAAGTCATGCGGGCTGAAATGCGCAGGGCTGCCGTCAGTGTTCGTGATCGCCGCGGCGGTGACGAGCTCGTCGAGGAAGTCTTTGACGCGCATGTGGTTGATCGGGATGTTCTGCAGTCCCCACCGTCGCTGGAACAGGAACGGCAGCGCTGGACTGTGGAGTCGTTCAGCCTGGTCGTAGCGGGAGATGAGCGGGATGTACTCGTCGCTGCCGCGGACCCGGTGGATGATCTGGGCGAACACGTCGGCCAGCTCGGGGCTGATGACCAGCAGGCGTTCTTGGTCGGTCTTAGACGGGGTGATCTGCAGCAGCGGGATGACCTCCCCGGTGGCAGGCAAGGTGTAGGAGACGAAGGCGCGGTGGGTGATCTCCAGCATTTCCTCGATCCGCACCCCGGTATGGCGAAACACCTCGACGACCGCCCACCCCCAGAACGCCTTCTCAGCTTCCAGGGTCAAGTTGCGGCGCGTCCCGGCCCCCTCTGGGGTGACGGCGTAGATGACACCGGGGCGGCCCCCGCCGCCCAGCACCGGATCGGTGACCAGGGCGGTGCGGCGCAGCGTCTGCCCGCCCGTGGTGAACAGCTCGCCCGGAGCGGCTTGCTCTGCCGCTGTCAGGAGCTCGGCCGCGACGGCGCGACGGGTTGCAGCGGCGGTGACGAGCTGAGGAAGCAGTGGAGCGAGCTCGCGGGTGCGTTGGTGCATCCGCGACTGTCGGTGTTTGGTCTGCTTGGTCATCCCTGCCAGGTCGCGGGAATCCACGGGTGACGGTGCTGCCCAGGCCGCCCATCGGGCCGGGTCTTCCAGCGCCCAGTGGCTCAGGTCGGCGTAGAAGGCGCGGACCCCCATCAGGATCGCGTACGGGTCCTGACGTTGCTGGCCCACACGGTGGTTACCGTAACGGACGTGGCGAAGGCGTTCTTTCCAGCGCCGGGCGACATCACGGCTCAGATGCAGGGAGTCGATGCCCGGCTCGTGCAGCTCCAAATCCCGCCAGAACAGCAGCACGAGCTTGGAGGCGAGTTGACGGATGGTCGAGTAGTCCAACCCCGGCTGACGTTCCTGCAGGTAGTCCACGAGCACGTCACGCACCGGTTGGCATTCGACCTGATACCCGTCGACGAGTTCGGCGATCGTCAGTTGGCCGCGGCGGCTGGCTGCGTGGATCGTCGGGGGTGAGTCGGCGGGCAGGATGCCTTGCTCACGAAGCAGGATGTACCAGTGCGAATGCTTCCTGGAGCTGTAGCCGGTCTGGGCCCGATAGGCCTCCACGCAATCGGTGACCGTTATGTCAGCGAGCGGGCCGCCGTTGTGCATCAGAATTCGGGCGAGCTGGATGAACGCCGATCGGCGGTCGAGGACGGTCAAGCTGTGGTAGGCGTCGCATCGCGCCGTCATCGCGGCAAACCCAGCCGGATCGCGTAACTGCTCGAACCGTCGATACAGAGTGTTCGAAGGCGACGAATAGAGCCAGGTGTAGCTCGGGCGGATCACGTCGAGCAGGATCAGTCGGCCCGCCGCCCCGGTGAACTGGGCGCGGATCTTCTTCGCGTCGGTGGACAACCCCTCGACGGCGGGCAAGTTGGTCCAGGTCTTGCCCGCCGCATCGGCACGCGAGGCAAGCCAGCGCTGCTGCCAGGTCTCACCAGCAAAACCGGCCAGCCACGCAAGGATCGACCGCACCCCCTGGACCCGGCGCAACAACTCCTTGCGGCTTGCCTCAACGTCCAACGCCGCAACCTGAGCCAGCACCTCCTCGCCTCCTTGCTGCGTCGCGATCCAAACCGTGGGCCGGGCGATCACCGGGGTGGGAAGCTTCGGTGTGATGAAGTCGTGCTCGCCGACGAGCCTGCGCGAGGGACGCGCCCCGCGCGGCAACGACGCCACTCCGTCGACATACCGGGTGTCCGGCCCATCACGCATGGGCACCTCCACCCAGCAGCACGTCGAGGACCTCGGGACGGTAACCATCCCCAACAGGCAGCACCGGCGGCTGGGCCGGTTTCTGGCCCCGCGTCCGGTGATGCTCCAGCACCCGAGCCACCACCTCCTCGGGACGCGGCCGCAAATACAGCTGCGTCGTCGTCAGATGTGCGTGCCCCAGCACCCACTGCACATCACTCAATGACAACCCAGGGTCGTCGATCATCCGCTGCGCCGCGGTGTGCCGCAGATCGTGCAACGTCCACTCGGTCGACAACAACTCGTTTGCGCGCTGAAGCATCCGTCGGGTCGCCGAGTACGTCAACGGCCTCACCGGCTGCCGCCGGGTCAGCCATAGCGATCTCTGCCCGTCTGGGCGATGGGCATGCTGCTCATAGAGCCGCAGCCACACGAACGCGTCCGCCGACGCGGGAAGCCACTGCAACCGGCCCGAACCCTTGCGGTGCACCCCGATTCGCTGCTCACCCGGGTCGACCCGATCGGTGGTAACACCCAGGAGTTCCGATGCCCGCGCCCCGGTCGAGACGTAGAACGCCAATAACGCCCGATCCCGGTCCGAACGCAGCACAGCGAACAACGCATCGAACAAATGGTCTGGCAGGCTTCGGGGCAGCCGCTCGGGCATCTTCTGCCGCAGCGGCGCGCGCTTGCCCGGCGCGAACTCGTTCATCGGATTGTGGTGTGCCTGGACCCTGCGGCCGACGCGATGGGCGGCGTCAGGGATCGGATTGATCAGCGGCCCAACACCGGCGCTCATTCGCTCGGCGTAGAACGTCTTCACCACCGCCAGGCAGTGGTTGATGGTCGCCGGCGCATACCCGCCCCGCGCCGACTCACGACTGCGGCCAGACGGTGGGACCAGCCGCATCCACAAAACAAAATCCCGCGCCTCCACCCGGCCCGCCCGCTCCCACGGCACCTCGATGGCGGCAAGAAAACGCCACCACCGCAACAACGCCAACCCATAGGAGCGAACTGAACCCACGCTCGCGCCCGAGGCCAGCATCGAGGCGAAGAACTGGCTCACCTCCGCGACCGGCTCGCCCGAGGCATCCAACAGCATCGCGCCTGAACCCTCCTCGGCCGCGAGCCGTCCCACCAACGGGACCACCAGCCCCGTCACATCGCGGATCGTTCTCGACACACCGTGCTGATCTACCATCCTGCTACCTGCCTTCTGTAAGCCGTCGAAACGACTTGACCAGATCAGCAAGCAGACTCAGCGCAAGCCAACAATCACCGGCGCGCCGTATCCGCACTACCGGCCTGGAACGCTGGAATCTCCAGCAGTTAGTGCGGTCAACAGCTCATGTGCCAGGGTCTTCACCGCCTGGGCGTCGCTGACGTCGGCGCGGATCCGAACAATCTTGGTCGCGGGATCGGTGTAGCCGTTCGCTCCACCGCACTCGCCTCGCTCCACGGTGTAGCCGTGCGCGGTGATCTGCGCGACCAACCCGTCCCACAACCCGGCCGGCGCCTGCCCATCCAGCAGCACCGGGCCCACCTCGGGCAACGGCTCCCCCTCGGTTTGGGAGATGTCGAACACGTACACCGCCCGGAAGCCGCGAATCTGCCGCCGAGGGCTCTGCCCGCCGGCCGCCGCATCCTCGGACGGGCCCGCCGCGTCCTGCTCGGACACCAGCGGGCGGTAGATGCACGGCGCCAAGATCGCGATGCCCTTCTCCCCCTTGCGAACCTGCCTACCCAGGCCCTGCCACACCCGGAACCCGGCGACCCGGGACGCCTCAGGTGCCTGACGCGCGATCAGCAGGACGTTCCGCAGCGAATACTGCGGCATCCGGGCCACGATCTGCAGCATCTCCTCCCACCCCTGCGACGACACCAACGCCGAAGTGCCGGCCACGATCTGCTCATGCAGCTCGACGAGCCTGTCCCCCTGACCCGCACCACCCCGGGCAGGGCGGGGACGGCCACGGCGAGAAGCGGAACGGGAAACAATTCCAGCAGTCATCAGAGTCTCCAAAACGATTCTTCGTGGGCTGGTCAGGCCCGGTTAGTTGGTCCCCCGAGTATACCGCGCAACTACGCCAAAACCGCTGACAACAAACGACTAAACCGCCGAGACACCCGGCATGGGGTGCCTGCGGCGAGGTGCGTTTCCGGGGCCTTTCGATTCAGCCCATTTCTGTCGGTGCAACCCGCTAATGTCGAACCTGACCAACACACCGGGCCTGACCAGCCCACGAAGTTTCAAGGGAGTTTCACCATGACCGATCTGAGTACCACCGTGACCGTCATCGACGCCTGCGGGCGGGCACAGGTACCCGTGCTGTTGCTGTCCGACCCAGGGATGGGCAAGTCGAGCCTGGTCCGTGGCATCGCCGCCACTGAGGGCGTGCCGTGCGAAACGGTGCTGGGTTCCATCCGCGAACCCGCCGACGTGGCCGGGCTGCCCGTCATCGGGGACAACGGGGTGGTGCTCGACCCACCAGCGTGGGCCAAACGACTCCTGCACGCCGAGTGCGGCTACCTGTTCCTGGACGAACTGACCACCTGCCCACCGGCAGTGCAGGCCGCGATGCTGGCCGTCGCCCTGGACCGCACCGTTGGTGACCTCCGGCTGCCGAACGCTGTTCGCGTGATCGCCGGGGCGAACCCCGCAGACCGGGCAGCAGACGGTTGGGAAATCAGCCCACCGCTGGCTAACCGGTTCTGCCACGTCGACTACGCCCCCGGTGTCGATGAGTGGCTGGACGGCATGACCACCGGGTGGGCCGCGCCCCCCGCCTCCCGCGCGATCGGGGCCGACACCTTGCGCCAATCAGCCATGGTGGCGACGGTGACCGGATTCGTGCGGACCCGACCGGACCTGCTGCACGCCTTCCCCGACAGCGCCGCCGCCACCGGGGGGCCGTGGCCCTCACGGCGGGTGTGGGACATGCTGTCCCGCGCCTTGACCCACCTACGTGACGACGACCACGCCGCCACCCAGGCCGTCGTGTTCGGTCTGGTCGGTGAAGGCGCGGGCGTGGAGTACCTGACCTGGCGGCGCGACGCCGACCTGCCCGACCCCGAGGCCGTGGTGAACGACCCCACCATCGTGTCCTGGAATGAGCGCCCCGACCGGGTGTGGGCGGTGCTGTCCGGTGTTGTTGGCTGGGCCGCTGCCCGAGGCACCGTGCAAGCCTGGCGGCAAGCGTGGGGGCCGCTGCTGGCGGCAGCCGAGCACGGTGCCCCCGACGTGGCAGCAGCAGCAGCCCGCGTCCTGGGCCGCTCCCGCCCAGCGAAAGCTGCCGTCCCGGCAGCGGTGCGAACCCAGTTCGCGCCCATCCTGGTCGCGGCTGGACTCTCCGAGGACAGTGCGGCATGAGTGCGCCGGTCCGGGCACTCACCAGCGCCGAGGAACGCGCGTTCCGCCTCGCCCGACTGGTCGCCGCCGAACTCGCCCCCTACTTCATGCACGCCCTGTTCGCCGCCGCACCCGTGGCTGCCCCCGGTCTCGGCACCTTCGCTGTGGACCGGCACTGGCGGCTCTACCTCGACCCGCAGGTACTCACCGGGCCAGGCGGATGGGACAGCCACACCGCTGGGGCCGTCCTGATCCACGAGGTCGGGCACCTGCTGCGCGACCACGCGGCCCGTGCCGATGCACTCCCCGCGCCCTACAACCACCTGGCATGGAACCTCGCCGGGGACGCCGAAATCAACGACGACCTGCTCGCAGTCGGCATGCCGCTTCCCGAAGGGGTCATCACCCCCGAAGCGCTGGGCTGTCCCCCCAACGGACTTGCCGAGGACTACTACGCCACCCTGCACGAACCGGGCGGGCCGAGTGCGGCAGCCGACGACGGTGGGGCGGGATGCGGGTCCGGTTCCGGGTGCGCCGCCGTGCCCGGCGAGTTGCCCGCCGACCAGCAACTCACGGACGGGACAGCGACAGGGATCGACCCCGCCGAGGCCGACCTGGTACGTCGCCACGTCGCCCACGCCGTGGCCGACCACGCCGCCGCCCACGGGCGCGGCACCGTCCCGGCAGGCCTTGAACGGTGGGCGGCAGACGTACTCAGCCCACCAACCATCCCCTGGGCACAACTGCTGCGCGCCGCCCTACGCCGCGCCGTGGCCGACCAAGCCGGGCGCACCGACTACACCTACTCGCGACCCTCCCGGCGACGCGTACCCGGCACCGTGCAACCCGCAATGCGCGGACCGTCCGTGATCGTGTCCATCGTGGTGGACACCTCCGGGTCGATGAGCAGCCGTGACCTCACCGCTGCGATGAGCGAGGTGGCCGGGGTGCTGCGCTCCTCCGGGGTGGCCCGCGACCAGGTACGGGTGTCCTCCTGCGACGCTGCCGCCACCACCGGGCGACGCGTGCACTCGGTGAGCGCCGTCGCGCTCAGCGGAGGCGGGGGAACGGACATGCGGGTCGGCATCGCCGGAGCCGAGGCTGCCCGCCCGGCACCCCACGTCGTCGTCGTGCTCACCGACGGGGACACCCCGTGGCCCGAGCACCCCACCCGGGCACGACTGGTCTGCGCGGTGATCTCCGCGCGACCACCGCACGACACCCCGCCGTGGGCAAACACCGTGCACATACCACCCGCCGCGACCTGACACGGAGCGGGAACTGTCGGACCCCCGCACTAGCGTGATCCTCACCAACCGGGCCTGACCAGCCCACCACCCCAGGAGTTTTCGCCATGACCCCCGAACCCAGCGCCGCGTTGCGCACCTACGCCGACCAGATACTCATCGGCACCGGCCTGACCGGCGCCCACGCCGAAGCCGCCGCCAACGGCACCCTGCCCGAAGCGCCGCCACACGCCGCAACCGCCACCGCCGCGCTGCGCGAGGGCTGGACCACGGCGGCACACAGCAGTCAGGGCATCTCATGACCGCCGAATGGTATGACCTGGGCCAACGCCTGCACGCCGCACGCACCGGCCACGCCGTCGCCCGCCTCCTTCACTCACCCGTGCCCGCCATACCCGCACCCATCGCCGTGCACGCCACCACCGACCGGCACAACGTCACCGTGACCGTCGCCGCCCCCGGCCACCCCACCGACACCGCCTGCAACACCGAGGCACTCGCCCTGCTGAACACGGTGGGCGTGAGCATCGCCGCCGAACACCCCCGCACCCTGGTCACCGACGACCCGGCCACCCTGCCGACCCTGCTGGGCCTGGCCCGCACCATCACCCCGGACGGTGGCTACGCCGACACCGCCGCCCACATCGCGTGGTGGTCCGACCGCGCCGATTTCCCCGGTGGCATGGCGGTCATCCCGCTACTCGACGCCTGCCGCCGCCGCTGGATCACCGGCAGCACACCCGACGCTGAACACCACCCCGCCACCTGGCGGACCTGGCTCGGTGTGGACGACACCTCCTGCACTGCCGCCTTGACCCTGCTCGACAAGATCACCGAGCTGCCGCCGCTGCCCCTGCTCGACACCCTGACCGAGGACGACACCTACTCCTGGGGCCGCGCACAGGCCGAGCACGCGGACGGGTGGGACTGGCGGCGACCCGACACCATCGGACGCGCAGCCACCGGACTCCGCGCCCGGTGCGACGCCGCCGACGTCTACGCCGCCGCCCTGCTGGGCGACCCGCTGTACCGTCAGCGCGCCGTCCACACCGGCCACGTCGTCACCGGCCACGTCCTCCCCACCACCAGCACCCACCACCAGATTCGGGTGTCCTGCGACCGGATGGACGCCCGCCTACGCGTCGGCAACGCCGTCACCGGCTGGACCGGGGCACCCCAGGACAGGGCCGAACCCTTCGACGCCACCGTGCACACCACCGAGGTACTCACCGGCCGGTTGACCCTCACCCTCACCGGCTGTTCCGGCACCGTGCCCGCAGCCGGACACCCGATCACCCTGCACCCCGCCCCACCCAGCCCCTACCTGCTGCAATCCGGGCGACGCCGCTACCGCCGCCTGTTCGCCACCCGCCACTCCTGGCTCACCACCGGGCGCACCCCCACCCCGACCCGCCGCGAAGTACCGCTGGAAGTGCTCATCGCCGGGGCCGACGACTCCTGACCCACACCACCACCGGTCTGACCAGCCCACCATCCAAGGAGCACCACTCATGCGCACCATGCCGCACCACGTCACCCAAGCCGCCCCGGCCGCACCCGTCCCCACCGTGGCCTCCCCGCAAACACCACACCACCACCCGTGGCCGGGACAGGCCATCCTCAACGACCCCGTGACCGCCCGCGTGCTGCACGCCGCCTGGTCCGGTGACCCAGCGGTGATCGTCCCGAGTCCACCGGGAGCGGGCAAGACCCGACTTGTGGCCCTGCTCGCCGCCGCACTCGCCGGGCGGGCCGACCTACGGATCGGGATCGCCGCACAGACCCGCGACCAAGCCGTCGAGCTCGCCCGCCGCGTCGGGGCACTCACCGACACCGCCGCCCTGATCTGGTCGGCGAAACACCCCCGACCCGACACCCCCGGCACCCGCAT
>JAABUT010003243.1_pt1 | contig 14211 bp, 10 predicted proteins | sample 5559281 | NCBI WGS metagenome assembly JAABUT01 (sample SAMN10711880, study PRJNA513359) | rock metagenome | isolation source: Antarctica rocks | place: Antarctica: Victoria Land, Ricker Hills nord | collected 2016-01-04
ATCCGGATCGGCTATCTGTCGGCCGACTTCCGCGGCCACGCCACCGCCGTGCTGGTCATGGCGCTCCTCGAGCTGCACGACCGCGAGCGTTTCGAAGTCTACGGCTACAACATCGGCCGGGGCGACGGCAGCGCCATGGGCCAGCGCATGACGGCAGCCCTCGACCACCTCGTCGACGTATCGTTCCTGGGCGACCGTGACGCGGCACAGCGCATCGCCGACGACGCCATCGACGTGCTGATCGACATGAAGGGCTTCACCACGGATTCGCGTCCCAACATCCTGAGTTTCCGGCCTGCGCCGATCCAGGTCAACTACTTGGGCTTCCCGGGCACCATGGGGACGCCGCACGTGGATTATGTCGTGGTCGACGCCGTGGTGGCGCCGCGCGACCACCAACCCTTCTACGACGAGAAGATCGTCCATTTGCCGCATTGCTACCAGCCCAACGACCGGGACCGGCCGGGCGCCGACCCGGATGCGCGACGCACCGACCACGGCCTGCCGGAGCGGGGCTTCGTGTTCTGCTGCCTCAACAACAACTACAAGATCACGCCCCTGGTCTTCGACATCTGGATGCGACTCCTCGAGGCCGTCGACGGCTCGGTGCTGTGGCTGCTCGAGGCCAACGTGCAGGCGTCGCACAATCTCAAGGAAGAGGCCGCGGCGCGGGGCGTCGCGCGCGATCGGATCGTCTTCGCCCCCACCCGGCCCTACGCCGACCACATGGCCAGGATCGGCCTCGCCGACCTGTTCCTCGACACTCTGCCCGTCAACGCCCATACCACGGCCAGTGATGCATTGTGGGCCGGCGTGCCGGTGCTGACCTGCCTCGGTCCCTATTTCGCTGGACGGGTGGCGGCGAGCCTGCTCGGCGCCGTCGGGTTGCCCGAATTGGTCGTACCCGATCTCGCGGCCTACGAGCGCGAGGCGCTCTCGCTGGCCCGCGACGCCGCGCGGCTTCGGACGTACCGCGAGAGGCTCGCGACGAACCGGCCCACGGCACCGCTGTTCGACACGCCGCGCTACGCCCGGAACTACGAAGCCGCACTGGCCCGCATGGTCGAATTGCACGACGCGGGGCGGCCACCGGAACCCTTCGAGGTCGAAGAGGCTCTCGGCTGAGATCGACGGCGCATTCCGTTTGTGATCGACCGCTTGGCTTCGGGGACACATGCTCCCGCTGCGCCGCAACAATCCCCGACTACCCTGCAAGCCGGAAACTTCGATGGATCAGAGATTTCTTCGTGCGATCCAAGGCGGCAACGCTAAGATATCCTTCTCGCAACTCGGGGAGGACGGCGTTCTCTTGTGGTTGTTCGAGGGCAAGACGGCCGGCTTCTATGTGGATGTCGGCTGCCACCACCCATATCGTTACTCCAACACTGCGGCTCTGCATCTCTATTACGGTTGGAGCGGCATCAACATCGATGTCGAACAGCGTGCTATCGATGAATTCAAAACGGAAAGACCGCAGGATCTCAGCATCTGCACTGCCGTCGGAAACCGGACAGGGAGCGTGGAAGCATCGTTCTTCCAGGACAGTGCACTGACGACGCTGGACTCGGCCGCAGCGAGCAACCCCTACTTCGCCCATGTTCCCCGAAGTTCACGGACCGTGCAAGTGCGGAAGCTGGGCGACATCTTGGGCGAGGTCTTGTCACCGGACCGGCAGATCGACTTTCTCAACGTCGACGTGGAAGGGCTGGATCTGGAAGTGCTCTCGTCGCACGACTGGGAGAGCTTCAGACCGGAGGTCGTCGCGGTCGAGGCGCATGGAATCGACCTCAACGATCCTCAAAGGAACGCGACCTGGTGTTTCCTGCGGGACAAGCGCTACGACATCGTCTCCCATGTCGGCGTGACGTCGATCTTCAAGTCGGCGGCCGCATGAGCGCGCCGTTGCGAAGGCCGCATCGCGGTCCAAGGCGATCATGTCCGGCGATCCTCTCCTACCTGCCGCCCCGTCGGCTCCGGTCGTCATCCAGGACCAGCGTCGATGGGCGCGCGAATCCGTGATCCAGACCTCGGCACGTGCCGACCGGTGCATGTCCCCGAACCTATCCTTTAGCATCGATGCATCTGGGCTCCAGGTCTCCGCTTCGAATGACAAAGACAACCACCTCGCGAACCCTTGTCAGTTCAGCTTGGCGCAGGATTGAGGTGTCAGAGTCAGGCTCATGACTGGACGAGCCGTTGGCCCAACGGCCGACCGTGTCCCGTTCCGGAGATCGTTCGGTGGAAATCCTGTTCATCTCCGGTGGTGAATTTCCCGATTACCAATGTGACATGTTGTTTCACGGTCTTCGGACATCGTTCGGGCCTCAGGTCGTGGATGTCAGCCGCATAGCCCACATGTATCGCGCCGACTATCCTGATGGAAGCCAGCGCAAACGCGATCTTTACGGCCGGGGGTTCACGCTTTTTGGCCTGTTGGGTTCCGATGATGGCATCGATCGTGACGATGTGGCGGCCAAGATCGCTCGGCGTTTCTACGATGTCGTGATCTTTGGCAGCATCAGGCGCTGCCAGGCGTTCATCCACGATGTATTCGATCACTACCCGAGCGACAGGATCGCCTTCATCGATGGGGAGGACGACCAGCTCATCGCGGCCAGCCTGCTGGGCCGCGGTCTCTATTTCAAACGTGAACTCAATGTGCCCGGGCCATCCGTCGCGCCGATCCAGTTCGCCGTTCCCGCCGAGAAGATCACGGACGACAGACAGTCCAAGACCAAGATCCAGGCCTATATCGATCCACGCGATCGTCGAACCTATGCATACGATACCGAGGAAGCCTACTACAATGACTACGGCCAAAGCCTCTTTGGCTATACGATGAAGAAAGCCGGTTGGGATTGCCTGCGTCATTACGAGATCATGGCGAACGGTTGCATTCCCAACTTCGAAAACCTCGAATCCTGTCCAGTTTGGACGATGATGTTTCTGCCGAAGTTCGAACTCATCGAAGCCAGGAACGCCCTTCTGGAAAAAGGCCACGATTTCTTCGTCCAGGGCGCCGGACGAGATGCCTGGGAGCGACTGCACGCCCGCGTTCAAGCCATCCTGCACCGCCGCCTCACCACCGCGGCATTGGCTACTTACGTCATCGACACGATCCGGCGGGGAGATGGCCGGACTCCCATGCTCTAGCGCCTAGGGCCTGCCCGACGCCCTCTACTCCCTCCCGATCATCCTCGCCTCGAACCCACGCTCGGCCCCGAGCGGCGGTCGAGCGAAGGCGAGGTCTACCGAACCTCGTTCGCCCAACCCTTCAGCCAGGACGACCTCGCCATGAACGCCTTCGAACCCGTCCGCCTTTTGCCGGTCTCGACCCTCAACCTCGGTTCGGGCAAGGACTTCCGCGCCGACAGCTTCAACATCGACATCGACGACAGTTGGGCGCCGGACGCGGTTCTCGACCTCAGTGTTATCGATCTCGCGGACGGAGGCGTGACGTTGAAGACCCAGCGTTTCGGCCACGTCACCCTGGGCCCCGGCTGCTTCGATCGCATCGTCGCCAACGACGTTCTCGAACACGTGCCCGACCTGATGAAGCTGATGACCACCTGCCTCGCCTTGCTGCGCGTGGACGGTCGGTTCGAGATCAGCGTTCCCTACGACCTCTCCTTCGGGGCCTGGCAGGACCCCACCCACGTGCGGGCCTTCAACGAGCGCAGCTGGCTCTATTATACCGACTGGTTCTGGTACATGGGCTGGGACCAGGCGCGCTTCTGGCTGGAACATCTGCAATTCGTGCCGAGCAGCTTCGGCGAGGACCTGCAGCGGCAGGGCGTGGCTCGCGAGGCGATCCTGGCGACGCCGCGCGCCATCGATTCGATGTCGGTGGTGCTGCGCAAGGTGGAACTCGGCCCCGAGGACCGCGCCACCTGGCAGCATTGGCGTGAACGGCGCCGACAGGCGCAGGCCGGCAACTCCACGGCGCCGATGCCGGCCGCCCCGGTGGCTGAAGCCGTCCCGGCCGGTGCGGTCCAGAGCCTCGTTCCCTTCACCGGCCCCTGGCCCGACCACGCCGACCGCTACTGCATCTGGATCGTATCGCCCCAGGGCTACGACCATCACCGCGCCTTCGACGAGATCGCGACCGGGTTGAGCGCGGCCTTCGCCGAGCGCGGCGGCTCGGCGCCCGTCGTGCACCACCCCAGCGGGTGGGCCGGGCGCATCCCGATCGTCCTCGGCGCCCATCTGCTCAGCCCCAACCTGGCGCTGATCCTGCCGCCCGACAGCGTGATCTACAACCTCGAACAGGTCGACCGCGCCTCGAGCTGGCTCAACCAGCACTACCTGGGACTGCTGCAGCGCCACCGCGTGCTCGATTACAGCCATCGCAATCTTGCGGCCCTGCACGCGATCGGCATCGCGCAGGCCCGGCTCCTGCCCCTGGCCTATGCGGAGGCGCTCGACCGCATCGGCCCGGCCGCCATGCAGGACATCGACGTGCTGTTCTACGGCTCGCTGAACGAGCGGCGGGTCGCGGTGCTCGAAGCCTTGAAGGCGCGTGGCCTCGAGGTCGTGCATCTCTTCAACGTCTACGGCGCCGAACGGGACGCCGCCATCGCGCGCGCCAAGCTGGTCCTCAACCTCCACTATTACGAAGCCGCGGTGTTCGAGAGCGCCCGCGTGGGCTTCCTCCTCGCCAATGGGGCTTGCGTCGTCACCGAAGGCGATGAGGACGACCCGGACATTGCGCCCGTTCGCGGCGGCCTCGCGGTCTGCTCTTACGGCGACCTCGTCGATCGCTGCCTGACGCTGCTGGGCGACGAGGAGGCGCGTCGCACCCTCGCGGCCCGCGGCCGGTCGCTGATGCGGCAGTTCCGCCAGGCCGACCGCCTCGGCGAGCACTTCCCGCCCGCCTGACGGCGAAACGACGGGTCCGGCCAGGGCCCTCCGACCCGTCCCGCTCCGCTGGACCACTTCCGCGCAAGCTTGTTCGGCGATCCTGTGCCCAGACGACGATGCCGCCAGGGGCTTGAATGGACGCGATGGAACAGGTGCGGCGACTGGGGGCAAACCTGCTGCAGCTCGGGAGCCGCAAGCTCGGCGCTCTGGCGGCCATCGGGCTCGCCGTCTTCGCCCTCGTCGGGGTCGGCGGTTATTACCTCAGCCGCCCCGCCACCGAGACGCTCTATTCGGGACTCGACCGGGGCGACGTGGCCACCATCGGGGCGGCCCTGCACGACGCCGACATCCCGTTCGACGTCAGCCCGGACGGTACCGCGGTGGCGGTGCATTACGGCCAGACCGCGCAGGCCCGGATGCTGCTGGCCGAGAAGGGTCTGCCGCATTCGAGCAACGCGGGCTACGAACTTTACGACAAGATGGGCTCGCTCGGCCTCACCTCGTTCATGCAGGACGTGACGCGGGTGCGGGCGCTCGAAGGCGAACTCGCCCGCACCATCCAGTCCATGGCGGGCATCAAGGCGGCGCGTGTCCACGTCGTGCTGCCCGACGAGGGCTCGTTCCGCCGCGCCCGCCAGCCGCCCTCGGCCTCCGTCGTGATCCGGGCCTCGACGCTCGACGACAGCCATGTGGCGGGCGCCATCCGGCACCTCGTCGCGGCCGCGGTACCCGGCATGACGATCGACGAGGTGACGGTACTGTCGACCGATGGCACCGTGCTGGCCAGCGGCGACGATGCCACCAATGGCGCGCCGACCAAGATGCTCGACCTCGAGAAGGTGATCGACCGCAACGTCGGCGAGAACATCCGCCGCACGCTCACGCCGACGCTGGGCGCGAAGAACCTCCAGGTCAGCGTCACGGCCCGGCTCAACACTGACACGAAGCAGACCGCCGAGACCACCTACAACCCCGACGGCCGCGTCGAGCGCTCCACCCGCACCGTAAAGGAGACGCAGAACCAGCAGAACTCCACGGCCCAGGCGCCGGCCAGCGTCGGCCAGAACCTTCCGCAGAACAAGCCGCAAGCAAGCGACGGCAAGACCTCGACCGAGCAGAACGACAAGCGCGAGGAACTCAACAATTACGAGGTCTCGTCCAAGACCGTGACGACGTCGTCCACAGGCTACAGCATCGATCGGCTGTCGATCGCGGTCGTCATCAACCGGGCCGCCTTCGTGAGCGCGCTGGGCGACAAGGTCCCGGCCGATCAGTCCGACAAGAAGTTGGCCGAGATCGAGCAGCTGATCGCCACGGCGGCCGGCATCGACAAGACGAGGGGCGACAGCGTCAAGGTCATGGCGGTCGATTTTATCGATAACGCGCGCGACCTCGAGCCGATCCCGTCGCCGGGTCTCATGGAAGCCGTGCTGCGCCAGTCGGGCGCGCTGATCAACGCCGCCCTCGTCCTGGCGTTCACGGGCCTCGTGGTGGTGTTCGTGGTGCGACCGCTGCTGCGGGTGCTGTCGACACCGGTCGAGGCGTCCGCCCCCGACGGCGTGCGGATGCTACCCGGCGGCACCAAGGGCGACCCGATGATGCTGCCCGAACCCGGCAGGGGCACGATGGAGATCGGCGGCCCCGACGTGCCGGGGCCGGTTCAGGTCGGGGCCTGGAACGAGGAGGTGAGCCTCATCGATGACATCACCAGCCAGCCCCGCCGCTCGCCTCAGAAGCGATTGGAGCAGATGATCGAGTTCGACGAGGAACAGGCGGCCGCCGTGCTGAAGCAGTGGATCCACAGGAAGGAAGCCGCGTGATGGGCGCGACCGCATCGACGAAGGCTTCGCAGACGAGGGATCCGGCGCCACGATGACGCGCCATGATGAAGTCGCCATCGATCTTGGATCACGAAGCGCGCTCCGCCGCTTCCTGGTCGATTTCGACGCGCTGCCGTCGGCTCCGGGCCGGACGGCGAACGGCTCCCCGCCGTGGCTCCCGATCGGGGGCGCCGTCCCGGATTTCGTGGTCTTCGAGGGACTCGAGGGCGGCGCGCCCGAGCCCGCCTCGGGAACCGATCCGGGCTCCCGCAGCATGGCCGAGGCGGTCGCGGCCGCCCTGGCGGAAGCGGAAGCGAGACACGCCGCAGAGCGCACGGCGCTCGAAACCGGCTTCGTCGAGCGGCTCGCGGCCGAGCGCGCCGCCTGGGTGGAACACGAGGCTGCAGCCCTCGCGAGGGCCTTGCGGGACGGTTACGGAGTGCTGGAAGAGGTGCTGGCCGAAGCCGCCACGGCCGTTCTGGAGCCTTTTCTGGACGAAGCCGCCCGGGCCTCGGCGATCGTGGATCTCAGAAGCGCGATCAGCAGCCTCGCGGTCGGCGGATCCGGCGCCGTGATCGCGGTCAGCGGGCCGCAGGACCTCCTCGATGCGCTACGCAAGGCGCTCGACGCGGCGGGAAGCGACATGCAGCGCATGAGCTTCACGGCGTCGGACGCCTGCGACATCACGGTCGTGTCGGACAGCAGCACCATCCGGACGCGGCTCGGGGACTGGACCCGGACGCTGCAGGACTGCCTCGGAGTCCGGCATGATTGACGAGGGCCGCCCACACGAGATCATCATCGTCAAACGCCACGGCGGCGCCCTCGAGGAGGGCCACCACGGTGGCGCTTGGAAGATCGCCTATGCGGATTTCGTGACTGCCATGATGGCGTTCTTCCTCGTCATGTGGCTGGTCTCGGCCAACGACAAGACGAGGTCGGTGGTGGCGCGGTACTTCAATCCCGTGCAACTGGTCGACTCGACGCCGCAGCCGCCAGGCCTCAGCGATCCGAACGACGGAGCCCCCAACGTGCCGCAGAAGAGCGGCGCGAAGCCGGTGCGGGACGCCAAGGCGGCCGCGACCTCAAAGGACGCGAAACCGACCGACAGGAGCAGGCGGGGCGATGCCGAGCTGTTCAAGGACCCTGAGGGAGCGCTGTCCGAGATCGCGGCCCGGGACGGCGCGCGACCGGAGCAGCCGGTCAGAGCCGCGGCAAATACCCCACGGCACGGCACGGCCACGTCCGACGCGACCGGCCAGAAGGGCGGCGAGGCCTTCCGCGACCCGTTCGAGCCCCTGACCTCGACGGCCGCCGATGCCGGAGCCGAGCCCATCCGGATCGAGACGGCCACGTCGTCTTCGGCCCGGGTCGCCACCGGGAACGCGGCCGCAACGGCGCCGGAACCGGAGTCGGCATCCCTGCCGGTCGAACCGCAGGCGCGGGCGGCCGAGCTCAAGAGCCGCATCGACGGGCTGATGAAGGCGGTCGCCGCCGCATCCTCGGGGCCGGAACCCAAGGTCGATGTCAGGGCCACGCCCGATGGCCTGCTGATCACCCTGACGGACGACGCCAAATTCGCGATGTTCGCCAGCGCTTCCGCCGAACCTGCCCCCAGGATGGTGGTGCTGATGGAGAAGATCGGCAGGCTCCTCAAGGCCCAGCGGGGAAAGGTGACGGTGCGCGGCTTCACCGACAGCCGCAAGTTCAAGTCCGACCTCTACGACAACTGGCGTCTCTCATCGGCCCGGGCCCATATGGCCCATTACATGCTGGCCCGGGGCGGCCTCGAGGACGCGCGCATCGAGCGTATCGAGGGCTATGCGGATCGCCAGCCGCACAACGCCAAGGACCCCGAGAGCCCCGACAATCGTCGCATCGAGATCCTGCTGAGGGGAGCGCCATGATGGCCCTCGACTTCGCTCGCGGACTGCGGCGCCTCGCGACCGCCAGCCTGCTCCTGGTGCTGGCGAACGCGGTGCCGCTCTCGGCGGCTCGGGCCAACGAGGCAGCGCCCGTCGACCTCGACACCAAAGGCAAGGTGGCCGGGCCGGACAGGTCCGCCGAGGTGGGAGCGAGGCCTGCGGAGACCGCCGGACCGGTCCAAAGCCCGCTCGCGCCCTACCTGGCGGTGCGGTTGCTGCAGCAGCTCCAGGATCAAATCGCCCACGGCAGTACGGCCGCCCAGGCGGCGGAGCCGAGGCAGCTGGTTCGTATCGGGGAGGTCTTCGCGGCGGCCGATCCCGCAGCCTGGACGAACCCGCGCAATGCGGGGGCGGCGGTTCTCTACCTGTTCAGCGCCGGCAAGCCCGCCGTGGTGCGGGCCGCGATGCAGCGGGCGACCCTCTCACCTGACAACGACCGGCTGATCAAGGGCGCGCTCGCCTACGCCGAGGGCCAGGATGGCGCGGCGCGCGCTCTGCTCGGGACGTTCGACCCCCGGGCGCTGCCGGCCGTGCTCGGGGGGCATCTGGCGCTGGTGCTGGCCACCCTCTACGCCGACACGGATCCGCAGAAGGCCGGGCAGATGCTCGATTCGGCGCGGCTCCTCGTACCGGGCACTCTGGTCGAGGAGGCGGCACTGCGCCGGCAAATCTTCCTCTCGGCCCATCCGGCGATGCTCGACAAGTTCTCGGCCCTCTCGCGCCAGTATATCCGGCGCTTCCGCGGCTCGGTTTTCGTCAACAACTTCAAAGGGCGCCTGGTCTCTTTCGCGGAACGGATCGCGCTGTCGGGCGAGGTCGCCCAGATGGCGAAGCTCGATGCTGTGATGGCCGAACTGCCCGGCGCCGAAGCGCGGGGCATCTATCTGGCGATGGCCCGCGACGCGCTGGTCGGGGGACGCAGCGAGGGCGCGCGATACGCGGCCGCCAGGGCCACGGCGCTGTCGAGCGACGCGACCGCCGACGCAGCTCGAGCCAAGCTCTACGCGGCGGCCGCGATCGTGTCGTCGGACGACGTCGCAGCCGGGCGCGCCGCGTTGCAGTCCATCGATGCCGGGCGGCTCTCGGTGCGCGACGCCGATCTGCGCGACGCAGCCCTCACGATCGCGGCTTCCGTCGACGCCGATCTCGTCGACCGGGACCAGGGCGCGGTCGTGCCGGACGGCGCCGCTTCCGTACTGGTCGAGCGCGCCGAGGCGGCTCTGTCGGCCGGCGACAAGCTGCTGGGGCGGACGCCATGACGGGCGATCTCGGCTCCATCGTGCGACAAACATTCAGCTCCGGTGGGAGGTCGACGAGCGGGGCCTCCCCCGCCGCCAGTCCCGTGGCCGACGCCGGGCCACCCGTCACCGACGCCGCCGGCACGCCCGATGCCAGCTTCGGCAGCCTGCTCGATACGGTGTGGCGCGCTGCCGCCAAGAGCCGAAGCACCGCCCCCGCTCCGCTCTCCGTGCCGACCGGCTGCACGTCCGCCCCGGCGCCATTGACGCCTGCGGCTGCGGTCACCGTTGCCGCAAGCCTCTCCGACGCGGCTCCAGCCATCGACGCCCTGGCGCATTTCGCGACGGGGGCGCCGAGGAAACCCGCGGACGCGGACGAAATCGCGAAGTCCGCTGCGGCGGCCGAAGCCACGACCGCCGGCACAGACCTGGAAGCCCTGGCCCAGGCGGTGCTCGTGGCCGGCCTCGCTCCTCGAACCGCCGCTCCTGCGTCCGCGCAGAACGCCGCAGCCTCACCCTCCGGGACGGGGAACGCCGCACCTCCGGCCTCGGTCTCCACGCCGGCCACGACAGCATCGCGGGCAGCCTCGGTGGTCGTGCCCGCGACGACAACCGCGCCCGTCATGCGGGCCGGCACGGCAACGATGCCCGACGGGCCGGACTCGCCCGGACTCTCGGTATCGCCGGGTGAGGGCACGGCTTTCGCAGGACCGTCCACACCGGCTGCGCGCCCGTTTGAGACGACCGCCGTGACGCCCGCCCCGTCTGCTCCGGTGCTCGCCAAACCCACGCAGGCCGGCATCTCCTCGACGTCGCCCGCCACGGCACCGGCCGGGTCGGCCGCAGCTCTTGCCCCGGTCGCAACGGATCCCACGCCTGCGAGCAACGGGGCTCAAGGCGCCGCGGGCGACAGCTCGGTCGGAACCGCCTCGCCGATCGGGGCGGCACCGGCCGCCATCTTGGCGATCGCGACCTCGGGCTCGAGCCCTGCATCCGTGACGCCGATCGCGAATCCCACGCTAGTCGCGCCGAGCCCCTCGACGAAGCCGTCGCCTCCACGGCGTCCTGGGACCGCGGAACCGGCACCGTCCGGGATCGCGGCCGTCGCGGCCGCGACGAGCGGTTCCGGACGCCACGCTGGATCGGCCGGCCCGGCTCACGATGGCGCGGCACCCGGTCCCGACAGCGTGGCGGCCGCGACGGCCATGAACCAGCTTGCGCCGGCAGGCCAGCAGGCGTCGGCTGGCCTGCTTGCACCGGCAAGCCAGCAGGCGTCCGCAAGCCAGCAGGTGGCGGCTGCGGTCTCGGCTCTGGCCGGCGTGCCGACCTCCACGGGCCATGGCGGCTCGGCCGACACCGCCCCGGGTACCACGGCGTCAGGGACCGCGACGGCGGATGCCACCCCGCCCGGGCAGATGCGCACCACGGCCGACGGTGCCCGTGAGATCGTGGTCAGGCTCGACCCCGAACATCTCGGGAGCGTGTCGATCCGCCTCAAGATGAGCGGCGGAAAGATCGACGTGGCCATCATGGTGGCGGAGACCGGGACCTTGGACGTGCTGAACCGCGATCGTCATCTGCTGACCGCAGCCGTCTCGTCGGCGGGGCTCGGCACCGACTCGCTCGTCCTGCTCAAGGCGGGCGCACCGGAGGTCCCGGCCAATCAGGCCGTCGCGACGAACGGCGCGGATGCGGGCTCGCGCCAAGCCTCGGACCATGGCGCCCCGGGGTCCGGCGATCCGGCCGGAACCGGCGGGCGCCGCCGCGACGAGCGCACGCATGGCCCGTCATCGAACGACGGGGCTGCGGATGACGGCATAGCGGCCTCGACGCCGGCACGGGCCGGAGACCTCTATGTCTAGGCGTTTTGCCAGGCCGACCAATGCGATGCTGGCGGCCGTCGTCGGCTCCATGGCGCTGGGCGCCAGCGGCCCGGGCACGGCCTCGCCGGCACCGGCCTCCCCCGTCCCGGTCGCGACCGTTCCGGCATCGGCGCCTTCCGCAGCGGCCGCGGTCCCGCACAGTTGCGAAGCGCAGGTCGCCGCCGCGGCTCGGCGCTACGCCATCCCGCTCGCGGTCTTCTACGCGGTGGGCCTGCTCGAGACGGGCGGGCGCAACGGATTGCAGCCCTATACGATGAACATCGAGGGGCGCTCCGCGCCCAATGCCACGCTGGCCGATGCACTGGCCACCTTCGAGGCCGCGCACCGGCGCGGCGCATCGCTGATCGACATCGGCTGCATGCAGATCAATTACCGCTGGCACGGCAAGAACTTCGCTTCGGTGGCGGAGATGTTCGATCCGGCCCACAACGTGGATTACGCCGCGCGCTTCCTGCGTGAGCTGAAGATCCGCGAGAAGACCTGGACCCTCGCTGTCGCCCGTTACAACGCCGGGCCGAACAACAATGCCGCGCAGAAACAATATGTCTGCGGCGTGATCCGCAAGATGGTGAACAGCGGCTTCGGCTCCTGGACCGACAACGCGCGGGCTTTCTGCGGCGAACCCGCCGCCTGACGACCTCCCCAAGGGGAAGCGCCGGGTGAGTGCCCGGCGTTCGTAACCGCCGTCTCCGTGAGTGCCCCGGGGCTGATAGCGCGGGGCCCCCGCCCCCTTGGGTTCGCCGCCGTCCCGGCATCGAGAGCGTGCGACGCGTCCGAAGCCTCCGCGACTCACGCGCCCTGCCCCGATCCCGGCAGCAGACGGCTTCTCGGCTGTCGCGCAGGCCGACGGCGACCCGAGACATCCGGTCTTTTCGGTCCAGCAACGACCGGCTTTTTTTGTCTTGTTAACTTTAAATAATCGGTTTGGCGACATGGTGACGGCGTCGAGCAAAGGACTTGTGGTGGCCGTCACTGCGGCAAGCCGTCCACAGTCCGGCGCTGCACCCCGTCGCAGTCCGTCGAGAAGCGATCATGAGCCTGTTCGGAACCCTCAATACAGCCGTGTCGGGCATGGCGGCCCAGGCCAACAAGCTCGGAACGATCAGCGACAATATCGCCAATGCCAGCACCACCGGCTACAAGCGGTCGAGCGTCGATTTCCAGACCATGCTGGGCAACGAGACGCCGGGCAGCTACACGTCGGGCGGGGTTCAGTCCAAGGTCCGATACGGGATCACCGACCAAGGCACGCTGGCCTCGACGACCTCGGTCACCGACCTCGCCATCAAGGGCAGCGGCTTCTTCGTCGTCCAGGACTCCAACGGTTCGACGGCCCTGACGCGGGCCGGCTCCTTCGTGCCCAACGCGGCCGGCGACCTCGTGAACACGGCCGGCTACCAGCTCATGGGCTATAACCTCACGGACGGTTCCTCCGCGACCGTCAACGGCACCGGAGGGCTGCAGGTCATCAATCTGTCGAAGCAGCAGCTCACCGCGAGCCCCTCGAAGAGCGGCATCCTGCAATTCAACGTGTCGTCCAATGCCACACCGGTAGCGACCGCCAACATGCCGTCCAACAACCCGGCCACCGCCACGACCACGGCCACCAACGACGGCAGCGCCAAGACGTCGCTGGTCGTCTACGACAACCTCGGCAATGCGGTCACGCTCGACGTCTATCTCACCAAGGCGGTCGACACCGCGGGTTCGGGAACCAACGCCTGGGAAGCCACGATCTACAACAAGGCCGCGGCGAACGGCACCGGCGGCTACACCTCCGGCCCGATGGCGACCCAGACGCTCGGCTACAATGCAGCCACCGGCAAGCTGTCCACGGTCGACGGAAAGCCGACGCCGCTCGAGCTCACGGCCGCGATCCCGAACGGCCAGACGCTCAACCTCGACATCAGCCAATCCACCCAGCTGGCCTCCAGCTTCACCGTCGGAACCGCCACGGTCGACGGCAGCGCGCCGAGCAAGCTCGACCACGTCACGATCGGGGCCGACGGAACCGTCACGTCGGTCTACGCCAACGGCGTGCAGCAGGCGACCTATCGCATCCCGCTCGCCGACGTCGCGAGCCCCGACAACCTCACGTCGCTCACCGGCAATGTCTACCAGCCCAGCCTCGGCTCCGGCAACATGACGATCGGGGCGGCCCAGACCGGCAGCCTCGGTGAGATCGATTCGGACAACCTGGAGAATTCGACGGTCGACCTCGCCACGGAACTGACCTCCATGATCTCGGCACAGCGCGGCTACGAGGCCAATTCCAAGGTGATCCAGACGAGCTCCGACCTGCTCACCGTGATCGACCACCTGAACATCTGATGCATCGCCACGCCGCCGCCGCGCAGAGGGTAACTGCTCACGTCTGCTGACCGGCCTGCTGAGGGTGGGTGCGGACGGGATGGTTGACGGGGGTCTGGCGGCATGATTCCACGTCTGGATGGATCGCGAAGCGCTGCGGGCTCTGTCCAAGGAC
>JAABUT010003244.1_pt1 | contig 14211 bp, 15 predicted proteins | sample 5559281 | NCBI WGS metagenome assembly JAABUT01 (sample SAMN10711880, study PRJNA513359) | rock metagenome | isolation source: Antarctica rocks | place: Antarctica: Victoria Land, Ricker Hills nord | collected 2016-01-04
TTCCATCTTAAACTCCGGCGGGTAGGCCGGACGGGTGCGTGGCATCGGGACACCTCCTGTTGAGCATCGATTGCCCAATGATCCGGTGTCCACCAAAGCGGGTCAACTCCAGGAGGTTCCTGGAAACGAGATAGACTTCATCGAGGATATCGGGGTCACTGACAAGCAGGGAACTAAGACTCTCCACTCCCCGCAGGTAGGCTAGAGCAAGGATTTCGTGCGGGGTACGGCTTGCTGCTCCCACAACGTATCCTCCTTGATCTTCGGTACCTTGTGATTTACCCAAAGCACTTCTCGACGGAGCTGCTTCACCGAATGAATGTGTCGCTCCGACGCCTCAATGTATTCCCAATCGCTGTAGAGATCATTCATGAGCGGTGAATGATAACTCGAGAGGGCGACCTTCCCTTTGACGCTTCGCAGCACTTTCGCAAGCTCCCGGTGCTGATTGTCCGTCATCTCATAGGCATACGCTTTACTGTCGCCTCGTGATTCGTGGGGATATGGCGGGTCGCAATAAAAGAGTGTTTCCGGGCTGTCATAGCGCTTGATGACCTCGGCTGCTGGCGCATGCTCAATTTGTACGCGCAGAAGCCGTTGTGCGATGAGAGATAAATCTTCTACCGCACCAAGCCAGCGGGACACCGCGCCAGCCATCCCCGCACGGCTTGTGAGCAGGCAATGGGCCCACCTGCCGGAACTCGCGGTCTGAGCAAGACCCGTTCGTACCTGGCGCGCGCGGATATAGAAGCGGCGCGCACGCTCCAAGTCGGACAATCCTTCAAGCGTCTCGTAAATCGCCGCCTCAAACTCTTCACGAGAGAACGGAGTTAGTCCAATCGCTTCAATGAGTGCGTCTTTCTGATTCCGCAACACACGGAAAAAATTCACCACTTCGCCATCGAGGTCATTGTATGTTTCAACTGGCGACGGTTCACGATTGATGAGGAGTGCTGCCGAACCACCGAACGGTTCGCAATAGTGGGTTGTCCTCGGCAACAAGGGCAAGAGCCAATCTGCATGGCTAAACTTTCCGCCGTACCAACCAAACGCAATTAGCTTGCCCATTTTCTTTCCTCGCGCACCTATCCGGGACACGAGGACTATCTTACTCTAGCCGCAGCGCTGTTGCATCTGTCCCGATGGCGGCAATCATGCGACTATTTCTTGAACTTGACCGTACACTGCGAACGCTGCTATTCTGCGCGCAGTGGGGTGTATAACGACACTATGTTCGGGAAAGGGTTGTCTGGGCTGTGAAGAATACCGTTTTGCTTGTTCAGTTAATTCTCGGCATCGTGCTGGTGGTTTGCGTGCTGCTGCAAACCAAGGGGGCTGGCTTCACGGGCAGTTTCACCGGGGACCAGTCGAGCGTCTACCGGACGCGCCGCGGCGTGGAACGGACGTTGTTCCGCTTCACGGTTGGCCTCGCCATCCTTTTCTGCCTCGTCGCCCTGCTCGCCAGCCTGGTTCGGTGAGTCTGGTCGCCTGGTGAGCGCACGACGACCCCCAACCGCACCACCAAATCGCCGTCCCCCCGCAGGGAGACCACCCGCTGGGCGACCGCTCGCGCCGCGCCCGCGCAATCGCACCGCGAGCGTCGTCGTGCTCGCCTTAATCGCCACAATCGGACTGAGCGCGCTCGGCGTCGGCATTTTCAAGCACGATTCCGCGCCCGCACTCACCCTTAACCCCACTGTGCAGGTCAATCAGCAGGGCACGCCCGTCGCGACTGCGACGCCGACGAAAGTGCGCATCCCGGTGCGCGGTGGGCGGTACACCGAGGCGGTCGTCGGCGGGGTGCCGACAGCGATCAACCCGCTGCTGCCGGAGACGGAGACCGACCCGAATGTCACCTCGCTCATCTTCAGCGGCCTCGCGAAGTTGGATGGGCAAGGCAATGTCTACGGCGACCTCGCGGACAAGATCGACCTCGACCCCGAGGGCAAAATCTACATCTTCCACATCCGCGACAGCGCGACGTGGCACGACGGTCAGCCCGTCACGCCACAGGATGTTCTCTTCACGATCCACTTGCTCCAGGACCCGCGCTTCCCCGGCGACCCCGCGCTAGCGGACTTCTGGCGCACCGTGACGGTGGACCTCCCCGGCGGCAATCAGGTGCGCTTCACGCTCACCGACCGCTACGCGCCCTTCCTCAGTTACACGACGCTCGGCCTGCTGCCGCAGCATTTGCTCGGTGGCATCAAGTCGGAGGAGCTGCGCGACCTGCCATTCAACCTCAACCCCGTCGGTACCGGGCCGTACCGCTTCGTCCGGCTCGACCGCGATGGCCCCGCCGTCGATCTCGCGCTCTTCGCGAAGCACTACGAGGTGGTGACGGAGGCGGCGTACTATGTGCAGGAGTTGCGCTTCCAGTACTACCCGTCGTTCGAGCTGGCGATGGATGTGGCAAAGCGAGCGAAGGAGTCCGGCGCGACGGGCCTCTCGGAAATTCTGCCCGCGAACCTCGCGCAGGCCCAACTCGCGCTCAACCCGAACCAGAAAGACGCCGCGTGGCAGTTCTACGGGTATAACATCGCCGCCTACACCGCGCTCTTCTTTAACTTCCAGTCGCCGATCTTCTCCGACCGCGCGGTGCGGCAGGCGGCGAGCGCCGCGATTGACCGGAACTTCATCGTGCAGAACGCGCTCGGCGGCCAGGCGCTCCCCGGCGACGGGCCGATCCACCCGAGCAGTTGGGCCTACAAGAATGAGAGCGCGAAGCACGCCTTCGACGTGGACGGCGCGAAGAAGACGCTCGATGATGCCGGGTGGAAAATCAAGGCGGCGGGCCAGCCGCGCGAGAAGGACGGCGTCAAACTCTCCTTCACCCTCGTGACGAACGCGAGCGGCGAGCGGCCGCAGGTGGCGCAGATCGTCGCGACGCAACTGGCGGCGGTCGGCTTCGATGTGCAGATCAACAAGACAGCGCTCTCGTCGTTCGACCTCCAGCACACCTATCTGGAGCCGCATCGCTTCGACGCCGCGATCTTCGGCTGGGATCGCCTGCTCGGCGACCCCGACCCGTACATCCTCTGGCACTCGACGCAGGCGGACGGCGGCTACAACTTCACGAACTTCCGCGACTCGGAGGCGGACCAACTGCTGGAGAATGGTCGCCGCGCCACGAACCCGAATGAGCGCAAGATTCTCTACAACCAGTTTCAGGACCTGTTCGCCAGCGAGGCGCCCGCCGCCGTGCTCTACTACCCGCGCTACGTCGTCGCCATCGCGAAGAACGTCAACGGCGTGCAGGCGGACACCATCGACTCCCCGGCAGATCGCTTCCGGGGCATCTCCCGCTGGTTCATGCAGTACGACGAGAAGACGGCGGCGCAAGCGACCCAGCAGGCGCAACCGCCCGCGCCCGCGAGCACCCCGGCCCGCCCGCCGCACCCCCATCCCCCGCCGGTAGCCCCGCCCCCGCCGGATCATCGACAACCGGCGGCGCAACGGCGACGAAGAAGCCGTGACGAGTGGGAAGTAGACGGTAGACAGTAGACGGTGGGATCGGTGCCCTTTCTGACTACTGTCTACTGTCTACCGTCTACTTCCCACCCCCATTTGCCCATTGCGCGCGTCTGATGTAGCATGGCATCGCTGATGAGGAGCGGGGAAATGCTGTACCCACTCATACTCAGCACTCAGCACTCAGCACTTGTGAGAAAGGGCATCCCGAATGGGCGTGTTGCAACCGTGGCATTTGATCATCATCCTCGTCATCGTTTTGATCGTCTTCGGCGCGGGCAAGCTCGGCGGGCTTGGCGGCGCGGTCGGTAAGTCCGTCCGGGACTTCAAGGACTCCGTGCACGACGATGACGACGAGGCGAAGCCCGTCAAGAACCAGAAGTCGGTCATCGACTAGGGCCTTCCGCTCGAAACTCTGAACATCCGAGACTTCGAGACTGGGAGGTCAGCGCGTTGTCCACATCGCCGTCGGGAGGGCCTTTCCCTGCTGTGCCCACCGGGGAGACACACTCGGCGCCCGAACCACCGACCCGGCAGCGGCCCCCGGCGCGACGAAGCGCGGGCGGGGAAGTCCTTGAAACGCTGGCGATTGCGGTTCTGCTCTTTTTCGCCATACGTCTGCTCGTGCTCCCCGTCCGGGTGGACGGCATGAGCATGTTGCCGAGCCTGACAGGCAATCAGCATCTGCTCGTCAACCGCCGCGCGTACACGCATGTCGACATCAGCGGGCACACGTACTACCTCTTCCACAAGCCCGCGCGCGGTGACATCATCGTGCTCACGCCGCCGCTCACGGAGGCGCAACGCGGTATCCCATTCATTAAGCGCATCGTCGGGCTGCCGGGGGAGAGCATGATGGTGCGCGGCGGGAAGGTCTACATCAACGGGACGGCGCTGGGCGAGCCGTACATCAACGAGCAGCCCGCGTATATATGGCCTGCGAACGGGCAGCCCTATGTCGTGCCGCCGCACAGCGTCATCGTCTTTGGCGACAACCGCAACCACAGCGAGGATTCCAGCCGCTTCGGCGTGCTCGATGAAGGCCTCATCCGGGGCCGAGCATGGGCCACCTTCTATCCATTCCAGGAGATCGGCTTCCTGCCGCATCCGGAGTATGCGGTGGGCAGTAGTCGGTAGTCGATGTGTGAGGGGCAACCAACGGGGGTGAGTTCCGTGACCATTCAGTCCTCATGCAGCCCAAAGGGCACCCGCCGTACTCAGTACTCCCTCATCGACACGGACATGCACAGCGTCGTGCCCTCGATCGGGGTGCTCTTCCCGTATCTGACGGACTTCTGGAAGGAGTACATCACCCAATCGGCCTTCAAGGGGCCGACGGAGGACCCGTACCCGAAGAACGCGCCGACCTCGATCCGGCCCGACGCGCGGCGCACGGACGGCATCGCGCCGGGGTCGAAACTCGCGGTCGTACAGGAACAGTCCCTTGACCCGTCGGGCGCGGAGTACGCCATCCTGAACTGCGCGTACGGCCTCGAGAGCGTCCACAACCCGGACGCCATGCTCGCGCTCGCGCAGGCCGTCAATGACTGGCACCGCGCGGAGTGGCTGGAGAAGGATGCCCGCCTGCGCGCCTCAATCCTCGTGCCGAGCCACCACCCGGAGATGGCAGCGCGGGAGATCGACCGCGTCGGCGACCATCCGGGCTTCGTGCAGGTCTACTTGCCCGTCCACTCGCGCGAGCCGTACGGCAACCGGCGCTTCCACCCGATCTATGAGGCAGCCGTCCGCCACGACCTCGCCATCGGCATCCACTATGGCGGCGCGCCCGGCACCCCACCCTCCGCCGCCGGTTGGCCCTCGACGTACGTGGAGGAATATGTCGCGATGGCGCAGATCTTCCAGTCGCAGCTCGTCAGCATGATCGTCGAGGGCGTCTTCGACCGCTTCCCAACCCTGCGCGTCGCGATGATCGAGGGGGGCTGGACGTGGCTGCCGTCCCTCATGTGGCGGTTCGACAAGGAATGGAAGGGACTGCGCCGCGAGGTACCCTGGGTGCGACGACCGCCCTCCGACTACATCCGCGAGCACGTTCGGTTCACGCTCCAGCCGCACGACCCGCCGCCGACCGCCGCGCAGTTCCTGCAGATCCTCGATCAGATCGGCTCGGACGATCTGCTGATGTTCTCCACCGATTACCCCCACTGGCACTACGACACGCCCGCCGAATCGCTCCCGCCCGCCGACCTGCCGGAGACGACGATGCGAAAGATCATGTCCGAGAATGCGCGGGCGTTTTACCGGCTGTGAGGGGGCCGGTCGGCGGCTGGCCCCCAATGTGCGATAATCACCGGAGACGCTGATTGATACAAGGAGGGACGCCATGGCGCAGACCCTGACACGAGCAACGACGCGAGCGCGGACGAAGGTGCAGGTGGTGGACGGCGACATTCACAACGCCGTCGCTTCCGACAAGGACCTCTATCCCTACCTCCCGGAGCGGTGGCGGCGGTACCACGCGGAGTTCGGGATGCGGACGTACTCCGGCAGCGCCTACCCGCGCGCGAACCCGAACGCCGCGCGCACGGACTCGTGGCCGCCCTCCGGCCTGCCCCCCGGTGCGGACCTCCCCTTCCTGCAATCGCAGTTGTTGGACGCATGGGATATGGAGTACGGCGTCTGCAACCCGCTTGTCGGCATCCAGGGGCCGCACGTCGAGTACACCGCCGCGCTCGCCCGCGCCGTCAACGAGTGGCAGGTCGCGGAGTGGCTGGAGCCGGAACCGCGCTTGAAGGGGTCAATCGTCGTCCCCTACGAGGACGGCGACCTCGCGGCGGCGGAGATTGACCGCGCGGCGCAGGACTCCCGCTTCGTGCAGGTGTTGCTGCTCATCCGCTCACACGAACCGCTCGGCAAAAGACGGTTCTGGAAAATTTACGAGGCGGCGGAGCGGAACAGCCTGCCCGTCGGCATCCACTTCGGCGGCGCGGGCGGCAACGCCTTCACCGGCGCGGGCTGGCCCTCCTTCTATCTGGAGGACCACGGCGGCACGTCGCAGGTCTTCCAGGCGCAGATCGCCAGTTTCGTCTGCGAGGGAGTCTTCGAGCGCTTCCCGAACCTCAACATCGTCCTGATCGAGGGCGGGTTCGCGTGGCTCGCCCCGCTGATGTGGCGGCTCGATGCCGCGTGGAAGCGGCTGAAGTCCGAAGTGCCCGACCTCCGCCGCGCCCCCTCCGAGCAGATTCGCCAGCACGTCTGGCTGACGACGCAGCCGATGGAGGAGCCTGCCGTCACGGCGCACTTCCCGCAACTGCTCGAACACCTCGGCATGAACGATCACCTGATGTTCGCGACCGACTATCCGCACTGGGACTTCGACGCACCGGATCAGGCCTTCCCTGTTCGCCTCGCCCCAGAGACCGAGCAGGCGATCATGGCGGGCAACGCGAAGCGGCTGTACCGGCTGGAGTAGTGGGCAGTGGGCAGTGAGCAGTGAGCAGTGAGCAGAACGGGAGATCTGACGTGAAAATACCAGTTGTTGTGAGACAACATACGAGCGGGCGAGGCTTCGCCATACTGCCCACTGCCCACTGCCCACTGCCCACTTCGTCATGAAGCACAGCGTCGCCACCGTCGATGAAATTCCGCCCGGCAAGCACAAGATTGTCGAGGTCTCGGGGCGATCCATCGGGGTCTTCAACCTCGGCGGGGATTTCGTCGCGCTGCGGAACAGTTGCCCGCATCAAGGGGGGCCGCTCTGCGCGGGGCGCGTCTCCGGTTTCGTCATCTCCACGATGCCCGGCGAGTACGAGTACAGCCGCGAGGGCGAAATCCTCCGCTGCCCGTGGCACGGCTGGGAGTTCGACATGCGCACCGGGCAGTCGTGGTTCGACCCGAAGAAAGTGCGCGTGCGGCAATATCAGGTGACCGTCGAGCCGGACACCGCCGTCACCACCGAGGAGCCATCACCCGCTCCCGGCCTCGAACCCGGCCCCTACACCGCCGAGACGTACGCCGTCACCGTCGAGCGGCAAAACGTCGTGGTGGACGTGCCAGGATAATAGTCAGATACCGCTGTTGGATTCGGTGGCAGGTCGAAGCCCGCCACCGCCGAGGAATGAGAGCCTACGCGATGCTTCCGGCAAGTTCCCTCGAAGCGATTTCGACGCGCCGCTCAAGGTAATCAACGAAGCGCACGAAGGGGTCGAAGCCAACCAACCGGGGCGCGTCCGTCACAAAGTTGGAAATCGGGTTCACGTCGTAGAGATAGATCCGACCATCCCGCTCGCTCTCCAGGTATTCCACACCGCCAACGTCGATGTTGCCGGTGCGGAAGATGCGCAGCACCGCGTCGATCACCCATTCAGGCGGCTGCTCGGCGGCAATCTTCTTGGGTGTCTTCGCCACCGACCCATTGGTCGCTTCTTGCGCCCGCTCCGGTGCCTGGCAGATATCCGCCGGGCAGAGATTGAAGCCCTCGTTCGGGTCGTTGGAGATGCGGATGGCATAGAGGAAGGTATTGTCCAGCGCCTCAACCCGGACAATGGAACCACCCTTCGGCGGGTGGTACTCCTGCACGACCGCCGTACTGTCCACGCCGAAGATCGCGTCGAGTTCACCGTCCGCGAGCGCGCTCTCCAACTCCTCTGCTGTCTCGAAGCGGCGCATCAGCGCGCCGCTGCCACCGATGTTCGGCTTAATAATCACCGGATATTCCAGCGCCGCGACCGCAGGCCGCAACTGGCTGGGATGGTTGACGATCCGGCTGCGCGGAACCGGGACGCCGAGGCCCGCGAGCAGCGTGTACTGCCGCGCCTTAGACGTTTCATAGGAATACGCCTGCGCGCCGTTGACCACGGGCACGCCGATCGCTTCGAGGTATGTGAGGTACGACTGCGTCTGGAAGATAGCGCTCCCGTGCTCGCGGAGATACGAGGAGGGGCTGACGCGGTTGACGACGAGCGAATAGGGCGCAGAGCGATCGGCGGGATCGAAGGTGTAGGCATCCGCCGCGATCCGCTCGTAGGGCAGGCCGCGTCGATCCAGCTCCGCGAAGAGCGGCGCGAACCACTCCGGGTGCTCGTACAAAATACCGATGGGCTTCATTGCTTCCATAATCCCTCCGTAACGATGCCCCGGGCTATTCCCGATCATCGCACGCTTCATGCTCGGTGATATACGCGAAGGCGTGCTCCGGCTCGGATACGAGCAGCGGGATCGAGCAGGAGGTCGCCCCGAACCACATGTGCAGGCGCGCGCCGTACGCCTCAAGTGCGGCGCGGAGGGTTGGATGCTCTTGCGTGTCGGGCCGCGAACTTCTTCGTGCGCTCGTGATCGGTGTCGTCGTGCTCATCGGTTCATACCTCCTAATGTGAATAGACGCGAGAAAAGCCCCACTATCACTGACCATCCAGTGGTCAGGCGCGGGGCGAGGTACACATCCTGCGCGAGGACAGTGCACCGCAATCAGCATATACGACTATTTCGCACAAGAAAGTGAAGAATCCCATGCCATGGTTGTATCATGCGGCACAGGTGGCGTCAAGCATGATGACAGATTGGGGTGAACCCCTCGTACCAGACCGGTGGGGCAAGTCAACCTTCTTATGGAGAAGGGGCTGGGGGTTCGGGCGTCACAGGTACCTTTTCAACGTTGGCACATCGATATTGCCGCCACTGACGATGATCGCAACCTTCTCGCCGGGGCGAAGGGGCACCTTGCCGAGCAGCACCGCCGCCGTCGCCGCCGCGCCCGCCGGTTCGACGACGAGTTTGCACCGCTCGATCAGGAAGCGCATTCCCTCCGTGATCTCGTCGTCCGTGAGGGCGATCACATCCGCGACGTACCGCTGCACCGATGCGAGCGGCAGTGCCCCGACGAAGGGCGGCGCGAGGCCGTCCGCGATGGTGTTGACGCGATCGAGATGGACGACCTCGCCCGCCGCGAGGCTACGCATCATCGCATCCGCACCGGTCGGCTCGACGCCAATGATGAGCGCGGAGGGCTTCGCCTGGCCGATGGCGGCGGCAATCCCGCCAATCAGCCCGCCGCCGCCGATGCCGACGACGACCATGTCCACGTCCGGCACGTCCTCCAGCAGTTCGAGGCCGATGGTGCCGGTGCCCGCGAGGGTGCGCGGCGAATCGAAGGGGTGGATGAAGGTCAGATTGCGCTCCGCACGCAGCCGGTACATCTCCGCGAAGGCTTCCGCCGAGGTCGCGCCGTGCAGAATGACCTCCGCGCCATAGCCGCGCGTCGCCGCGACCTTGACCGGGCTTGCGCTCTCCGCCATCACGACCGTCGCCGCCACGCCCGCCGCCTTTGCCGCCCACGCCACCGCCGCCGCGTGATTCCCCGCCGAGACGGTGATGACGCCGCGCGCCTTCTCGTCGTCCGTCAACTGGACGATGTTGTTGTACGCCCCGCGCGCCTTGAAGGAGCCGGTCTTCTGGAAGTTCTCCGCTTTCAAAGAGATCTCCACGCCCAGCTGCTCGCCGAGGGTTGTGGACGTGAACATTGGCGTGCGATGCACCTTCCCCGCGATGCGCACCCGCGTCGCCTCGATCTCGCGCAAGTCCGGTATCTCCATCGTGCTCCCCCTCCCAACGAACTTCATCCCCGACCCCAGTATACCCGCCCCCGTCACATCCCGGCGGTCATCCAAACGGGTGGCGCGGGAGTATAGAATGTGGAGAGGGCAGCACGCCGCACTGCGGACGGAATAGAGACGTTGCGCGGCGTGTTGCCAGAGAGAGCGGCGGGTGGCTCCGCATGGTACGGGGCTTGCATGACACTCTGCGCCGGTTGGTATCGAAGCCCGCGAGGAAGCGGTGCGAGACGCGCCATTTGCACACTCCCAACCTGCCGCAACGCGGACCATGACGTTCGCGTCCAACCCGGTGGACCACGTCGTCCGCCACCCAGCAGAGAGGACCCGTTCCATTTGCGCGACATAAGCGGCCCGCTGCCGCACCCCGGCGTCCCCGTCGCCCTCGCCATTGGTGGCAACCTCGGTGACCGGCCCGCGACTCTGCGGGAGGCGATACGGCGGCTCGTCGCGGGCGGCGTGACGGTGGACGCCGTCTCATCGCTCTACGAGACGCCCCCGTGGGGCTACGCGGACCAGCCACTCTTCCTCAACGGTGCGGTGCGGGGCCGAACCGCCCTCGCGCCACAGGCACTGCTCGCCCTCGTCAAGCAGATCGAGCACGATCTCGGACGCGAGCCGTCGTTCCGCAACGCCCCGCGCCCGGTGGACATCGACATCGCGCTCTACGGCGATCGGGTGATCGACGAACCGGGGCTGCGCGTGCCGCATCCCGGTCTGCCGGATCGCGCCTTCGTGCTCGTCCCGCTAGCGGAGATCGCCGGGTCGTGGATGCACCCGACGCTCGGCAAAGCAATCGCCGAACTCCGCGCCACCCTCGGCCCCGCAGAGGAAATCCGGCTCACACTGCCCCCCGCCCGCTGGATGTACGTCGCGCCGGAGATGGAGCGAAAGCAAACGCCCCACACTGGAGAGTCGAAGCCGGATATTACCAGCGGCACGGATTTCTCTAGACATGCGCGTTTCAACGCGCGTGTCCTCGCGCTGCATCGTAGCGCGGAGTTCCGGGAGGCAATTCGGCGACTCGACATCAGCGGGCGTTTAGCAGATGCCTTCATTGGTCATCTTGGCTTCGTTACCCTTCAGGTTGAAGGCGTTGCCCGGAGCGCGATGGAGGCAGTCAAGCGATCATGCGGTGAAGAAACGATCGTCATTGCCGCCGATACGGAGCAAACACCTCTTCTCGTGACCACGACACCGATTGGCCTGTCTAACCTCGCGAAGCGTCTCACGTCATCGATTAACACCGACGTTTCGGATATTGGCACGTCGCTCCGACTCGCATATGAGCGTTTCTCCGATCGTCCCGCCACTGTCACTGTCGGCGCACACACATTCGATTGGGCGAACCGCGTGGTTGTGATGGGAATCCTCAATGCGACGCCGGACTCCTTCTCCGACGCCGGGAAGTACTTCAAGGTCGATGACGCCATCCGCCACGCGCACGCGATGGCGGCGCAGGGCGCGACGATGATCGAGGTCGGGGGGCAGTCCGCGCAACCGGGCGCGTCCATCTCCGTGGACGAGGAACTTTCCCGCATCGTGCCGCTCATCGAACGGCTGCGGGGCGAGATCGGCCTGCCGCTCGCGGTGGACACCTTCCGCGTCGACGTGGCGCGGGGTGCGGTCGCGGCGGGGGTCGCATACATCAACGACATCGGCGGTGGGGGCGACGCGGGCGACGGCATGGCGCGGCTCGCGGCGGAGACGGGTGTGCTCCTCGGCATCATGCACCTGCGTGGCAAGCCGAAGGAGAAGCAATGGGAGACGGCGTACGAGAGCGTGATGGACGAGGTGACAGGCTTCCTCCACGAACGCATCGGGCGGGCGGTGGCCGTCGGCGTGGCGCGGGAGAAGATCGTCATCGACCCCGGCCTCGGCTTCGGCAAGGAGGCGCCGCAGGATTTGGCGGTGATGCACCGCTTCGCCGAGCTGCGCTCCTTCGGCCTGCCGATCCTGCTCGCGACGAGCCGCAAGAACTACCTCTCCGACACGATGGGCCGCACCGTGCACGACCTCCTGCCGGAGACGGCGGCGGCGGTGACGCACGGCATCGCACAAGGCGCGAACATCATCCGCGTCCACGATGTCGCCTTCATGGCCCGCATCGCCCAACTCATGCCCCACATCCTCAACCACTCGACAGACTAAAACAGGACCGATTGAACCGCGAAGGTGCGAAGGCGCGAAGGACGCGAAGAGAGAAGAAATCTATCTTTCTCTCTTCGCGTCCTTCGCGCCTTCGCGGTTCAATCGCTTTCTCCCGGGAATGACGGGAATGGCGCAGTGTTGTACTGTAGTAGGGACAGCGTAGCGCGGCGAGGTGCGAGGCCGTTTGCGCCGTACCGCACGAATCAGGAGGCAGAGTGTGGCAGAAATTCATACGGACATTGCGATTATCGGGAGCGGGCCTGCGGGGCTGACCGCAGCCATCTACGCGGTGCGCGCGGGGTTGACCGCGCATGTGATCGCGGGGTACGCCTGGGGCGGGCAGCTCATGTTCACGGGCCGCGTCGATAACTTCCCCGGCTTCCCGGAGGGCGTCGAAGGCCCCGAACTGATGCAGCGGATGCGCGACCAGGCCGCCGCGCAGGGGGCGGTCATCCTCGAAGACGAGGTGGATGAACTGGCGCCTGGCAAGGAGCCGCCGCACACGATCAGGACGATGAACGGCGAGACGATCATCGCCCGCGCCGTCATCCTCTCGACGGGGTCGGAGCCGAAGTGGCTCGGCATCCCGAACGAGGAGCGGCTGCGCGCCGGTGGTGTCTCCTCCTGCGCGACGTGCGACGGCGCGTTCTTCCGGGGCAAGGATGTCATCATCGTCGGCGGCGGCGACACGGCGATGGAGGAGACGCTTCACCTCGCCAAACTCGTCAACCATGTCACCGTCGTCCACCGCCGCGAGCACCTGCGCGCCACGCCCGCGATGGTCAAGCGCGTTCAGGAGCAGCCGAACGTCTCGTTCGCGCTGGAGCGCACGCCAGTCAACGTCGAGGGCGAGAAGAAGGTCACCGGCCTGACGGTGCAGAAGCCGGACGGTGCGACCGAGACGCTCCCGGCGGACGGCGTCTTCGTCGCGATCGGGCACAACCCGACGGTGCGGCTCGTCGAGGGCATCATCCCCCTCTCTGAGTATGGCACCGCTGTACGGCTGCCGGACTCGACGCAGACGGTCGTCCCCGGCTTGTTCGTCGCAGGGGATGTCTGGGATCACCACTACCGGCAGGCGATCACGGCGGCGGGCGACGGCTGCCGCGCCGCGATGGATGCCGAACGCTGGCTTGGCGCGCCCCGCCTCGAAAGCGCGGAACGGTACGCCGACTACCCGGCGGACGAGGAAATGCTCGCAACCGCAGCCGCGACGTCCTAAATTATTCCTCACCCCGGCCCCCCTCCATCGCCCACAGGTTACGGAAGAGATAAGGTTCGTACAGCGATGGAGAGGGGAGGGGAGGGTTTTACATTCGTAAGGTGATAGCAACGATGGCGCACGATCACGATGCCGTGACAGTGACAGAGAATGTGGCCGAGCAACGCTTCGAGGCGCATGTCGGGCCGCACCTCGTGGTGGCCGAGTACCGGCGTGATGGTGACACGATCACCTTCACCCATATCGGAGTGCCGGAGGAGATCGAAGGACGTGGGGTCGCGAGCGCGCTGGCGCACACCGCCCTCGAACAGGCACGCGCGCAAGGGTTGACGGTGATCCCGCAGTGTCCATTCTTCGCGACCTACATCCGGCGACACCCGGAGTATGCCAACCTGATACCCACTACGTATCATCCGCATCAATCCGAGGGCTAACACGCCGCCGCTATCCGCCCGCTTCATCACACTGAAACGTTGAAGGGTTCACGGTCCCCATGCGCATCGGGATGATGAACAACCCATCGCGCGACCCACTCCGCGAGATCGCGTGGGCCGCCGCGTATGGATTCGACTTCATCGACCTGACGCTGGAGCATCCGAAAGCGGGCGCGGACATCATCGATAGCGGCGCGATCCGGGCCGCGCTGGACGCGGCGGGCCTCGGCGTCGTCGGGCATGGAGTTACGTTGGTTCGGTGGACACCCGATGATTTGCATCCGAGCAAATCCATGGAGGTGTCCTGATGCCGAATCCTCACGCTCCCTATCCGCCCGCTTTCAAGGTTGAAGCCGTCCACCTCGTC
>JAABUT010003245.1_pt1 | contig 14209 bp, 11 predicted proteins | sample 5559281 | NCBI WGS metagenome assembly JAABUT01 (sample SAMN10711880, study PRJNA513359) | rock metagenome | isolation source: Antarctica rocks | place: Antarctica: Victoria Land, Ricker Hills nord | collected 2016-01-04
TGCTGGCGGGCGAGGCGATCGTGGCCGGCGCCGCGGCCAAGCGGGCGCTGTGGCGCGACACCGGCGCGCCGGCGATCGACCTCGAAAGCGGCGCCGTGGCGCGGGTGGCACGCCGGCACGGCCTGCCGTTCGCGGTGCTGCGCGCGATCTGCGACCCGGCGGGGCACAGCCTGCCGCCGGCCGCCCTGATCGCGCTGGACGGCGGCGGCGCGATCGGGCTGCTGCGGGTGCTGGCATCGGTCGCCCGCGTCCCGCGCCAGGTGCCGGCCTTGTTGCTGCTGGCGCGCGATGCCGCGGCGGCGCGTCGTGCGTTGGTCAGGCACGTGCAAGGGTTGACCAAACCCTCAAATCAAAAGGAGATTCCCTGATCCTGCCGCATCGGACCTGCTGCGGGCCTTGACGCGGCCCCGACCGGCGGCATGGCAGGACCCCCAGCACCGGCGTGCCCGTAAAAAGCTTTCGCTATGCGCCATGGCAATGTATCTGCGGTGCAGGTCTTCGGCGCATTCGAGATTGATTCAAGGATACTTGAGTGGGCAGCTTCCGATCATTGGCGAGAAGCGCGATCCTGCCGATCGTGCGGCCGGCTTGGCGCAAGATCTGGGCACGGGTCGAGACCAGGGTCGCGTTGGTTGAAACCCGGTTCGCTCCGTTGCAGAACCAGACGGCGACGCTTGAAACCCGGCTGTCCTTGATCGGAAACCGGCTGCCTCCGGTTGAAAGCCGCACGGGGCAGATCGAAAACCGGCTGGCACCCGTCGAAGATCGGCTGGCGCCCATCGAAGATCGTCTGGCACCGATCGAGGCGCGGCTGCTGGCCCTCGACGAGGCGTGGCGCCGGCACATCCCGGAGTTCTTGAACGCGGTCGGCACGGTAAGCGCCTTTGCCCACGAACTCAGGCGGAGTCAGGTGCTGGTCGATGGCCGCCTCGGCGATGCCGGAACGCGCCTCGACAGCGCCGGCACGCGCCTCGACGACGCTGACACGCGTCTCAACGACGCTGACACGCGTTTCAACGACGCCGACATGCGTCTCAACGACGCCGACATGCGTCTCAACGACGCCGACACGCGTCTCAACGACGCCGACACGCGTCTCAACGACGCCGACACGCGTCTCAACGACGCCGACACGCGCCTCGGCAACGCCGACGCGAGCATCAGCTCGATCTGGGAACGGATCGAGTTCGTCAGACGCGAGATACTGTTCGAAATGGCCCATGGCAGCGGGCAGGCGTCAGCCGCAGCCGTGCCCAGAACCGCGGCGCGCATCGTTTCAAGCGAGAAGGTGGCATCGGCCAAGGCGCAAGGCACGCTGCGCCTCAACCTCGGCTGCGGTCACATCGCTCTGTCCGACCACGTGAACGTCGACATGCGCGACCTGCCGGGCGTGGACGTGATAGCCGAGGTCGACGACCTGCCTTTCGAACCGAACAGCGTGGACGAGATCTTCTCGGCCCACCTGCTGGAGCACTTCCCGCAGGAGGCGATGCGGCAGCGCCTGCTGCCGTACTGGTTTGGCCTGCTTCGACCGGGAGGCCTGTTCCGCGCCGTGACGCCGGATGCGGCGGCCATGCTCGCCGGCGCCGGCGGCGGCACGTACGGGTTCGAAGATTTCCGCGAGGTGGTCTTCGGCGCGCAGGACTATGTCGGCGATTACCACTTCAACCTGTTCACGCCCGACAGCCTGGGTCGGCTGCTTGAAGGTGCCGGCTTCCGCGACATCCAAATCCCCGTCGCCGGCCGCCGCAACGGCAAGTGTTTCGAGTTCGAGGTCACCGCGACTCGTGCGTGATCGAACCCGGCGCGATCCGCGGCACGCCGCGACGGCGCCATCATGACGGCTGATCCGCCCTGCAATGTCGCCAGGCGGGTCTCGATCGTCATCTGCACCGATGGCCGGGCGGCGGCACTCGCCGGCGTGCTGGACTGCCTGCGATATCTGGACGGACCCGATTTCGAGGTCTGTGTCGTGCACGGACCCACCGCTGACGGAACGGGACAGGTGCTGACCGATTGGTCCGGGCGCATCAAGGTCGCGCGCAACCCTTCGCGCAACCTTTCGGCCTCCCGCAACATCGGCATCGCCATGGCGTCCGGCGAGATCATCGCCTTCGTCGATGACGACGGCCTGCCGGAGCCGGGCTGGCTGCCGCAGCTGCTGGCCGCCTTCGACGATCCGCGGGTCGCCGGCGCCGGCGGCATCGTCATGGACCACACCGGCGCGCGGGTTCAGTATTCCTACTCGTCGGCGGATCGGCTCGGCAACGCGGACTGGCAGCGCACGACACCCGCCGACGGCTACAACTTCCCGTTGTCGTTCAACTTCCCTTATGTCCAGGGCACCAACAGCGCGTTCCGGCGCGACGCGCTGCTGGCGACCGGCGGCTTCGACGAGGAGTTCGAGTTCTACCTCGATGAAACCGACCTTTGCTGCCGGCTGGTGGATGCCGGCTGGGCGATACGGCAGCTGCCGGACGCCGTGGTGCACCACAAGTTCCTTCCCAGCGCGATCCGCACCGCGGACCGGGTCACGCGGGTGCTCTACCCGGTGCTGAAGAACAAGCTGTATTTCTCGCTGGCGAACAACCACGGCCATTGTTCGTTTCATGCCGTGATCGAGGACATGCAGGCGTTCGTCCGAACGCATGAGGCCGAGTTGCGCCGCCAGGTCGACGCCGGGCGCCTGCCCCAATCGGACCTTGACGGCTTTGCCCGCGACGTGGACCGGGCCTGGATCGACGGGCTGCAGCGGGGCCTCGGCGGCCAGCGGCGGCTTTCGCAACCGGCGCCGGCCGAGCGGCACGCCGCGGCCTTCACCCGGTTCCCGCGCCTGCTGCCGCAAGACCGGCGCGAGGTCTTCGTCTTCGTCAGCCAGGAATACCCGCCCGGCCGCATGGGCGGCATCGGACGCTACGTCCACCAGTTGACCCGCGCGATCGCGGCGATGGGCCACCATGTCCACGTGCTCACGCGCGGCGAAGGCCACGACCGCGTCGACTTCGAGCATGGCGTCTGGGTGCACCGCCTGCTGCCGCGCCCGGCGGCGCCGCCGCCGCCCGACGTTCCTGTTCCACCGCACATCTGGGCGCACTCGAATGCGATGCTGGACGGGCTGCGTGGCATCGCCGCGCGCCAGCCGGTCACCGCGGTGTATGCGCCGATCTGGGACTGCGAGGCGGCGGCGATCCTGCTGGACGGCACCTGCACGCTGGTCATCGGCCTGCAGACAACCCTGCGCTTCTGGCTTGCCGGCCAGCCTCATCTGGCTGCGGACGCGACCTTCCACCACGATTTCACGGTGCCGATGCTGGCGCTCGAAACGCTGCTGCTGCGCCAGGCCGACGGCATCCACGCCATCAGCGGGGCGATCGCGCGCGACATCTCGGCGGCCTACGGCGTCGACCTCGACCTGCCGCGCACCGAGGTCCGGCTGCTGGGTCTGGACGACTGGTCGGAGCTGCCCGCGACCGCGCCGCCGGCGTTGCCCGCCGGTGGCCTGCGGCTGCTGTTCGTCGGCCGGCTGGAAGCGCGCAAGGGCATCGACGTGCTGCTGGCGGTGCTGCCCGCCCTGCTGGCCCGCTATCCGGCGCTGAGCGTGGACATCGTCGGCAACGACACCATACCCGGCCCCGACGGCGTTCCCTACCGCGCCGCCTTCGAAGCCGCCATGCCGGCCGGGCTGGCCGGGCGAATCCGCTTTCACGGTGAGGTGACCGAAGACCGGTTGCGCGGGTTCTACGCCGCCTGCGACATGTTCGTGGCGCCCAGCCGCTACGAGTCGTTCGGCCTCATCGTCGTCGAGGCCATGATGTACGGAAAGCCCGCGATCGCCTGCCGGATCGGCGGCATGATCGAGGTCGCCGCGGAGGGCGAGACGGCGCTGCTGGTGGAGCCCGGCGATGCGGCGTCGCTCGGCGACGGAATCGAACGCCTCGTCTGCGACGCGCCGCTGCGCGCGGCATTCAGCCGGGCGGCGCGGGCACGCTACGAGGCGCATTTCACGCCTGGGCGAATGGCTGAAGGCGTCGTCGCGCTGTTGCGTCGGGCGCATGCCCGCGGTCGAAGCGTTGCGCATGCCCGCGGTCGAAACGTTGCGCATGCCCGCGGTCGAAGCGTCGCATATGCCCGCGATCGAAGCGTCGCGGGTCCGCCGGTGCCGACGCCTTGAGCGTTCGCGCGAGGGCGATGCAGGTCGCGGTGGTCGCACCGATCATGGTGCGCCACGACGCCATCTCCCTGGCGGCGCGCGACACCGTCCGCGTGCTCGCCGCCGACGCGCGCTTCGAAGCCCGGCATTTCGGCGCCGCCTGCGACTACGACGACATCGCGCATCGCCGCTGCCACGACGTGTCCGACCTGCTGCTCGACCCGGCCTATCTGGATGCCGACGCCGCGATCTTCCACTTCGGCATCCATCATTCCTTGTTCGATGCGCTGTGGGCGGCGGGACCGCCCGTTCGCATCGTGCGCTTCCACAACGTCACCCCCGCCGAATTCGTGGACGAGGACAGCGTGCCGGTGATCGAGCGTTCGCTGCGGCAGATCGACACGCTTCGCCGCGCCGACGAGATCTGGGCCGACAGCACAGTTAACGCGGAGGCGCTCGTCGCGCGCGGCTTCGATCCGGCCCGGGTGCGCGTCATCCCGCTGGTGGTCGAGGACCCGCGATCCTGCCGTTTCACCGACAAGTCGCCGGACACCGTCGAGATACTGTTCGTGGGGCGCTTCGCACGGTCCAAGGGCCTGCATGACCTGATTCCGGCGATCGCCCGCATGGGGCTGCCGCGCGGCGCGGTCCGGGTCACGCTGGCCGGCAACACCGCCTGGTCGAACCCCGCCTACCTGGCGCTGCTGCGCGACCTGATCGACCGCCACGACCTGAACGCCACGGTGCGTTTCGCCGGCACGGTCGCCGACGCCGAGCGGGAGCGGCTGTTCCATGCGGCGCACATCATGGTCATGCCCTCCTACCACGAGGGTTTCTGCCGTCCGGTGATCGAAGGCATGCGGGCCGGCTGCGTGCCGGTCGTCTACGACGCCTACAACCTGCCCCACATCGCCGCCGGCTTCGGGCGCGTGGTGCCCGCCGGCGATGTCGCAGGTCTGGCAGCCGTTCTGACCGAGCTTGCGGGCGCCATCCCCGGCGCCATCGCGCGACCTGCCGAGGCGCGGCTGCCGGTCGATCGCGGCCTGCTCTCCGCCGACGACTTCGCCCTGCTGACACGCCGCTATGCCGACGGATTCGGCCTCGACGCCATCGGCAGCGAGATCAAACAAAGATTGATCGTGCTGGCCGGCGACCGACGGCATCCACTGGCGGCAGGATGCCTGGCCCCTCTGGCTTGACGCTCCTTCACCCCCTGCCTACCGTCGCGTCCACGACAAAATTCATTCCAGGGCGGGAAGCATGATGGAACGTTGGGCCGGAACGGCGATGGCGGCGGTGCTCGCCATCGGCATGGCGGCGCAGACCGCGGCCGCCGGCGAAATCACCTTCTGGACCTGGCGCCAGGAGGACCGCGCCGCCTACACCGAGCTGTTCGCCGACTTTACCCGCGCCAATCCCGGCACCACCGTGAAGTTCGAGGCGTTCTCGGCTGAGAACTACAACACCATCGTCTCGACCGCGCTCGCCGGCGGGCAAGGGGGCGACGTGCTGCACACGCGTGCGTACGGCGGGCTGGAACAGTTCGCCAAGGCCGGCTACCTGCTGAAGCTCGACCCCGCCGCGGTGCCGGAGCTCGCCAACCTGCCGGCCGATGCGCTGGCCTCCGAAACGTTGCGTGCGGATGGGCAGGTGTATTCGCTGTCCTTCGCCTCCCAGACGCTCGGGTTGTTCGTCAACAAGGATGTCTTCGCCCGCGCCGGCGTGACCGCGCCCGAGACCTGGGACCAGCTGATCGCGGTGTCGAAGGCGCTGAAGGACAAGGGCATCACGCCGATCGCCAACGGCATGGCCACCGCCTGGATGGACGAGGTGTTCGCGTCGATCTTCACCAACCCGTTCCTGGGGCCGGAGTTCGTGGCCGACATCCTGGCCGGGCGCGCCAACTTCGAGGACAAACGCTACGTCGCCGCCTTGGCGAAGCTGCAGGAGCTGCGCGACTTCATGCCGCCCGGCTTCAGCGGCATCGACTACGCCACCAGCCAGCAGCTGTTCCTGTCCGGCCGGGCGGCGATGTTCGCCGGCGGCAGCTTCGAGATCGCCAACTTCCGCAAGCAGAACCCCAAGATCAACATGGAGTTCATCGCACCCCCGGCCGCTGTCGCCGGCGGCCCGCGCCCGGTGTCGAAGTTCTACGACGGCGGCTACGCTGTGAACGCCAAATCCGCCAAGCAGGACGAGGCGCTGAAGCTGGTGCGCTACATGGGCACGCCCGTCTACGGCACGAAGTTCGCCACCCTGCTCGGCAACATCTCGCCGATCAAGGGAGTAGAGATAAGCGACCCGATGCTGGCCGGGGTGGCGAGGATGAACGCCACCGCGATGCCCTACATCATGGCGGTGTATTTCCGCTACGACACGCCCACCGGCTCGCAGCTGTTGCAGGACGGCATGCAGAAGCTGATGGCCGGCAGCATGACCCCGCCCGAGCTCGGCGCCAGCCTGACCCAGGGCATCGCACGCTACTACGCGCCGTTCAAGAAGTAGCCGCTTGACCAGAACGTCAGGACGCCGCGCGCTGTGGATCGCAGCATTGCTGGCGCCGGCGCTGCTGGTGATGGCGGTGTTCGTGCTGTGGCCGCTGGCTTCCTCGTTCCGCTACGCCTTCTACGGCTTCGACGGGTTGCGGCCGGCAGGCTTCATCGGCCTGCAGAACTTCCGCGAGGTGCTGACGGAGCAGCCCTACAGCGGCTGGACCTTCCGCGCCTTCCGGCACAACGTGATCGTGTTCGCAGCCCTGATGGTGGCGCAGAACGGGCTGGCTTACCTAATCGCCTTCGCGCTGCTGAAGACCTTGCCCGGCCACCGCATCCACCAGGTGATCGTGTTCCTGCCGGTGGTGCTGTCCGCGGTCATCGTCGGCTTCCTGTGGAAGCTGTTCCTGCACCCGCTGTTCGGCCTGGTGAACCAGGCACTGGCCATCTTCGGCATTCCCGGCCGGGCCTGGCTCGGCGACGAAAGTACCGCGCTCGGCAGCATCATCTTCACCAACGCCTGGCACTGGGTGGGCTTCCCGGCGCTGATCTTCCTGGCCGGCATGCAGCGCATCTCGCGCGACACCATCGAGGCGGCGCGGCTGGACGGCGCGAACGACCGCGTGCTGCTGGCCCGCATCATCTGGCCGCTGGTCGCCCCCAGCGCCACCATCGTGTTCACGCTGACCTTCATCGGCAGCTTCAACTGGTTCGAGCTGCCCTACGTGATGGCCGGGCTGAACGGTTCCCCGGGCGGTGCCACCGACGTGCTGGGGCTGTATTTCTACCGCACCGCGTTCGGCAGCACGTCGTCGGGATTGCAGGACTTCGGCCACGGCAGCGCGCTGGCGGTGCTGATGTTCCTGTTCATCGCCGCCGTCTCCGCAGTGTCGCTGCGCGTGCTGCGGAAGCGCGAGATCGAGGTTGGTTGAACGCGGTGAGGCCTGGAAGCACGGCGCCATCCAGGCGCTGCTGGGGCTGAACGCCCTGGTCATGCTGTATCCGCTGTTCGTCATGGCGCTGTCGGCGTTCAAGACCAACGCGGAGATCTTCGCCTCGCCGTTCGCGCTGCCGGACAGCTTCGACCTGGGCAACATCAGGCGCATCTGGGAGGAAACGAACTTTCCCCTGTACCTGCTGAATTCCGCTGTCGTCACCGCAACCTCGGTGGCGGTCATCCTGGTGTTCGCCACCTTGGCGGCCTACGCCCTGGCGCGCTACCGGTTCAGGGGCAGCGGCATCATCCTGCTGTTTTTCCTGAGCGGGCTGATGGTGCCGCTGAAGCTGGCCATCATCCCGCTGTTCCTGCAGCTGGACATGCTCGGCCTGATCAACACCCGCACCGGCCTGGTGCTGGTCTATGTGGCGATGGGCCTGCCGTCGGCGATCTTCATCCTGACCGGCTTCCTGCGCACCCTGCCGGGCGAGCTGGAGGAGGCGGCACGCATCGAGGGCGCGTCCGAGGCGCGCACGATGTGGTCGGTCATGCTGCCCTTGGCGCGCCCGGCCATGGTGATCGCCGCCATCCAGAACGGCGTGCCGATCTGGAACGACTTCTTCTTCCCCCTGGTGTTCATCACCGCGGAGCGCCTGAAGACCCTGCCGCAGGGCCTGACCGTGTTCATGGGCGAGTACAACACCGACTGGGGCGTGCTGTTCGCCGGCCTGACCCTGTCCGCGCTGCCGGTCATCCTGGTCTACGTCGCGCTGTCGCGCCAGTTCATCGCCGGCATGACCCAGGGGGCGGTGAAGTAGCGACCGTCGCCCCAAGGAACGATCGATCGGCCCGCACGTTGCCCTGCCTGCAAAGAACGCCGCGGCGATGCGGTCGCAGCCGCATTCAAGTGCGTCCAGCATGGCCGCGGTCGGCACATGGAACCAGGAGACGACACGCGTGAACAACACCCTGGCAGCGACGATCGCCCTGGCGGCCACTTTGAGCCTTGCCGCCTGCGGCCAGACCACCGGTGAGCGTGCCGGGTCCGGCGGCCTGATCGGTCCCGGCACCGGGGCTGCGGTTGGCGCGGTGACCGGCGCCGGCGCGGGAAGCGGTGTCCCGACCGGCGGCGGCATCGGCGCCATCGGCGGACCTGCCGCCGGCGACAGCTCCCGCCGGTCATTCGGGCGCTGAGCCTTCATCTCCGGCAGTCGGCATCAAGGGAACGACAGATGAGCAAGACCATTTTGCCTGTCGTGGCTGCGGTGCTCCTGGCTGCGGCCGTTGCCTGTCCAATCCATGCGCAGGGCGTTCCGCAGACCGTGGCCACCGCGGATCTGCAATCGGTGGCGGTTGGCCTGCGCATCTCCAAGGTGGTCGGCGCCAGCGTTCGCGGTGAAGGCAACGCCACCATCGGCAGGATCGACGACCTGATCGTCACGCCCAACGAGCGCGTGCCTTTCGCGGTGCTGTCGGTCGGCGGCTTTCTGGGCATGAACCGCAAGCTGGTGGTGGTGCCCTACAGCGCGTTGCAGTTCCAGAACAGGACCATCGTGTTGCCGGGCGCCACCAAGGAGATGCTGCGGACGCTGCCGGAGTTCAGATACGCATCCTGACCCGGTGCTGCTTCAGCTGCTGCCGATGAGGATGCCGATCCCCAGGACGATGGCGCCACCCAGCATCACCTTCGCGACCGCGGACAACGGCGGCGTGTCCATGTAGCGCCACTGGACCCAGGCAATCGCCAGCAGTTCGATGACCACGACCGCCCCAGCGACGGCCGTGGCGGTCCAGAAGTCCGGGATGAGGTAGGGCAGCGTGTGGCCGATGCCGCCGGCAACGGTCATCAGCCCGCACACCAGCCCGCGCAAGAAGGGCGTGCCCCGCCCGGACAGCTTGCCGTCGTCGGCCAGCGCCTCGGCGAAGCCCATCGACACGCCGGCGCCGATCGAGGCCGCCAGGCCGACCAGGAAGGCGTTCCAGGAGTTGTGCGTGGCGAACGCCGCCGCGAACACCGGCGCCAGGGTCGACACCGAGCCGTCCATGAGGCCGACCAGACCGGGCTGCACGATCTGTAGCACGAAGCGGCGGCGGGCGTTGTCGTCCTCCTTGATCCGGCCCGCGGTCGGCGGCGCGGCCTCGTTGATCTCGTCGGCGGTCTGCTCGTGGGCGGCTTCGGCCACCGCGAGGTCGCCGAGGACGTTGCGGATGGTGACGTCCAGGGTGCGGCTTGCGGCCTGGTGGTAGAAGCAGCTGGCGTTGGCCTCCATCTGCCGAGCCTGCCGGCGCATCCCTTCGGCGCCCTGGAACTTCGTTGATCCCGACGGACGCTCCTGCAGCAGGCCGCGCACGTCGGCGGCGTCGATCCTGGGGATGGTCTCGCCGAACTTGGCGCGGAACAGCTCGACCAGCCGGTGGCGGTGGCCGGTCTCCTCCCACGCCATTTCGGTGAACATCCGCGCGGTGTCAGGATAGTCGGCGCTGAGGGTCTCGGCGAAGCCGGTGTAGGCCAGGCTGGCCTGCTCCTCGTTGCTGATCGCCAGCGCCAGGATCTCGGCGTCGCTCAGGTCTTCGATGTGACGGCCGCGCCGCATCCAGGTGGCGGCCCGCTGGGTCGTTTCGCTCATCGGTATGGCTTCCTCGCATTCGGCGGGCAGGTTGCCGACCCAGGCGTCGGTGGCTGCCGGGCGCATTGCTGCGCCCGGCCACAAGCCGGTGCGAGGCTGTTGGGTTCCGCAGATCAGGCGCAGGCCAGGGGTCAGCACATCAGCGGTGCGGAAGCTCCAACGGAAACATGTCCGCCCGACCAGCCGCCCGCGTCACCCTACCGAGAACCGTTCACCAACTGGTTGAACGGCTTCTCCTTGTCTACCCGAATGTCGGCCGGCAGTTCCAGCACCCGTTCGGCAATGATGTTCTTTAGGATCTCATCCGTGCCGCCGGCGATGCGCAGGCCGGGCGCGAACAGCATGCCCTCCTGGAACAGCGAGTGCATCGGCGCCAGCTCGGGGTCCATCACGATCCCCGCCGCCCCCAACAGGTCCATGCCAAAGGAAGAAATATCCTGCAGCTTGCCCGCGTTCACCGCCTTGGCGATGGATGCCTCCGGCCCCGGCGTCTGGCCGCGGCTGAGCGCGGTCATGGTGCGGAAACGGGTGTATTTCAGGCCCTGGGTGCGCACGTACCACTCGGCCAGCTTCTCGCGCACGGCGGGATTGGCCAGCACCGGCTCGCCGTCCACTTCCAGCATCCGGCACAGCTCGAACAGGTCGTCCACGTCCGGGCGCGGCACCTCGCCGACCGACAAGCGCTCGTTCATCAGCGTGGTGATCGACACCTTCCAGCCCTGGCCGACGGCTCCCAGGCGCTGGCTGTCCGGCACCCGCACGTCGGTGAAGAACACCTCGTTGAAGTGCGAGGCGCCGGAGATCTGCCGGATCGGGCGCGTCTCGATGCCCGGCGACTTCATGTCCAGGAAGAAGAACGTCAGCCCGGCGTGCTTCGGCACGGTCGGGTCGCTGCGGGTGACGATGATGCCGAAATCGGCGTAGTGCGCGCCGGAGGTCCAGATCTTCTGGCCGTTGATGATCCAGTCGTCGCCATCGCGCTCGGCCCGCGTGCGCAGGGCGGCCACGTCCGATCCGGCGGCCGGCTCGGAGAACAGCTGGCACCAGACCTCCTGGCCGCACAGCGCCGGGCCGACGTGGCGGTCCAGCTGGGCGGGCGTGGCGTAGGCCATCATGGTGGGGATGCACATGCCCAGGCCGATGTCGAACACGCCGCGCGGCACGGCGAAGCGTTCCTCCTCCTGGTTGTAGATCACCTGCATCATCGGGGCCGCCTCGCGCCCGCCCAGGTGCTGCGGCCAGGTGATGGCGGCGAACCCGGCCTCGGCCTTCTTCGCCTGCCACGCCTTGGCCTCGGCGATGGCGGCGGCATCGACGTGGCGCCCGCGCGAGTAGGGCCGGCTGGCGGTCTTGAGCGTGGCGTTGGCGTTCAGAAAGTTGCGGACCTCGGCCCGAAAGGCGGCTTCGTCGGGGGTGTCGTCGAAATCCATCGCCATATCTCCTAAGCGGCGTTGCGCAGTTCAAGTTGGCTCACCAGCCGTTCCTTCCAGTGCGCCGCGCTGCCGATGCCCAACGCCAGCAGCTTGGCGCGGCGGTAGAACAGGTGGCAGTCGGCTTCCCAGGTGAAGCCCATGCCGCCGTGGGTCTGGATGTTCTCCTTGGACGCCAGGTGGAACGCCTCCGTGGCCGATACCCGGGCCGACGCGGCGGCCACCCCCAGCTCGGCCGCCCCGGTGGACAGCGCCCAGGCGCCGTAATAAGCGTTGGACCGCGCCAGCTCGTTGGCGATGTAGACGTCGGCCAGCTTGTGCTTGATCGCCTGGAAGCTGCCGATCGGGCGTCCGAAGGCGAAGCGCTGGCGGGCGTAGTCCACCGCCATCTCCAGGCAGGCAGCGGCGCCGCCGACCTGCTCGAACGCCACCAGCACGGCGGCGCGCTCCAGCACGCCCTGCAACACGGCCCAGCCGTCGCCGGGCAGCACGTCCACCGGCGCGCGGTCGAAGGTCAGGCGGGCCTGGTTGCGGGTCGGGTCGATGCTGGCCAGCGTCTCGATCTTCACTTCCGCCGCGTGCAGGTCGGCCAGCGCCAGGCGGATCGTGCCGGCCTCGTCGCGCGCCGCCACCACGGCGAAGTCGGCCACCGCGCCGTCGCCGACCGGCCATTTCACGCCCGTCAGCCGGCCGCCTTCCAGCCGCGCCGAGATGCTGGCCGGCGTCGGGTTGCCGGCTCCTTCCGCCCAGGCCAGGCAGCCGATCACGGTGCCCTCCGCCAGCCGCGGCAGCCAGGCCGCGTGCATCGCCGCGTCACCGCCTTGCAGGATGGCTTCGGTGGCGAGATACACCGACGACGAGAACGGCACCGGCGCCAGCGCGCGGCCGAGTTCCTCCGCCAGCACGCACAGGCCCTCGTGGCCCAGCCCGACGCCGCCGTGCTCCTCCGGGATCGCGGCCCCCATCCAGCCCATGCCGGCCATCGCCTGCCACATTCCGCGGTCATATGGAGAACCACCGTCCAGGATGCGGCGGACGTGACGGGTGGTGCAGTGCTCGGACAAGAAGCGCCGCGCCTCGTCCTTGAGCTGTTTCAGCGCGTCGGAAAAATCGAAGTTCATCGGCGGTCTTCCTCGTCTGCGCCCCCTTCGCGGGGCGTTTCGCACGCATTGACAGGCTAGGCGCATCGCGGTCTGCTCGGCAAACACGGAAAGGCCCGGAACTGGGCGCGCAGGGGATGTCCATCATGAAACCGCCGTATCGACCCTGACGCCGCGATGTATCCAGGCACCCATGCCCGCACCATGCCGGACAAGCCGGCGCTGATCGACGCCGAAACCGGTGCCGTCGTCACCTACGGCGAGCTGGACGCGGGCTCCAACCGGTTCGCGCAGTATCTATACGGCCTCGGCCTGCGTCGCGGCGGCCACATGGCGTTCCTGCTTGAGAACAATGCGCGTTTCCCGGAACTGTGCTGGGCGGCGCTGCGCTCCGGCCTGTATTTCACCGCCATCAACCGCTACGTGACGCCGGTGGAAGCGGCCTACGTCGTGCAGGACTGCGGCGCGCAGGTGGTAGTCGCCTCGCGCTACCTCGCCGAGACCGCGGCGGCGCTGGGGGCGCTGATCCCGTCCTGCCCGGTGCGGCTGATGCTGGACGGCACCATCCCCGGCTGGGAGTCCTACGAGGACGCCATCGCCGAGATGCCCGTCACCCCACTTGCCGAGGAGTCTCTCGGCGACGCGATGTTGTACAGCTCCGGCACCACCGGTCGCCCGAAAGGCATCCTCCGCCCGCTGCCGGACGCGCGGCCGGACCAGATGTTCCGCGCGCGGGAGGGCTTCGACAGCTACGGCTTCAACCCCGGCATGGTCTATCTGTCGCCGGCACCGCTGTACCATGCGGCTCCCTTGTGGTACAGCCTCGCCGTGCAGTCCTACGGCGGCACGGTGCTGATGATGCCGCGCTTCGATGCCGCCGAGGCCCTGGCGCTGGTCGAACGCCATGCCGTCACCCACGCCCAGTTCGTGCCCACCATGTTCGTGCGCATGCTGAAGCTGCCCGAGGCCGAGCGCGAACGCCACGACCTGTCCAGCCTGCGCGCGGTGATCCACGCCGCCGCCCCCTGTCCGGTGGAGGTGAAGCGGCGGATGATCGAATGGTGGGGGCCGATCATCCACGAATACTACGGCGGCACCGAAGGCAACGGCATCACCCGGCTGAACAGCGCCGAGTGGCTGGCCCATCCCGGCTCGGTCGGGCGCGCCAAGATCGGCATCATCCACGTTTGCGACGAGGACGGCGGCGAGCAGCCGGCCGGCGTCGCGGGGCTGATCTATTTTGAACGCGACACGGTCACGTTTGGATACCACAACGATCCCGCCAAGACCCGCGGCGCGCAGCATCCGGCGCACCCGAACTGGTCCACCCTGGGCGACATCGGCCATGTCGACACCGAAGGCTATCTGTACCTGACCGACCGGCAGGCCTTCATGATCATCTCCGGCGGCGTCAACATCTATCCGCAGGCGATCGAGGACGCGCTGGTCACCCACCCCAAGGTGCGCGACGCG
>JAABUT010003248.1_pt1 | contig 14200 bp, 11 predicted proteins | sample 5559281 | NCBI WGS metagenome assembly JAABUT01 (sample SAMN10711880, study PRJNA513359) | rock metagenome | isolation source: Antarctica rocks | place: Antarctica: Victoria Land, Ricker Hills nord | collected 2016-01-04
GACGCTTCGGGTCCTTGAGGCCCGCGCGGGTACGCCGGATGGCCTGGGAGACAGCCTTGATGGCCTGCTCCTGACCGATGACGCGCTTGTGCAGCTCGTCTTCCATGCGCAGCAGGCGGGCGGTCTCTTCCTCGGTGAGCTTGAAGACCGGGATGCCCGTCCAGGTGGCCAGCACCTCGGCGATCTGCTCGTCGTCTACCTCGGCGACGACATCGAGGTCGCCGGCCTTCCACTCGGCCTCGCGTTTGCCCTTGTCGGCGAGCAGTGTCTTCTCCTTGTCACGCAAGGAGGCAGCCTTCTCGAAGTCCTGCGCGTCGATCGAGGACTCCTTCTCCCGCCGCACGTCGGCGATCCGTTCGTCGAACTCGCGCAGGTCAGGGGGCGCGGTCATCCGGCGGATGCGCATGCGCGCGCCCGCCTCGTCGATGAGGTCGATGGCCTTGTCGGGCAGGAACCGGTCGCTGATGTAGCGGTCGGCCAACCCCGCGGCCGACACCAACGCGGCGTCGGTGATCGAGATGCGGTGGTGGGCTTCGTAGCGGTCGCGCAGGCCCTTGAGGATCTCGATGGTGTGCGCGACGGTCGGCTCGCCCACCTGGATCGGCTGGAAGCGGCGTTCGAGCGCCGCGTCCTTCTCCAGGTACTTGCGGTACTCGTCGAGCGTGGTCGCGCCGATGGTCTGCAGCTCACCGCGGGCGAGCATCGGCTTGAGGATGGACGCGGCGTCGATCGCGCCTTCGGCGGCACCGGCACCGACCAGGGTGTGGATCTCGTCGATGAACATGATGATGTCGCCGCGGGTGCGGATCTCTTTGAGCACCTTCTTCAGGCGCTCCTCGAAGTCACCGCGGTAGCGGCTTCCGGCCACCAGGGAGCCGAGGTCGAGGGTGTAGAGCTGCTTGTCCTTCAGCGTCTCGGGGACCTCGCCCTTGACGACGGCCTGGGCAAGGCCCTCGACGACGGCGGTCTTGCCGACGCCGGGCTCGCCGATGAGCACCGGGTTGTTCTTGGTGCGGCGGCTGAGTACCTGCATGAGGCGCTCGATCTCCATCTCACGCCCGATGACCGGGTCGAGCTTGCCCTCGCGAGCGGCCTGGGTGAGGTTGCGGCCGAACTGGTCGAGAACGAGAGAGGTGGACGGCGCGGACTCCGACGCGGTGCCGGCCGGTTCCTTGCTCTGGTAGCCGTTGAGCAGCTGGATGACCTGCTGGCGGACCTTGTTCAGGTCGGCGCCGAGCTTGACGAGCACCTGCGCGGCGACGCCTTCGCCCTCGCGGATCAAACCGAGCAGGATGTGCTCTGTGCCGATGTAGTTGTGGCCGAGCTGCAGCGCCTCGCGCAGGCTCAGCTCGAGAACCTTCTTGGCCCGCGGCGTGAACGGGATGTGCCCGCTCGGCGCCTGCTGGCCCTGGCCGATGATCTCTTCGACCTGCTGACGCACGGCGTCCAGTGAAATACCGAGGGATTCGAGCGCCTTGGCGGCGACACCTTCGCCCTCGTGGATCAGCCCGAGCAGGATGTGCTCGGTGCCGATGTAGTTGTGATTGAGCATCCGGGCCTCTTCTTGGGCCAGGACGACGACGCGCCGCGCGCGGTCTGTGAACCGTTCGAACATCAGGCAGCTCCTTCTCGCGCCTTCGGCTTGCTGCAGTCGACCATCTTCGACTCTAGTCCGAGCTGGTGACAGACACCGTTGCCTGGTCACGAGCGCCAACTGCAGCACGTCCCCGCGACGGCGGGTTTGCGGATACCTTCCTCAACGCGGGACGGGCGGTGATAATGCCCGAGCGGCCACCGCCGGCGCCGACTTCGCTCACAGCGAACGTGTCGGGTTCCAAACAGCGTCCGTTGGCGAATCCAAGCCCGGACTGTGCAGCCCGCTCCTGTGGCACGCGCTCCCGGCACCACCCGAGATGGGCTGACGCCGGAGTCCCGGTGCGACATACTTCCGGTCGCAGCGTTCACTCTGCGTCGCCCGGCTCGCGGTGACACTTAACACGTGCCATACTTCTGCCCGCGGGGGCAACCAGGTGGAGAGGCCCCGGCATGCACGCACGTTCAGCTCAGTTTCCCGCGCGCGCGATCGCAGTGCTCGTCGCAGTGACCTGTTTGGCAGCGTCGCTGCTGGTGCCCGCGGCGGCAAGCGCCAGCGCCTACCCCACGCCGCCCACCGGTGTGCACGTCACCGCGGCCACGTCCACGTCCCTGACCGTGGCCGCCAACCCCTCGAGGAATGCGCAGGGGTATCGGCTGTTCGTCTCGACGGTGCGGACCGATCTCTATTACTCCAACCTGGTCGCCGGCCGCGCGTCGTCGGGGCGCCGGAGCGCCACGTCCGCCACGCCCAGCGTCACGGTGTCGGGTCTGACCTACACCACCGATCCGTACTACTACCGTCTTGAAGCGGTCAACGGGAGCTCATACTCCTTCGATGCGCTGATCCACGAGGTGGGGCTGCGGCCCGCCGTGCCGAGCGGCCTGACGGTGACCAGCAGCCCGAAGGGCACCTACCTCACCTGGGCCAGCGGCGCAGCGACCGGCTTCAGCGTCGGGCAGGCCACGAACTCGTCGATGACGCAGAACCGCCGCGACTACTCGCTGAGCGGTCCGGTCCACCAGTTCACGCCGTACGGGCTCAAGAAGGGGACGACGTACTACTTCAAGGTGCGCGCCATGAACCGGTACACGCCGTCGCCTTACACCGGCGTCATCGGCGCAACCGCACAGTCGAATGAGCAGAACGTCTCGGTGGTGAGTTACAACATCACGAGTCTGTACACCGACGGTAACCGTGAGCCCGGCGGGATCATCGCGCCGTGGTCGCAACGCCGGATCCCGGCCGCCACGCTCATCAAGCAATGGCACCCGGACGTGCTTGCCGTCCAGGAGGGCCACGCGCTGGTACCCGGGTACACGAACATCCGCCAGGTCGACTCGTTCAGGTCGGCGCTGCAGGGCGTCGGCGCTAGCTACAACGTCGCGAACACCGAGAACTACATCTACGGCCAGCCGGGCTACGTGCGCACCGGCAACTACGTCCTCTACAACCCGTCGGTCTACGCCGCCTACGGCACCGGCGGCCACTGGGCGCTCGGCGGCGGCGAGTACGCCGCATGGCAGGAACTGGAGAACCGCAGCAGTGGCGCGAGATTCGTATTCGTGTCCACCCACCTGACACCGGGTGGGTCCGCGAGCAACGATGCCAGCCGCAAGTCGGAGACGGAAATCCTGCTGAGCCAGGGCACGGCGAAGGCCACCTATACGAACGTGCCTGTCGTGTACGCGGGTGATTTCAACTCCGATCAGTCCTCGCCGCCGTACAACCGGGACACGCCGAGCATGGTGATGGCCGGCGGAAAGGTCGTCGACGCGTGGTCGGTGGCCCAGGCGTACACCAACCTTCAGTACGACACCTACAACAACTACATGCGCAGGCCGCCGGCCTACGATCTGGCCATCGACAAGGTCTACGCATCCGCCGGTATCGCGGCCTACTCGTGGCGCCAGATCCTGAACCTGTCGGGGGGCGCCTACGTCGGCACCATCCCGTCGGACCACAACCCCCTGTACTCGCTTCTGGTGATCCCGCACTAGGTCAGTTCGGTCGGCGCAGCTGCCACACGGCCGCGTGCGCGCCGGTGAAGCGGCGAATCGCCGTGCGATCGAGCAGCGCAGTTGCCACCGGAGGATGCGTCAGGTCAAGGAACAGCCAGCGCACGTCGTGCCTGCGGTAGAGGTCGTCGAGCACGGCGCGACTCGGGCGAGCGAATGCCTGGTACTGCTCGTCGTAGAGGGCGGCGTCCCAGAACGGCATCTTGGTGTAGCTGACCGGCGAGGCCCATGCCGAATCGAGCACCCGGTCGGCGTAGGCCCAACCGCCGATGAGGGTGCGGCGCTGGCTGAAGGCCGCGGCGGTGAAGTTGCGCGTGTCGCAGGCCGTGGTGTGGCCGTCCGGCCGTACCCGCGGCCGCAGGCAGTACTGGTTGGTCGCGACCACGTCCTGCGCTGCGGCGTGGCGGTCGATCCAACTCCCGGCGGCCTCGGTATCAGGCCACACAATCAGCGACGCACCGTGGGCGGGGTCGGACACGGGAGCCCGCTGATCTTGCGTCGGTGTCCGTAGGTCCGAGCCGTAGATCCGCAAGCTCATCCCGTACAGCCCGGCACCGAGCAGGATCGACACGAATGTCAGGCCAGCCAGCATCCGCACCCGTGCCTCGCCCGAGACCGTCCCGGGGCGGCGCGGCGCTGCGAGGCGGCGCAAGGCGATGGTGGCGACGAGCGTCAGCGCGACGGCTAGGCCGGTGAACTGCACCCACGGCCGCCACCACAGCCATAGCAACCTCCCGAATGAAACGCCCCTCACCTGAACGTCGGCCGGGTGCGAGCGGATCCAGCGCGTGACCGGATCGAAGCGCGGCTGCAGGTGCGCCACCGCAAACGCGGCGGCAGCGCCACTGGCCAGCGCAAGGAGCAGGACCGCCTGATGGCGGCGTGTCCGGTTGTGCAGGTGGGCCAGGCGCCGTCCGTGGTCGACGGCCAGAACCAGGCCGCCGGCCGCACCGACCACGCCCAGTGGATACGCGGAGATCAGGAAGTACAGCTCGCTGCCGGCCGGATGCCGTAACACGAACGGAGCGAGCAGGCCCGCGCCCATCACGCCGCCGGCCACCCACCCTGCCGGATCGTTCGGACGCAATCGGACCTGATACAGCAGGCCCAGCAGTCGGGGCAGCAGCGGGATCACCAGCAGCGCCACGATCGTGAGCAGGGCTGAGCGCCGAGCATGCGGGGCAGCCAGGTAGAGCAAATCTGACTTGGCCTGTTGGGACGGAAACTCCTGGTACAGCCGGCTCAGCGCGTAGCCCCACCACTGCTGACGCACGCCGTAGGAACTGCCGCCGTAGATCGTGTAGGCGGCGGCTTCGAACACCGCGCCCACCGCCGCAGCGGCGATGAGGCATCGTCGAGCCACGTCCCACTGCCGCTGCAGGCACGCCACCAGCAGCGCCAGCACGAGCCCGCAGCCGAGCACCGGCAGCTGGGAGGACTTCGAACCCGCACACAGCACGAGGAACGGCACCATCAGCGCGACCGGAACCGCCGTGTCGTTCGGCCCGCGCCGCAACAGCGCGCACACCGTGCCCAACGCTGCCAGGCCGGCGATCCAGCCGAGCGATTGCGGCGGGCTGGCCTCCCAGTACCGACTGATCAAGATCACCGAGCCGAACTGCGGTCCCCACTTCTCCGGCAGGGACAACTCCAGCACCCCTAGCATGCAGGCAGCCAGCACGCCGGCAGACACCCGGCCCGACAATCGGCGGGCCACTACCGCAGCCAGCACCAGCATCGCCGGGACCATCGAGGCGAGGGACAGGCGGAGGGTGGCGTCGAATCGACCGACACCGGTATGGGTGGTCAGGTGGTTGATGATCGCGTACAGGAACCAGTGATAGGACAGCTTCGTGCCGGCCACCATCGGATATGTCGGCACCACGGTGCGGTGCAACTCCCCGACGAGCGACAGCTGGTACAGGACATCGGGGTAGTACGTGGTGGCGCCCGGCCCGGGGTTGAGCGGAAACGGCTGCAACCCGGTCGTCGCGACCCACACCAGCGAGAATGCGGCGATCGCGGCCATCGCGAGGTTGGGCCGCACACCCCAGCCGGGTGCTGGCCGGGCGAACGTTCTGGCGCGCGCGGCCGGCACCGTGAGGGTGAGCGCGGTGACCAGCGGACCGAAGACGAAGGCCCCGGGCGAGACCGGCAGCACCCGGTCGACGAACCACCCGGCCACCGCCACCAGACTGCCGGCCGGCACGGCCCACGCCGCGTCCTCGATCAAGGGTGCGCTGCCCCGACGCGATACGCGAACGAGCACGAACCCCGGTATCAACACCGCGGTCAGCGTGGCGCCGACCCACCGGAGCACGTCAAGCGCGGGGCTGCCCGTCAGCACGACGGCCACGATCCAGCACGCCGCCACCGCGGCGCCCGCCCCGATCGACACGGCGCCGCCCCGCAGCGGGCGTGAGGGAATTGCGCCGACGGACCCGTGAAGAGGCGCTCGCCGGGCTCTGACCCGGCGGAGCAGTGCGGAGCCAGTCAATAGCACGCGCCGAGCCTGTATTCCGCGGCCTGTAGCGAGCCTGAATGGAGAGTGCTTGTTCGTAGCCGTTTCTCGGCGACCGCGTTCTGAGGCGCCGACCGAATTCACCCGCCGCCGTCACTTCTTCCGGCGCCGCTCTGGGCGAACCTCGGCGCAAAACTCACGACCGGTGCCATCGATCAGCAGATTGGCCGGAATAGCCCGGGCTAAGCTGCGTCCCGCACCGCCGTTTTGCGAGGAGAGGGACATGCCCGATATCGATCTCGGCGCCGTGCCCGGCGGATCGGCCACCCTGCGTGGCTACCTCGCGACACCGGCCGGTGCGGGCCCATGGCCCGGCGTGGTGGCCATCCACGAGTCGTTCGGGCTCAACGACGTCGTGCGCCGCCAGGCCGACCGGCTGGCCGCCGCCGGCTACCTGTCGCTCGCGCCGGACCTGTTCAGCGACGGTGGCATGGCTCGCTGCGTGGTGGGCGCCTTTCGGTCACTGTTCTCCGGCGAGGGCAAGGCGATCACCGATATCGATACCGCCCGGGACTACGTCAAGGGCCACGCCGACTGCACCGGCAAGGTGGGCATCATCGGCTTCTGCATGGGCGGCGGGTTCGCGCTCGTCACCGCGACCCGCGGCTTCGACGCGTCTGCCCCCAACTACGGCGTGCTGCCGAAGGACGCCGAGAAGGCGCTGTCCGGGGCGTGCCCGATCGTTGCCAGCTACGGCAAGAAGGACGTCTCGCTGCGCGGGGCGGCGGGGAAGCTCGAGCGGACGCTCACGAAGCTCGAGGTCGCGCACGACGTGAAGGAATACCCGAGCGCCGGGCACAGCTTCCTCAACGACCGGTACTTCGGACCCCAGCCCACGCACGCGATCCAGCGCATCACGCATGTCGGCCCGGACCCGGTAGCCGCGCCCGACGCGTGGCAGCGCATCGAGGCATTCTTCGGTGCGCACCTGTCGAACGGGTAATCACTTCTTAGCGTTGTAGGCATCCAAGATATGTGCCGGGATGCGGCCCTTTTCGCCGATCTTGTGCCCGTTGTTGCGGGCCCACTCGCGAATTGCGTGGGTCTGTTCACGGTCGCCGCGCGCCGGGCGCGAGCGCCGCCCGGCTGTCGCAGCTCGGCCCTGACCTGAACGCGAAGCCCGACGCGCATTTGCCACATAGTTCGCCATCACGTCGCGCAGTTTGGCCGCATTCCTCGTGGACAGGTCGATTTCGTAGTTCGTGCCGTCGAGGGCAAACGTTACGGTTTCCTCGGCAACGCTCTGGTCCAGGTCGTCGATGAGCTGGACGATGTGTTTCTGTGCCATCGTCGCAATGTCCTTTCGCGCGTGATTGCTATGCCGTGGACGGTACACGATCACCAGAAGTGCTGCGCTTATCGCCTCAGAGCGGTTTCACCAACGGGAACAGAATCGTCTCCCGAATACCCCGCCCCGTGAGGATCATCAGCAACCGATCGACACCGAGTCCCATTCCGCCGGTAGGCGGCATGCCGTACTCCAGCGCGGACAGGAAATCCTCGTCCAGTTCCATGGCTTCCAGGTCACCCGCAGCGGCGGCGACCGATTGTTCGACGAGCCGGCGGCGTTGTTCCACCGGGTCGACGAGTTCGGAAAAAGCCACTCCGACCTCGATCCCGCCGATGATGAGATCCCACGCCTCGGCCAGGCGTGGGTCGTCGCGATGCGGACGGGCCAGCGGCCGGACGGCTACCGGATAGTCCGTCACGAAGGTCGGCTGAATGAGAGTGTGTTCGGCGAGCTTTTCGTAAAGCTCCAGGACGATCTCACCGGCGCCCCAGTCGGGATCGAGCGAAACGCCGAGCCGGTCCGCGTGGCGGCGCAGACTTTTCGCATCAGAGTCGACGGTGATGTGTTCGCCTACCGCCTCGGAAACGGCGTCGTGGATCGTCACCCAGCGCCAATCACCGCGCAACTCGATGGCAGCTCCGTCAAGACCTGTCCCGGTGTCCACGCCCACCGCGTCGGCCGCGTCGAGTGTCAGACGCCGCGTCAATTCGGCCATCGTGCCGTAGTCGCCATATGCCTCGTAGGATTCGAGCAGCGTGTACTCCGGCGAGTGGCTGGAATCGACGCCTTCGTTGCGGAACACCGGCCCGATCTCGTAAACGCGTTCCAGCCCGCCGACGATGCACCGCTTCAGATACAACTCGGTGGCAATGCGCAACGACATGTCCAGGTCGAATGCATTCAGATGAGTGCGGAACGGCCGGGCCGCCGCGCCACCGTGCACCGCCTGCAGCACCGGAGTCTCCACCTCGAGGTAGTCGCGGTCGTGCAATGTCGAGCGCAGCGAGCGCAACACCTCGGCACGGGCGGCAACCATTCGCCGGGCGTCCGGACGCACGATGAGATCGACGAATCGCTGGCGTACCCGAGTCTCGTCCGACAGCGGCTTGTGCGCGACGGGAAGCGGTCGCAGCGCTTTGGCGGTGATCTGCCAGTCGTCGGCAAGCACCGACAATTCGCCGCGCTTGGATGCGATGACCTCGCCGAGCACGAACACGAGATCACCCAGATCGACGTCGGCCTTCCACGCGGCGAGCGATTCGGCGCCGACCCGGTCGAGGGAGAGCATCACCTGCAGTTCGGTGTCGCCCTCGCGCAACATCGCGAAGCACAGCTTGCCGGTGTTGCGTCCGAAGATGACCCGCCCGGTGATCCCGACCCGCACGCCCGTCTCGGTGCCGGCCGCGAGGTCGGGGTGTCCTTGGCGCACGTGCGCCAAGGACGCGGTGCGGGCGACGCCGACCGGGAACGGCGCGCGCTGCGGATCGCCCATCAGCCGGTCGTACTTCGCCCGCCGAACGCGCAATTGCTCCGGCAGATCCGCACCCGCCTCGTCGTCCTCACTCACCTGGCAAACCTATCCGTGTCGGGCTACGGCGATTCGTCGCGGATCGTGGCTGACGGATGTCATGCCGGGAAACTCCGCAAATGCACTGCCGGGACGTCAGCCGGCACGGCAAGCTCTCCACCGTGACCAACATCGACACAGCCACCGGCGGCATCTCGCTGTCCGGGCTCACCAAGTCATTCAGGAGTGCCGAGGGTCCGGTGCACGCGGTGCGCGGCATCGACATCTCGATCCCGCGTGGTCAGACGGTGGCGCTGCTCGGCCCCAACGGCGCCGGCAAGACCACCACCATCGACATGCTGCTCGGCCTCACCGCCGCGGACGCGGGCGAGATCGATGTCTTCGGCAACACACCTGAGCAGGCGATCAGCCAGGGAAAGGTGGGCGGGATGCTGCAGACCGGCGGCCTGCTGCCGTTCGTCACCGTCCGCGAACTGCTCGACGTGATGGGGTCGTTCTACCCCAACCCGTTGCCGGCGGACGAGGTCATGCGCATCACCGGCATCGCCGAAGTCGCCGGGCGGCGCACCGACAAGCTCTCGGGCGGCCAGACCCAGCGGGTCCGCGCCGCGGTCGCGCTCGTGAGCAACCCCGAACTACTCGTGCTGGACGAACCCACGGTGGCCATGGACGTCGAGGGAAGGCACACGTTCTGGGAGGCGGTGCGCGCCTTCGCGCAAGGCGGCAAGACGGTGCTGTTCGCCACGCATTACCTGGAGGAGGCCGACCACTACGCCGACCGAATCATCTTGATGGCCCGCGGCAGGGTGGTCGCCGACGGGCCCGCCAACGAGATCAAGGCAAGCGCCGGGCAACGCACCATCCGCGCCACCCTGCCGGGGATCGATCCCGCAGAGCTTGCCGGGCTACCCGGCGTGACAGGCGCCGAAGGCCGCGGAGAGGCGGTGATCTTGTCGTGTCAGGACTCCGATGCGGCGATCCGGGCGCTGCTGCCGGCCTACCCCGCCGCCCGTGACATCGAGATCAGTGCCGCGGGCCTCGAAGCCGCATTCCTGAACCTGACCGGCGACCCAGCCGACGAGACGACCGAAAAGGTGACCCGATGAACGCGACCTACGTCCGCATGGAGATGGTGCGGCTGTTCCGCAACCGGCAGAACTTCATCTTCTCGCTGATCTTCCCGCTGGTGATGTTCTACGCGATCGCCAGTGCGGGTCGAAACACGAAGATCAGCGGTGACGTCACCGTCGCGCGCTTCTATATGGCCGGCATGATCGCCTTCGGCACATTGGCCGCGGTCTTCGCGGGTGGCGCGCGTATCGCTTTCGAGCGGCAGATCGGCTGGAACCGGCAGTTGCGCCTCACCCCGCTCTCGCCCCGCGCGTACCTGCGCACCAAGATCCTCACTGCCTACGTACTCGCCGTGATCAGCATGGTGCTCGTCACCGCCGCCGCGCTGAGCCTGGGCGTGGACTTCGCCGCGGCGGACCTGCTGAAGGCCGCCGGGCTCACCCTCGTCGCACTCATCCCGTTCGCCGCGCTCGGCATCATGGCCGGTCATCTGATCAAGGGCGACTCGATGGGTCCGGTGATCGGCGGTGGCATCTCGCTGTTCTCGTTGATCGGCGGCGGCTACTTCCCGATCGGCGTGGGTCCTGGTTTCATGCACGAACTCGTCCGGCTGATCCCGTCCTTCTGGTTGGTGCAGGCCGGCAAGACCGGCATCGGCGGCCAGGCCTGGACCGCGGAGGCCTGGATCGTGATCGCAGCATGGGCGCTCGTGGCCGCGGCCGGCGCGGCCTGGGCGTACCGGCGAGACACCAAGCGCGCCTGAGCCGGACGTAACCTCGATTCCCATGACTACCCAGCCCGCCACCGCCCGTGCGGGCCACGTCCCCGATCCGGACCTCGAGGACATGGCCCGCATGTGGGGCAGCGGTTGGCGACGGTTCTTCTTCCCCGCCTTCTGGCTGGTCTACCTCGGCCAGGCGGTCGACGGCGTCGGCAAGCACGCCCACGGCGCCGGGGCGGTCATCGGATATGCGTTGATCATCGCGTTCGCCGCCGTCTACCTGATCGCCCTGCCGATGGGGTGGAGCGGCCGGCCGCGGGTGTTCTGGCCGCTCTATGCGGTGTCACTCGTGCTCACTGCCGCCGAGATGCCCTTTGCACACGCCGACGCCCTCGTGTTCCTCGTCTACGTGGCTGTGCTCACGGTTGCGTCCCGGATCCGCGCCGCCCTCGGCATCGTCGCTGCGTTGACGCTGATCAGCGCGCTGCTGCCCTACTTCGTCCACTCGTGGGGCGGCAAGATCGCCTGGGACGCAGGGGTGACGGTGTTGCTCGTGTCGCTCGCCATGTTCGGCTTCATCAAGATCGTCCAGGCGAACATCGCGCTCACCGCTGCACGTGCAGAGGTCGCCCGGCTGGCCGCGGAGAACGAGCGCTCGCGCATCGCCCGCGACCTGCACGATCTGCTCGGGCATTCGCTGACGACGATCACCGTCAAGGCGGGGTTGGCACGCCGGCTGGCCGAACGCGGGGATGCCGCACGCAGCTTCACCGAAATCAGCGAGGTGGAGCAGCTGTCACGGCGCACCCTGGGCGACGTGCGGGCGGCCGTGGCCGGGCACCGCGAGGTGACCCTCACCGGCGAGCTGGCCACCGCGCGTGAGGTGCTGCGCGCCGCGGGCATCGTTGCCGAGCTGCCCGGCTCGGTCGACATCGTCGACACCGGGCTGTCCGAGGTGTTCGGCTGGGTGGTGCGTGAGGGCGTGACGAACATGGTCCGGCACTCGCACGCGGAGCACTGCACGATCACCCTCGGCCCCCGCTGGGTCGAGCTGACCGACACGGGACGGGGAGGCGTGCCCGGGGCAGGTAACGGGCTGACCGGCCTGCGCGAGCGGCTGGCCGTGCTCGGCGGCACCCTGATCGCCACCGGCGGGTTTAGTGGTTTCACGCTGCGCGCCGAGATCCCGGTCGCGGACGCGGACAGCGAGGACGCGTCGCGCGTTCAGACGGTGCCGACGTGATCCGGCTCCTGCTGGCAGACGACCAGACGCTGGTGCGCTCCGCACTCGCGGCGCTGCTGGAACTCGAGGACGACTTCGAGGTGGTGGCTCAGGTGGGCCGCGGCGACGAAGTCGTATCAGCTGCGTTGGCCACCCGGCCCGACCTCGCGCTGCTCGACATCGAGATGCCGGGCATGGACGGCCTCGCCGCCGCGGCTGCGATCAGCAAGGAACTTCCCACCTGCCAGCTGATCATGCTGACCTCGTTCGGGCGGCCGGGATACCTGCGGCGGGCGATGGAAGCCGGCGCGTCCGGCTTCGTGGTGAAGGACGCCCCCGCCGAGCAGCTCGCCGACGCAGTACGCCGCGTCGCGCGCGGCGAGCGGGTCGTCGACCCCGCACTCGCCGCGGCGACGCTGGCCGCGCGTCGCCGTTGACCGGGCGCGAACGGGACGTGCTCGTCGCGGCGCGCGACGGAGCGACGGTGTCCGACATCTCCGGGAAGCTGTTCCTGTCCGAGGGGACCGTGCGCAACTACCTGTCCGGGGCGATCGCGAAGACCGGTGTGCGCAACCGCGTCGAGGCGGTGCGCGCCGCCGACGAACGCGGGTGGTTGTGATCGTGATCAACTCGGTCTCGGCAACCGCTGGCGGTCGTCCGAACTGAGTTGATCACGGGGAGGCGTTGTCAGGTGGCTTCGGCAGCGTGGGAGCACCTTCGATGTCGGACGCCGGACCTTGGCCGATCGCGTCCCACCCGCGACGCTACGCCGCGACGTTGTGCGGCGCCCGGGGGTCAAACCTGCGGCAGGACCGCCTTCGCGGCTAGTTCGAGGTGGTCGAGGTCGGCGAGGTCGAGCACCTGCAGGTACATCCGGCTGGCGCCGAGTTGCGCGTACTCGCCGATCTTTGCGACAACCTCGTCCGGCGTACCAGTCAGACCGTTCTCGCGCAGCTCGTCCACGTCTCGGCCGATGACGTCCGCGCGCCGCTTGATCTCTGTCTCGTCGCGTCCCACGCACAGCACCTGCGCGGCCGAATACCGCACCGGCCGGCCCGTCTCAGCGACCGCCGCCCGCACGCGCTCGAACGTCTCGCTCGTCTCGGCGAGCGAGGCGAATGGCACGTTGAACTCGTCGGCGAAGGTGGCTGCCAGGCGGGCACCCTGCCGCTTTCCCGCCCCGCCGAGGATGAGCGGCGGACGCGGCGACTGCACCGGCTTGGGCAGGGCGGGCGAATCGACGAGCTGGTAGTGCGTGCCGTCGAAACCGAAGCTCTCGCCGGACGGCGTGCTGAGCAGCCCGTGCACGATTTCGACGTGCTCGGCGAAGCGGGCGAAACGCTTGCGCACGTCGGGGAACGGGATGCCGTACGCGGTGTGTTCGTCCTCGTACCACCCGACGCCGAGGCCGAGTTCGACGCGCCCGCCACTCATCTGGTCGACCTGCGCCACGGAGATTGCGAGCGGCCCTGGCAGCCGAAAGGTCGCCGGGCTGACCAGCGTGCCGAGCCGGATCCGTGAGGTTTCCCGCGCCAGCCCGGCCAGGGTGAGCCACGCGTCCGTCGGGCCGGGCAGCCCGGAGCCGTCACCCATCGACAGGTAGTGGTCGGAGCGGAAGAACGCATCGAAGCCGAGATCCTCGGTGGCCTTGGCGACGCGCACCAGGTCGTCGTAGGACGCGCCCTGTTGAGGTTCGGTGAAGATGCGTAGCTGCATGCCCACGAACCTAGTGTTGCGTGCACGATGATCTTAAACCGCGGGTCCGCGGCGGGTATCTGCACAAACGATGGTCAGCGAGCGGATCAGAACGGCGGCTGTTCGCCGATGTCGCTGGCGGTGGTGTCGAGGGGTAATGGGTCGGGTGGCCGGTCGTAGACATGGCCGGTGGGTGCTCGCCAGCGGGTGCTGCCGTCGGGTCGGCGGCGCACTGTCCAGCGGGTTTCGTGCTTGAGATGATGGTGCCTCGGGCAGAGCGCCTGCAGATTCGCTGCGGAGGTTGTTCCACCGTCGTCCCAGGCCGTGATGTGGTCGAGCTCGCAGCGTGCCGCTGGGCGGCGGCAGCCTGGGAAGGTGCAGGTGGCATCGCGTGCGCGGATGTGCTGGTCGAGGTTGGTTGGTGGCCGGTAGGTGTGTCGGCCGTAGTCGAGTAGTTGTCCGTGTGTGTTGGTGATGAGGCGTCGCCAGGTGCCGGTGGGGTCGGTGGGGTCGGCGGCGATGGCGCGGGCCCGCGCTGG
>JAABUT010003249.1_pt1 | contig 14196 bp, 13 predicted proteins | sample 5559281 | NCBI WGS metagenome assembly JAABUT01 (sample SAMN10711880, study PRJNA513359) | rock metagenome | isolation source: Antarctica rocks | place: Antarctica: Victoria Land, Ricker Hills nord | collected 2016-01-04
GGGAAGGGGGCCGGGGGGTTAGGGCGCTACGCGGCAGACGTACAGCCCGACATCCTTTGGGTCGCGCCAGACGCCGCCCATCGCCGCGAGACGGCGCGTTGTTTCGTCGTGCAGCCAGCGGTGCAGGGCGGCGTACGACTCCGGGCGGTCGGCGGTCTGCTGCACGACCATCATCGTCATCACGTACGCGACGATTGGCTCCGGCTCGGTGAAGACGAGGGCATTGCTCAGCACCGTCTCCTCGATCACCGGGTAGACCGCTCCGAGCATCCCCGGCGCGTCCGAGGTATTGAATGCCACCGAGGTTTCGGGCGGTGCCGAGAGGCCGAAGTGGGTGGCCAGATCGTCCTTCAGCGCGCCGATCAGCGGCAGGTTCTCCCGGCTGTTCGTCGTGGCGAAGACCGTCCCGTTGGGGCCGACGACCCGCGCGAACTCCCGCAATGCGGCGGGAATGTCCGCGACGTGGTAGAGCATATGCCGCGCCGAGATGATGTTAAACGCGCCGTCGGGGAAGGGGAGGTGGTCCGCCTGCCCGATGTGCCAGTCGATCTCCATGCCCGTGCTCGCCGCCGTCGCCTCCGCGATCATCGCGGCGGATTGATCCAGCCCCGCGAGTCGCCCGGTGTGGCCGTGCGCCCGGAGATACTGCCCGAATGCGTCGGGGCCACAGCCGACATCGAGCAGCGACTCGTCGCCGGTCAGTCGCAAAGCCTCGGCGCACTCCGCGTGGAGGCCCGTGCCGAATGTGCGCTCGCTGTATCGCGCGTGCGTGTCAATGCGCGTCTGGAGTAGGTCCGTCGTCTGGTACTGTTGTCGCACGTTCGCGCTCACCATCAGCATCCTCCTTCGTGTCGCCGGTCGCCCGCTGCGGATTGTGCGGCAGTATGGCGAACGTGACGGGGGCGCGCAAGGCGATGATGAAGCCGGTGAGTGTGCCAATCAGCGCGAAAGCGACGCCAAGCGCAGTGGCGATTATCGGCCAACCGGGGCCACCGGAGACCTGTGGCGCGCCGGTGAGGTTGAGCGATTGCCGGAGCGCGACGTTCCGCTCCATCGCCGCCATGATCCGCTCTGGCAGGGTGGCGATCCGATCCTGAATGCGGAGAAATGCGACCCCAACCACGAGAGCGGCCCCGATGCTGGCAGCACACGTGACTCCCCGCGCGATCGCGCGCGCGCGCGGCGCGATGACCGGCGCGAGCAGCACAATCGTCGCGACGAGGAGCAGGAGCGCGAAGACTGCCTGGAAATGGTGCCCCGCGTACCTCCACATCGTCGGGGAAATCGTCGCGTTCACCTCGCCCTCCGCGACGGCGGCGACCTGCTTGTCGAGGTCGGTGCCGAGCCGTTGCAGCACCCCGCCCGACGCGCCGCGCGGCACGAAGGTGACGGCAACGTGCACCCACTGATGGAGAAAGAGCGGCACCACACCCGCTATCACCCCGATCAGCGCGAGCGCATCGCAAACGCCGGTGCCGGTCATGCCCCGAAGGCGACGTTGCTCTCCTTCACGCGGTACGGTCACTGCCATGCGCCTGCTCCCACTGCTCTTCGAGGACTGAGGACTGATGGGCAGTAACGAGTAGCGAGTAACAAGAAGCCAGAAACCGGACTCCCATCCTCTGACTACTGGCTACTGGCTACTCGTTCCCCGTGTACACTTCCCAGAATGTTGAACGTTGATACGTGTCGATTGGTTGCATCGGGAGGACAAGCAGAATGGGAATGAAGAAACGAGTGCTGATTACCGGGGGGAGCAAGGGGGTTGGGCGCGCGACCGCGCTGCGGCTCGCGCGGGAGGGCGCAGCGGTCGCGCTGCTGGCGCGCGGACAGGACGCGCTGGACGCGGTTGTGCGGGAGATCAGGGCTACGGGCGGCGCGGCAATCGCGGTTGCGGCGGACGTTGGCGACGCGGCGCAGGTGAGCGCGGCGGTGGAGCGGGTGATTGCCGCGCTCGGTGGGCTGGACGGTCTTGTCCTCAACGCGGCGGTTGGACTGCACGGCCCGGTGGAGACATACGGCATCGCGGCGTGGCAGGAATCCATCGCGACGATGCTGACCGGGCCGTTCCTCGTGACGCAGGCGGCGTTGCCCGCGCTGAAGGCGGCGGGAGAGGCGCGGATCGTCGCGGTCGGCTCCGGCGCGGCGTACGCCGGGTACGCGGGCCTGTCGTCGTACTGCGCGGCGAAGTGGGGCTTGCGCGGCTTCATGCTCGCCCTCGCGGAGGAGGTAAAAGCGGACGGTATCCGCTGCTGTTACTTCTCGCCGGGGAGCATCCTCACCGATTTCGCGGGCTGGAGCGTCGCGGAGAAGCAGGCGCAGCCGGGTAAAACCTTCCTCCTCCCCGACGATGCCGCGGATGCCATCGCCTACCTGCTCGCCCAATCCGCCCACGTCTGGACGCAGGAAATGAACCTCTGGCCGGTGTGAGGACGGGGAGGGCCCAACCCCCTGCCCCTTCCCCACGGGGGAAGGGGTGACTCTCCCTGGGCATCGTGCCCTATTCATCAAATACGAGCCTACCCCCTTTCTCTTCCCCTCCCCCTTCCCCCGTGGGGAAGGGGGCCGGGGGGTTAGGGCCATACCCACATTGCCGGAGCATCCCCAGCGGACGCTTCTTTTCTGTACTGAAGATGAATACTGGTCTACAGGAGCCGTCACATTTCGCTGTCATGCTACGTTCTACTTTATGAGAAGAATAACTCACGATTTATATATTGACGTGAAGAGGGCTTGGAGAACGAACACAGGCGGCGGTTGGGCCGCTCGTGTTGGGCCGAACGCAGGCCAAATGGTGGGATGAAACGGGAGAAGGAAACGATGAAGACGCACATCCTGATTGTCGAGGACGACCCGTTCATGAGCAAGATGCTCGTCTTCCTCCTCGCAGATAGCGGCTACGAGACGACGACGCTGGCGGACCCACGACTGGCCAGCCCGTTCCTGAAGGAGAACGCCGTTGATCTGATCCTGCTGGATGTGATGCTGCCCTACATGGACGGCTTCACGCTCTGCACGGCCCTCCGGCGCGAGCACCCGGACATCCCGGTGATCTTCCTCAGTGCGCGGGGCATGGTGAGCGACAAGGTGGACGGCTTCGGCCACGGTGCGGACGACTACATCTCCAAACCCTTCGAGCCGACAGAGATGCTCGCCCGTATCCAGGCGGTGCTGCGCCGCTACCGCCGCGCCGAGCGCAACCTCTTCGGCATGGTCATTAAGGTGGGCGATACGGCGCTCGATCTGGGCGAGTTGCAGTTCACCGCACCGCAGCGCCGCCCCGCGCTCCTCACGCCGACGGAGATGAAGATTCTCGAATGCCTGATGCGCAACGCGAACGCCGTCATTTCCCGCGAGACGCTGATCGAGCGCACGTGGGGGTACGATTACGAGGGTGGCAGCAACCGCGTGGATGTCTACATCCGCCGGTTGCGCAAGAAGATCGAGGCCGATCCGGACGATCCGGCGTTCATCCACACGGTGAGAGGGCTTGGCTATGTCTACCGAGAGGGCCGTCGCGCCGCCTGACATCGCACCGGAGCGCCACCCCATGGCCCGGACGACGCTCCGCTGGCTCGGCGAACTGGAAATCGAGGCGCTCCGCCATATCCTGTTGCAGTTCGTGCAGCACGTCGCGGTTGCCTTCGCGGATTGCCGCTGCACGATCCAACTATTCGAGAATCCCGACACGCTCCGCACGGTGGTCGCCTCGGACCTGCCGCTCGGCGTGCTCGGGCAGTCGTCGTTCCCGGTCGGGGTGGGTATCGCGGGGTGGGCCGCGCAGGCGGGCGTGCCGCTCCTCGTGCATGATGTGACGACGGATCCGCGCTTCCTCTCGATGGGGCGCGAGTCCGGCGGCACGATGATGTGCGTGCCGATGACCGACGGCACGACCGATTACGGCACGATGACCGCATGGGCGCCCAAGGCCGGGTCGTTCCATAGTGGCTCACTCGCGATCTTCCGGGCGTACGCGCAGGGCGCGGCAATCGCCATCGCGCAGGCGCACCGCGCGATAGTGCAGGAGGCGACGGCGCACCGCGCGACGATGCTGCTCGCCCTTACCCGCGCCGTCACCGCGTACGAAGACCCGCGCCAGGCGCTCGATATCGTCATGCCGTTCGTCCGCAACGTCGTGCCGCACAGCGTTGGGATGCTCGTGATGGAGACGGAGGGCCGCTCCCCGGAGGTGCGTGTCTTCGCCCGGACGCTGCAAACCACCAGCCAGTCCGACCCCCTCCGCGCCTGGGCGCTCGACGCCTACGCGCGGCAGCAGGATCGCACGGCACACAGCCGGTCATTCGCCCCGATCACGGACATTGTTGACGGGCACATGGTCTACGCCGCGCCGTTGCGCGCCGCCGGGAACCTGCTCGGCCTCGCCTGCTACTTCCATACGGAGCCATTCGGCCCGGAGACGCAGCAGACGCTCCAGGATTGCAGCTCCGTGATTGGCACCGCCGTCTACAACGCGGTGTTGTTCCGGCAGATGCTGCTTGGCAAGGAGCGGTTCGAGGCGGTCTTCGCGTCCACGGTGGATGGCATCCTCGTACTCGATGAGGTGGGGGCGACCGCGCTGGATGCGAACAAGGCGTTCTATCGGCTGACAAAGATCGATCCTGCCACGGTTCGGCTCCCCGCGCCGGTGGCGCAACTCGAATCCGCATGGGTCGATAGCAGCGTCGATGCGGAGAGTGGCGATCCTTCCATTCTCCGGCGGTGGCATCTCGCGCCGGACGCCACGCGGGATCGGTATCTGGAGGTGACGGAGTCCGCCATCGTCATCGGCGGCGTGCCGCACCGATTGCGCGTCTTCCACGACGCGACGGCGATGCGCCGGGTCGAGCAGACGCGTGCCGAGTTCATGGGCGTCGTATCGCACGAACTGCGCAGCCCGCTGACCTCGATCTACGGTTTCCTGAACATCCTGTCGCAGAGCCGCAGCGGCTCCCTGAGCGCGAAGCAGCAGGAGTGCGTCGATTCCGCGTCGCTCAGCGTGCGCCAGTTGTGGCGGCTCGTCGATGACATCAACGACCTCGTCCAGTCCGACCTCGGGCGGCTCGCGCTGCAACGGGAGCCGGTGCAGATCGGTGATCTCATTCAGGGCGTGATCGCGACGATGGACCCGCTGATGTACCGCGCTCCCGCGCGGGTAGTGGCCGAGATCGACCCCACGCTGCCCGTCACGATGGCGGACCCCGCGCGGGTGCGGCAGATTCTGAACAACCTGCTCGCGAACGCGATGAAGTTCTCGGAGCCGGAGACGGCGGTGCACGCCTGTGCGGGTGTGCGCGACGGGATGATCGAGATCCGCGTGACGGACAGCGGGCCGGGCATCCCCGCAGAGGACGCCGAGCGCATCTTCGAGCGGTTCGTCAAGGGGACGAGCACGCCGCAGCAGGACGCCTCCGGCCTCGGCCTCGGCCTCGCGGTCGTGCGGCAGCTCGTCGCGTCGCACGGTGGCCGTGTCTGGGTCGAGAGTGCGCCCGCACAGGGCAGCGTCTTCGTCTTCACCCTGCCGATTGCGCCCCCGGATAATCTTTAGCTATTCCTCAAAAATATCGTTGAACGAATCGTCAGAACCTGCCTGACGCACAGCAGGCTTCGCGACATCTCCCATTGGTATCGTTCTCTCCGTAACAGGGAAGTGTGGCGCCCATGGCGCCATGCACAACTACGGAGAGATGGGAGCGATACATCGTGAGAGCGGCGCATGTGCCGGAAGAAACACGGGTCACGGTCATCGGCCGGGCCAGCGAGATCACTACAGGCTTCGCCTCGGCGATTGAGGCGGAACGCTGGCACTGGGACGAGGTGGCGCACGTCGATGCGTTGTGCGCGCTGCCGCCATCGCCCCGCTCGCTGATCGCCCTGCCCGTTTCCGCCTTTGACATCACGACCTATATAACGATTGGCCGGGTCACGAGCGCCCTCGCGCTGCCGCTCGTCGTCTTCAGCCGCGAGCATCACCCGGCGGTTGTCCGCACCATCCTCCAGGCGGGCGCGGACGATTTCCTGCCGCTGCCGGTGACGGTTGAGGAGATGATCGCGCGCCTCACCGCCGTGATCCGCGTCCGCTACGGTACGCAGGACGAGGTGTATCGGAGCGACTACTTCCTCGACGATGCCGCGCAGACGGTCGCCATCGTCGGGGCCAACGCCATCCGTCTCTCGGTGAGCGAGTACCGCCTTTTTCGCATGTTGTTCGCTGCCCGCAACCGCCCCGTCGCGCGAGAACGGCTGTCAGCCGTTCCGCTGCCGCACGCGGAGGCGGACGGACAGAACGCCCTCGACGCGACGGTGAGTCGGTTGCGCCGCAAACTGGGTACGGAGCGGATCGTCACCATCCGCAGCATCGGCTACCAACTCGTCGACCACCGCCAACTGCCGGACAATGTCTCGCACATGCGTGGGAGAAGTAGCGAGTAGACCTGCTACACAATAGTGATGGGGATGGGTTGCCCCTTCCCCGCCCCGCTCCTTATCGCGTCATCCTGCGGTTCACCAGCCCCGCCACCGCCCGGTTGCGCGCCGTGATTCCCCGCCGATGGTACCGGTCGCGCTGCGTCACGCTCTCGTAGCAGCGCAGCCGCCCAATCGTGTGCTCCACCACCACCCGCCGTGCGAACGCCGCGTTGTCTGCCACGTCCTCCACCGGGCGCGGCTTGCCCCGTGGCTTGCGACGCGGCGTCGCCCCCCGCATACCGGGGGAGATTCCATCCACCCCGACGTACGCGCGATCGCCGAGGATTCCCACCCCCGGCGGCAGGCGCGGCAGCAACCCCGATCCCTTCAGCAGCGTCAGATCCGCCGTCGGCCCCCGCACGCTCGGCGCCACATCGACGGATCCGCCCATCCCGCTCATCCACCGCCACCTGCGTCTTGATCGTGTGCCGCTTCTTCTTGCCGCTGTACCACCGATCCGCCTCGTCCCGCTCCGTGTGCCGCTGCACCGGCTGCTCGTCCGTGTCCACTAAGACCGCCAGCCCCGGCGTCTCGCGCAGCAATCCGTCCAGCGTCACCCGCTTGCCCCGCCCCGGATCGGGCAGCCGCATCGTCTCCAGCCCCAGCCGCTCCAGCACCGGCACCACCCGCCGCACCGTGCGCAACGCCGTCGTCTCCTCCACTCCGAAGAGGTAGCCGAGTACCGCGTTGATCGGGGAGCGGCGCAGCTAGACGACCGCCTTCAGGAGATGATCGCGGCGCGACAAGGCGAAGGAGCGGCTCGCACCGATGGCGCGCTGGCGGTCGGGGCGGGTCTGCTCGGTGGCGGCATAGACGGGCAGGGCGTCGCGCACGAGGGCAGCGAACTGCGACACGGTGAGGCCGGTCATGACGTGGAAGAGGGTGGCGTGGCGGCTGAGCCGCTGGTAGTGCAGTAGCATCGCGCAAGCATACCAGTCCTCGTCTCTATTGTGCAGCAGGTCTACTGGCTACTGACAACCGACTACTGGCTACCGGCTACTTCCCGTTGTACGGACAGATGATGATTGCGGCGATTTTGCTTGCATTCCCACGCGGGGTGTAGTAGAAGAGTGCACCGGAAGAGGAGCAAATGCTGAATGCTGAATGCTGAATGCTGAATGCTGAGGACCGAGGACCGAGGACCGAGGACTGAGAACCGAGAGGAAGCGCCGAGCGTTACACCCATTGCTCGTTGACCACCGCTTTCAACTCCCCTTGGAGACCCCCTATCGTGATTGATGATCCACGCCGACCCCATCGACGCGACGACATGTCCACCACCGAGACGCCCGCATTCGCGGCGGATGACGCCATGGTTGAGCCGGAGGACGCGCCCGCCACGCTGGACGCCCTGCCGGACGACGATGCGCCCGTGGGCGAAAGGGGGGGGGACGGGTTCGACGATCTGCCCGCCGACCTCATCATCGACCGCGAGATGGCGCAAATGGTGGCGCGCGCGCGGGAGCAGGGGTACGCGACGTATGACGACATCCTCGCTGCCCTGCCAACGCCGGAGCAGAGCATCGAGGTGACGGACCAGCTTATCTCCTACCTCGGTGAGCAGGGCGTGCGCGTCTTCGACAGCGCCGCCGCGCCGGACCCGCAGAGCGGCAAGCCCGCACCCATCGAGATTTCCGACGCCGATCTCCCCGGTTTCACCACCGACGACCCGGTGCGGATGTACCTGCGGGAGATCGGGCGCGTGCCGCTCCTCTCCGGCGAGGAGGAGCAGGACCTCGCGCGGCGGATGGAGATGGGCGTCTACCTCGTGCGGCAGGAGCAGCGACTGCGCAATTGCGTGGAGGGGCGCGACCCGACCGGGGCCGAACTCGCCTGCCACCTCTACCGCGATCTCGCCGCCAACTGGCACGTCGTCACGACGCTCTTCGAGGATATCCGGCAGAAGCCGCTCCCGATGCAGCGCACCGAGGTCTTCGACGGCGTCGTGCCACTCAACTCGCTCCCGGAGGGCGCGCTGGCCGAGGTCGCCAAGCGGCGCGAATGGCCCGCCGGGGAGGCGGAGGAGGCGCTCCGGTCGCGGCTGCTGGAGTTCTGCCTCCTGCCGCTCGCGCTCTTCCCAGACGCGCTGCGCCACTCGATCGAGCTGAACCGCCCGTGGCCGCCCGTCGCGGAGGTTGCGGAGGCATGCGAAACGCTCCTGCAGAAGCCGCCGGTGCGGCGGCAGAAGCGGTGGCAGCGGACAGCGAAGCCCCTCCTGATGCACTTCGAGATCATCCCGCGCGACATGCGAATCGATCAGGCCGGCGTGCGATGGGACGCCTCGCGCGATGCGCTCTCCGCGTACTGGGCGGGGATCAAGACGGACGGTGATGAGGCGCGGCGGCGGCTCGTGGAGGCGAACCTGCGGCTCGTCGTCAGCGTCGCCAAGAAGTACGTCGGGCGCGGCATGACCCTCCTCGACCTCGTGCAGGAGGGGAACATGGGGCTGATCCGCGCGGTGGAGAAGTTCCAGTACCTCAAGGGGTTCAAGTTCAGCACCTACGCGACGTGGTGGATCCGGCAGGCGATCACCCGCGCCATCGCCGATCAGGCGCGCACAATCCGCATCCCCGTCCACATGGTGGAGACAATCAACCGCCTCATCCGCATCTCCCGCCAGTTGTTGCAGGAGAAGGGGCGCGAGCCGACCACCGAGGAGATTGCCGAGATTATGGGCCTCCCGGCGGAGCGCGTGCGCGAGATTATCAAGATTTCGCAGGAGCCGGTCTCACTGGAGATGCCAATCGGTGAGGAGGAGGACAGTCACCTCGGCGACTTCGTGCCGGACACCCTCGCCATCGCGCCGGAGGACGGTGCGGCGGCCGGCCTGCTCCGCGAGCAGGTGGACGAGGTGTTGGATATGCTCTCCGAGCGCGAGCGGCAGGTGCTCGTCCTCCGCTTCGGGCTGGACGACGGCAACAGCCGCACCTTGGAAGAGGTGGGCAAGGCATTCGGCGTCACCCGCGAACGCATCCGCCAGATCGAGGCGAAGGCGCTGCGCAAACTCCGCCACCCCACCCGCTCCAAGCGGCTGAAGGATTTCCTTGAGTAGCCGGAAACCAGAAGCCAGAAGCCAGAAGCCGGATCGCGTGGCCCTCGGTGCACTGCCTCGAGCCATCCTCTTTGATCTCGACGGCACGCTGATCGACAGCATCGAATTGATCGTCCGGTCATTCCTGCACACGACAACGGAACATCTCGGCACGCCGCTGCCGCGTGAGGCGATTATTCCGACGATTGGCCGCTCGTTGACCAACGAGTTGGAGCGGATCGCGCCCGGCAGTGGGGCGGAACTGCTCGCGACCTATCGCACCTACATGTTCGCCAATCACGACACCTACGTCACAGTCTATCCGGGCATCTTCGATCTGCTGGCGGCCCTCCACGCGCGCGGCCTCCCGACGGGGATCATCACATCCAAGGCGCGCATCTCCGCCGCACCGAGCTTCGAGCGGTTCCTACTCGACCGCGAGATGTCCGTAGTCGTCGTGGAGGATGACACCGAGCGGCACAAGCCGCACCCGGACCCGCTCCTGCACGCCGCGCAGTTGCTCGATCTGTCGCCCGCATCGTGTTGGTACGTCGGCGACAGCACGCACGACATGATCGCCGCCCGTGCCGCCGGGATGACGGGCATCGCCGCGCTCTGGGGCCCGTACGCACGCGCCGAGCTGGAACCCCTCGCGGACGCCCTCGCCGAGACGCCCGCTGATGTTCTCGCATTGCTCCAGTAGCGAGTAGCGAGTAACGAGGGGAACTGCCACAGCACCGTGTTACTTGTTACTTGTTACTTGTTACTCGCTACTCGCTACTCGCTACTCGCTACTCGCTTACTCATCCCGCGCGTGCGCCTGCGCGGGCGGGGTGGTCGCCTCGACGGCGGTGAAGGGTTCCAGAATCTTGTAGGTGTGCGACGACCCCTTCGGTACGACCCACGAGTCGCCCGGTTCGAGCAGCACCATCTGCCCCGCAAGGTGCAGCTCCGCCCGCCCGGTGATGACGTAGCCGACGGTCTCGTACTCCCGTGTCACGGCGGGTTTCGGCTCGCCCGGCTTCTCGCCCTCCCACAGGCGCATTCCGAGGTGCACGCCCGCCGCGAGATACTTCTGCCCCATCGTGCCGTGCGGCGAATGCGCCGCGTTGACCTTTGTGATGCTCTTGTCTGCCATGTTGCACTCCTTTCGTTGCCGACGACCGTGCAAGATGGATGCCGGACGGGGAAGAGGCCAGAAACCAGAACCCAGAGGGGAAGAGGCCGGAAGCCAGAAGTCGGCCCGTCGCCTTCCGGCCTCTGGTTTCTGGTTTCTGGTTTCTGGTTTCTGGCTTCTGGTTTCTGGCCTCTTCCCCCCGGTGTGGTACCATATGAGGCCGCCACGCGGTGGTGATAAAGGAGCGATGCGCGGTATGTTGGTTGATCGGGTAAAGATTCATGTGGCGGCGGGCAAGGGTGGCAATGGGTCGGCGGCGTTCCGGCGTGAGAAGTTCGAGCCGCGCGGCGGGCCGGACGGTGGCGATGGCGGGCGTGGGGGCGATGTCATTCTGTTCGTCAACCCGCACCTGAATACGCTCCTGCCGTTCCAGTTCGCCTCGCATTTCAAGGCGCAACCCGGCGTGCAGGGCGCGTCGAAGCGGCGCAAGGGGGCGCGCGGGGCCGACAAGCGGATCGCCGTGCCGGCGGGCACGACCGTGCGGGACGCCGAGACGGGCGAACTGCTCGCGGACCTCACCGACGCGGGGGAGGAGGCGATTATCGCGCGCGGCGGGCGGGCGGGCCTCGGCAACACGCACTACATGACGAGCACGCACCAAGCCCCTCGGATGGCCGAACTCGGCGAGCCGGGCGAGGCACGCTGGATCACGCTCGAACTCCGGCTGATCGCGGATGTCGGCCTCGTCGGCTTCCCGAATGCGGGCAAATCGACCTTCCTCACCGCCATCACCCGTGCCACGCCGAAGATCGCCAACTACCCGTTTACGACCCTCGAACCGAACCTCGGCGTCGTCGCGCCGGACGGTGATCGCGGCCCGACCTTCGTGCTCGCAGACATCCCTGGCCTGATCGAGGGCGCAGCGGAGGGACGCGGCCTCGGCCACGACTTCCTGCGCCACATCGAGCGGACGCGCGTCTTCGTCCACGTCCTCGACGGCTCCGGCATGGAGGGGCGTGACCCGCTGGACGACTTCCACACGATTAACGCGGAACTCACGGCGTACCAGCCGGAACTCGCCACCCGCCCAATGATCGTCGCCTTCAACAAGATGGACACGCAGGAGGCGCGCGACCGCTTCCCCGACGCCCGCGCCACGCTGGAGGGCGAGGGGTTCGCGGTCTTCCCCTGCTCCGCCGCGACGGGGGAGGGGCTGCGCCCGATCATCAACCGCGTCGCGATGGTGCTCGCGGAGTTGCCGCCGCCGGTGAAGGAAGTCCCCGACCGCCGCGAACTCTCGCCCGACGAGGAGCGCCGATGGTACGCCGCGCGCCTGCAGGGCGGCACATTCGCCGTGCACGGCAAGCAGATTGAGCGCATCGTCGCGATGACGAACTTCAGCAACGACGAGGCGGTCACCCGGCTCCAGCGCGTGCTCGAACGGACGGGCATCTCCAAACGGTTGGAACACCTCGGCGCGCGCGACGGCAGCGCGGTGACAATTGGCGATCACACTCTTGCCTGGGTCGGTTCCGCCGCCGATGACCTGATCGACGAGCCTGATGTCGATATCGACCTATTCAACATCGAAGAGGACGAGGACGAGTAGCGAGCGGGGAAGAAGCCGGAAGCCAGAAGATAGAAGCCGGAAGCCAGGAACCAGACGGTGCCCTATGGCTTCTGTCGGCTGCCGATTGCCGACTGATCCGTTGGGTCGGAGCGGGCATCTGCGGCGATCGGGCTGCCCATGACAATCTCCACCGCGTTTCCGGCATCCACGGAGACGGCGCGCCAGACGAGGAATGCGGCGAGCAGCCCGCTCCACCCGAGGATCGGGCCGAGCCAGCGGTAGCCGACGGTGCCGATGATGACGCCGCCGATGATGGAGGCGAAGACCCCACCGGCCTGCACGGTCGCGCTGTTGACGCCGCCCGTCGCGCCCTTGCCCGCCGGTGTCACGGCGAGGAGCAGCGTCTGCTGCGTCGTATACCCCGCACCCATGCAGGCGTGGTAGCACATCATCAAGGCGAGCGTGACCGGCAGCGGCGCAAGCAGCACGGTCGTGAGGACGAGGATCGGGAAGCCGAGCGTATTCGACCAGACGTTGATCCGCTGCGGTCCGAAGCGCCGCGTCAGGCGGCTGGCAACATTGACGCCAACCAGATAGCCGACGGACGTTCCCAGCGAGAGATAGCCGATCGCGGCGATGCTGACGCCGTAGACATCGAAGAAGAGCAGGCCGATGTAGGTGTTCATCGCGGACCAGTGCAGCGTGCGCGCGACGTTCGATACGATCAAGGCGCGGGTCGCCCGATGGCGAAAAGGGAGCAGCAGGCCACTCCCGAAGAGCGAGCGCATCATGCCACGCGGCAAGCGCGCCAGCGCCGCGTCTTTCGGTAGGAAGCGCGGCAGCACGAGTACGCCAATCGTCGCCCAGGTGATGTAGACCCAGACACTGCCGCGCCATGATGTGAGCTGCGCGATCTGGGTGAAGGAGAAGTTCGCGACGATCGCTCCCAGGGAGACCGTCGAGGTGATCCAGCCAATTGCGATTGTCCGCATCGTGCCGGTGAAGCGCTCCGCCGCCAGCGAGTAGACCGAGGGCATGATACCACCCCAACTCGCCCCGCCGATGGCGCGGGCGAGCAGCAGCAGCGCGAATGTCGGCGCGGTCGCGGCGGCGACACCGGCGACGAGCGTGAGCAGAATGCCGATGGTGATCAGTCGCTTGCGGCCGAAGGCATCGGAGAGCGGCGCGAGGAGTAACGTCAGAAAGATGCCGCTCAGGCTGCTGGCGGTCGAGAGTTGCCCGACGAGCGCGTTGCTGATCGCGAAACTTCGCGCGACCGCCGGATAGAGGCTCGGCGCGGGTTGGTTGCCCGCATTCGCGAGGAAGGTGATGAGGCAGAGGACGAGGATCAGTCGCCTGTTCGCCCGCCGCTGTCCCGTGACGCTCACCACCTCTCCTGCCCCGATCACTTTTTCTGGGAATGGGACCTTTACTCCGCGTCCTCATCGTCGCTGGAGCGGATATTCGTCGCTGTGTCGGGCGTGGAGCCGTTCAGGTATGCCGTGCCCCGGCGGTACCCCGTGCGCGTGCGCGTCAGGCGTTGCGCCACGATTGAGTCACGATCATCATCGTCGTCGGACGACCGTTGCGCCCGCGCGGGTGCGTCCGCCATCGTCACCGTGGCGGCAGGGACGGCGGCGCCGGTTGGTTCCAAGTCGCTTGGCGTGCTGGGGGGGGAGTAATTCGGCGCGCGGCGGAAGCGGTTAACGAGGAGCAGGCCGCCCCCGAAGAGGATGAAGGCGAGCGACGCCCAGTACGCCCCCGGCAGCGGCCCGATGTGGGCGCGATCCACCCGGATGGACTCCGTGAGGAGGCGCGTGACGCCGTAGAGGATCGCGTAGACGCCGAAAATGTCGCCGTCGCGCCACCGCTTCGGCACCATGACGCGCGTGAAGAGGAAGAGCAGTACGAGCGCGATAGCGATATCCGCGATCGACTCGTAGAGGAACGCCGGGTGGAATCGCTGCGCTGCTGAGAAGCAGTCCGCCCCGCCGCTCGCGTCGCATTTCGTTT
>JAABUT010003251.1_pt1 | contig 14185 bp, 12 predicted proteins | sample 5559281 | NCBI WGS metagenome assembly JAABUT01 (sample SAMN10711880, study PRJNA513359) | rock metagenome | isolation source: Antarctica rocks | place: Antarctica: Victoria Land, Ricker Hills nord | collected 2016-01-04
GATGAAGGTATAGACGTAGGACTTGTTCGTCCCCCTCTTGCGTTTGCGCTGGATGCGGAAACCGAGGAAGCCGAAACCATCACTCAGATCCACCACCTGGGTCTTCGCGGCCGATAGCAGCAGACCCATGGGCGCAAGCACCTGGGCGATCTCTTCGGTGAGCCTGAGGGTGTCCTGCCGGGTGCCGCGCACAATGACGACGAAGTCGTCGGCGTAGCGGTAACGCGCCACGTCGGCAGGTCTTTGGCTCGACGGCCCTCGCGTCGGCTGGAGGTCGACATCGACCCGCCCGGCATCCAAACCGGCAACGGCCCGAACGTGCCAGCCCTCAGACCAGCACGAAGATCATCCAGGAAAGCGGGGACGCCTATCTGCTCGGCGACATCAGCGACGGTCACACCGTCGACGCCGGGCGTGCGTGCGCCCCGATTGCCAGCGACCCGAGCGAACGCCACGATCAGCGTCGCCGGATCACACACGAAGTTGAACAGGTCATCGAAACGGCGGCCAGGATCGGCCACCGCCCAACGGTGAAGCTTGGCCTGCATCTCCGATACCTTCCCGAACGGATCCCTCGGGACCTGCCCAGGAACGGCGCCGCCATTCGGCGGTGCATCTTTCGGCATTACAGCATCCATCCCTTCTCGATACCGCTGCCGCCCTTCGCCATGTGGCCGGCTTTCCCGGCCTCGGACTACTATGGCGGCTCCGCCCCACCCGGCCCGTTCAACGGTCGGTGCGTCTATCCCGCCCCGCTGACCAGATGCCAGAAAGGGGCGGGAGCTGCGACCGGGCGGTTCCCGTGTTCACTGCTGTTCGCTCGTCGAAGTAGGAGCCCGACTGTGTCCCAGCGGCCTCGTCACAGGTACGCCGTAGACCTTCCCTGTGACCTCCACGGACGGCAAATGAAAACCCTCCGTAGAGTTCTCGCCGCATCAGTAGACAGCGAGACGCACCGCGCCCGACCCAGATCCGCCAGATTTCGAGTCGGTGTCAAGGTTCAGGACGTAACAACGCCGGTTCCTCACGTACTCCTCTCCAACACGCTCGCCGGACCCGCACCATCTGGCAGTGCTAACACGTCCCGGCTTTGTCAGGGCTGCTCCCATCCTTTCCGGCACCACCCGGAACGGACTGCCCTCAGCTACGCCCACCCGCTACGACAGGCAGACGGTGGTGGCCTCTCACCTCCACTCGAACACCAGCGCCTCACGGCGCAAACCGTTTACTTGACAGACCCACGCGGCCGGGTCGATAGCCGCAGGGTCGGGGGAGCCGATGTTGCGATGCTGGTTGACTGGCTGCTGCGAAGTCAGGGTCGCCACGCCGACGGCCTGGTCGGCATCTCCACGGCTGCCTCAGCCCGTCGCTGTTGCTATTCACCGTGGCTGCGTGCAACCCGGCTGGCATTGCGCGCTGCAAGGTGTGCGTTCTGTTGCTGTGTTGTTCCCCGGTTGTCCGCTGGTTGTTCCCGGGGCGGTCACTGCTGGTTTCTAGCGTTCGGTGCGGTACTTGCGCCATCCGGCGGCGAGTGGACGCGTTTCGCCGTTGTCGACGGCGGTGACCGATGTGGTGAGGATGTGCTGTGGTGGGTGCGTTGAGGTCGATTCCGGTGGTTGCGTTGGCGTTGGGTGTGGTGGGTGTGGGTGTGGTGCCGTCCGCGGCTTTTGCCGCTTCTGCCGCCGGCGCAGCGCCGAGGCCAGTGGTTTTTGCTGTTGCGCCGGCCGGGGCGTCCAAGCCGGATGACATCACGGTGATGGGTGGCGTGCTGTATGTGACGTATCAGAACAATGCGGGTAATGACGGGTCGCCGGCGGGTAGCAGGAGCACCGTGGTGGCCTTTGATGGTGCCGGCACGGTGAAGCAGACTTGGTCGGTCCCGGGCCGGGTCGATGGGTTGACCGCTGACCCACGGCACGGCGGGATCTTCGCCACCGCCAACGAGGACCTGAACTCCAGCCTTTTCCTGATCACCCCGACGTCTAAGGGTTTGCAGCACTTGACGTTCAGCCCGGACCCGGCGCAGAAGGGTTCCGATGGGAGCAACGGCGGTACCGATTCGGTGTCCGTTGGCACCGATGGCACCGTCTACGTCGCGCACTCCAATCCCGACCCGAAACTGCCCGCCCCGAACAATCCCGCCGCGGTGTACCGGATGACCATCGCGGGTGCCTCGGCCACGTTGACGCCGTTGTTCAACGTCAACGACGCCGCACCGGTGATGAACCCGGCTGCCGGCGCGCCCAGGAGTGCGCCGCTGGGTCTGACCGATCCTGATTCCAACCGGATCATCGCCGGGTCGGGTGGGGACATGCTCATCCAGGATGCGCAGGCTGACAGCAAACTTGTCTTCGCCACGCACCTGTCGTCGGGCTCGCCGAGTCTCTCGCAGCTGAATCTGGTGAACGCCGGCGCCAAGGCAGGCGGCCCGACACCGCAGTTGGATGACATCGAGCAGGTCACCGGCCCTGGAACGCTGTACATGGTGGATCAGAGCAGCGGCAAGATCTACAGCATGGACACCGCGACGGTTCCGCCGGGGACGTATTTTGTTTCCCAACCCAAGCCGTCCGAAGGGGACCTGCCCAATCGGGCCGATGTCGCCACGTTGGACATCCACACCGGAGTGGTCACCGACCTGCACACCGGGTTGATCTCGCCGAAGGGTTTGCTGTTCGTCCCGAAAGCAGCCACCGCTCCCACCTCGACCGCCGCGCCGGGTCCGACATCGGCTGCGGCAACGAGCACGCCGGCGGATATTCCGACGGCGGTGCCGGCCGGTAGCGGTGGCCTGGGCGCACCGACCAGTCCCGCGACGATCCGCACCGAGATCGGCGCGGCCCTCGTCGGGCTGCTGTTGCTCGCCGCAGGCGTCGCCGGGTTGACTCGTCGCCGCCCACGACGACGCTGAGCCCCCGGGCAGCGCGAGTGTGGCCGCCGAGCGAGCGACGGCACCTGACAGAAAGGGCACGGACCGTGCAGATCGGGACGCGGCGGCGGGTACTGCTATTTGTGTCGCGCTTCACGCCATATGGTGTCCGTCGCTGTTGCACCGTCCCCACGTTGACTTCGACCCAGGTGGACCCGTGGCGGTGCTCGCCGGTTCCGGTGGCTTCGGCTCACCCAGAGCAGCCCGCTGCCACCTGGCCGCTAGATCGTTCTCGGCGGAACGGGCGTCGCGCTGATCGCAGCACTGATGCCACCCACCCCCGGGATGTGGGTCAGGATGTCCGCAGCGGTGATCTCATGCCCGGTGGGTCTTTCAAACTTTTTGAGCTTGGTACGAGAATGCCTTCACATGACTGATGAGCACCGCACCTGGACCTGCCGGACTCGGCTGTCCCTGACTGTAGCGATGATCGGGGTGGTTCTGGTGGTGGTGGCCATTGTGATGATCGGGCACAACCGGGCTGCACCCACCGACGCCGGCGCGCTGCCGGCCACCGTCACTTCCGCCCACACTGCCAACCCCGCGTCCACCACGCACTTCAGCGCGAACTCCGGGTCGCCGGCGGCGACAGAACCCACCACGGTGCTGCCGCGCCCCAGCTCCACGTCTTCACCTTCTCGTGCAACCCGTGGTGCTCGGACGGTGGCAGCGATGAGCATCGCCGGCGGGCAGCCCGCGGCGCTGCATCTACCCGCACTGAATGTCACCGCCGCAGTTGACCCGGTCGACAGTGTGCAGGGAATCCTGCAGGTTCCCGACGACATCTCCCGTGTCGGGTGGTGGCGGCACAGCGTCCCACCCGGGTCACCCACCGGATCCACCGTGATCGACGGACACATCGACTCCGCCGCTGCGGGCGCGGGGGCTCTGTTCCACCTGGCCGAGCTCAAACCCGGCGAACCGATCACCATCAGCACCGCGACCGGCGCGGTGATCACCTACCGGGTGCAAGCCCGCCGCGTCTACCTCAAAGCCGAAGGCCTACCAGCCGACCTGTTCGCCCTGACCGGCCCGGCCCGGCTGGTCATCATCAGCTGCGGCGGCAACTTCGATGCCACCAACCGAGGCTACGACGACAACATCGTCATCTTCGCCACCGCACAGATCAACTGACCGGGTGGGGCCGAGTTCAGCGGTCACCCGCCTTCCCTGCTGCCGGTGAAGATTCCGGGGAGTCGGCGCGAAGATTAGCGAGGTCCAGCTTGTGGACGGCGCACGTGAACCGGTGGGCGATCTCGGCAACGATCTGCTTCACTTCCGCCGGCTCCCTGGTTCGGGAGACTTCCCACTCGCCGCCATCGTGAACCGGCTCCGCGAGACGGGCGCACTCAACTCGGTCGGTCCTGAGGTGTTCGCCGACGCCATGGACTCGATCTCCGCGGTCGAGGCCGGCGTCCGATGAGGCGGATGCCAGGATCTGTCCGATGAGGCGGATGTCGACACGCCCTTTGAACTCGAAGCGTACCTTTCCAAGCCCGGAGAACCACAGCTCCAACTCAGACCAAGCACACTCCCAGCTAGTTCCGGTACCTGCACACGCTATAGCGCCAGAGCGCCATCGCAGACCTGCAGTGGACTGAGATCCATGGTGCCGCAACAATTTTTGCCCGCTGCTGGTAACCGAAAATATTCGATCTGGAACTATTCGGGACGCCGGCGAAACGCCTTCACGCCGCGGTCCCACTTCCTTCAAGTGGCACAACCAATTCGGACAACGGCTCTGAGACGTCCCGCAGCGTGCCATTTCTATGTGTCACAAGCCGTCTCGTGCGATCACGGCTTCTTGGGACGCTGACAGCCATGGCCTACCAGGGTGCTGATCCGCCGCCTGAAGTGGGGGTGCGCGGCTTATCTCGCGGCGTCTGGTGTTGGCATGAGCTGCGCGAGCTGGTGCTCGAGGATCTTGTCGGGCCCAGCGGCCCAGGCTTGTGCCAGGGGCGCGGTTGCGGGATCAGGGAATATGTCCTCGACTCCGTTCTCTAACGCATCGTAGATCGCTCGCGCGGCCGCTTCGGGGGAGGTCTTGGGGGTGTCGAGTTCCCGTGTCATGTCGGTGTCGATCGGGCCGGCGAGCACCGCGTGAAACGTGACGCCGTGCGCTGCGTATCCGGCGCGAAGAGACTTGGTCAAGGAGAACGCTGCGGCTTTCGAGGCTGAGTACGAGGTGAACATCGGCAACGGGGCGAGCGCGACGCAGGACAAGAGGTTCACGACTGCCCCACGCGAGCTGATCAGCGCCGGCAGGAAGGCCTGGGTCATAGCGTTGGACCCGTAGAGATTCACGGCCAGGTGACGCTCAAGCACGGCAGGTGCGAACGGGTTGTCAGGCAGCATGATGCCGGCGTTGTTGATCAGGATGTCCAGCGACTCGACCTCTTTGGCGGCTGCCTGGACCTGGGCGGGGTCGGTGACATCCACTGTCAGAGGCGTCAACCGCGAGTCGGAATAGGCCAGGGGCTGGCGGGTGCCGGCATAGACATGTTTGGCACCTCGGGCAAGGGCTTCGGTGGCGAGCGCTTTACCGATGCCGCGGTTCGCCCCGGTCACCAACACGGTCTTGTGCTCCATCGTCATGTTGCAGCTCCTTTGTGGGTGAAGTGGGGTCAGGGCACGAGCGCGAGTTTGCCGACGGTGGCTCGCGCCTCGAGTTCCGCGAGCGCCTTCGCCCCCTCGGCGAGTTCATAGACGGTGGGCTGGCTGGGGCCGAGCACTCCGGCCGAGATGAGCCCGAACATCTCGCCCATGATCTCGCCGAAGATCTGCGGCGCGGATTGGATCAACACCCCGATGTTCAGGCCGATGACGTGGACCTGGTGTTTGTAGACGAGGTCCCAATTGTTGATCGTCACTTCCCCGCCAGGCAGTCCGTAGACAACCACTCGGCCGGTGACCCGCTTGGCCGCAGCGAGGCTGGCCTCAAGGGTGGCGCCACCCACTGACTCCAGCACGAGGTCGACGCCCGCGCCGTCGGTCAGACGTTGAACCTCGGCCGGGATGTCTGGGTCCCGGGAGTTGATCACATGATCGGCCCCGAGCGCCCGCACGACCTCGTGCTTGTCAGGTGACGCCGCGGCGATCACCCTCGCGCCGTAGTGCTTGGCCATCTTCACCGCAGCCTGGCCGGTCCCGCCGGCCGCGGCGTGGATCAGCACCGACTGCCCCGCTTTAATCTGACCGAGCGGCTTGAGGGCCGCCAAGGCGGTGGGCCAGGACACGACCATGCCGAGTGCCTGCTCGTCGGCCCATCCTGCCGGCACCGGGACTGCACCCATCGCGGGCAGCACCATGTACTCAGCGAACGCGCCGCCATTGATGCCGACGCCGATGACGTGAGTGCCGGGCTCCGCGCCGGAAACCCCGTCGCCCACAGCGACGATCTCGCCGACGCCTTCGATGCCTGCCAGGTACGGCGGCTGTGGGCCACCGGCTGACGCGCCACGAGACTGCGAGATGTCGAGGAAGTTGACACCCGCAGCGGTGACACGGATCAGAACCTCGCCTGGACCCGGGCGTGGCACCGGTGCGTCGGTGACCAGGCGAAGATCTTGCGGGCCATCCAGGGACGTTTGCTGCAGGGCGCGCATCGTTGTGGCTGTGCTCATGACCATCCGTTCAGTTTTGTTTAGTGTGCGACAAACAAATCTGGTCACGACAGCCCTCGCTGGGTCAACGTAAACTTGATCGGACGACAAACAACTACGGAGACGCATCCAGATGGCTACTCGCGGCCGCCCGCGCACCTTCGACCCCGACACCGCCCTGCAGCAGGCAACGGAGCTGTTCTGGGAACGGGGCTACGAGGGCACCACCCTCAGCGACCTGGCCGAGGCGATGGGAATCGCATCCGCCAGCATCTACGCCTGCTTCGGCAGCAAGGCGGACCTGTTTCGCCAAGTCATGGAGCGCTACGGCACAACCTATGGCGGGCCGCCCAAGCGTGCCCTGAGCGAGCACCCGACTGCCCGAGCCGCCGTTCACGCCATGCTCTGCGCCACTGCAGATCAGATCACCCGCCCCGATTCGCCGCACTACTGCATGCTGGTCCTTGCCGCGCCCACCGGCGCGGTCGAGAACCACGCGGTCAGGGAGTTTCTGGCCGACATCCGACGATCGCAGTTCACAGCCATCAAAGAGCGACTCGACCACGGTGTCGACGACGGTTACCTCACCGCGCCCGCCGAGCGCGTTGACGCACTCGCTCGCTACTACGCCACTGTGGTGCAAGGACTTTCCGTCCAGGCCCGCGACGGCGCTACCCGTGAAGATCTGGAAGCGGTCATCAACTGCGCGATGGCTGCCTGGGACCCCATCACCGGCACGTCATCACATACCGCCGGATGAGCCGCAGGTTTGCGAACCGGAGATCCGCAGCGTCTGACGACACGTCCGCTCGATCGTGAAGCCCTTGGTGCGAACCGTGCGGGTTGACATGCCTCGACGACCGGTGACAATAGGGGTTAGGAGGAGCGCGAAAGTTGTTGCGCCGCAACGCTTTTACGCAATTACTGGTAGCCGCCGATATTCGATCTGCAATTAATGTCAGCCTGAGCTGCCGAATCGTCGCCTGACAGGCAAATGCGCTGAAGTACAGACGGGAAGCTCTGTCACTCACTCTTGGCGGCTACAGAAAGCTGGTAGCCAACCCAGCATTGAGGGTGAGATAGGGGCCGACCATCTGGATCGCCAAATGCGAGGGAATTTGGCATATCGAACGGCGTTGGGAGGCCCGCATTGAACTCCACAATCTCCACTAAAGGGGCCCTTCTCGCCCAGAGTTGGGCATCTGCCAGCGCGCGATAATCCGCGTCTGGATTCTGTGGATGACCCTCTAGGTTCAAGTAGAAGCGAGCTGCAACTAGACCGGCGGCAACGTCCAAGACGCGAGTGAGGCATCCGACGACAACCTCAACTCCACACCGCACCAAGACTCCGTCCAATGTTAGATGCTCATCTACAAGAGCAGATCCTGAATTTAGGCTAGACTGGCAGGAGTTCAAAAACACTAGCGAACAGGCGTAAGGTGCTAGCTCCGTCAACTGTCCGGCTGAAATGTCACCTGAAGACGTAAGAATGGTGTTCAGTAACGAGGCTTGTAGATTCGCCTGAGAATGTCCTGCAAAGTGAACAACGCGATGCGCTTTCAGCAAAGCCAAGATTTGATCTGAAGTGGCTCCAAGAGCTGCTTTACCTCTGGTTATAGCCGCCACGTTTCGTGCCTCTGGGTCCGAATTGCGGAGGCCGCCTGGGCCGTCGCTCGCAGAGGCAGAAATGGCAGCGGACGAATCGATAGAAGGTTGCAGCGCGTGATGCTGACGAAACGAAATCGAGATGCATTTGAACCGCCCGGGCGCTGCCGCTTCAATCAAAGACGCGAGTGGTGCGCGGTAGTAGATCCCGCCTGGCTCAAGGGCAACGCGTTCGACGCCACCTGCCAGTTCAAGTACTTTATCAATGATTGGCTTGAGGGCACCAAGAGCTGCCTGCAAGGCGACTCTGAAGCGAGTTCGGTCGCGACGCATATCCTCCAGCACAGCGACCCCTGGGTCGTCTTCAGAGAAGGAGTACCACAGTCTCGCCAACAGACGGCCGTCCACAGAACATTGTCGCCCTTCCACTGTTCCGTCTCGGCGCTCTATTATCACAAAGCTCGAAAATGGGTCGTGAGTAACATGCATCCGACAGCCGTTGTGCGGAAATTGTACCGTTGACCCGTAGTCCAGTACTCTCCGGGTTGCGTTGATCAGATGCGCACTCTCAGACCATAGCTCATGTCTCGCGAGCTCACACGCTGCAAATCTCAGCTGGTGCGCCAGTCTGCCCACCCGCTCCAAATGGGCTTCCGCTGGTTCATCTGCACGAATGCGGTCGTAGCATCTTGAAATATTGCGCAAGAGATCCAACGGCGGCGCTTCGTTTAAGACAGGTCGTGCTCGGGTGAAGAGATCGATGACGTCAGTCAAATACTCCATCGGGTAGGCGGCATTCGCGGAGGCTCCCAAAGCGCGAACTGCAGTCAGGTAGGTCTCTTTTGTCGGCTCACTCTTCCACTCGAGCTGCGCTAGTGCGGCTCGAGCATCCAATTTCGTTGCCGGCGTTACATTCGCGGCATCATCGAGCGCAGAATGTAGCCGGTGGCAAATGTCTTGAACATGGGTCCTTCTTGCAAGCCGCACTTGACTAGTTTCGGGTGTTTGAGGGAGCCAGTTCGGCGTTTCTTGTTGACCTACGACCGCCGGGTTGCTTCGAAGCAGCTCACGAAGGTCGAAGTTCTCGAAATCAGAGGGAATCGTCAATGATCGCTTGTGCCTATCGAATAGTTCACAGTCCTGATCTTCGACGAGTACATCAAATATTCGGCTTTCGATCCTCGCAAGTAGAGTCAATGCCACCATTCGCTCGTCAGAGGATACATCATCCGCTAGCCTTGAGAACGACCTGGCGAGTTGCTTTCGGGATTTGCTCAGAGTTTTGGCATTGGTCGTCGATCGCTGATCGATCGTCGCCGCGGCGAATACGCTGTAATGCCAATCCAGGGAGTCCTTTGATTTGTATTGGAAACTTAGCCTTACGGCATCCCGTGCGGTCTCTATGTCGTCTTGTGACAACTCGCGCTTTGCGCCGATGGCAGTTGCCTTAGCGGTCAGTTGGGTTGCAGCATGCCGCTTGGCTCCTCGTACAATGAACCAATCAGCGCTGGCCTGAGATGCGGCGGCAGCGGCGTCGCAAGACAGGTAATGAATCTTGCCATCTTGTGCAACGAGGGCACTGCAAAGCAAGGTGAGCGCATTTTGGAGTGTCTCCAAGTTGCTATTAGCAAGCGACCAGGCGTAGACTCGCCCAGCGCCCTTTGCTACGAGTTCGAGATCGGAATCTGACTGCGCGCGAGATAATCTTGTTTGGGTCACCAGGTATTGGCTTTGCGCAGCGCTTTCGTTCGCAAGAAGCAGCCTGGCACCCTTGCGAAAACTGTTTAGGACGCATGAATGATCATATTTGTCATAGATTTCTCCAATGGGGTCGTCATCGTTGAATGGCGCTTTGACTGGATGCGAATAAGACATGGTGCTCTCCTGACATGTGCCAACATACCCGGGTACCAGCTGCTTGCAGACGTGATCATCTGCTTAGCAGTCGTTAAATGCTGTGGCTGGGGCTCTCGCCGTTGCGGCTTGTTTCTCGGTAACTGGTGGCTGTGGCAGAGCGCGTCGGCGACCACTGGGGGATGGCCGGTGCCGAACCGTGGGTCGATCATGATATACACAAGCATTACCTGACCACGCGTATCAGGTGCGGGCCTATTTGTCGCAAAGTGCCGCCTGCGAATGGGGGTAAGCGCGTCCTCAGGGGCGCCACGTCTGACGAGGTGCGGCGCTTGGACAGCGAACCCAGTGCTCCCGTTCTCAAGCATGATGACATCTTCCCTTTCGGACTTCGCTGTGAGCCCAGACGCTGGCGTATCGCTGGTCTGGTTGGCTGGCCAGGGCGGCGTGTTTGAGGGTGATTCCGGTGCTGTATCCGAGTTGGCTGGCGACGATGGGTGCGGGTGTCTGGCGGACCAGGCTGCGCAGTGCGGCGTTGCGGGCTCCGCGCAGGTTGATACCGATGCCGCGAAGCCGAATCATCACGGTGTTGGCGCTCAGGTGCCTGCCTGGTCGGCTGCCGGGAAACAGCCAGGGGTTCTGTGATCCGTTGATGGTTCGCAGGTTCGGTCGCTGTCGAAGGTGTTCTAGCAGGATGCCTGCGAAGGGTTCGGGGACGCTGGTGGGTTCGGCGCCGAGTCGGAGCATGGTGCCGGCGGGGCTGCTGGTCACGTCGGCGGTGGTGAGTTGAACGATTCGGGACAGTGGTTGGGCGTAGAGCATAGCAGGACGGCGGCGACGCGGTAGCTGATCGTGTCGGGTGCGCCGGTGAGACATGCACCTAGCAGCCGGATTCGGTCTTCGTCGCCCAGCGTCGGGGCGGTTCGGGCTGTGCGTCTGGCGATAGTGAGTTTGCGGCTGGTGCGGTTGTTGCTGGCCCAGACGATGAACGTACGGATCGTGGTTCGGGTGCTGGGTCCGTTGGTCAGCCATTCCTCGAGGTCGGCTTGAGTGCAGTCGGCGATGGTCTGGTGTCGGTCGGCGAGCCAGGTCAGGAATCGTCCGACCTCGGTGATCTCTTGTTTTGCGGTGTGGGTGGCGCCGTGCACGTCGTCGCCGTGGTGGGCGCGGCGGCGTATCCGTTCCAGGTGATGCCAGGTCGCGAAGCGTTCCAACGGTCGCCTAACCGCTGGGTCGGAAATGCTGTCCAGGCGGTTCTGCAGCCAGTCTTCGAAGTAGCCGAGGTCGACGCTGCGAGTCGGGAGAAGCCCTGTGTGGACGAGTATCTGGCGCAGGTGCTCCCGGGCTCTTCCCGCTGGTGCGGCGTCGATGCCGGCGTGATCGAGGCTGACCCTGCCGGTGCCGATGTCGGTGAGCAGGCCGATCACGTCGGGGTGCCTTTTCCAGGTGATGATGCTTTCGGGTCGCTCAACCGCGCAGAGGGCGTCGATCAACCGGTGCAGGTCTGGGACTGCCAGTTTGCGTTGGGGTGCCAGCATGTTCGTGAGGTCGTCCCGTAGGGCGCAGCGGGTGCAGAGGCCCTGTCGGTAGCGTTCACCTTCGGCGCTGCACCGGGTGCACGTCAGGGCGGTGGTGATCCCGGAGCAGGGAATGCAGAGCTGCTCGTCGCCGGAGCGGCCGGGCAGCAGCCGCGGCTGGCCACACTGGTCGCAGGTGCCGAAGGTGCGGGTGGCCTGGTGGAAACAGATGCCGCAGATCCGGCCGTCGGGCCAGTGCACCCGGATCTTGCCGGTGGCGCGGCCACACCGGTCACATTGGAGTTCACCGGAGCTGCGAGGCCGGCCGCGGGGGCGGCGGGCGGTTTCAGTGGTCATCGATCAGCCGGGCCCGGACTGGTTTGATCGCGTCGGTCATCTTGGTCACGTTCCCGGCTCCGGCGACGGTACGGGTTTTGGCGGCGTCGGCGGCGGTGATGGTGACCAGGTCCTCGATACCGCACCCGAAGATGTCGCAGACCGCGGCGATGAGTTGCAGGGAGACCCGTTCCGGACGTTGGGTAACCAGGCGATAGACCTGCGAGGGGGACAGCTCGATGCCGCGTTCCTTGAGCAGGGGAGTGAGCGCGGTGGTGTTGTGCATCCCGTGCCTTGCCATCACCTCGGCCAGACGCCAGCGGTATTCCACGGCACGTTTCATCGATTGTCCCCGCCCGTTGCGAGTGCTTCTTTGATGGTCGAGTCCAGCGCTGCCCGTAAGGTTCTGGTGCGGTAGTCACTGGACACGCAGGTGTAGATCGCGGTGGTGGAGGCGTACTCGTGGCCGACCTGGTGCTGGACGAACATTGCATCCATGCCGGCCTCGAGCAGATGCGTGACGTAGGAGCGCCGCAGCGAGTGGAAGTCCAACCCGGCCGGCAGGTTCAGCTCGTCACGGTATCGGCGGAACCGTGCGCTCAGTGCGGCCTCGGAGACCAACGTGCCCCGATCCGACGGGAACAGATCAAGGCCGCCGTCCGGATCCAGGCGGGGGAGCCCCTCGGCCAGCCACTGGGCCAGTACCTTCGGCGTCCAGCTGAACACCGTGAGCACGCTGCGTCGTTTCGGTGCCGATCCGGTGGTTGATTTGCCCCAGCGCACGTTCACCACGCCGAATCTTTGGAACTCGCGGGCGTGTGGGTTGCGGTCGAAGTCCACCTTTTGAAGATGCCGTACCTCGTTGCGGCGCAACCCGTAGGCGTAGGCGGTCTTGAAGATGACCGCATCGCGGAAGGCGGCCAGCTCGCCCTTACGGCCGAGCCGGCGGGGCTGGGCGACTTCGTCATCGGCGCGGTCGAAGAACGCCTGCAGCTCCGCACGTGTGAATGCTCGCTTGCGCGGATCTTGCTCGTTGGTCTGGGCATGTCGGGCGGTGTTCCACTCGAAACACACCTGGCTGGGATGAGTCCCGAATTCCCGCTCGCACAGCTCATCCCAGCCATAGGCCGGATCCACGAGATAGCCGCAGAACACCCGCAGCGCGTTCTGATAGGCCCGGGTCGTCGACTGCCGCAGGTGAAACTGCGCCCGCATGTCGCCGAAGAACTCATCGACGTGCTGCACTGTCCAGTCCCAGGGCATCGCCGAGGAGTAGTCCAGGAACCGGCGCACCAGCCGTTCCCGGCCGTCGATCGTGATGAACGAGAGGTTCCGGGACAGCTGCTGCCGCCGCCAACCCGCCAACATATCCTCGACGACCTGATCCGCGGCGTTCAGATAACGGACCTTGCCGAACGCGATCACCCGACCCACGTCATCGACCGGCACCCGAGATCACCTCAAATCGCTCAGCAGCAGATGACCGAATCATGCACTCACTGCACGAACGAGTCAATACCCGCAGGTCACCACACTGCACGCGACGCCGCGAGCGCCCAGACGACCCCGCCGACCACCAACGCCGCTGCAACACCGTGCGGTTCGTTCGCGCTGTTCACAGAGCCAAAGCGGCACGAGTAAGACCCGTACCGGAGGAAGGTTCCGATCGGTCATCAGATGCAATAATAGCTCGACCTTCGGACATAAGGTAAATTATCGGCGTAGCGAAAGATGCTGGGGGAGAAACTGTTTAGACCGTGTGCTGACGTTCAGCCGGTCATCGATTCACGTCGGAGACGGATCGGCTCCGCGCCGAGAATACCCGGCTGACGAAACGAGTTGGCGAAGTCGCAGGCGGTGTGGAAATCATGGGAAAACTGCCCATCCGCGGGTCGACGAGGTCAGAATGCGGGTCTCACTGCTCTGGCGGATCACCGCGGCGGACCGCTGCCCGGCATGCCTCTGTCGGCCGGGATCGCGCCGTACCCGCAAGATGGTGATACTGCGTCGTGGGCTTGATCCACGCCGTCGACGCGGCTCTGTGCGTCGCCGGGTGGAAAGGCAGGAACCAGGTCGTGCTGGCGCAGGCCAAGGTTTGCACGTGGAGCGGTGTGGTGTGGCCGTCAAGCGTTGGCCAGGAACGGCGGTGAGCCGGCGGCGGCGGCCGAGAGTTCCAGCACAGCAACGGGAAGTCCTCTTGGGGCGCGGTCGGAAGTCTGCTGGTACGCGGGGCCGAAGCCGGCCGGATGATCGCGGAGGAGTTGTTCTAGTCCGTGGGGCGGGGCCGAACGGCAACTGGCGCAGCGCTTCCCGGATCACTGTGAGGTGGTCGGCGGCGGTGT
>JAABUT010003252.1_pt1 | contig 14184 bp, 14 predicted proteins | sample 5559281 | NCBI WGS metagenome assembly JAABUT01 (sample SAMN10711880, study PRJNA513359) | rock metagenome | isolation source: Antarctica rocks | place: Antarctica: Victoria Land, Ricker Hills nord | collected 2016-01-04
CCCTGATCGTCGGCCGCGGGAGGAGTCCCGGACCTCGGTGTGTAGTGCGCCGGTTGGACGCCGGTCACCCCCCGATGGTTTCACGTCCATTGGCCGGCGATGAGCTCGAAGGAGCGCAGTCGAGTGGTCGCGCCGTGCACCCGGGTGGTGATCATCACCTCGTCGACGCCGAAATCCTTGACCAACTGGTGGATGCCGTCCGCAACGGCATCCGGCGTGCCCACCACCTCGGTGCTGCCGATCGCCGCGATCAGGTCCAGTTCGGACTGGGTGTACGGGTATTCGGCGGCCTGCTCGGGGGTGGGGGTCTGCTGCAGCCTGCCGGATCGCAGCAGCAGCATCGACAGCGCGCCCGCCCGGGCCTGGTACCTGGCCTCGACGTCGGTGTCGGCCGCCAAGGCGGTGACGCCGATCATCGACCATGGCTCCTGCAGCACGTCGGACGGTGTGAACTCTGAACGGTAGATGTCCAGGGCGATTCCGGTGTTGCCGCCGGCGCCGGCGAAGTGGTGGGCGAAGGCGAACGGCAGTCCGAGCCGGGCGGCGAGCCGAGCGGAGAAATCCGAGGAGCCGAGCAGCCAGACCGGGATGTCGGCCATCGGGGTGGCGTTGATCGCCGCGAACGGGTGGCCGGCGGGGAAGTCCCGCCGCAGGAAGTGCCGAAGCTCGGCCAGCCGCTCGGGGAAGTCGTCCGGATCTCCGTTCCCGGACCGCCGTCGCAGGGCGAAGGTGGTGAGCTGATCGGTGCCGGGCGCGCGTCCAAGGCCCAGGTCGATCCGTCCCGGATGCAGCGCTGCCAGGGTGCCGAACTGCTCGGCGACCACCAGCGGCGCATGGTTGGGCAGCATGACGCCACCGGAGCCGAGCCGCATCCGTGAGGTGTGCGCCGCCAAGTGCGCAATCAGCACCGGCGGCGACGCGGACGCCACGGCCGGCACTCCGTGATGTTCGGCGACCCAGAATCGGTGGTAGCCCCATCGTTCGGCCGCACGGGCCAGGGCGGTGGTGTCGGCGAGCGCCGCCGCCGGCGTGCTGCCGACACCGACCCCGGCCAACTCGAGGATGGACATCGGCGCCGGCGCCGAGCCCTGCGGCCCCGCGGTGATCTGGTCGGCCATCCGGTCGCCGGCGGGGGTGCCGCCGGTGGCCGGCGCGTCCTGCGGCTGTCTGCTGGTTTCTCTCACACCGCTGGTCAACCGCGCCGCGGGGCGCGTTCTTCCGCCTAAGGTTCTCCGGTGCCTCCACAACGCATTTGGATCACCGGTTCTTCCGGCGCCGGCAAGACGACGCTGGCCCGGACGATCGCCGCCGAACTCGGCGTCATCCATCTGGAGCTCGACGCGTTGTACCACGGACCCGACTGGACGCCGACCGAGCCTGAGGCGTTCCGGGCAGCCGTCACCCAGGTTGTCGACCGGCCCGGCTGGGTGGTGGACGGCAACTACCGCAGCGCGCTGGACGGGGTGGTCGCCGAGTGTGCCCATCTCGTGGTGGTCATCGACCTACCTGTTCCGATGACCATGGCCAGGGTCATCCGCAGAGCGGTCCGTCGAGCAGTCACCAGACAAACGTTGTGGAACGGCAACCGGGAACGGTGGCGGAACTTCACCCGATGGGATCCCGAGGAGAACATCATCAGGTGGACCTGGGACAACCGTCATCGATACCGACGCCTGGCGCTGGAAGCCGAGAGGGCGGGGCAGGCAGGCGGCCTGCCGTGCATCCGGCTGACGTCCCCGGCCCAGGTCCGAAGGTTCGTCCGGTATCTGGTGTCCGGCGGCTGACGGGTAGCCGGACAGAGTCAGGCGGCCACCGAGCCCTTGCGGACCATCCGGATCTCCAGAATTCCCTCGGAATCGGTGCGTTCCGCCCCGTCGGGGATGAACCCGTGATGTACGTAGAAGGCAGAGGCCCGCGAGTTGTCCCGATACACCCACAACGAGGCGGGCCGGTCTCCGATCGTGGCCTCCAGCAGTTGATCGGCCACTCCGCTGCCCTGGTAGGCCGAGCGGACGTAGCTCGCGTACAGCTCCTGATCCGTGGGATGGTCCTCATCCCTCGACGGGCCGGATATGGCCACCGCCACCACCTCGCCGTCCGCCTCGGCCAGCACATAGGTCGCCTCGCGCTGCTCGATCTCCTTACGCCGGCGCGCCGCCATCCGCTCCAGGTCCATCTCGGCGAATCGCTCCGGTCCCCACAGGTCGCCGTACGCCTCACGCCAGCACTGCAGGTGGCAGGCGGCGAATGCGGCAGCGTCATCGGGATCTGCGGCTCGCACCGTCGGCTTCGAACCCATTGCACCACCTGTCGGCGTCCGTCGGGATGCGCGGGCGTCCAGATCGGTGCCCCGACAGCCCGACCGCCCAATGTCTGACTCAGGCTAGTCGACGGCGGGTCCGACCCGATCCGGGCATGCGGGTGATCGGTCTCACCGCCCGCCGCCGCTCACCGCCGCGAATGCCGCCTCGGTCAGCGCAATGATCAGCTTCTGCTGGGCGGTGCCGCGTCCGTTACCGAAGGCCTCGACGGTGACCGTCGAGTTCGATCGCCTGCAAAGGGTTGTGGTCTGCTGCTCGGGGTCGGCTTGCTGGCCCTTCGTGACCGTCTGGACGTTGACGACCAGGCACTGCAGATCACCGAAATGCTTGATCTCCCGCTGCGGCGCGCCCAATCCGAGATCGGCGGGATCGGCGTCGGGGCCGATGGTGAGGCCGGCCGACGGTGCCCGCACCGCGATCACCGTCCCGAGAAACTCCAGGCCTTGATCTGCGTAGGTCCGGACCCCGACTCCGGCGCCGCCGAAGGCGGCGGCGTACTGCCGCTGCGTCCGGACGTAGGTATGAGCGTTGCGGGCTCGGCGCTCCGCGCTGCCCTTGGTCGACACCCCATCGGACGCCTTGTCGATGTCCTTCAGCCCACCGAGTTCCTCCGGTAGCGCGACCGCCCGGGTGTCGGCAGCAGCCGGGTGGTCCCCGGAGCCGAAACTCATGGCTTTGCTGAGCACCAGCATGGCTCCGATCACCACGGCCAGTACCAGCCCGAGCCCGAGGCCGAGCAGGAACGGCCCGCGCCTGGCGCCTGCTGCATGCGGTCCAGCCCGCTCCGGCTGGTGATGAGCCGGCCAGTCCGGTGGCGGGCGCTGCCCACTCTGTCCTGGTGGCCACGGTTGCGGTGGGCCGCCAGCGGCGGCCGGCCGGTCGGGCGGTCGCCGTCCGGCGTTCCACGAATCTGTCACCGGGATCTTCTTCCTGTCCGCATGGCAGATCATGTTCGCACGATGACCGGGTCCCGTCTCGGTAACGGACCGGGCCACACCTGCGGGATCCTGACGGTGTCCGGTGGCACGATAGGGCGGGTGAGCACCTACCGCGAGTCCGCTGTCGTGTTGCGGGTGACGAAACTCGGCGAGGCAGACCGCATCGTCACGATGCTCACCCGGCACAGCGGTCGGGTCCGGGCGGTGGCCAAAGGGGTCAGGCGCACGAAGTCCAAGTTCGGCGGGCGGCTGGAACCGTTCAGCCACGTCGACCTGCAGCTGTACGCGGGCCGCAATCTGGACATCGTCGTCCAGGCCGAATCGTTGGACGCCTTCGGTTCGGTGATCGCGGCCGACTATTCCAAGTACACGGTGGCCACCGCGATCGCCGAAGCCGCGCAGCGGCTGACCTCCGAGGAACGCGAGCCCAGCCTGCGGCTCTACCTGCTGCTGGTCGGGGCGCTGCGCGCGCTCGCCGACACCGGCCGTGATCCGTCGCTGGTGCTCGATTCCTTCCTGCTGCGGGCGATGGCGTTGGCCGGCTGGGCGCCCGCGCTCACCGAATGCGCCACATGCAACCGGCCAGGACCCCATGCCGCCTTCCACGTCGCCGCCGGTGGACTGCTCTGCCAGGACTGCCGATCGATCGGCTCGGCCAGGCCGGCGCTCCCGACGGTCGAGCTGATGGCCGCGCTCGCAACCGGGGACTGGAACACCGCGGACGCGGCCGGCGGATCGTCACGGCGGGAAGCGTCCGGCCTGGTGGCCGCGCTCGTGCAGTACCACCTGGAGCGAGGGTTGAGGTCGCTGCCGATGGTCGACCGGACCCAGCCGGCACCCGGGCCTGACCTGATCGTGGACATGGCCGGCCAGACCCCGGTGGCCGGTATCGGAGTCGTTCGATGACGCCGGTGCGCGCACCGTCACCGCATCACAGTGGCGCCCAGCCCCCGGCGATCCCGGCGGACCTGATCCCGAACCACGTCGCGCTGGTGATGGACGGCAACGGCCGATGGGCCGGTGCCCGTGGTCTGACCAGGACCGAGGGGCACAAGGCCGGCGAGGCACAGTTGATGGATGTCGTCTCCGGCTGCATCGAGATCGGTGTCCGGCACCTGTCCGCCTACGTGTTCTCCACCGAGAACTGGCGCCGATCCGCCGCGGAGGTCCGCTTCTTGATGGGGTTCAACCGGGACACCATCCGCCGTCGTCGGGTGGAGATGAACGAGCTCGGCGTCCGGGTGCGGTGGGCCGGTCGCAAGCCACGGTTGTGGCGCAGCGTCCTGCACGAACTCGAGGCGGCCGAACAACTCACCGCCGGCAACGACGTCCTGACCCTGACGATGTGCGTCAACTACGGCGGGCGGGCCGAGATCGCCGACGCGGCGAGGGCCATCGCCCAGGACGCGGCGGCCGGCTTGATCGACCCAGGGAAGGTGGACGAGACGCTGGTGGCGCGTTACCTGTACGCACCGGACATGCCCGACGTCGACCTGTTCATCAGATCCTCGGGGGAGCAACGCACCAGCAATTTCCTGCTCTGGGAATCCGCCTACGCCGAGCTGGTGTTCCTGAACACCCTGTTCCCGGACTTCGACCGGCGTGAATTGTGGCGCGCCTGCCAGATCTACGCCGACCGCGACCGCCGGTTCGGCGGCGTCCCGAAAGCTGCCGACCGGGCAGGCGTGGGGCGGGGCTGATCATGACCGACACCTCGACCAGAGTTCGCGGGGAGGTCCGCGGCAACGGCTATCGGCCGGGATCGCTGGAGCTGCTCGGGTTCATCCTGCTGGTCGCGATCCCGTTCCGTTCGGCACTGCAGAGCATGTTCGCCGCGGCCGGAATGCGTACCTGGGCCACCGTTTTCGTCTCGGTCTGTGTGCAGGCGGTCCCGTTCCTGGTGCTGGGTGTGGTGGTGTCGGGTGCCATCGCGGCGTTCGTACCGGCCAGTTTCTTCCGCCGGGTGCTACCCGAGCGGGCCGGTCTGGCTGTCCCGATGGCCGGTGCATGCGGTGCCCTGCTGCCAGGGTGCGAGTGCGGATCGATTCCGATCGCCAACCGACTGATGGATCGAGGGGTGCGCCCGGCGGCGGCGCTGGCCTTCTTGCTGTCGGCGCCCGCCATCAACCCGGTGGTCCTGGTCGCGACCGCTGTCGCATTCATCAGCGACCACCGGATGGTATGGGCCCGGCTGGTTGCCGGGCTGGCGACGGCGGTGCTGGTCGGGCTGATCTGGGAGCGGATCGGCCGGCCGGAGTGGCTGGCTCCCCGGCTGCGCAGCGCCGCCGGCGAGGATGCCGGCGGATGGCCGGCGTTCCTGGCGACGATGCGCACCGACTTCACCCAGGCGGCCGGCTTCCTGGTGCTCGGGGCGGCGGTGGCGGCGTCCTTCAAGGTCCTGGTGTCTGGGCGGTGGATGGAGCACATCGGGTCATCGATCCTGCTGTCGGTGCTGCTGATGGCGGCGCTGGCGTTCATGCTGGCCCTGTGCAGCGAAGCGGACGCGTTCGTCGCGGCCTCGTTCTCCACCATTCCGATGGTGGGCAAGCTGGTCTTCTTGACCGTCGGACCCGCCGTGGACGTCAAACTGGTTGCCCTTCAGGCGGGTACCTTCGGCCGGAGATTCGCGGTGCGATTCGCGCCGCTGACGATGCTGGTCGCTGTCACGGTGGGCCTCACCACCGGCGCGATCTTCTGGGGATGGTGAGCGGATGAACGCCCGTGTGAGCGGCCACCGATGAACAGGGAAACCCAGTCGATCGTGGTGATGCTCTTCGGCGGAGTGCTGGTCGGCATTACCACGTCCGGGCGCTTCACCTCCTACGTGAAGCCCGGCTTCGGGCCCCTGCTGCTGACCGCCGGGGTCATCCTGCTGGTGATCGGCTTGCTGTCGCTGGGCCAGACGGTGATCAGCGAAGTGCGCCGAGCGCGGCGTCGGACCGGCGGTGCGCCGGCGGACGGCGCGCCGGGCGACGGTGGTCCTGGCGACTCGATCGATGCCCACGGTCACTCGCATCAGGGGTCGCGGGCCCCCTGGCTGATCCTGGCGCCGGTGCTGGTGCTCTTGCTGGTCGCGCCGACGGCGCTCGGGGCGGATGCGGTGTCGCGCAATGTCGGGTCGCAGGCGATCGCCGGGCTGGATGCGGCGCCATCGGCGGTCAGCAACTACGACGGTTACGCATTCAACGACGGCAGTGGCAGCGTGCAGGACAGCAAGGGCCGGCGCACCATGCAGTTCGATCCGCTGCCCGCCGGAGCTGATCCGGTGATCTCCCTCAAGGACTTCGTCATGCGGACCCTGTACGAGGCTGAGCCGTTGATCACCACCACCCCGGTCACCCTGGTCGGCTTCGTTGCGCCGGCCGGCGACGGCTTCCACGGTGGATACACGTTGGCCAGGCTGACCATCAGTTGCTGCGCCGCCGACGCCAGCCCGATCCGGGTGCACATCGACGGCAATGCTCCGCTTCCCGTCAACACCTGGGTCGCAGTGGTGGGCACGGCGGTGGACGGCAGCGCCACCGACGCCAACAACTTCGTCCCCACGGTCACAGTCAGCTCACTGCAGCAGGTCCGTCAACCATCCGACCCGTACGAGCACTGAGTCCGCCAGCCGACGAGCGTCCGGGTGCTCTACAGACCCAGGTCGCCCTCGAACTCGCCGCCCTCGATCCGCTTCTTCACCGCGCCGAGGAATCGGGCCGCATCCGCACCGTCGACATTGCGGTGGTCATAGCTCAGGGCCAGGTAGGCCATCGAGCGGATCGCGATGGTGTCGTTGCCGTCGCCATCGGGGACCACCACGGCCCGCTTGACCACCGCACCGGTGATCAGGATCGCCGACTGTGGCGGGGTGAAGATCGCGGTGTCGAACAATGCGCCGACGCTGCCGGTGTTGGTCAGCGAGAAGGTGCCGCCGGACAGTTCGTCCGGCCCGATCTTGTTGGTACGGGTGCGATCTGCCAGGTCGGCGATCTTGCGGGCGATGCCGCCGATGTTCAGGTCGTCTGCGTTCTTGATCACCGGCACCACCAGGCCGCGTGGCGTGTCCACCGCGATGCCGAGGTTCACCGACGGGTGATAGGTGATCTCCTTCAGATCGTCGGAGATCGTCGAGTTGATCACCGGGTGGACCTTGGCAGCCTCGACGGCCGCCTTGACGAAGAACGGGAGGAAGGACAGTTTGACGCCCTCCCTGGCCTCGAACGACTTCTTGGCCCTGGCCCGCAGCGCCGCCACCCTGCTGACGTCCACCTCGACGACGGAGGTGAGCTGGGCTGCCGTCTGGAGGGCGTTGACCATGTTCTTGGCGATGGTCTGCCGGATCCGCGGCGTCTTCTGAGTAGTACCGATCAACGCGGTGGCTGCTTCGTCCGGAACCGGAGCGGCCGATGTCACGCCCGTTGCCGCGGCCGGCGCCAGCTCTTGGACCGGTGCGTCAGCTGCCGCCGCGCCCGCCGTGGCTGCCCGCACCACGTCTTCCCGCCGTATCCGGCCGCCGACGCCGGTGCCGCTGACCGACGCCAGATCGACACCGTTGTCGTGGGCGAGCTTCCTGATCACCGGGGTGACATAGGCGCCGCCGGTGCTGCCCCTGGCCGACAGCGACTCGGTCGGGCTGGGCGTCGGCTGCGCCTGGGTGGCCGCTGCGGAGGTGCCGGGCCCCTGGGCGTCCTTCGGCGTTGATACCTCGGGTGCCGGCTTCTCGGGTGCTGCCGGCCTCTCGGGCTCCGGCTGCTCCTGAGACGGTGCGGGCGCCGGCTCGGCGGCGGGCTGCTGGGCCTGGGTCTCCGGCTTGTCCGTGTCCGTGTCCGTGTCCGTGTCCGTGTCCGTGTCGGTGTCGTCGCCGGAGCCGGTGTCGGTCTGGGTGTCGGTGTCGGTCGGCGTCGACCCCGCGGCGCCGATGACCGCCAGCTGACCGCCGACCTGGACAGTCTCGTCCTCCCCGACGGTGATCTCCAGCAGGGTCCCGGCGACCGGCGACGGGACCTCGGTGTCCACCTTGTCGGTGGACACCTCCAGCAACGGTTCATCGACGGCCACCTCGTCGCCGACCGTCTTCAGCCAGCGAGTGACCGTGCCCTCGGTGACGGACTCGCCCATGGCGGGCAGCGTGACGGAGGTTCCTGACCCTGCGGACGCCCGGGCGCCCGCTCTGGGCTTCTCGGCGGGCTGCTCGGTGTCGGTGGACGGAGCCTCCGCCGGGGCGGCCGTTGACTCCGTGGTGGCCTCGGGTTCCGGCGCGGCCTGCTTCTCGGCGTCGCCGGTTGCCGTTCCATCCGCTCCGCTGCCGGTAGCGGTGTCCTGGCCGGCCGACTCGCTGTTGCTCCCGCCGCCGGATCCGTCACCGATGGTGGCCAGTTCGGCGCCCACCTGCGCGGTCTCGTCCTCGGCCACCAGGATCTTCTCCAGCACACCGGCGACCGGCGACGGTATCTCGGTGTCCACCTTGTCGGTGGAGACCTCGAGCAACGGCTCGTCGACCGCGACCTCGTCGCCCTCGGCCTTGAGCCACCGGGTGACGGTCCCCTCGGTGACGCTCTCACCGAGGGCGGGCATCTTCACGGACTGCGACATGTGGTTCTTCCTTACCTGTTCTGCGCTGGTCGATCAGACGTGGGCTGTCAGGCGTGCGAGTGCAGCGGCTTGCCGGCCATCGCCAGCATCGTCTCGCCGAGGGCCTCGTACTGGGTCGGATGAGCGTGCAACATCGGCGCGACGTCCTCCGGCAGTGCCTCCCATCCGACGATGAGCTGCGCCTCCCCGAGCAGTTCGCCGATTCGGCCGCCGACCATGTGCACGCCGACGATCGGACCGTCCTTGACCCTGACCGCCTTGATGCCCCCCGCGGTCCGCAGGATGTCCGACTTGCTGTTCCCGGCCAGGTTGTAGGTGTACGACTCGATGTTGTCCTTGCCGTGCTCCTCGGCGGCCTTGTCCTCGGTCAGGCCGATGGAGGCGACCTGCGGATCGCAGTAGGTGATCCGCGGAATGTTCTTCTCTGGAATCACCACGGGGTTGAGACCCGCGATGTCCTCGGCCACGAAGATGCCTTGCTGGAAGCCGCGGTGCGCCAGCTGCAGACCGGGGACGATGTCTCCGATCGCGAACACGTTCGGCAGATTGGTGCGGCAACGCTCGTCGGTGAGGACGAACCCGCGGTCCATCCTCACGCCGGCCTGCTCGAACCCGGTGCCCTCGGTGGACGGGCCGCGGCCGACGGCGACCAGCAGCAGATCGGCCTGCAGCTCGTCGCCGGTCTCCAGGCTCACGGTGACACCGGAATCGTCCTGGGTGACGCCGGAGAACTTGACGCCGGTCTTGAAGGCGATCTTGCGCTTCTTGAACGCCCGCTCCAGCTGTTTGGAAACCCACGGATCCTCGGCCGGCACCAGGGACGGCAGCGCCTCGACGATGGTCACCTCGCAGCCGAAGGAAGCCCAGATGGAGGCGAACTCGACACCGATCACCCCACCGCCCAGCACGATGGCCCTTTCCGGGACCCACTGCAGGCCGAGCGCCTGCTCGCTGGTGATGACCCGCCCGGCAATGTCCAGACCGGGCAGACTGCGGGAGTAGGAGCCGGTGGCCAGCACGACGTTCTTGCCGATGTACCGGTCGGCGCCCACCTGGACGGTCCTGGGCCCGACGAAAGTGCCCTCGCCCTCGACGACGGTTATCCCGTGAGATTTGATGATGCCGACCAGGCCCTTGTAATGCTTGCTGACGATCGAGTCCTTGTAGGAATGCAGTCGCTCGATGTCGACACCCTGGTAGGCGACCTTCAGGCCGACCGCCTCGGCATGTTGCGCCTCGTCGGCCACTTCCGCCGAGTGCAACAGGGTCTTGGTGGGGATGCAGCCACGGTGCAGGCAGGTGCCGCCGAGTTTGTCCTTCTCGATCAGTACCACCTTCGACCCCAGCTCTGCGGCCCGGATGGCCGCGGCGTAGCCGGCGGTCCCGCCGCCCAGGACGACCAGGTCGACGTCGGTATCCGTCATGTCCGGTGAAGCTCCTTGCAGATCACTCGAGGATCGCCGCGGGGTGGTGTCCGCGCAGCGGCGCCGAGCGGGGGATCGCCTCGCGCGCGGGCGCACCGTCCATCTTGGCATCCCGGCGTCTCCGAGGCACCGTGCGGGGCTCGGCACTGCGCCGACCCCGGGCCGAATCGGTCGGTGTTCCGAAGGGGACCGGCCCGGTTACCCGGCGGCGATGTCGGCGAGCGTTGCCAGCAGTGTGCGCACCGGTACGCCGGTGCCGCCCTGCGTCGTGTAGCCGTAGGTCTTGCCGGTGTTGAACGCCGGGCCGGCCACGTCCAGGTGTGCCCACTGCACGCCGTCGGCGACGAACTCGGCGAGGTAGTGCCCGGCCACCAGCATGCCGCCGGCCCGTCCGCTGCCGACGTTCTGCAGGTCGGCCAGGTAGGAGTCCAGGCTCTCCCTGAGCTCCTCCGGAAGGGGCATCGCCCACCCGCCCTCGCCGCAGTTCCTGGCCAGTTCGGCCACCCGGTCCCGAAGGTCCTCGGAGCCCATCACCCCCATCGTGCGCTCGCCGAGCGCGACCAGTTGGGCTCCGGTCAGGGTGGCGGTCTCCAGCAGGTAGTCGGGCCGGTCCTGGCAGGCTCTGACGATGGCGTCGGCCAGCACCAGGCGCCCTTCCGCGTCGGTGTTGAGGATGTGTGAGGTCTTGGGACGCTGTCCCTTCGGGGCGTAGTGGGTGAGTACGTCGCCGGGCCGATAGGCGCTTCCCGACGGCAGGTTCTCGGCCAGCGGCACCGTCGCGATGACGGCGACCGGCAGTTCCATGGCAGCCGCGGCTATCACCGTGGCCACCACGCAGGCGGCCCCCGACATGTCGGAGGTCATGTGTTCCATGCCAGGACCGGACTTGATCGAGATGCCGCCGGAGTCGAAGGTGATGCCCTTCCCGACCAGGGCGACGGTGGCCACCGACCGGTCAGGTCGATAGCTGATGCGTACCAGCCGCGGAGGTCGGCTGGATCCGGAGCCGACGGCCAGGATGCCGCCGTAGCCGCCTCTGCGCAGAGCCTTCTCGTCGAGCACTTCGACCTTCAACCCAGCGGCCCTGGCCGCGGCCCTTGCGCGTTCGGCGAAAGTTGCCGGCGGCAGATCGTTGGGCGCGGTGTTGATCAGGTCTCTGGCCAGTCCGACTGCTTCCGCGGTGATCACCGCCCGGCGCAGCTCGTCCTTGGCCGCTCGGGAAGCGCTGGGCACCACCAGCTTCACCGACGCCACCGGAGGCTTCTTGGCGGGCCGGTAGCCCTGGAACACGTACCCGCCCAACAGAAACCCTTCGGCAGCCGCGGTCAGGTCGATCGCCGACAGGGTGGAAGCAACGGCGCCCAGCCCGGCGACAGCACGGGCCGCGACGCCGGCGGCCCTGCGCACCCGCTCGGCCGACAGCTTCTCCGGCTCACCCAGCCCCACCAGGACCAGCCGGTCGGCAGCCAACCCCTCGACGCCGGGCAGGGTCGCGACATCACCGGCGCTGCCGGTCATCCCTGCCCTTGCCGCGGCCTGCCCGACCGCCGCCCAAGGCGACAACGGTGTCGGTTCCTGCGTCAGCAGTGGCCCTTCGTCGCTGGAGTGCACTCCGACGATCAGCGCCTCGGTCCGCAGGCCGGCGGGCGCGGCGGTGGTCAGCGACAAGGTGGTCATATCTCTCCTGGAAAGCGCGGGGTTCTGGACTGGTAGTGTGCTGGTATGCGCACTACCATAGATCAGGCAGGCCGTCTGGTGATCCCCAGAGTTTTGCGCGATCGGATAGGAATGTCTGCGGGTGAGGTGGAGGTCACCGTGACGGGGTCCGCGGTGCAGGTAGAGCCGGTGATTTCGGGCGAAGTCATCGAGCGGGACGGCCTGTTGGTGATCGCGACCGGCGGCCCGGAACTGACGGCCGACGACGTACGGGAATTGCGTCTTGCCGACCAGAGGTGACGCGACGCCGGATCGGTCCGGCCGACCGCGCGGCGCCCCACTACTCCTGGACACCAGCTCAGCGCTCGCGTGCGTGCTGCCGACGCACGCCCACCACGCAGCAGTGCTGGCGGCTGTGAGCGGCCAGCAACTCGGCCTTGCCGGGCACGCAGTGTTCGAGACCTACTCGGTGCTGACCAGGCTGCCACCGCCGCAGCGGCTCAGCGGCGCGCTTGCGGCTCGGGTCATCCACCACAACTTCCCGCACACTCAGCAGTTGGCCGGCACCCGCGGCTCCGACCTGCTCACCGATTTCGCCGCCGCCGGCATCACCGGTGCAGCTGTCTACGACGGACTGATCGGGGCGTGCGCGGCACAATCCGGTTCAACTCTGGTCAGTTGCGACCGGCGCGCCATGCCCACCTATGGTGCGCTGGGCGTCGACGTGCTGCTGGTCGGCTAGCAACTCAGCCGGGGCGTGCTCCTGGTCGGTCAACAGCGCGGCCGATCGCTCCGGTCGATGTGTCCGCGGACGATACGGTGAGCCGCATGGCCCACCAGACCCCGCAGACGTCCCCGTTGCACGACGCGCACGTCACGCTGGGCGCCGTCATGGGGCCGTTCGGCGGCTGGCAGATGCCGATCCACTACGGCGGCGGCCCCCGGTCCCCGACCGCCTCCGGGGCCGGGGTGATCGCCGAGCACACCGCGGTGCGGGAAGCGGCCGGAATCTTCGATGTCTCGCACCTGGGCAAGGCCACCGTGACCGGACCGGGCGCCGCCGACTTCGTGAACCGGTGCCTGTCGGCGGACCTGCGCAAGATCGCGCCGGGGCGGGCGCAGTACACGTTGTGCTGCACGGCTTCCGGCGGGATCATCGACGATCTGCTCGCCTACCTGGTGTCCAGCGACGAGGTGTTCCTGGTACCGAACGCGGCGAACGCCGCGTCGGTGGTGGCGGCGCTGAAGGCGGTCGCGCCGGCGTCGGTCGAGATCACCGACCGGCATCACGAGTTCGGGGTGATCGCCGTGCAGGGACCACGATCGGCCGACGTTCTGGCCGCGGTAGGGCTGCCGACGGACCTGGAGTACATGGCATGGGCCGACAGCCGATTCGCCGGCGCCCCGGTGCGCGTGTGCCGCACCGGTTACACCGGGGAACACGGCTACGAGCTGCTGCCGACCTGGGATGCGGCGCCGGAGCTATGGACGGCGCTGCTGGCGGCGGCCGGGCCGCTGGGCGGCCGGCCGGCCGGACTCGGCGCGCGGGACACCCTGCGCACCGAATTGGGGTACCCCTTGCACGGGCAGGACCTGTCGCCGGAGATCTCCCCGGTTCAGGCCCGCGCGGGCTGGGCCGTGGGCTGGACGAAAGAGGCGTTCTTCGGCCGGGAAGCGCTGCTGTCCGAGCGGGCCGGAGGCCCGGCGCGGACTCTGCGCGGCCTGCTGGCGCTGGACAAGGGTGTGCTCCGGCCACATCAGCGGGTGGTCGACGTGAGCGGAAAGCCCGTGGGGGAAACCACATCCGGCACTTTCTCACCGACGCTGGGCAAGGGCATCGCGCTTGCCCTGCTGAATACCGCTGCCGGAGTCCAGGACGGTGACGAGATCGCCGTCGACGTTCGCGGCCGACGGCTCAGGGTGCAGGTGGTCAAACCCCCTTTCGTCGCTTCACATGTCAGGTGACGGCACGCTCGCCGGGCGCCAATCCCTCGTCATCCGGCGCCGGTCGGATCACCATCGGGCGGGTTGTCCGCACGTCCGGCGCACGGTGCCGCCCCGCTACGGCGACCAGGCGGAGGTCGCCCGATTGTCGGATCTAAGTTTGATCGCGCTACCGTTGACTGATGACCGTGCGCACTGATCCGTCCGGCACAGCGTCGAGTTCCTCGTTCGCTCTGGAGAGGAATCCGTCGCCGGTTTCCGACGAGCGGCTGGCCGAGATTCTCGCCGCGCCGGGATTCGGTACGTACTTCACCGATCATATGG
>JAABUT010003253.1_pt1 | contig 14180 bp, 10 predicted proteins | sample 5559281 | NCBI WGS metagenome assembly JAABUT01 (sample SAMN10711880, study PRJNA513359) | rock metagenome | isolation source: Antarctica rocks | place: Antarctica: Victoria Land, Ricker Hills nord | collected 2016-01-04
CGCTTGGAGTCCGAAGTCGCAGGGTCGGGCACGACCAGAGTGACGCCCAGGTCGGTCAGTCGGTCGAGGTTGGTGTGCGGCCGCCATCAACCCTGCCGCTCCCATGTTCGACCGCGCTGCTACATCGGTCAGCAGCGGCCCAATGTGCGCGACTCACTGCCAGTCCGACCGCACCACGTCGCGCGAGTAGGGCCCCTAACATTCCTTGCGATAGCGCAAGTCTTGTTGAATACTGACGGTGTACGCGGATCGTCTCGACCTCACCGGCTCGTCCAGCACCGCGAGGCCGGCGTCCTGTGGTGGCGCGTCCTTTTCCCGTTCCGAGCCGAGCGAACAAGGAGGTCAACGAATTGGCCAGTCAAATGAGTGCGGAAATCGGTGGGCCGGCCGGGCTGGGCAGACAGCGATGGGCCCGGCTGCTACCGATTTCGTTCGTGACGTACAGCATCGCCTACCTGGACAGATCCAACTACTCCCTCGCCGTCGCCGGCGGGATGAAGAACGATCTGAACATCACCAGCGGCGTCGCCGCCCTGATCGGGGCCGCGTTCTTCATCGGATACTTCTTGTTCCAGGTGCCCGGGAGCCTTTACGCCGAACGCAAGAGCGTGAAGACGCTGATTTTCTGGACTCTTATTCTGTGGGGTTTGCTGGCCTCGCTACAAGGGGTACTCCACAGCGTCGTCCTTCTCATCGTTGTCCGATTCCTGATTGGTGTCGTCGAGGCTGCGGTGCTCCCGGCGATGGTCATCTTCCTGAGCCACTGGTTTACGAAACAGGAACGCGGCCGGGCCAATACCTACCTCATTCTGGGCAATCCGGTCACCGTGCTCTGGCTGTCCGTGGTCTCCGGGTACCTGATCCAGGCCACCTCGTGGCGTGGCATGTTCTTGATCGAGGGTATTCCGGCAATCATCTGGGCGTTCATCTTCCGCGCTCTGGTCGCCGACCGACCCAGCGACGCGAAATGGCTGAATGCTCCCGAGCGGCAGGCGGTCGAGGCGGCCCTGGAGAACGAGCAGTCGGCATTGCCGCCGGTCAACCACTGGGGGGCCGCCCTCAAGTCCCGGAACGTCGTGTTGTTGTCAGTGCAATATCTGTTGTGGAGCGTTGGCATCTACGGGTTCGTGTTCTGGCTACCCACCATCGTCAAAGCCGGCTCGGGTCAAGGAATCGGCGCGACCGGCCTGATTTCAGCCATCCCGTATGCCCTCGCCGTTGTTTTGATGTTGGTCAACAGTCGTCTTTCGGATCGCTCCGGTCATCGGACTGCGTTCGTCTGGCCATGGCTGTTGGCCGGCGGTGTCGCCTTCTACGGCTCATACCTGCTCGGTCCCAACCACTTCTGGCCGTCGTTCGTGCTGCTGGTGATCGCCGGCGGCTGCATGTACGCACCCTATGGGCCGTACTTCGCCAACATCAGCGAATTTCTACCGGCCAACGCAGCCGCCCCGGCAATCGCCACGATCAACTCGGCCGGTGCCATCGGCGGCTTCGCCGGAAGCTACCTGGTCGGCTGGCTCGACGGCACCACCGGGTCGAACTCTGCATCGTTCCTGATGATGAGCATCTGCCTGGTTTGCGCCGCCGGAATTATGCTGCTGGTTCACGGATCGGCCCCCAAGCCAGCAATCGAACTACAGCACACGACCTGAACGATTCTCAAACAGCCACATGGCGCTCCACGTTCAGGTCCCGTTCCGGCCGGATCGGGCAGTTCTGTGGAGCGCCATCAGACGGCGATTAACATTTTCGGCGGCGATCGGTGTCCTGCTCAGCCAGTCGTGCTGTTCGCGCCGTCCTCGAGATGGCCGATGTAGCGCCGCGACCAGGAATCGTCGCCACTGATTGTCACCGAAACGTCGTACCAGCCGCTGCTCGACGCGAGCGGGTCCAGTAGATGTGTCGTGTGGCCGTGGGCGGGCACCGAGTAGCGCTTCGCATGGTGCTTCGAATAATTGTTCGACACGACGGTGAAGGTCAGGGTTTTCGCACCGCTGTTGGTCAGCTCGAGCGCCAGCTTGGGTTTCGGGCCGAACTCCACGCGGTAGTACACCGCACGCACCTGCGCAGTGTTGTGAACGTTGACGTCACCGGTGAATTGGCGCAGGAACCGGTTCGGCCCCACGACCGTGAGGTCGTACTTGCCGCCCCCGCTACCCGCGCCGATCTCGACCCGCCCAGGCACGGTCTTGTTGGTCGTCGCATGCGACGGATCCACGGTGTACTGCCCCGGAAATCTTGTCGGGTATTCGGCGAGCGGCTGGATGAGAGCCGCGTTGTTGTAAACGGCGAAATGGCTGGCTTTACGAACGTGCGGCCCGCTGTTGCTGAACGACAGGTTTGCGTGGACCGCCCCGTTGCGGCCGAAGGTAAATCCGTCCAGGTTCGCGTTGGGTTGATAAGGCAACGGCCGCGCCCGCTTGGTGCCCGGTTCCTGCGGCGGCATCGCGTTGGTGGTGGCCTGCGGGTGGTAGGAGCCTCCCGCGGGATCGCCGATCACGGTGGTGCTGGGCAACTTCGGCAGGCCGAAGACCGGCGAGTGGAAGTCGAAGGCGTCGGTCAGGTCGCCGCAGACCTTGCGTCGCCACGCGCTGATGTTCGGGCAGACGGCAGGTGCGCCGAGCGCGCCGGTCCACTTCTCGAGAAACTGGATGACCGAGGTGTGATCGGAAACCTCGGAAGTCACCCAGCCGCCGCGAGTCCAGGGCGAGATCAGGATCAGCGGAACGCGGAACCCGAGTCCGACAGGCATGGGCTGCGTGACACCGTAGGTCGCAAGTGGGCCGGAGATCTCCTGATAGAACTCGTCTTTCGTCCCCGGTGACGGCACGGGCGGCGGAACGTGATCGAACTGGCCGTCGTTCTCGTCGTAGTCCAGGACGACCAGGGTTGAGTTGAAGACGTGCGGATCGGCGTTGAGTGCCTCTAGAACGCTGTTCACGTAGTACGCGCCGTCGTTCGGGGCGCCGTCGGGATGCTCGGAGAAGGCCTGGTTGGGAACCACCCAGGAAACGCGCGGCAGCGTACCGGCCGCTACATCGGCCTTGATCGCGTTGGTGAGGTTGTCGGCATTGGCACGCAGGCCGGTGAGCGGCTCTGGAACGTTGTCGACACCGTTGTCGTACAACACGTTCCCCGGCGCGGGAGTGCCGCCCTGGGTGGGGTCGTACCGGGCGAAGTTCTTGAAGTACTCGAGTGCGTTGTCGCCGTAGTCGTCCTCGCACTGATAAACCTTCCAGCTGACGCCGGCCTTCTGCAGCGTCTCCGCGTAGGTCTCCCACAGCAGATTCTTGCCCAGCTCGTCGCCACCGTTGTAGGCGACGAAGCTGCTGGACTCCTGCTTGGCGTCGATCGTTCCGCTGAACAGGTACGTCCGGTTCGGGCCTGTCGCGCTGAGCACAGAGCAGTGATACGCGTCCCCGACCGTATAGGCGTCCGCGAGGGCGTAGTGGAACGGAATATCGGTCCGGTTCAGGTAACCCAGGGTCGTCGAGCCCCCCTTGGCGAACACCCAGCCGTTCATCAGGCCGCCGAACCAGGCGCCGTGCTGATCATCCCAACTGTGGGACGTCCCGCCATATCCCTGAGCGCCCACCTCCGAACTGGGTGGCCGGTGCTCTGCTGGGTAGGCCGATACCGGGGCATCACTGAGATGCCAGGGATATTGGGTGGTGGTGACAGGAGCGCCCGGAGCTGTCGTCGGCTGTCGGAACACCGACAGGCCACCGGGAAGCGTGATGGTTGAACGGTCGCCGAACCCGCGCACACCCTTGAGCGAACCGAAGTAGTGATCGAAGCTCCGGTTCTCCTGCATCAAGATCACGACGTGCTTGATGTCCCGAAGGTCCCCGCACCGTCGAGGTCTGACCGACGACGTCGAGGATGCCTCCGCGTCGTTGGCGGGCAATGACACTCCGACAACGGCGGCTGCTGCGGCTGCGCCGAGGAAACCTCTACGCGAAAATTCGGACATGCAGAAAACCTCCGGCAGGGTGGAAAGCGCGTAAACGGACCATCGACACGATATCTGCGCCCGACACCATCCAGATGGAATCCAACTGAACGCGCACCGAACCCATCGACAACCATCGGTCGAATGCGTTCCGGACCAACAACCAAGAGTCCGAGAAACGCTGCGCATTCCCGTTGGATGCCGTGAGGCGGCTACCCCCCATCCACCCTTCTTGTCGACGTGGGTCACCCGGATCGTTGTCAGCCAGGCAACCCAGCAATGCCCGACCAGGCACCGAGGCGCACACTGGACGTCGGCTCGGTGCGGTGCCCGGGCCAGCCGGTCGCGAGGAGGTTCGCAATGCCACTGAGCAGAACCATCGCCCGGCTCAACCGGGTCGGCCTGAACCGGGTCACCCGGCACATCGCACCCTGGGCGCCGGGCTTCGGCGTGGTCGTGCACCGCGGACGCAAGTCCGGGAAGACTTTCCAGACTCCGGTCAACGTTTTCGTTCGCGGCGACCACTACATCTTCGCCCTCCCCTACGGCTTGGACTCGGACTGGGTCCAGAACGTCCGCGCAGCCGGCGGATGCGACCTGCAGAGCCGGCGGACCACCCTGCACCTGACCAATCCCCGCATCGACCACACTCGCACCCGACCCGACCTACCGCTTCTCGTCCGCTCAATTTTGCGAATGACAAACGTGCATGACTTTCTGAGTCTCCAAACTCAAGGGGAAATTCGTACTCCAGTTCCCAAACACCGCCGATAAATTCCAGCCTGGCCGAACTGTGGTGCATTTGCTATTGCAGCCAAGAGCGGTCCCGACAGGTCGCCTTGGCGCGCCGACCGGTCTTCGTCGGCGGCTCCGCTTTCTCAGCGGTTGCTCGGCGACGGTGCACCCGGCTGCGCCAAGGCGTGTTGGGGGCTGCGGTTGAGATGCGGTATCGCGGCCGGATGGCTTTTCCCCAATGCCGATCGACTGCCGCGATCGGCCTTCACCGCACTCCGACGAGGTTGAATCGGACACCATGGTCGGGGCCCCTGTTGTGTACGGTGAGTGACCGATCCCGGAGTGGAGCGAACTCTGGCTGTCCATTGCCAATTCGTTGCGCTCTCGCGTCATCCCCCCTACCGTCGAAGCTATATCCAACATCCGGTGAACCCTCGTCCCCGCGCCCACGGTCGCCCGGTGTCGTAGCTCGACGAGAAGCTGAGACGGAGGGCGGTCGACGATGACCCGTTCAGTGATCCTTCCGGCCTCGCTGCCCGCCGAACAGCACTGTGATGACAGTCCGATCGACTGTGATGACAGTCCGATCGCGGCTGTGCGGGATTCTCGCCAGAGGCCACCATAAATATGGAATGACCTGTTCTGCACCGCAGTTCGTCGACGATTCGAAACGAATATCTAAAAACCAATTGCGAGCAGGTGACTTTCACCGGGTTCCTGCCGCAACAAATCTTCATATCGTGCGGAAGGACTCACCGTGCTTTTTCGATCCAGAATGCCGGTCATGTTTGCGTGCCTTCTGTTGACAGCTCTCGGCGCGAGCGTCACGGCAACCACCAGTTCAGCGGCAACCGACAGTTGGTCGACCACATTTCAGGACGACTTCAGCGGTAGTGGGCTGCCGAACCCGGCGAATTGGACTCTCGATCTCGGCACCTCGTATCCCGGCGGCCCCGCTCAGTTCGGCACCGGCGAAGTGGAGACCTTGACCAACAAGCCGGCCAACGTCGATGTCCGCAATGGGAGCCTGTACATCACCCCACAGCGAGACTCGGCCGGCAACTGGACGTCCGCCCGAATGGAGACGAATCGGGCCGACTTCAAACCGGCCGCGGGCGGCACCATGCAAGCTACCGGCCGGATCCAGATGCCCGACGTACTCGGCGCTCAGGCGGAAGGATACTGGCCCGCGTTCTGGATGCTGGGCAGTCCCTACCGTGCGGACAGATGGTCATGGCCTGGCATCGGCGAGTTCGACATCATGGAGAATGTCCAAGGAATCAACAAGAACTGGGCGACTCTGCACTGCGGGACCTGGGGCGGCCCTTGCCATGAGCCGGACGGAATCTCCAACAACGGAATGACGTGCCCCGGCGCGACCTGCCAGTCCGCCTTCCACCTCTACAGCTTCCAGTGGGATCGCAGCGGGCCGATCGACCAGTTGCGTTGGTATACCGACGGTCAGCTCACCCACAAGGTCGACCAGGACGAGGTGCCCGCCGCCACCTGGACTCAGATGACAGTGCACGCCGGATACTTCATGATTCTCAACGTCTCGGTGGGCGGTGCCTTCCCGGACAAGCTCGGCGGCGGACCGACTGCCGCAACGTTGCCTGGTGTGCCGATGATCGTTGATTATGTGCAGGTCCAGTACAAGGGTGGAGCCGGCGGGGGCACCTCGACGGTACCTACGGCACCGACTACTCCCACGACGACGCCGACAGTTCCGCCGGCTACAACATCGACTACCGGATCGACTGCTGGAACCACCACCGCGCCCAGCGTCACAGCACCGGCCGGAACCGCTCCGTCGAATTTGACGGTCACCTCGACCACCGCGACCTCGATCACTCTGGGGTGGAAAGGAAGCGTCGGTGCCGTCTACGACGTTCTGCGGTCCGGCATCCGCATCGCCACTGTGACCGCGACGGCGTTCACCGATGCCGGTCTGAACAAGAACACGCCCTACCTTTATTCGGTGCGGGCCAATGGCATCACCACGCCGCAGGTCATCGCGACGATCAGTGACGTCACGACAACAACGACGACGCCACCGCCGACTGCAACCTCAGCGCCGTCGGCGACCACGAGCACGTCGGCGAACTCCGCCGGGCCCTCGAATCTGCACTCCACCGGTTCCACGGCCACCGCTATCACCCTGGTCTGGACGGGCTCTGCGACGGCGAGCTACAACGTCCTCCGATCAGGCATTCGCATCGCGACGGTGACCGGCACGCATTTCACAGATATCGGCCTGAACCGGAATACGCCGTACATATATTCCATACAGGGCAACGGCATCACCACGCCACCAGTGACGGTGAACATCCCCTGAGTCACCCCTGAGCGCCGACACAGATGATCCGCTCAAAAGTTCCCGGCGACGGACGAGATATGTTGCTGGTCGACGGTTCACCGATGAGGCAGTGAGGAATCCGTGCCCCATGGCGTCAGGCGTGCAGTAGTTGGTTGGCCGAGCGCAGCACCGCCGGATCGAGCAGCAACTGTGGATCAAGGGTCGCGGTCGACCGAACCAAGATCACCGCGCTCTCTCCTGGCAGGAGGGTGATGAGTTGCTCGTCGACGACAGCCTCAGGGTCGACCTTGTCCGCCAGCAGAGCGAGGTCTTTCACCAGGACTTCCGCGGTCACGTGCACCTCGTAGCCGCTTGGAACAGCCGAAGCGGTGGCGTGCAGCGCAGGTCTGCGCAGCTCGGAGTCTTTGTCCTCGGCGAAGAAGTACCAGCCGCGAATCAGATCGGCCGCGACGTGGATCAGTTCCCGACCCGGGTGGTCCGGCTCTGCCACAGCGGCTTCGAGAATGATTGTGGTCGTGCTGCGCGGTGCAACCTCTATCGGCTCCCGCTGTTCGGCGAGGGTCAGGCCGTCGATGTCAAGCCTTCTCACGATACCGTCTGCGCTCCAGACGGTATCGGTATTGTTGATTGCCACCACTGCAGTTCCGGCCGGCCGGGGTTGGACGGTGAGAAGCCGGTCGGCATAGGCGTGTTCGAGTGCATAGAACAGCGGCTTGCGCCGCCCATTCCCGTCGATCGCAGCCCAGGAGGTGACCGGCCAACAGTCGTTGAGCTGCCAGACGACAGTGCCGGCGCACCGCGGAGCGCTGGATCTGAAGTGCTCCATCCCGAACTGCACGGCTCTGGCCTGATTGAGCGAGGTTGCCCAATGCCAGTCGCCGAAATTCTCCGGCGCGGGCAAATGCCGGGTCAGACCCCGGGCGAGTTTGCCGTTTCCGTCGGCGGCCTTTTGGTGCAGCAACATTTGAGGAGAGTCCGCGGCCATTTGATCGGGGTCGATCGCCCTGATCAAGGTGGCCCAGGTGGGCGGACCCTGGAAGCCGAATTCGGACAGGAAGCGGGGCACGTATTCCCGGTAGCGGGTGTAGTCCTCCTGGTTCCAAACATCCCAGATGTGCATGGAACCGTGTGCGGGATCGTTCGGGTGCAGGTCCGAGGACGGCGAGAACGGGCTCGCCGGCGAGTAGGGCCGGGTTGGGTCGAGCTCGGCAAGAATGCCGGGGAGCACGGTGGTGTAGTAGCCCAATCCCCAGCTCTTATTCCCGAGTTGTTCCTTCCATCCCCAATCCCAGTAGCCCCAGATGTTCTCGTTGCAGCCGTTCCAGATCACCAAACTGCAATGGGACGACAGCCGGGTCACTGCCTCGCGAGCCTCTGCCACCACCTCACTGCGTAAGGGTTCCTCCTCGGCATAGGCAGCGCAGGCGAACAGGAAGTCCTGCCACACCAGAACGCCGAGTTCGTCGCAGATCCCATAGAAATCCTCGGATTCGTAAATGCCACCACCCCACACGCGGAGCAGGTTGATACCCGCTTCCGTCGACTGGGAGATCCGCTGGAGGTAACGACCGTGATCGACGCGGTGCGGAAAACAGTCATCCGGGATCCAGTTCGCGCCCAACGCGAAGATATCCTTGCCGTTGACCCGGAGGGTGAATGGCGTGCCGTCGTCATCAGCTGCGGTGTCGACCTCTAAGCGGCGAAAACCGATCTGTTTGTGCCAGCTGTCCTGGGTCTGCTCGGCGTGGGTCACGGTCACCTGCAGAAGGTGCAGCGGCTGGGCGCCATAGCCTCTCGGCCACCAGAGTTGCGCATCGTCGACGTGCAGGTCGACCACGGCGGTTGATTGGCCAGCGGGCACCTCGATGTCGGACATCACCCCTGCCAGGTCGGCCCGGATCATCGCAGGTCCACTTCCCTCGGCCCACTCCAAGTCTACCTGCACGGCGATGTCTGCCGTGTTGAAGCCGTCAGAATCGCCGGGCGGCTGCCTCACGGTGACAAGTGGTCGAACTCCGGCGACCCGCACATGCCGCCATCGATCCAGGAACACCGGCTTCCAGATACCTGCCGTGACAAGTTCCGGACCCCAGTCCCAGCCGTAGTTGCAGGCCATTTTCCGAATGGAATTGAAGGGATGATTGTTGGCGTGCGGGCGGGGCCCAAGCTCTTCGGCTGCCTTCTCTGCGGCTTCCAGGGGGGCATCGAACGTGACAGCGATGACGTTGTCGCCCGCGAGCAGGAAATCCTTGACGTCAAAACGGTAGCTGCGGTGCATGTTCTTCGTCCTGGCCAATTCCCGGCCGTTCAATTCGATGCGCGCCATCGTGTCCAGACCCTCGAACACCAGGTCGACGCGCTCGTCCGCCTCCACAACTTTCGCGCTGAAAGTGGTGGTGTACTGCCAATCCGTGTGCCCAATCCATCGCAGTCGATCCTCGTGGTCGGCCAGGTACGGGTCGGGGATCAGCCCAGCTGCGAGCAGATCGGTGTGCACGCAACCCGGCACCTGAGCCGGTGTGTCGCGCCCGACGATGGGAAAGCCCGTAGTGAGAGCGGCTGGCTCGGCAATAGCACGAAGCGTCCAGTGCGTGGGCAGGGCAATCTTCACAGGTACCAATCCTTCAACGGAAGTAAATGAGGAGAAGGACGGTCGTCGAACAGCCGTCTTTCATGAACGCCTCTCCGGTTCTTTCTCAGCAGGATGTCAGGACATCTACCCGGCGAGCTCCGTGCTGATGAGCACCGTTGGTCGCGCATCCACCGTAATCCTCACGTCAATCTGCTGCGGCGTCCGCCTCCGCTGTGCCGGACCACAACCGCGCCCCAGGTGCCGTTCCGGCAGTACACCTCCACCACCGTCTGCCGCGGGCGGAGTCCCGCCGCGGCGGGTCCAGTTCCGAGAGCCCGATGCCCCGACGAGGCGGCACGGTCCCGGTAGGTGCCCGGGCTCCCGCGCACACCGCCGTCCGCGCCTGCGAGCGTGCGACGGCGGGATTCCGTCGTGCGGAGCGCGAACCGGGCGCCCAGATCGGTCAGGAATCGAGAAGCGTGAATCGCGGAGCTGCGGTTAGCGTGATTTCCATCCACCACCGCGATCTCAGGAGTGAACATGACCGGCTCTTCCACGCAGGGAATCAAGACCGTGCTGCATCCGGTTTCCGACCTGGCGGCGGCCAAGGCGGTGTACGCCGCTCTGCTCGGGGTCGAGCCGCAGACCGACACGCCCTACTACGTCGGCTTCGAGGCAGCGGGTCAGCAGATCGGGCTGGTACCGAGCGGTGGACCGCAGAGCCCGAGGACTCCGGTCGCCTACTGGCACGTGAGCGACATCGAGGCGAAGCTGGCCGAGGTGACCGTCGCGGGCGCCGCCGTGAAGGACGCCCCGAACGACGTCGGTGGTGGCCGCCTGGTCGCCACCTTCACCGACCCGGACGGCAACGTCCTCGGGCTGATCCAGGACCAGTGAGTGCCGCCCGGCGAGGCGTTGCTGATGGCCGCGCCCGACCGCTAAATAATCTGACGCCGCGGCCGGGTTCGCCGAACGGCTGGACGGTCCGCCGAACAGATCGAGAGATGGAGGCACCGATGCGCAATGCCACGAAAACGGACACGCACTCGCCTGCGCTGCACGCCGCCGACGGCCATGATCTGATCCGGGTGACCGGCGCGCGGGTGAACAATCTCAAGGATGTCAGCGTCGAGATCCCGAAGCGCCGGCTGACGGTTTTCACCGGCGTCTCCGGCTCTGGCAAGAGCTCGCTGGTGTTCGGCACGATCGCCGCGGAGTCGCAGCGGATGATCAACGAGACCTACAGCGCCTTCGTGCAGGGTTTCATGCCGACGCAGGCGCGGCCTGATGTGGACGTGCTGGACGGATTGACAACTGCGATCATCATCGACCAGGAGCGGATGGGAGCCAACACCCGCTCCACGGTCGGCACCGCCACCGATGCGAATGCGATGCTCCGCATTTTGTTCAGCAGGCTGGGCAAGCCGTACATCGGCTCACCGCAGGCGTTCTCGTTCAATGTCGCCTCGATCAGCGGAGCGGGCGCCGTCTCCATCGAGCGCCACGGGCAGACCGTCAGGGAGCGTCGCAGCTTTTCCATCACCGGCGGGATGTGTCCGCGCTGCGAGGGCCGGGGGTCCGTCACCGACATCGACCTGACGGCGCTGTACGACGACAGCAAGTCCCTGAACGACGGTCCGTTCACCATTCCCGGATACAGCATGGACGGCTGGTTCGGCCGGATCTTCATCGGTTCCGGCCTTTTCGACCCGGACAAGGCGATCCGCAAATACACCAAGCGGGAGCTGGCCGACCTGCTGTACAAGGAACCGACCAAGATCAAGGTCGAGGGCATAAACCTCACCTACGAGGGGCTGATCCCGAAGATCCAGAAGTCGATGCTGTCGAAGGACGTCGACTCGTTGCAGCCCCACATCCGCGCCTTCGTGGAGCGGGCGGTGACCTTCACACTGTGCCCCGAGTGCGGCGGAACTCGGCTGTCCGAGGCGGCCAGGTCGTCGAAGATCAAGGGCACCAACATTGCTGACGCCTGCGCGATGCAGATCAGCGACCTCGCGGTGTGGGTGCGCGGCGTCGGCGAACCGTCGGTAGCGCCACTGCTCGAGACGCTGCGGCACACCCTCGACTCGTTCGTCGAGATCGGGTTGGGTTACCTCGCGCTCGACCGGCCGTCGGGCACGCTGTCGGGCGGCGAGGCACAGCGGATCAAGATGATCCGCCATCTCGGCTCCTCCCTCACCGACGTCACCTATGTCTTCGACGAGCCGACGATCGGGCTGCACCCCCACGACATCGAGCGGATGAACAGCCTGCTGCTACAGCTGCGCGACAAGGGGAACACGGTGCTGGTCGTGGAACACAAGCCGGAGGCGATCGCGATCGCCGACCACGTCGTCGATCTCGGCCCCGGTGCCGGCGCTGCCGGTGGCGAGGTCGTTTTCGAGGGCACCCTCGACGGGCTGCGGGCCAGTGGCACGCTGACCGGGCGGCATCTTGACGACCGGGCGTCGTTGAAGACGTCTCTGCGGAAACCGTCGGGAGTGCTGGAGGTGCGCGGCGGCAGTTCCCACAACCTGCAGGACGTCGATGTCGACATCCCGCTCGGTGTGCTCGTGGTGCTGACCGGCGTGGCCGGGTCGGGAAAGAGCTCGCTGGTCCAGGGCTCGGTGTCCGGCCGGGATGGGGTGGTGACGGTCGACCAGGGCGCGATCAAGGGCTCGCGGCGCAGCAACCCGGCCACCTATACCGGACTGCTCGACCCGATCCGCAAGGCCTTCGCGAAGGAGAACGGCGTGAAGCCGGCGCTGTTCAGTTCCAATTCTGAGGGTGCCTGCCCCAACTGCAACGGCGCCGGGGTCATCTACACCGACCTGGCGATGATGGCCGGGGTGGCGACCGTCTGCGAGGTGTGCGACGGGAAGCGATTCCAGGCCGAGGTCCTCGAATACACTCTCGGCGGCAAGGACATCAGCGAGGTGCTCGCGATGTCGGTGATCCAGGCGGCTGAGTTCTTCGGCGACGGTGACGCGAAGATACCTGCGGCACACAAGATCCTCAACCAACTGGCCGACGTCGGGCTCGGTTACCTCAGCCTCGGCCAGCCCCTCACCACGCTGTCCGGCGGCGAGCGACAGCGGCTCAAGCTGGCGACCCGAATGGCAGACAAGGGAGGCATTTACGTTCTCGACGAGCCGACCACCGGCCTGCACCTGGCCGACGTGGAAAACCTACTCGGGCTGCTCGACCGGCTCGTCAACTCCGGCAAGTCAGTTGTCGTCATCGAGCATCACCAGGCGGTCATGGCGCACGCCGACTGGATCATCGACCTCGGCCCCGGCGCCGGCCACGCCGGCGGCCGGATCGTTTTCGAAGGAACACCGCAGACACTCGTCAAAGCTCGCTCGACCCTCACCGGTGAGCACCTGGCGGCCTATGTCGGCGGCTGACGGCCGAGTCACGCGGGCATGCTAAGCCTCGAAAGACCGTGAAAGGACGCACTCCGATGTGCTTCTGTGGCACCATCTTCCTGGTGACCAGCAGTTCCTCGTCGTCGCAGCACCTGCGCGATCTCGCGCTGTTACGCCGTGTCCGCGACCGGATGGATCGGGAGTACGCGAAGCCGCTGGACGTCGAGTCGCTGGCCCGCGGCGTCCACCTGTCGGCCGGGCACCTGAGCCGCGAGTTCCGGCTCGCCTACGGCGAGTCCCCGTACAGCTACCTGATGACGCGGCGGATCGAACGCGCGATGGCGCTGTTGCGTCGTGGCGATCTGAGCGTCACCGACGTCTGTTTCGCGGTCGGTTGCTCGTCGCTGGGCACTTTCAGCACCCGCTTCACCGAGTTGGTCGGTGTGCCGCCCAGCGTCTATCGGCGCCAGGCGGCCATGACGGCAGAGATACCGTCGTGCGTGGCGAAACAGGTGACCAGACCGATCAGGAATCGAGAAGCACCGGTTCCCGAGCCGCACCTACTGTGACGACTATGGATATCAAGATTCACGCGAGCTTCCTCCCGCAGGACGACCCGGACGCAGCCCTTGCCTTCTATCGCGACACGCTCGGCTTCGAGGTCCGCAACGACGTCGGTTACGGCGGGATGCGCTGGATCACGGTGGGCCCGCCCGACCAACCCGGAACTTCCATCGTTCTGCACCCGCCGGCAGCCGACCCGGGCATCACCGACGACGAGCGCCGCACCATCACCGAGATGATGGCCAAGGGAACCTACGCCATCATCACCCTGGCAACAGCCGACCTCGACGGCACCTTCGCGCGGCTGCAGGCCGGCGGCGCCGACGTGGTCCAAGAGCCGATCGAGCAGCCGTACGGGGTTCGGGACTGCGCCTTCCGCGACCCCGCGGGCAACTTGATCCGCATCAACCAGCGGCGCTGAGTGAGCAGCCCGTGGGGCTGGAACTGATGAGTGGAGCACAGTGGACGACGACCCGATCATGCCAGAGATCCACGACCCGGAATGGGCCAAGCGGATGGCTGCGATCGAGGCGGACTTCCGCAAGGCGGATCGACGCCGAGTGTCGTCCAAAGCGCTCGCCCAGCCGCCCCGACGGCCGCGGCGATTCCGGGGCGCCAACCTGTGGGTCGGGATCATCGTGGTGGCAATCGCCTATGCTGCCATTGCAA
>JAABUT010003256.1_pt1 | contig 14171 bp, 11 predicted proteins | sample 5559281 | NCBI WGS metagenome assembly JAABUT01 (sample SAMN10711880, study PRJNA513359) | rock metagenome | isolation source: Antarctica rocks | place: Antarctica: Victoria Land, Ricker Hills nord | collected 2016-01-04
TACAGCGGCTGCACGCGCGGACGCACGAAGGCTGGCTGTGCAAGGTGCTGGCCTCGCTGTTTGCCCTTCTCTGCGTCAACGCCGACTAGCAATCACGGTTCTTCTTCACTATTACATTGATTGACACAGCTATCTCTTTCCTCCATACTTCCCCCACGGTCACATGAGGACGAAATCTACTGCCTGCGATATGGAGGGGTGAGAGATGGGTGCGAGTCAATCCGCGCGCGGCATTCGGGTCCTGATGGTCGTGATGGTCGCCCTTTGCCTCGCGCCCGACACGCGTGTGCGTGCAACGCCACCGCCGGTGGTCTTCACTCCCGCCATCACCACTACCCTCGGCCCCATCGTCCCAACGAACATGGCGACGGCCATCGCAACGGGGGATTTCGATGGCGACGGCAAGGTCGATCTTGCGGTCACGAATGGGGCCAGCACCACGATCCGCATCCTTCTCGGTGGGGGCAACGGGGCATTCACCACCATTGGTCCGATCATCCCGGTGGGTAACAGCCCCGTCGCGATCGCGACGGGGGATTTCGACAAGGATGGGAAGACCGACCTCGTGGTCGTGAACAATCTCAGCAACTCGATCACGATTCTGCGCGGCGCGGGGAACGGCTCGTTCAGCGAGGCCGCAGGTTCGCCGATCCCTGTTGGCACCGGCCCCGATGGGGTTGCGGTGGGTGACTTCAACGGTGATGGCATCCTCGATCTCGCCGTGGCCAACTTCGGCAGCAGCACCGTGAGCATCCTGATCGGTGGGGTAAATGGCAGTTTCCCGACCAGCACGCCGGTATCGGTCGGGAGCGGCCCCGCCGCAATCGTGACGGGGTATTTCAACGGCGATCAGATGCAGGACCTTGCGGTCGCCAATTTTTCCAGCAACAGCGTGAGCATCCTCACAGGAAATGGGAATGGCGGCTTCAGCGTCACGTCGCAGACGGTCACCGGCGGCCCAATTTCGCTCGTTGTCGGAAAGTTCGACGGCAACGCCACGCAGGACCTCGCGGTCGCGCTCCAGTCCAACGGCACGGTGACGATCCTCCTCGGCGCGGGCGACGGCACCTTCGCTCCCGCGCCCGCCCCGCCTGCCACCGTGGGCACGAACCCCGTCTCGGTCGCGGCGGAGGACTTCAACGGCGATGGCATCTCGGACCTCGTCGTGGCGAACAGCGGGAGCGACAATGTGAGCGTGCTCCTTGGGAACAGCAACGGCTCCCTCACCACCGCGTCGGGATCACCCTTCGCGTCCGGCGCTCACCCCAGGTTCGTGACGACCGCCGATCTGATCGGCAACGGCAAACCCGCTTTCATCGTGGCGAATGACACGAGCAACACGGTGAGCGCGTACCTGAATCAGAGCGCCCTCGCCGCGACGACGCTCGCGCTCACCACCGTTGCGAGCGTCGCGCCTGGTCTCCCCTTCGCGCTCACCGTCACCGCGCGGGATGTGTTTGGCTCGGTCGTCACGGGCTACCAGGGAACCGTCCAATTCTCTGGTGGCGGCGCGGGTGCGGTGATGCCGGGGCCGTACACCTTCACGAACGCTGACCACGGCGTGCATACATTCAGCGGCGTCAGCCTCACCGCACTCGGCAACCAAACAATCACCGCGACCGACACCATCACGGGGACGATCACCGGTTCCGCTACGGTCTATGTCGTCCCGCAGGTGGCGACCCAACTGAGCCTCGCCGCACCCGTTAGCAGTCAGGCGGGCGCGACCTTCTCATTCACCGTCACCGCGCGGGACGGCGGTGGCCGCACCGTGACCGGGTACACCGGCACCGTGCAGTTCGCTAGTTCGGACCCACAGGCCACCCTCCCCTCACTCTCCACCTTCACCGCCGCCGACCTCGGCGTGCATACCTTCACCGGGACGCTCAGGAGCGCCGGGAGTCGCACGATTACCGCGACCGCGCTCGGCACGCCGACAATCACCGGCAGCGCGACGGTCGGCGTCACCGGCCCCTCCATCACCACACTCTCCCCCACCACCGGACCGGCGGCGGGCGGGACGCTCGTCACGATCACGGGGACGGGGCTGTTGAACGCAACGAGCGTGACGTTCGGCGGTGTGCAAGCGACCATCGTCGGCACGCCCACAGACACGACGGTTATCTGTCGCTCCCCACTCAACCAACCGCCGAGCACGGTGAACGTCGTGGTGACAACGAGCAGCGGCACCGCGACGCGGCCCGGGTACATCTTCCTCCCCGTGACCGTCCCGGCCCCGCCATCCCGCTCCGGCACAGGTGGTGGCAATGGTGGCGGTGGCCCCGCGCCCTCACCGACGAGCCGCACATAGCGCGATGAAAAGTCGACAGATTGGGCCGCGTCCGGTATCTTCACCCCGTTCGTCTCGGATTCGTGCGATAGGGGAAAGAGGGGGCAGATGCAGCGGTCTCGGATCACACTCGCACTCGTGGGCATGATGATGGCGCTCACACTCTCGACAGCGACGCACGCGGCGGGCGGCTTCGCGAATGCGGCATTTCAGCAGCAGTGGAACGCGGGGGAGGCGCTGACGCCCAACTTCTGGGGGCCGCTCGCCACCGCGAAGGATGGCGTGTCCGAGCCATACAAAGAGGCGTCCGGCGGCAGCCGCTTCGTCCAGTATTTCGACAAGGGGCGCATGGAACTGACGAACGGCGCAGTCACGAATGGGCTGCTCGCCACCGAGATCGTCACAGGGCGCGTGCAGACGGGTGACAGCACATTCGAGAACAAGCCACAGCCCGCCATCGCCATCGCTGGGGACGCGGAGAATACCGCCCCGACCTACGTCGGCCTCGCCACGAAGGGCGCGGCGCTGCTCCAGCCAACCAACAGCGTCTCCACGGGCGCACCGGTGGTGGCGATCATCGGGACGGATGGGGCGGCGGGCGCCACGGACGCGGCGGTGCCGGACCCGGCGATGACGATGGGCGCGTACGACGGCCCGACACGGCATAACGTCGCGCAGGCCTTCGTGGATTACCGGAACAAGGCAGGGCTGCCAACGATCGGCTACGCGATCTCCGAGCCGTTCCGCTCGACAGTGAAGGTTGGCGGCACGGCGAAGGACGTGATGGTGCAGGTCTTCGAGCGGCGCGCGCTGACGTACACCGCGAGCAACCCGGCGGCATTCAAAGTGGAGATGGGCAACATTGGCCTGCACTACTTCCAGTGGCGCTATGCCAACGGCAACCTGCCCGCCGCATCCACGGGTAGTGGCGCGCCGCCTGCCGCGCAGAAGACCATCGACCTCACCAACGCCGTCGCCTTCCGCTACCCGCCCACATGGAACCTGGATACCAGCCCGATCACCGACGGGCCGCCGCGCGTCACGCTCGTTGGGCCGACGCCGACGCTGCAACTGAATGTTCAGGTCACCGACCAGACCGACCCGCTCGATACCGTGCTCGCGGGATACGCGCAGGCGGCGCACAAGCTGGCGAGTGGCGGCGTCACCACCGAGGTGACGGCGGACCGCCCACTCGGCGGCGAGCCGGGGAAGACGTATTCCTTCAGCGGGACGCGCGCGGACAAATCGCCCGTCTCCGGCCTGATCGCGGTCGTGTTCCACAAGGGGAAGGAGTACGACTTCTTCTTCCTCGCCGATACCGCGATCCTGCCGAACATGGACGACGTCACCGGCATCCTCGCGACGATCACCTTCCAGAGTTAGTGAGCCGGTAGCGATCCAAACATCTCACGAACAGCCAGAGTCGCACGTGATGCGACTCCGGCGATGAGCAATGCTTCCGTTGCCGCGCTGCCTATCGTTGTGCTGTCGGCTGTGGCGTGACGGGGGCGGGGCCGGTTCTGGTAGGCGCTGTCGGTACCGGCGCACTCGTGAAGACGACATTCTTGATGCCTGCGTCGTTGAGCAGGCGCGTGAGGTCAGTCGCCGCGTTCTCCTGCGCCGTCTTCAACAGCGTGCCATCGGCGAGTGTCTCAGTCTTTGCCCGGTCCTCCGCCTCGCGCAGGACAGTATCGAGCAGGTCCTTCGAGGGACCACCAATGAAGGACGTGGGGCCAGTCGAGCGGGAGATCACCTGGCTCTTCTGCGCATCTAGCGCCTGGCTGACGATGAAGGGGGGCGGCAGGGCGATGCGGACGGTGTCGCCATCAACGGTGATGTCGCTCTCCTTGATCTGCGACAGGTCCACCCCCGCCTTGACATTGTAAATCGCGAGGTAGGTGATCGTCTCAGTCGAACCGGGCAGTCTGCTGCCCGCCGACTTCTTGATCTGCTGATCGACCTGCCGTTCGGCGGTGACGAGTTGGTCCGCCCTCCGGATCGTGTGCAGGACGGCGGGGCGCATATCCGTCTGCTCCGCGACGTGTGGTGCGAATGGATGGAGCGTCAGCCCATAGTGCGTGATGTAGAGCGTCAGCCCAACTACTGCCGCCATGCCCAGAAGTGTCAAACCGCCGCCACGACGTATCATCGTCCACTCCTTGCCCGGACGCACAAACCCTTCGGCCTGCGATTCATTATCGGTGCGAGAGTGCGAGATCGTACACCGTCTTCTGGCCACCGATGTACCAGATGAGGAGCATCACCGCGATAATTACGATGAGCAGGACGAGAATACCGATCATGCGCGATGCCGACATTGCTGCACCAACCCTTCTGCAGCCAGGAAAATAACCGGAGCAGTCACCCCGAATCCCCAGCACTCACAGGATAAGTAATGCAGGAATGACGCCACGGCGAGCGGCACGCTGTGACCGCTTCGGTTCCCTGCTCCGCGCTGTACGCTCTTGTCATGCGCGGAGCCTTGACACGCCGCTCCTGTGTATGTACACTGGGCTAACGAAGAAGAACATGCGTTCACAATTGACGCCGCAATCAACGGTGAGGAAGGAGATACACCAGCAATCGCGCATCGAATGAACACCCATCAAAACGGAGGTCCTCATGCTTACGGATATCACACATGTCACGGTCTACGTCAATGATCAGGAGACGGCGCTCGACTTCTACACGAACGTGCTCAGATTGGAGAAGCGGACGGACGCTCCCTTCGGTGAAGGGCGCTGGATCGAGGTCGGCATTCCGGGGTCGAAGATCAACATCAACCTCATCAAGGGATACGGTGGGTGGGAGCCGGAGCGCGTCGGCAAGAGCACCGGCATCCTCCTCGGCGCGGACGATGTGCGCGCGACCATTGAGGAACTGCGCGGGCGCGGCGTCAGGATCACGATGGAGCCGGAGACCTACGAGTGGGGCACGAACGCGATGATCGAGGACCCGGATGGCAACTCTTTCGTCCTCGGCGGAGCGTAGGGAAGAACTAAGGACTGAGGACTAAGGACTAAGACGGGACTGTTCCCTAACTTAGTCCTCAGTCTTTCCTTTTCGTCAGGTCGTCGCGACGACTTCGGGGACGATAACGGGGGCGAACGGCGATGCGGTGCGGTCGATGCGGATCGCCATCACACCGCCGAGCAGCGCGACGAGTCCACCGACGACGAAGGCCGCCGTGTAGGTGCCGAGCGCGGTGCGGACGAGGCCACCGAAGAAGGCCGCACCCGCCGCGCCGACCTGATGCGCGCAGAAGATCCAGCCGAAGACGACGCCGACGTGCTTGCGGCCGAAGATGTCGGCGGCGAGCGCGGCGGTCGGCGGCACCGTGGCGATGTAGTCGAGGCCGAAGAAGACCGCGAAGACTGCCAGCCCCGTGAAGTTGTGGAAGAATGGCAGCACGAGCAGCGAGAGGCCCCGAAAGGTGTAGTAGCAGACGAGCAGTTTCCGGGGGTCGAAGCGGTCCGTCAGCAAGCCGGAGCCGACCGTCCCGACGAAGTTCATCGCGCCCATCAGCGCCAGCACGCTCGCGGCGGTCGTCTGGCTGATGCCATGATCGATCGAGTGCGCGATGAAGTGCGTGCCGATCAAACCATTGGAGGTCGCGCCGCAGACGAAGAAACTCCCCGCCAGCAGCCAGAACTCCGGCACCCGGATCGCGCGGCGCATGATGCCGCCCACCGGGTCTGGGGCCGACGCGGCGGCTGCGGAGGCGGCGGTCGCGCCGTACGGCGTTAATCCGAGGTTCGCGGGGCTGTTCTCCATTAGGAAGAGCACAGGGATGAGCGCCAGCAGCGCGACCCCGGCGAGGACGAGGACCGCGCCGCGCCAGCCGATAGAGACAACGAGCCGGACGTTGAGCTGCACGAAGAGCAGTTGCCCCGCCGAGGTCGCCCCGCCAAAGATGCCGAGCACAAGGCCGCGCTTCTCGACGAACCAGCGGTTCGCCACCGTCGCGCCGAGCACCGTCGCCGCCATGCCGGTGCCGATGCCGCTGACGACACCCCAGAGCACATCGAGTTGCCAGAGCGCGGTCAGCGTCGCGCTCGTCGCGGTGCTGACGACGATCAAGAGCAGCCCGCAGACCATCAACGTGCGCGGCCCAACTCGGTCCATCAACTTCCCGGCGGCCGGCCCCATGAAGCCGAAAAGCAGGAGGCCAATCGAGACCGCGAACGAGATGGAGGCGCGCGACCAGCCGAACTCCTGCTCCAGCGGATGGATGAGCACGCCCGGCACGGAGCGCTCACCCGCCGAGGTAATTAGCGTCAGCGCCGTGACCGCGACGACGATCCAACCGTAGTAGACCCGCCCACCGAGAGTGCGCTGCATGTATGGTGCACCTTTCCGCATAATCGCGACCGCGCCGACGATCCAACCGTACCGCTGAAGCCGCGTAGCGCGAAAGGGCCAATGGCGGCAGAATCGGGCGTCCAATCCCTGCTTCCGCATAACACCAGGCGGGCGCCAAACATTCCGAAGCCGAGCGGCAGATTCGGCTATACTATGAGCCGGTTCAATTCCTCACCCCCGGCCCCTCTCCATCGCTCATAGACCGTGGTATCTATCAGGTTAGTTTGGCGATGGAGAGGGGAGGGGATGGTTTTGCAATTGACGCGAACAGCCGACGCTGGAGGAACCCGCATGGACGATACCCGCCGCAAAGGCAGCGATGTGTTAATCGACGTTCTCCGCAGCGAGGGCGTAACGCATATCTTCGGCAACCCCGGTACGACCGAGTTGCCGATGATCGACGCCCTCGCGACCGTCTCCGATATCCACTACGTGCTCGGCCTGCAGGAATCCACTGTCGTCGGGATGGCGGACGGCTACGCGCAGGCGACCAAACGCCCCGCCTTCATCAACCTGCACACCGCCGCCGGATTGGGCAACGGCATCGGCGTGCTGACGAACTCGCAGGCCGCGAACACGCCGCTCGTCGTCACGGCGGGCCAGCAGGACTACCGGCACATCGTGACAGACCCGCTCCTCACCGGCGATCTCGTCGGCATCGCGCGGTCGGTCTCGAAGTGGGCGCACGAGGTCCGCAGCCTCGGCGAACTCGGCACTGTCCTCCGGCGCGCGTTCCACGACGCGGCATCGGCCCCCGCCGGCCCGGTCTTCGTCTCCCTGCCGATGAACTACATGGACGAGATCGGCGAGGCGCGCGTGCCGCCGCCCTCCCGCATCGAACGGCGCGCGGTCGGTGGGTCGCTCGAAGAATTGAGCGATGTGCTCGTCGGCACACCGCTCGGCAGGCTCGCCATCGTCGCCGGGGACGAGGTGATCGCCTCGGGCGCGACGGATGCGCTGGTGGCGGTCGCGGAGGCGCTCGGCGCGCCGGTCTTCGACGCACCGCTGACCGCCTTCCCCTTCCCGCCGACGCACCCGCTCTGGAGCGGCCCCCTCGCGCCGCACGCCGCCGCGATCCGCGCCAAACTCTCCGCCTTCGACCGCGTCTTCCTGATCGGCAGCCGCGCCTTCACGACGTACCCGTACGCCCCCGGCCCCGCCATCCCGCCGAATGTCGAGCTGCTCCACCTCTCCCCCGATGCCCACGCGCTGGGCCGCACCCATGCGGTGCGGCTCGGCATCGCGGGCGACCCGCGCGCCACGCTCGAAGCGCTCCTGCCGCTCCTCCAGCGCACGGTGGAGGCGGAGCGCGTCGCCGAGCGGATCGCGCAGATCCGCGCGGCATCCGTGCAGTTCCACGCCGACCGTGACGCCACGGCGCGGGGCCGGTACGGCGAGACGCCGATGCCGCCGATGGTCGCCGCTCATGCCCTGCTGCGCGCCCTGCCGCCGGATTCGGTCGTCGTGGACGAGGGTCCGGCGACGACCGGGCATGTGCGCGCCTTCCACCGCGTCACGCGGCCCGACCGCTACTTCTTCATCCGGGGCGGCGGCCTCGGCTGGGGGATGCCCGCCGCGCTCGGCGTCTCGCTCGGCTTCGGGCGCGAGCCGGTCCTCTGCATCGTCGGGGATGGCGCGGCGATGTACTCCCCGCAGGCGCTCTGGTCCGCCGCGCACGAGCAGTTGCCCGTTGTCTTCGCGGTCGTCAACAACCGCGAGTACAACATCCTCAAGAACTACATGCGCGGCATGGAGGGGTACAACGCGACGCAGGGACACTTCATCGGCATGGACATCACCGAGCCACTGATCGATTACCCCGCCCTCGCCCGCTCGATGGGCGTCGCGGCGACCCGCGTCGAGCGCGCTGGGGATGTCGGGGACGCCGTGCGCGCCGCGTGGCAATCCGGCAAACCGCACCTGCTCGAACTGACGATCGGCACGGAGTAGACCCTGCAATCAACTCCTACGGCTTCTGAAACTGCTCACGATGCACGAAGCGGCCCGCGCCCTGCTCGCCCTTCCACGCGCCGTCCGCCACGAGCACGCGCCCGCGAGAGAGGACGGTGCGCGGCGCGCCCGTCACCTGCATCCCCTCGTAGAGGTCGTAGTCGATCCGCTGGTGCTGTGTCGCGGCGCGGATGGTGCGCGTCGCGTCTGGGTCCCAGAGGACGATGTCGGCGTCGCTGCCGGGGGCGATGACGCCCTTGCGCGGGTACATGCCGAAGAGTTTCGCGGGGTTGGTGCAGCAGAGTTCAACCCAACGATTGAGCGAGAATTTGCCGCCGCGCACGCCCGCCGTGTGGAGCACCATCATCCGGTCCTCGATGCCGGGGCAGCCATTCGGAATCTTCGCGAAGTCGTCCCTACCCAGTTCCTTGCCACCGGAACGACCGTCCGTGCCGCCCGCATACCAGAAGGGGCAGTGATCGGTGGAGATGACCTGCAAGGCATTGTCCGCGACGGCGCGCCAGAGCGCCCGCTGGTCGTCCCCCTCGCGGAAGGGCGGCGAGCAGACGTACTTCGCGCCCTCGAAGCCGGGGCGGGCCAAATCCCCCTTCGTGAAGAAGAAATACTGCGTGCACGTCTCGCCGTAGACCGCCTGCCCGCGCGCCCGCGCCTGTCGCACCGCGTCGAGCGCCCCTTCGCAGGTGACGTGGACGACGTAGAGGGGCGCGCCCGCGACTTCCGCGAGCCGGATCGCGCGGTTGGTCGCCTCCGCTTCGAGCGCGGGCGGGCGCGTCAGCGCGTGATACTTCGGCGCGAGGTTCCCGGCGGCGACCGCCTGCCGGGTAAGGATGTCGATTGCGTCGCCGTTCTCGGCGTGCACCAGCGTCAGGAGACCGTGCGCCGCCGACTGCTCCAGCGCGCGGAAAAGCGTGCCGTCGTCCACCATCAAGGCACCCTTGTACGCCATGAACAGTTTGAGGCTCGTGACGCCCCACCCCGCGCACTGCGGAATTTCGTCCATCACGCGGTCCGGCAGGTCGGTGATCGCGATGTGGAAGCCGTAGTCGATTGCCGCCTTGCCGGTCGCCTTCGCGGACCAGAGATCGAACGTCTCGCGCAATGTCGCGCCCTTCGGCTGGATGGCGAAGTCGATGTGCGTCGTCGTGCCGCCGAAGGCCGCCGCTTGATGACCGGTGAAGAAATCGTCCGATGAGACGGTGCCGCCGAAGGGCATCTCCAGGTGCGTGTGCACGTCCACCCCACCGGAGATGACGTACATGCCCGCCGCGTCAATCGTCGCGTCGCCCGTGAGGCCACTGCCCACAGCGATGATCCGCTCGTCCTCGATCAGCACATCCGCCATGTATGTATCGCTCGCCGTGACGACCGTACCGCCGGTAATCAGTGTGCGCATGGATGCCTCCTTGATTCACCCGCCCCCAACCCCTCCCGAAACGGGAGGGAAGACGCAGGGGGATTCGGTCAGCGGAAAGACGGGATGATCGCACGCCCGTAAACATCGAGCGTCGCTTCCTCGTCGCCACTCATCAGGTAGATGTTGAACTGGTGGACACCGAGGTCGGCCAATTCCTGGAGCCGCCGGTGGTGCTCCACGACGGGGCCAACGATGCAGAAGCGGTCCACGACATCGTCTACGACGAACGCCGCGTTGCCACTGCCAACCTCCGCGTGATGCCGATAATCGTACCCGCTGCGATTGTGGACGTAGGCGGTCAGTTCCTCCGGCAGGTCGGCGGGGTCGTACCGCGCGATCAGGTCCATCACATGGTTGGAGACGAGCGCGGGAAACCAGCGGACGCGCTCGCGCGCCGCCGCAAGGTCATCCGAGACCCAGACGGGCGCAGCAGCCATCACGCTAATCGCAGCGGGATCGCGCCCCGCCGCCTCCGCGCCCTCGCGCACGAAGCCTATGCACCAGCGGATCAGGTGCGGGTCCGCGAACTGGAGGATGACGCCGTCCGCGATTCGGCCCGCCAGTCGCAGCGCCTTCGGGCCGTACCCGGCGATCCAGACCGGCAGCGGCCCCTCCGCCCACTCCATGCGGATCTGCTCACCCTCGTACGACGTGGCCCGGCCGCACGCGAGGTCGCCGATGGTGCGCGTCGCCGCTTCGAGTTGGGCGAGCGTCGTCGGCTTCTTGCCCATCACACGCCGCGCGCTGTCCCCCCGGCCAATGCCGAGGTTCATCCGCCCGCCGGAGATCCGGTTGAGCGTCGCGAGTGCGCTCGCCGTGACCGTCGGGTCGCGCGTGGCGGGGTTCGTCACGCAGGTGCCGAGGCGCATCGTCGTCGTGTTGAGCGCCATTAGGGTCAGGAGGGGGTAGGGTTCCAGCCAGAGCACATGCGAGTCGAAGAGCCAGCCGTAGCCGAAGCCCACGCCCTCCGCCTGCCGCGTGAGCGACACGATGCGCCCCGGCGCCATGTCCGGCTTGAGCGTGATCCCAAAATCAAGCATTCACCACCCCCTTCGGGGAGTAGCGAGTAACGAGTAACGAGTAACGAGTAGGGAAGGCCGACGAATCACTTGTTACTCGTTACTCATTACTCGTTACTGCCCAGATACTCCAACACAATCGCGGTCATCAGGGCGACGCCGAGGGGGAGGGCGTCCTCGTCCACGTCGAATTTCGGGTGGTGGACGCCGTAGGTGAGGCCGCGCGCGACGTTGCCGACGCCGAGGCGCATCATCGCGCCGGGCACCTTCTCCAGCACGAACGAGAAGTCCTCACCACCGAGGCCGACGGGCTTCTCGTTGACATTCTCCGCGCCGATGATCGGTGCCGCCGCGCGGCGGATCAGGTCGCACATAGCGGGGGCGTTCACCATCGCCGGGTAGCCAGTGAGGTACGCCGTCTCAGCCGTCGCGCCCATCGCCTGCGCGATGTGGGAGGCGACCTCCGGGATGCGTCGGCGGATGCGCTCGCGCACCATGAGGTTGAGCGTGCGCACTGTGCCGAAGAGCGTGGCGAATTCGGGGATGACGTTCGCCGCGCCGACGCCCGCTTGCAGCGTGCCGACCGTGATGACGGCGGACTCCATCGGGTCCGTCTCGCGGCTGATGAGCGACTGGAGGGCGATCAGGATATGTGCCGCGACCAGCGTGCTATCGACGGCGGCGTGGGGGCGCGCGGCGTGCCCACCTTTGCCGTGCACGCGGATGAAGATGCGGTCCGAGTAGGCATTGGCGATGCCCGGCGTGTAGGCGATCTGACCGACCGGCATCCCCGGATCGACATGGAGCGCGAAGGCGGCGTCCACCTTCGGGTTCTCCAGGAGGCCATCCTCGATCATCGCCCGCGCGCCGCCGAACCCCTCCTCGCCGGGTTGGAACATCAGTTTGACCGTCCCCGCGAACTCGCCGCGCCGCACCCAGAGCACGCGCGCGGCGTTGAGGATCACGGCGGTGTGCACATCGTGCCCGCAGGAGTGCATCACATTCGGCGTGAGGGAGGCGAAGTCCGAGCCGGTCTCCTCCTGCATCGCCAGGGCGTCCATGTCACCGCGCAGGATGACGCACTTACCGGGGCGCGCGCCCTCAATCGTCGCGACGATGCCGGTGCCGCCCGTCGTCGGCAATGTCTCAATCCCCGCGACTGCGAGTGCGTCGGCATCCATGTAGAAGGGTCGCCCGTCGCCGCCGACCCCGGCGCGGAACGGGATGCCCGCCTCCCGCAGATTCTCCGCGACGAACCGGGCGGTGCCCTCCTCGTGGAGCGAGAGTTCCGGGTGCATGTGCAGGTATCGTCGATCCGTGCGCACGCGCGCCGCGATCGCGTCAACTTCCCGGCCCAATGCCACGCTCGCCATTCGCCACGTCCCTTTCGTTTCGTATCGCCACTCCGTTGCGCGCAGTATCGCAGATATGCCGCCATGCCGCGCGCACGGAGACGCGCGTGCTATCCTCCACACGGCGAGGCGTGCGAGCGGAGCAGAGGAGTGGTAGGTTGACGACCGAGAGCGTGACATTCGGCGAGCGGACAGTGCCGTACACCCTGACGATCAGCGACCGCACCCGCCAGCCGCGCCTCATCATCGCGCCCGGCAGCGGGCTGCGCGTCGTGGCCCCGCAAGGGTACGACCAGCAGCGCCTCCTGAGTTTCATCACGCGCAAGCAGCGCTGGATCCTCGCGCACCTCGACCGCATCGCCGCCCTCCCCACCGCGCCGGACGCCGCATCGCCGCTGCCCGACCACATCACGTTTCTCGGCACGGAGCGAACGATCAACGTCACCGTCGCGCCGAGGAAGCGGGCGACGATCCGCCACAGTGCGAGCCGTTTCACGATCATCGTGCCGGAGGAGCGGCAGGCACGGGCCGCGCTGGAGGGGTGGTTGCGGGAGGCGGCGCGCTTCGCGATCGTCGCGCGGGTCGAGCGGCGCGCGGCGGAGATGGGCCTCACCTACGGGCAGGTCGCGATCCGCGACCAGAAGACGCGCTGGGGTAGTTGCTCCCACGCGGGGAACCTCAATTTCAACTGGCGGCTCGTCCTCGCCCCGCCCGCCGTGCTCGATTACGTCGTCGTGCACGAACTCGCGCACCGCGTCGAGATGAACCACTCCGCCCGCTTCTGGCGCATCGTCGCGCGGCACTGCCCTACGACGAAGGAGCAGCGCCTGTGGCTACGCAAGCATGGCGCGGCGCTCCGATTCTGAACGGGGTAGACAGCAGACAGTAGACAGTAGACAGTAGACGGTAGTCAGTGGCTCCGATTCCCTACAGCAGCGACGGAAAGCATGGTGGCACCTTGGCAGACTCAGTCCTCAGTCCCGCAGCGCGACGCCAGCGCGACCCTCAGTCCGCAGCGCGACCCTCAGTCCTCTCTGACCTCCGCACCCCAGAGACCGCGCCCTACACGGACCGGCGGCACGCCGCCGCGCGCGGTGGCGACGACCCGCGCTCCGCTTTCGCGCACGACCGCGACCGGATCATCCACGCGGACGCCTTCCGTCGCCTGCAACACAAGACGCAGGTAATGGTCGTCTCCGAGGGGGATTTCTTCCGCACCCGCCTGACGCACACGCTGGAGACGGCGCAGATTGGCCGCGCCATCGCCACACTGCTCGACCTTTCCGAGCCGCTGACGGAGGCAATTTGCCTGGGGCACGACCTTGGGCACACACCGTTCGGGCACACCGGCGAGACGGCGCTGAACGCCCTGCTCGCCGATCAGGGCGGCTGGGACTCGAACTTCCACTCGCTCGTCGTCGTCGAGGAGATCGAGGTCAATTACGCGGGCTATCGGGGGCTGGACCTGACGTGGGCATGCCGCGAGGGGATCGCCCGCCATCAGACGCCCTTCGATCTCCCGGTGACGCAGGGCGAATATCTGCGCACCGCGCAGCCCTCACTCGAGGCGCAAGTCTGCAATTTGGCAGATGTGATCGCCTACGCGACGCACGATGTGCAGGACGCCATCGAGTCGCGGATGCTCGCCCTGCTCCAATTGCAGGCGTGGGCGGAGGAAAACACCTGCCACATCTGGCTGCGGAGCGCGGAGACGGCGCGGCACGAGGTGCCGGACGCGACGGAGCGCGAGGCCTTGTTCGTGC
>JAABUT010003257.1_pt1 | contig 14169 bp, 8 predicted proteins | sample 5559281 | NCBI WGS metagenome assembly JAABUT01 (sample SAMN10711880, study PRJNA513359) | rock metagenome | isolation source: Antarctica rocks | place: Antarctica: Victoria Land, Ricker Hills nord | collected 2016-01-04
TCGAGAGCCAGGCCGGCGTGGCTCGTCCGCCGGCGACGGCACGCCGGCACCCCGGTCGGGATCGACGGGCTCTACGCGGGTGACGGGCGGCCGCGAGGCGACCGAGCCGGAGAGTGTGACCGCGCGTACCGGCCCGACGCCTCGAACCTGAGCCGGGTGGCTTCCCGACCCGTGCGCGCGCACCGGCCGATGCGCACCGCGGCGGCCATGACGGCGGCGCTGATGATGTCGGCCGGCTGCGGCAGCGCGGCTGAACCCTCGGCCACCCCGACCTCGCCGTCACCGTCTGCGCTCCGTCCGACGGCTGCACCGAGCAGCCCGCCGGCGGTGCCCCTCGCTCCGCTCACCGGTCTGCCGGCCACGCCAGGCCACGCAACCCGGCCGGCCATGGCGGTGATCGTGGGCGTCAGTCCCGGAGCGGCCGGCCCGGCCGGCCTGTCCGATGCCGACGTGGTCTACGCCGAGTATGCCGAGGGCGGCCTGCTTCGCCTGCTGGCGTTGTTCCAATCGCGCGATGCGGCCATGGTCGGGCCGGTGACGTCCATCCGGCCGACGGACCCCCGGGTGCTCGAGGTCTTCCACGGTTGCGTGGGGTACACCAGTGGCTCGAGCGGCTTCGTCCAGCAGCTGACCGCCTCCGGCGTGTGCGGTATCCGATCGGCGCAGTTCACCGACACCAGCCAGCTCTACGCGCAGGTGCCCAAGGGGCGCACCGTCCCGCCGCCGACCTTCGTCTATGCCACTCCCGGCCAGCCACTGGGTTCGCTGGCGGTGACTCCGGCGAAGTCGCTGACGGTCACCCCGCCGGGACGGGCCAGCCAGACGTGGATGTACGACGCCAAGACGCGGCTGTGGCGATCGGTGGTCGGCGGAGTGGGCGTGTCAGCGGTCAGCGTCGAGGTGCTGACCATGGTCTACCGGGCGATCGTGGTGCACTCACCGCTGCGGACGCTGTCCGGGGCGACGGTGTTCGGTCAGGGTGCGGCGACCGTCGTCTCCGGCGGCCAGGCGGTGCACGGGTCGTGGTACCGACCGAGTGCCAAGACGCTGGCCAACGTCGTCGACGAGGCGAAGCAGGTCGTGCACCCCGCGCCGGGCCGGAGCTGGGTGCTGTACGCCCCGACCGGCTCCAGCGTCGTCGTGCGGTAGTAGTACCCGGCAAGCGGCTCAGCGCATGAACCAGGGGGCGGGACCGGTCAACACCGGTCCCGCCCCCTGCCCGGCGGATTGGGTCAGGTCTGTCGGCTTGAGTCAGGAAGCGGCGTAGTTGAACAGGCCCCTCGCGCGCCAGTCCTGGCTCTGACTACTCACGGCTGATTGGACTCCGGTGGGACGGCCCGCCGCAGGCTGACCCGCAACCGGCGACGAGTTGTCCCAGCCGACCTGTCGCAGGCTTCCGTCGGCGGCGCTGGCGGAATAGAGGTTGCCGTGTGCCGCGTCGAGGAACAGCCCGGCCGTGTCCGACCAGTTGATGCCGCCGGCGTCACCGGTGAACTCCTCGGAGCCGACGATGCCGCTCTCCGGGCTGAAGTACCGGTTGTAGAGCTCACCGTGCGCGAACAGGGTGTAGTACAGGCGGCCACCGGAGTAGAACATGCCGGTGACGTTGCCCATCTCCCCGTACAGGTTGGGGACGGCGCCGTCGTAGGTGCCGTTCGACCCGTTGGGCACGTTCATCCATAGCGGGTCGTGGTATGGCGAAAGCGGCACCTCGGCACCGAACGTGTTGCCGTTGAAGGGCCGGCGGTGCAGGGTGCCGTCGTCCCAGCCGTAGAACAGGGTGCCACCGACCATGAAGGCCCCGCGGGCGTGCGACCAATTGATGCCAGAGGCGGTGCTGGTCGTGGGGCTGCCGGCGTTGGTGCCGTCGAAGGTGCGCGAGATCAGGTCGTTACCGCCGGCCTGGCTGGCCGGCGGGTCGGGCTGGTCGGTCCGGATGATCTCGATGCCGTTGATCAGGGGGTTCTCGATGGCGTGGCCGAAGTCGATGTTGACGGAGCCGTCTGCCTGCGCCGGGGTGATGAATTCCCTCACCGTGGCGACCTGGTCGCCGACGTCGGCGACGATGTCGTAGTTCCTGAGCACCGGTGTGCCGTCGAGGGTGACGTTGAACTGTCGGGTGCCGGCCGCGCTGGTGCAGCCGCATCGGTTGGCGAAATACAAGCGCACCTTGAGCGGTACGCCGGTGGGGACGGCGAAGTGGAACTGCATCTCCGGGCCGCCCGGGCTCCAGCGCTCGCTGTCGAACAGGGCGGTGGGTGTACTGGCCGGCAGGGCGGCACCCCGGGCAGCGCTGGGGTTGTAGCCGGCGGTGTTGCTGCCGGAGTTACGGATGGCGTCGTTGATGGACTCGTCATCGCCCGACCAGTTGGGGCCGCCGTCGACCGACTGCAGCGCCGGCCCGCCCTCGTTGACCCGGTACAGCACGTTGTACGGGGTGGTGCCGGGTAGCTGACCGGCCTGGTAGACGGTGGCCGGGAGGGTGCCGGTGTTGTCGCTGGGCAGCGCCTTGCCGCCGGCGAGGGGGAAGTAGGCGATCTTCTTACGGGTGACCTTGGCCTTGCCGACACCGATCGAATCGGTGTCGCTGCCGACATACAGGCCGGTGGGGGAGGCGAAGAGCGCGTAGGCGCCGGCGCCGCGCGGGTTGCGGCCGGGGTTCCACGACAGCGGCAGCCCGTTGACGGGGTCGAGTGCAGCCAGGCCGGCACGCGGCACTGAGCCGGGCCCGGGTGCGTCGCTGGCGAAGGAGTTGTTCAGCCAGCGCTGATGGCCACCGACGTAGATGGCCGGTCCGGTGACCACGACGGAGAGCAGGGTGTCTCCGCCGGTGAAGTCCACCCAGGTCGGGTCAAGGTTGGAGCCGGTCGCGGCCGTCTCCCACCTTGCGGCTGCGTCGCAGAGGTTGTTCTGGACCTGGTAACCGGGATAGCCGCCAGTCGCCACGGTGACGAAGTACGAGCCGTCCGGGGAGAAGTCGACGTCGCGGATATAGCTGTCATAGGCGTTGCTGAAGCAGGCTGCGTCGTAGCGGTTCGTCTGCCAGGGCGCAAGGGCCGCGCCGGTGCCCGTCAGGTCCAACATGGCGATCTGGTCGTGGTCGGTGCCCGGAAGGGCGTGGTCGGGGTCGCTGACGGTTTTGAAGTTGCCGATGGCAACCAGGCGCGTGCCGGCCGGGTTGATGTCGAGCTTGGTGACGCCGACGGCGCCGTTGGCGCCGGAGCCGTTGTAGTTGTGGTGGCCGGCGACCTGGATGTTCATGAAGGGGTCGAGGGCACCGGTGGTGGCGTTCAGCGTGACCAGGCCGCCGTGTGCTGCGGTGCCGGCCTTGGTGAAGGCGCCGCCGACGTACAGCCGGTTGCCGACGCGCTTGATGTCACCGACGATTCCGTTGAGAGCCGGTGGCTTGAAAGTACTGACCTTGGCTCCGGTCGTCGTGTCGACCAAGGCGAGCTTCGGTACGGCGGCGCCGTTCAGCGTGGTGAACAGTCCGCCGACATAGACGGTGCCCGCTGTGGGTCCGGGGAGGAGTGCGTTGACCTGGCCGTTGAGCAACGGGACGAAGCCGGTGTCGACCTTCCCCGTCGTCGCGTCAAAGGCCAGGATGCCCTTGCGGCTGAGCGCGGTCGTCGACCCGGCGTCGGTCACGGACGTGAAGTTGCCGCCGAGGATCACCTTGTTGCCGACCTGGGTGATCTCCTCGACGTGCTTATCGGCGATGTTCGGGGTGTTGTTGCCCGGCGCCGCACTGACCAGCGTCGGCTGCGCGGTGGACACCGCACCCGCAGGCGGTGCCACACTGAGCAGCCCGCCACTGACCGTCAGAGCCGCAATTGCCAGGCTGAAGCGTGCACGCATAAGTTGGGCCCCCGGTCAGGTCGAGTAAGAGCACGCGATCCCACCCCAGGCGCGGTGCTCCAGACCCTGAAACCGTAACCGGCCGTGGACCCGGAGGAGACCCTGAAACGGACGACCGGCTCATTCCGGGCGTTCAGCGGCCGATAGCCGACGCAACCAGCTCGTGGCAGTAACTCTGCGTTATGCGCGCTCGAGCCAGCCGCCGTGCTCCAGCAGCCTGGTCACCTCGTCGACGCAGTCGGCGATGGGCCGGCCCGACGTGTCGATCAGCAGGTCGGCGTCGGTGGGCTCCTCGTACGGGTCGTCGATGCCGGTGAAACCGGGGAGTGTCCCGGCCCGGGCCTGAGCGTAGAGACCCTTGCGGTCGCGGGCCTCGCACTGCTCCAGCGGCGTCGACACCCAGACCAGGACGAAGTCGCCGACCGACTCGGCCATCTCGCGCACGTCGGCCCTCGTCTGCGCATAAGGGGCGATCGGCGCGCAAATTGCCACCCCGCCGTGCCGGGCCACCTCGGCTGCGACGTAGCCGTTCCGCCGGACGTTGAGGTCGCGGTCGGCCCGGCTGAAGCCGAGTCCGGCCGATAGCATGCGGCGGACCACAACTCCGTCGAGCAGCGTCACTGTGCGGTCGCCGCGCTCGACCAGGATGTCGTAGAGCCCGCGGGCGATCGTGGACTTCCCGGAGCCCGAGTAGCCGGTGAACAGGACCACCACCCGCGCCGCGCCCGCGGCGGGCGGGTCCGGCGCAGCTCGCGTTCCACGGCCGGTGGGGTTAAGCCGGCCGGCAGCGCCGAGCCGGCGCCGAGCAGGGCGGCCAGCTCTTCGGGCCGCAGTCCCGCGGCCGGAGGGCCTACGACGACCGGGAGCGGTGCGCCGGGCAGCGATGTGGTGGCGAGCAGAGCGGTGGCGCCGTACGCGCCAGCCACGTGCGCACCGAGCAGCGCCCGGGCTGACTACCCCGCGAGCAGCAGGACGCGGGCACTGAGATCGGCGGCAGCGCTGCGGACGTCGCCGATGTCGCGGGTGTGCAGCGGTGCGTCGACGACCATCGCCAGGACCGGGCCGCCGGTCAGCTCGGCGGCCACCTGCGCCGGCGACCGGTGCAGCCGGCGGAAAGCGCCGTATCCCGGCGCCGTCAGGGCCGTGAGCCGCCCGGCCACGAGCTGCCGGCCGGCGCCGGCGGGGCTCGCCTCGGTCACCTCCAGCGTGGCCAGCGAAGCACCCTCCGGATCGGTCAACGTAACCCGGCTCAGGCCGGCCAGCTCGTCCGGCAGTTCCAGGGTGACCGGGACCGGCCACGGCGTGCCGTCGGCGAGCCAGCCGGTGCTGGCGACGGCCTCGGCGTCGGCCCGGCCCAGGAATCCGGTCAGCGGCCGGTAGGCACCGCTCAGCAGCAGCTCGAGGTCGCCGCGCTCACGCGCGATGGGGGAGCCGGCGGGGTCGAGGTCGTCACCGTCCTCGGTCCTGTTCGGACTTATCCGGTGAACTCGACGAGCTGCACCGCAATCTCGATCATGGCCCCCCTCACAAGGGCCGTACACCGAGCAGCGGACCGAACGACAACCAGTCGACCTCTACTTCAGTGCCAGGCCCGGGCCGCGAGCGGATCGAGGCGGGCGTCGAAGCCGGTAGCGGGATTGTTCGCGTCCCACCAGTCAGCGAAACGGGCACCGGGATAGCCGTTGGACGGGTGCCTGATCTCGGCGGCCAACTTCGTCACCCAGGCAGCCCGGGCGGCGTAGTTGTTGTTGAAGGCCGGGCTGCCTGTCTCGCCGAGCCCCCACGGTTTGCCTACCGAGTGCGCCACAGCGGCGATCGGGTCGATGATCTTAGCCGGGTCGGTGTAGATGCCGCCGTTCTTGTTGCCCGGGTTGTAGGCGTCGAAGCCGAGCAGATCGATCGCCGAAGGGTTGTAGTAGTCCTTCCAGTTGCGATGACTGCCCGAACTGATCGTCCACTTCATCAAAATCAAGGTCGGTGTACAGCCCCCGGCCCGGATGGCCCGTGCGTAGGTGGCCCACTTGGCGCGGTAGGCGACGTGGCCGGACGCGGTGTTCCACTGTCGGTCGGCCTCAGGCTCATGGGCGAAGGTGGCCGTGCAGGCCACCGCGGCCGGTTTGGACCTCTCAAACGCAAGCACCTGAGCCGGTGTGGCGGTTTCGAAGGAGTATGACACGATCGCCCCGGCTGGAGCATTGATAGTCCAGCGCGCCGGAAGGGAGTTGTAAAACACTCGGACGGCGCCGGGTGCACGCCCAGTCCAGGAAGTGAACCGGCTGGCGCTGTTGGATCCGTTGACGCTAACCCCGAACGCAGTCGGAGCGGTGGTGTCGGTGACACTGGTCATGACGGCTTGGGCGGGCGAAGTGGCCAGCGTAGCCCCGAACGATCCAGCAGCGATTGCCGCGAGCAAAACCTTACGCATTGATTGCTTCCCTTCTCATTGCACGGGCATGACTCCCCCGAGTCGTTACCTCCTTCGCAGGTGTTGGGCACCGGTCAAGGGCGCCGCAGTAGACGGTAGACGAGCAGGCCCGGACGGCTTCCCATCCGGGCCTGCTTTGGAATCTTGGAAGGCAGGAGACGCTTCCCCCCGCCTACAGTGGCAGCAAGGCAATACCGTAGTGGTACTTGTCCCCGGCGGTCTTGCCGATGTTCGGCCCGTCGGAGGCGACCCAGATCCCCTGGCTAGTAGAAAGCAGGTCCTTCCCCCCCACGTTCCGGGTCTTGGTCGGGTTCCAGGGCAACGCCCGGCCGGTGTTGGGATCGATGGCCCCAATGCCAGGACGGCCCACGCAGCCCGCCGCAGCATTGCAGGTGTCCCAACCACCGGCGTTGTCGAGCCACCGGTTATGGCCCTGAACGTAGACCGCTGCCCCGGTCACCACAACCGCGTGCAGCGTGTCGCCCCCGGTGTAGTTGATCCAGGTGGCCCGGGACTGATTCGGGGTGTTGGTCTCGAATCGGGCCGCCGCATCACAGACATCGACACCGAGCAGCGCCGGATCGTTGTTGGCGACCACGTAGCCGGTGGCGACCACCACGAAGTACGACCCGTCCGGGCTGAAGTCCACGTCCCGGAGGTAGGCCGGGTAGACCTTCGGCAACTGACAGGTATGGGCGAAGGGCCGGTAGTACCAGCCATCAAGCGTCCCAGCCGAGGCTCCCAAGTCCACCATGAAGGCACGCGGGTGCGGAGCATCGAAGTTGCCGATGGCGACCAGCCGGGTACCTGCATCGTTGACCGCGAAACGGTAGACATGGGTCGGCTCATTGGTCGTTGGGGTGTTCTGCGTCCCGCACTTGAGATTGTTGACACACGTCCCCGAGACACTGAAGGAGTCGAAGTAGTGCAGGTTGGCACCGGTAGCCGGGTTGAGTGCCAGCAGAGCACCGGCGAAGGTGCCACCAACGATCACCCGACCGCCCACCACCTGAAGGTCGTAGGCCTTACCCGATCCCCAAGGCTGGTGGAACGCCGGGTCGACGGCGCCGGTAGTGGCGTTGATCTTGACGATGCCCCCGTGACCGGTCTGCCCATTGACCGTGGTGAACTCCCCAGCCACGTACAACGAGCCCGCCGAATACCGAATCGCCCACACGTTGCCGTCGAAGGTCGGCATCATCGTGGTGGACACCTGGCCGTTGGAGATGTCGAAGGCCAGGAAGTTCTTCCGGGTGAGCACCGGACCGACCCCGCCCGAGCCGTTGCCGTTCTGAACGGCATTGAACTGACCCCCGACGTACATCATGGTCGAGCCCTGCTCCACGGCATACCCGGACCGAGTCCGGTGCTAGCGCATACGCCCGAGTGAGGCGCCCCCGTCAAGCTCAGAATGACATGCTGCCTCACCTTAACTGAGGGTCAGACCTGGCGCAATGCGCTCCCGTTCATTCGGGACAGATCGGGCCTTGCGTCGGTAACATCCCGACACTGAGGCAAAAGTCAGTCACTGTAAAGCTGCGTGACGGAGCCAGCCACCGTCGGTCAATCGCCGGACCACCTCATCGACGCAATCCGCGACGGGCCGGCCCGACGTGTTGATCAGCAGGTCGGCGTCGGTGGGCTCCTCGTACGGGTCGTCGATGCCGGTGAAACCGGTGAGCGTCCCGGCCCGAGCCTGAGCGTAGAGACCCTTGCGGTCGCGGGCCTCGCACTGCTCCAGCGGGGTGGAGACCCAGACCAGGACGAAGTCGCCGACCGCCTCGGCCATCTCCCGGACGTCGGCCCGGGTCCGGGCGTACGGGGCGATCGGCGCGCAGATGGCCACGCCGCCGTGGCGGCCCACCTCGGCGGCGACGTAGCCGATCCGCCGGACGTTGAGGTCGCGGTCGGCCCGGCTGAAGCCCAGGCCCGCCGAGAGCATGTGCCGGACGACATCACCGTCGAGCAGCGTCGTGGTGCGGTCCCCGCGCTCGACCAGCGTGTCGTAGAGCCCGCGAGCGATCGTGGACTTGCCCGATCCGGAGTAGCCGGTGAAGAGCACCACCAGACCGCGCTCGGTCAGGGGGGGCCGCATGCGGCGGAGCTCGCGCTCCACGGCGGCCGGCGTGAAGCCGTCCGGCAGGGCGGCGCCGGCGTCCAGCAGCGCAGCCAGGTCGGTCGCGGGGGGCGCCGGCGCGGCTACGACGACCGGAAGCGGGGCATCCGGCAAGGGTTCGCCGGCGAGCAGGTGCGTGGCGCCGTACGCGGTGGCCACCTGGGCGGCGAGCAGCGCCGACGCGTTCGAGCCGTCTGACGGAGACAGCGGCACGGCGACGACGGTCGACCCGGGCAGCTCCTCGGCGGCGGCCAGAACGGCGCGGACCAGCGGCTCGCTGCCCGGGGATCCGGTGGCGACCAGCAGCAGAATGCGGGCCTGGAGGCGCTCGGCGGCGGCCCGTACGTCGGCGATCTCGCGGTAGTGCATCGGCCGGTCCACAACCGCGGCCAGCACCGGCCCCTCGGGCAGCTCGGCCAGCACCTGTGCCGGTGTCCGGTGCAGTCGCCGGAAGGCGCCGTAGGCCGGTGGCGCCAGCGCCGTGAGCCGGCCGGCCACGAGCTGCCGTCCGTTACCGGCTGGCGAGGCCTCGGTCACCTGCAGCTCGGCCAGCGGCGCGCCCTCGGGGTCGGTCAACGTGACCCGACCCGTCGCAGCCAGGTCGTCCGGCAGCTCCAGGGTGATAGCGACCGGCCAGCGCCGGCCGTCAGCCAGCCGGCCGCCGGCGACGACCGCTTCCCGATCGACCTGGCCGAGAAAGCCGGTCAGCGGCCGGTAGGCCCCCGACAGCAGCAACTCGAGGTCGCCACGCTCTCGGGCGCTCGGCGACCAGGTCCGCGCCGCGCTCGACTGCGACTCGGCCACCGACGTCGTACCGTCCACGCCGTCCCCCTGGTCTGCGCAGGTGGCGCACCGGTCCGCCCGGGCGCCGGCTTGTCCTCGTCATCGACGGTACTGGTCGGGGGCTGTGCCGGTCGGAGATATGGGCCGTACGACACGGATGTGGCGGAGCCCACCAGGCGCCGCACGCCCGGAGAGCTCCGCCACATCACCTGTTGCGGTGTGTTCGGTCAGCTGACGCGCAGCCTCCAGATGCTGCGGCCGTGTGTCGCGGCGTAGAGGAAGGCGCCGTTGGGCTTGAGCGTCAAGCCGTAGGTGGCGACCTTCGGCAGGCCCTGCGTGGCAACCCAGCTGTGGCTCCCGCGCGACAAGGCGAGCACCCCGAAGTCGTTCGAGGCGTACAGCGCGCCGGTCCGCTCGTTGTGGACGATGTCGGTGATCGGCTGATCCCCGAGGTCGTAGCTGAGGTTCGTCGCGGTGCCGCTGTGCGTCTGCGGGTTCCACCGAACCTCGTACACGTGACCGCCCGGTGAATAGGCGGAGTAGCCGGAGTACGACAGCCACGCGTGGTAGGGATTGCTCGGGTCGATGGAGATGCCGGAGACGAAACGCGCCGGCAGGTGCAGCGCCTTGTCGAGCCGGGTGTAGTTGACCGCCGCGGGGGCGGCGTTGGCGTTGTTACTGAGGAAGACGCGACCCCGTCGCGTCGCCGCCCACATGGTGTTCTTGTTCGTGGTGGCCCGCTCGATCGCGACGACGTAGTTGGACGTGTCGGCGTTGTCCGAGCCATACGCCGGGCCGGACAGGTCGCCCTTGGCCCCGCCGAGCGGCACGAAGTCGCCGCAGAGCTTGGTGAAGTCGCCGGTCAGCTCGTTGCAGTGCTTGTCGAGGAACGCCCTCGAGCCGCCGTTGTCGGTGGTCCGCCAAATGTGCTGCAGTCCGTCGTAGACGTAGCCGGCGTTGACCGGGTCGGCCATGAACGGCGTATAGAAGGATGCCGCCTCGCCGCTGGCCAGCAGCCGGTCGCTGATCCAGTCCCAGCCGGCCGGGTCGTTGCCGCGGAAGTTCACGTCGTGCTGCGGCGCGTAGTAGGAGTGGTAGCGGATGGAGTTCGTCTTAGGGTTGAAGCCGGACTGGCCACCGTCACCACCCACCGACTCGAACCAACCCCGCTTCAGGTCGGTCTCGAACGTCCCGTTGTCCTGGGTGCCGGCCTGGAGGGCGTCCTGCTGCCCCACCGAGACGCTCTGGAACAGCAGCGTCGACAGGCCGCTGTTGATTTCGGTGTTGAAGGTGGGGATCGCCTTCAGGAACATGCGGCAGTCGGTCAGGTCAGCCCCGGACAGTCCGCGGCTGTTGCACTGGCTCGAGCGGTCGACGAACGGCCCACTCTGCCGCACCATGCCGCCGTCGGAGGCGGTGATGAACATCTCCGTGCGGCTGCCCGGCACGAAGACCAGATCGTGCTGGTCCGGGTGCAGGCCGTTGGGCCGGCGCTGGGCGTCGTTGGTCATGTCGGTGAAGTGCACGCCGGCGTCGGTCGAGCGGATCACTGCGCGGCCGTTGGACGGCCGGTTGGCCGTGAAGATCTCGTCGTACTGCATCGAGCCGGACAGGTAGACGCTGTTCGGCTGACCCGGACGCGCCGTCACCTTCATGTCGTAGGTGCACTGCGCCTCGCAGAAGTTGTACGAGCCGTAGCCGGGCGTGCCCTTCGTCGCGTTGGAAAGCGTCTTCCACGACGGGTTGCCTGTCGCGGCGTCGTCGGTGCGCAGGAAGCCGGAGGTGAAGCCGACGTTCGGGTCGTAGTAGTAGGTGGCGTCACCCAGATAGATGCGCGTCTTTCCGCCGGCCAGCTTGGCGATGTCGAACTCCACCCGGCTGTAGATGGACAGGCCTGGGTCGCCGGCGTACGTCACGCCGTAGATGCGCTGCCAAGTGCCGTTCGCCGAGCGGCGGAACAGGCCGTAGGAATTCACCGACGCGTAGACGATTGCCGGGTTGTTCGGGTCCAGCGCCACCCGCGTGACACCACCGCGGAAGTAGTCGCTGCCGGTCGGTGACGTGGGGTCGACGGGGTCGGAGGGCCGGGTCAGAACCCGAGCCCAGGTGGATCCGCCGTTGGTGGTCTCGAACAGGCCGACCTTCGCCGAACCGGGCGGGGTGAACCGGCCGCCGTTGGCGCTCGACGAGCCGTGCCGGGCAACGGTGGTGCCGACGAAGACGTGCCGCGGGTTGCGCGGGTCGACCACGATGGCGCCGATGCCGCGGCCACGGGCGAAGTCGCCGGCGGCAACCTGGGTGCCCACCTTGGTGAAGCTGCTGCCGCCGTTGGTGGAGCGGAACAGGCCGACGCCGGCCTCGGAGTCGCCCGAGCCGTTGGGCTCACCGGTGCCGACATACAGGCTGCCGTCCGGGGCGAGGTAGACCTTGCCGATGGCGTTCGACGGGATGCTCTGACCGATCGGGCGCCAATCAGGGCGGGCCGCCAGCGCGTTGACCGTCTTCCAGACGCCGCCGCCGGCGGTGCCGGCGTAGACGGTGCACGTGGTGCCCGTGCACCGGTTGGAGATCGCCAGTGAGGTGGTCCGGCCGGACACGACCGTCGGGGTGCCGGTGTAGGTGACCTGTGCGGGAACCTGGCCCCCGGCCGGCCCCAGCAGGGTCCACGACTGCGCAGCCGCCTGCCCGGCAGCCGCGGCCTGCGCCTGCTGGCCCTGCGGGCTGGCGCCACGCACCACTGCTTGGGCATAGGCGGACCGGGAGCTTGCCTCCTGCGCCGTCGCGATGACCTTGCGAGGCAGTGCCCGGTTGTCGTACTGCTCCTGGGACGGGCCGCTCGCGAGCTCACCGGAGGCCTCGCCGCCGCTCTTCTCCTTGACGAAGGCCAGCGCCATGGAACGCTTGTTCAGCCGGGGGTGGTCATGCAAGAACTGGGCGAGGCTTCCCTCGCCCGCGCCTGCGGTCCTGTCGGGGGTGGCATTGCGCGCCACTGTGCGATCGGCGTTCGCGTTGCTGGTCCCGGCTGTGTACGCGGTGAGAGCCACCACGGGCAGCACAGCGACCGCCAAGGTCACCGCTGCCTTGCGACGGGATACGGCTCGGGGACTGATCAAGGTGACCTCCTGAGGGCGCGTACGTGCGCCAGGTGAGGGCAACCATAGGGCACTGGGGGCGACGCCCGGGACACACTTCCAACTTTGTCTGCCCGGGGGTCACCGCCGCTCGTGCACCGCCCGGACCTCCTCGACGGTGTCGGCCTCGGCGCTGCGCTTGTCGGTCCGGTAGCGCAGCACCCGGGCGAAGCGCAGGGCCATCCCACCGGGATAGCGCGGACTGGTCTGTACGCCATCAAAGGCCACCTCGACTACCAGGTCCGGGACGACGAACACCTGCCACTCGGTGCGGGACACCTCCAGCTCCAGAAGGCGCTGGGTCTGCCAGGTCAGCATCTCGTCGGTCAGCCCCTTGAACGTCTTGCCGAGCATGACGAAGCTGTCGTCGACCGGATCACGGGCGCCGAGGTGCAAGTTGGACAGCCAGCCGCGCCGGCGCCCGTGCCCCCACTCGGCGGCCAGCACCACGAGGTCGAGGGTGTGCCGCGGCTTGACCTTGAGCCAGCCCTTGCCCCGCCGGCCGGCTTCATAGGGCACCGTCAGGGACTTCACGACGACGCCTTCATGGCCGTGCGCCAGTGCTGCGCCGAAGAAGGCTGCCGCCTCGCTCGGCTCCGCCGTCACGATCCGCGGCACCGCCGCACCGGCCACTATGACCTGGGCCAGGGCGGCGGAGCGGTCGGCGCCGGGGAAGTCGAGCAGGTCCTGGCCGTCGAGGTGCAAGACGTCGAACAGGTACGTGGTGAGGGGCACGGCACGTTGGAGCCGGTCCACCTCGGTGCGGCTTCCCACCCGGCTCGCGGTGAGCTGGAACGGCTGCGGCCGGCCGTCGGGGCGCAGCGCGATCGCCTCGCCGTCGAGAATGGCACTGGTCACCGGCAGCCGCAGCGCCGCGTCCACCACCTCCGGAACCCGGTCGGTGATGTCGTCGAGGCTCCGGGTGAAGACGGCGACGTCGGAGCCGGCGCGGTGCACCTGCACGCGTACGCCGTCGAGCTTCCACTCGACGCCCGCCTCGCCCGCCTGTGCCAGCGCGGCGGTGACATCAGGGGCGGGGGAGGCCAGCATCGGCTGGACCGGTGTGCCGAGCTTGAGCCGGACCGATTGCAGCGCGCCGGCGTCGCCGTGCAGGGCCAGCGTGGCGACGAAACCGAGGTCGCCGCTGAGCATGAGCGCTCGGCGGACGTCGCTGATCGGCCGGCCGGCGGCTTGCGCCACCGCGTCGGTGACCATCGCCTGCAGTGCTCCCTGGCGCAGCTCGCCGGTGATGAGCCCGCGCAGAAAGGCCTGCTCCGGCCCGGCCGCCCGGCCGAACAGGTCGGCGAGCAGCTGGCGCCGCTGCTCCTGCGAGCCGGGGCCGGTCTCCGCGGCAAGTCGGTCCAGCGCTGCATCGACCTCACCGACGGTCAGCGTCGGCTCAGCGGCCGGCGCCGGCAGGTGACGGAGAGCCGCACAGCCCACACCCAGCCGTCGCTGGCGAGCCTCGCCGGCCAGGAACACCGTCCCGGCCGCCACCTCGGCCCGGTCCAGCCCGGCCAGCGCGTCCGCCAGCGCTGCGGTCTTGGCCCGCCGGGCGCCCGTCGCGCGAACGGCTTCCGACGCGGCGACGAGGCGGGCGAGCAGCACGGGTTCATCCTGCCGCGCCGGCGCGCCCCGCCGGTACGTCCGCCCGCTCCCCCGCCCGCCGGCGCCGCCGTCATGTGCCCGCCGGCGCCCCCGCCATCCGCCGGCCGGCGCCATCCGCCCGCCGCCGCCCCCGCCATCCGGCCGCCGCCCGCCGTTCTGTGTGCGTACCCGCTGAATCAATCGGCGTGTCTGCACACAGTTCACTGGCGGCCAGCGCCGCCGCGCCCCAAAGCCCGCCCCACATCCCG
>JAABUT010003258.1_pt1 | contig 14164 bp, 17 predicted proteins | sample 5559281 | NCBI WGS metagenome assembly JAABUT01 (sample SAMN10711880, study PRJNA513359) | rock metagenome | isolation source: Antarctica rocks | place: Antarctica: Victoria Land, Ricker Hills nord | collected 2016-01-04
TGACTCTAACGGTGCGCGGGCCCGCGCACCAGCATCAGAGTGCCGCACCCGTGACCCGTCCGACCCCGGGGTGCACACGGGCGCAGGGTCGGCGATCCTCGGTGGGTCATGACTATGTCTCCGGGTGCCGACGACTCCGGCCCCGAGCAGCCGGCCAACTACCGGCCGGCGCCGTCGTCTGCGGCGGCCCGTGACAGGTTCCGGGCACAGCGCAGGCGGGACACCGCACCGGAACTCGCGCTGCGGCGCCTGCTGCACGCCCGGGGACTGCGGTACCGGGTCGACACCGCTCCCCTACCCGGTGTGCGCCGCCGGGCCGACGTGGTGTTCACCCGGGCGAGGGTGGCGGTGTTCGTCGACGGCTGCTTCTGGCACAGCTGCCCGGTGCACGCGACTCACCCGAAGGCCAACGCCGACTGGTGGCGGACCAAGCTCGAGGCCACGGTGTGCCGGGACCGCGACACCGACGCCACGCTCGCTGCGGCCGGATGGTGCGTGGTGCGGGTGTGGGAGCACGAACCAGCCCTCGAGACCGCCGACCGGGTGGCCGAGGCCTACTCGTCCCGCACCGCCCGGCGGGCACCGGCGGGCCCACCGGGTTATCGGCCCGTCTGACCGGACGGTCGCAGCACCTCCCGGACCAGTCGGAGCAGTGTGTCGGTGCTGGTGGAGTCCTCGTCCTCCTCGAATCGCTCGGGCCCGTCGTCGCCCTCGCTGCCGGGGCGGTAGAGCCCGACGCCCCATCCGTGCTGCTCCTCCCGATTCCAGGACAGGGAGTCCCCGGTGTCGGTGATGAGCAGGTGCCGGCCGGTCTCCAGCAGCACCTCCAGGGCGGCGTTCATGCCCCCGGTCGGGGTGAAGATGGTGGGCAGGCCCTCCTCGTTGAGGGCGTCGATGACGTCCCGGTAGCGGTCGGTGCCGATGTCCATCGCGGCCTGGATGTCTCGCATGGTGATCTCCCTACGCTGATGTGCCGACGATCCGGCGCTGACAGTCCCCGGTCGAGGTGCCTGCTCTGCCGGGGCCAACCGTTCCCCGCCCCGGTAGAGCGAAGCGGGACGGGGGTACGCAGTAGCGAGCGCGGGTCACACTGAAAGCCCCAGCGGGAAGGGCCCTATGACCGCGGCCCGTAGGGACGCGGCCACTGGACCGGGCGAAGCCCGGTTCCGGCGGCCTTTGGTTCCGGACTCAGACCGGCTGTCCGTCGTCGCCGAGCTCGTCGGGGTCGGGGTCATCCCCGGAGCCGGTTGCGACCGGGATCTGCGACAGCCCGGCGAGGGCGTCCTTCACCGACCGCTGCACGGTCAGCAGGTCCGCGCCTCGCGAAGCCGGCTGCCGAGGAGCGTCCGCCAGCTCCTTCACCCCGATGAACACGTGCGAGCCCCCGGCCCGCGTCTGGACCTCGGTCACCGTCAGGGCCCGGTCGTAACCTGCGATCTTGATCGACCCGTCCGCGTACATCAGGACCCACATACCGTTCGGCAGCACGATCCTGGTCGACTCTCGGTGCTTCCCCTTGGCCATGCCCACTCCCTTGGTAGCTTGCTCGTCGTTTATGGTCGTAAGTATCGCACCGATGGTCGCTACCCACAAGTGTGGTGGTGGAAGTGGATTGGGGACCGTGAGATCGGCGCGGACTGCCCCGAGCCAGGCGCCCGCCAGGACCCCCGGACCGCAGACCACGAACCCAGATTCTGCCCGGCACGCACCCGTGACCCGGGTGCGTGGGGCAAGCTGCACCGGTGACCGCCGCGATCCCGCCCTACCGCGACATGCTCTACGTCACCCCTGCGCGTCCTGCTGAGCCTCGGCGGGTCGGCCTCGATCAACGAGCTCGACCCCGCCGTCGTCACCGCCGCCGGGTGGACCGAACGCCAACAGCAGGTCCTGCATCTCGACGGACCGCGCACCGAGATCGAGTACCGCCTCGCGTGGGCCCGGACCTACCTCAAGCTCATGGGACTGGTGACCAACAGCTCCCGCGGGGTGTGGGCGGTCACCGAGCTCGGACGTGCGACCGGCGAATCAGACATCGAGGTTCGCTGGCGTGAGGCCATGGCCGCCCGGCAGGCCAAGCGCCGCAACCAGGTCCCGCGCAGCCCCGAGGACCCAACCCCGCGAGCGGCGACGATGCTGGCGCCGACCCGGGTGAGGACCCCACCGCGGACAGCGCGCCGGTGGACTGGAAGGACGCACTGCTCGAGACCCTGCTCGCCCTCACCCCGGATGCCTTCGAGCGCCTGGCCCAACGACTCCTGCGCGAGGCCGGGTTCCTCCGCGCCACCGTCACCGGTCGCTCTGGAGACGGCGGGATCGACGGGCTCGGCGTGTACCAGATCTCGCTGCTCAGCTTCCCCGTCTTCTTCCAGTGCAAGCGCTACCGCGACAGCGTCGGGGCGGGGGCCGTCCGCGACTTCCGCGGCGCGATGGCCGGCCGAGGCGACAAGGGCCTCCTCATCACCACCGGAACCTTCACCTCCGCCGCCCGCGCCGAGGCCTCCCGCGACGGCGCCCCCCCATCGACCTCATCGACGGCGAAGTCCTCTGCGACCTACTCAAGAAGTACGACCTCGGAGTAACCACCACCATCCGACAGGTCGAGGACGTCGTCATCGAACCCACCTTCTGGTCCAGCCTCGCCGGAAACTAGACCCAAGGAGGGCACCGCTCACGCCCCCCGCTCGGACTCATCATCGGCAAGGCGAACGCCTCGGCGATCGGCACCCTCGTCGAGCGGAGCACCGGGTTCACCATGCTGGTGCACCTGCCCGAGGGCTACCGGCCCGAGCAGATGGCCCACGCCCTGAGCACCAAGATCCTCACCCTGCCCGAGGTGCTTCGGGGGTCTTTGACCTGGGATCAGGGCGTGGAGATGCGCGACTGGAAGACCGTCGCGGTGGCCGCCGACATCGCGGTCTACTTCTGCGACCCGCACAGCCCCTGGCAGCGCGGCACGAACGAAAATACCAACGGCCTGCTGCGCCAATACTTCGCCAAGGGAACCGACCTGTCGGTCTTCACCGCCGACTACCTCGACTCCGTCGCCGCCGAGCTCAACGACAGACCCCGCAAGCGGTTAGATTTCGCCAAGCCGATCGAGAAGATCGGACCACTGCTGTTGCGATGACCGCCAGGATCCGCCGTTCGGCTTGCGGGACGTCGCTCTGCGGCCCTGGACGGCCCCTGCCGAGCGCCGCGTGTCCATGCGGCCCGCCGGGCCGCTGGCGCCCTGGCCCCTTGAGGGCCCCCTGCGGCTCCGCGAAGTGCCTCGAACTGTCCATATCGCGTGCGAGGCTGTGCGCCGACAGTCAAACGAGGGGGCTGGCGTGACGATGTTGTTCGAGGACGGGACGGGCTACTGCCCGTGGCACATGAAGGACAGTTCCTTCAAGGTCGTGTTCTCGCAGGCCTACGTGACACCGCATTTCTACTCACTTTCGGCGGGCCCAGCATCGGGCCGGACGTTGCCAGACGACGCCATTCACACTGGGATCGTGGTCGTGGAGTGCCTGCACTGCCACAAGTCCATGATTCTTCTCGAAACGACGTCGCGGGTGCCTGCCAGGGAATCGGGCGGTGACGATGAGAAGCGGACGTGGCGCAGCATGGTCTCGCCCGCAGAGTCCCCGAGGTCGCTGCACGACTCCGCACCGCAGGCGATGCGAAGCCTGTTCGCCGAGGCGAGTACCTGCGAGAAGGCGAAGGCGTTCCGGGCCGCTGGCGTGATGTACCGCGCCGCCGTCGAGGAGTTGGTGAAGAACCGAGAGGCAACCGGCGGCAACCTCTACGGCAAGATCGAGAGCCTCAAAAGCAAGTTGGCCGACGAGTTGGTCGAGGATCTGCACGAGGCCCGGATGCTCGGCAACGACAGCATCCATGCCGGTCTCACGTATTCCGCCGAGGAGGTAGAAGACGTGGCGAAGTTGATCGAGGAGGCTGTACTCGTGATCTATGTCCAGCCCGAGCAGAAGCGCGCGATGCGGGACGCTCGGGGGGCTCGCCGCGACGCCGGGAAGCGTGGGTGACCAACATTCTCGCCGCAGTGGCACGACTCCAAGACCATCCCTGAACGAGGCGCGTCAGAGAACCAGCTTCATCCTCGGAGCCGTGGTCATCACGAAACCGGCCTTCGCGTAGATGCGCTGGCCCGCCGGAGTCGCGCTCAGGTCGACGCGATCTGCGTCGATGTGTCGGGCCCAGCTGACGACGTCGAGCACGAGCGTCGTCCCGTAACCCCGGCCTCGGAACTCCGGCACCGAACGTCAGTGAGGCGGCGCGGGGCCGCAGGGTCGACCGGGCGGGTGGTCTCACCGGAGGCGACCGAGCGCAGCGAGGCTGGGATCACCCGCCCGGGCGGCTGTGCCCGCAGGCATCGGGTCCGCAGTTCCGGCCGTCAGTACGGCGATCACGATCTAGTCGCACGACGAGACGCGCTTCGTTGCGCTACGACGGCGTGCCCCCACTCAGACCGGTTCAGGAGTGTCGTTGCGAGACAGCCGGCGCACGCGCAGCGCTCTGACCAGGACCAGAGACGTTCTCAGCAACATCGCTGCGACCGTCTTGACCTGGGTGAGACGTTCCCATGAGGACGCCATGGAAGTCCAGCGTCGGGATCGACAAACCGATCTACGAGAAGCGGAACGGTCCGCTCGCAGCGTGAGGCATCACTGATGCCGACCGCTGGGAGTTCCGATGAACGTCGACCCGCTGCACAGCTTCATCACCGCCTGGGATCAGACGGTGGCCTCCCGTGAGGCGATCACCGCGCTCCACCACTGGCACGAGGCGGAACCCGAATTGAGCAAATTCACCACGCCGGCAGACCTTGTCGCCGAGCTGACGAGAGCATCTGGCTGCGCCGACTACTCGGCCACGGACGCGATGTTGCACCTCCTGCTCAGGGTGGCAGGCGGGGGCGTGGCGGGTTCGGTCACGGCAGCCACGCTCGTCGCCGCGCGGATGGTGCCCGCCGCGGGCTCCGTCGTAGGCCAGCTGTTGTCAGCCACCCGACGTAGTGGCCGACGGCTCAGCGTCTTGGATGCTCGGGGCACCGTCGCCGGCTGCCTGTGGGAGCAGGTCCGCACCTACCCCCTCGGACGTAGCTCACGAGTAGCGGCAAACCTCCGGGCCGAGGTGCTCAAGTACAGCCTGATGGCCGAGGGCGTCCACCCGCGGTGCCCCCGAGCCGGCGTCCCCACCGACCCCACCACCCTCGCCGAGCTGATCTCCGACGCCCCCGCCGGACCGCGGGCGTCCGAGGAGCTGGTCCTCCTGCTCTCGTGGGCGGTGACCGAGCACGTGCTCAGCCGCACCCAGTCCGACCTGCTGCTGCTGCGCTGGACCGACGGAACCATCCCCGTTCCGACGCGGGAGCTCGCCCTCCGGATTGGAATACCCCAGCGCACCGTGGCCCACCGCTGCGCGCGAGCCGAGCAGCTGCTCGCCGCCGCGGTCCGTACCCGCTGAGCAGGTGGCCAACCTGATGCCGCCGCGGACGTAGGGCCGTGTCCGCACCGAAGGAGGAACCCATGGCCCAGCAACACACCGTCCAGCTCAGCGACACCGAGGACGTCGTCGCCTACGCCCGCATCCACGTCCTGAGGCTGGCCGACTCTCTGGCGGCTGACCCGATCAACCGGGACACCTACGCCGAGCTGGCCGCCTACCTCGAGGGCCCGGGCTGGCGAGCATGCGACGCGCTCGACACGCTGCGGGCCCTCAGCGCCGAGGCCGCACAGACCCGCGTCGTCGAAGTGCTCGCCGCCACCGCCTACGCCCTCCCTCCGGCCGCGCACCTCCACAGGCGGTCTGCGCTGTGAGCGTGGCCGGCATACCCGTTCTCGCCGATCGACCGGCGTCGTACCTGCAGCAGCTGCTCAACGACCGGTCGACCGAACTGCGGGCCCGACCGCCCGTCGTCGACGGTGTGACGACGGACGTCGCCGATTCAGCGCGACCCGTGAGCTGGGCTGGGTTCGGGACCGTCATCCCCGTGCTCGCCGGCAACCCCGGAGCCGGGGCGTCCGTGCTGGCCGCGGTTCTCGCGGACGCCCTCGCTGCCCAGGGACTTCGCGTGCTGCTCGTCGACGCGGCCGAGCCGCTTCGCTCGGGCCTGCTGCTCGCCGCAGCCGTGGACGGACCGGCGACGAACGGCCATCACCCCGGGGTGCGCATCAGGCACGCACATCGCGGGCCGATCCGCGTCACGCGACTCGAGACGGTCGGCCCATCCCTGCGATGCGAGCCGATGACCCCGCCGGCCGCGTACTGGCTGCCGCCCGACGAGGACGACCTCGGCGTCGACGTGACTGTCGTCGACATCGGGTGGCACTCCTGGCACGGGAATGACGTGCTCCAGGACGGACCCGGGACCTGGCTGCGCACCGGGCCACCGTCCTCACGACCCATCCTGGCCGTTCGCCACACCGTCCCGGGTGCGCGAGCCGCTGAGGTCGTCCTGCAAGGCCTTGCTCGGCGCCGCAGGAGCACCGGCCTTGCGCCGGTGACCGGCGTGGTTCTCATCGGCACGAAGAAACGGAGCACCGCGGTCGTGGCCGCCGCCGGGCACCACCTCGAGCCGCTGCTGGACCACGCCGTGTGTCTCCCCACCGATCCCGGCTTGTCCGAGCACGGCGTCACCGACACCGAGACTCCGGCTCGCCTGCAGCGGGCGCTCGCCCCCCTGCTGGACACCCTCGGGGTGCTCCGCTCCCCCACCAAGACGACCTCCCGCCCTGCTGCCGCGCACCTGCGGCCCCGTCCGTCTCTCCACCACGAAGGAGCCCTGTCATGAGCCGAACCACCCCGCGAACGCCCGCCAGCTCGCGGACCGTCCCACGTCGAGTCGCCCGCTCAGCCACGGTGCTGCTCATGGCGGTGACGAGCTTGCCAGTGTTGGCGGCCGCTTCGTACGCGGCGGACGTGCCCGACTTCCAGCCGGTGCAGCCTGCGGGCGGCGACGCGCTGCTGGCCCTCGGCGGCAACATCAAGTGGGTGGCCCTGCTCGGGATCCCCGCGGTGTTCTTCGCCGGCCTCGTCTGCCTGGGCTTCGGCAAGATCGTCGACCACCGCGGTGCCCACCGCATCGGGATGGGTATGACGCTGTCGGCCGTCGGGGTCGCGATCGCCGTCGGCGCTGGCATCCCCTTCCTCAACAGCTTCACCGGCTGACGGGGCGCGCCGATGTGCAGCAACGCAGCATCAACACGGACCGTCGCGGTGCGCAAGCTCGTCGTGGTCGTCTCGGCGCTGTTCGTCGCGGTGTTCGTGGTGGCCGCCGTCGCCGCAGTCGGAGTGAACAACGACACCGCCCCGGCGTCCGAGCCCGTCACTCCCGGCGGAGGCGCGGCACAACCCGACCCGGGTGCAGCAGGCGACGTGGACGCCGTCGTCGACAAAGAGATCGCCACCCGGCCGATGCCGCAGTTTCCCGTCGCAGCCGCCCAGCCCCACCAGCTGAGCACCACCGCCCACGGTGACCCGCTGCTCATCCCCACCGCCACCGAGACCACCGGAGCGGTCCCCACCGGCTTCCCGCGCACGGCGGAGGGTGCGCTCGCCCAGCTCAAGGCCCTCAACGAAGCCGGGATGGCCGGCATGGACCCCACCACCTACGCGGGGGCGTACGCCGCCATCGCCGCCCCCGGAGCCCCCGACCCGGCCACCAGCACCCTGTCCCAAATCGCCGCCGGCTCCCGCCTCAAGGGCGGGCTGCCCGCCACCGGGCCTGTCCCCTCGCTCAGCGCCAGCTACCAGGTCAGCGCCGGCCTCATCAAGGGCAGCAGCGAAGATGGCAGCTTCGTGGTGCCGTGCACTCTGGGGATCCTCAGCGTCGTCACGACCACCTCCTCGGTGCGAGTCGGCATCGGTGACTGCCAGGCCATGCGCTGGACCGACGGACAGTGGCAGATCAGTCCGAGCGCTCAGCCCGTCCTCGCCCCCGCCACCTGGCCGGGCACCGCCGAGGCCCAGCGGGCCGGCTACGTGGCGGTCATCCCCAATGCCTGAGCTGAACCCCGCCGTCGATATCCCCGGCCCCGGCGACCTGATCGGCGGGATCACCGGCATCGTCGGCGGCGCCGTCGGCGAAGCGACCTCAGGAGCCGTCAACGCCTTCTCCGCATTCCTGTGGGCGGCGGGCCTCGAGATCCTGGAGACCGGCATCGGTCTCGCAGACCATGTCGGCAGCGTGAACCTCGACCTCACCTCCGGCCCGCTGGCCTCGGTGTGGCCGGTGACCCTCGGCATCGGCTGCTCCCTGGCCGCGGTCCTGTTGTACGTTCAGCTCGTCACCGTCTCCGCCCGGGGCGGCCGCGGCCTGCTGCGAGCGCTGCAGGGGTGCGCCCAGTTCGGCATCGCCCTTGCCGCGTCCGCCGGGGTGTTCGCGTTGCTGGTGCTCGTCGCCGACGGCATCACCAGCTACATCCTCGACCGAGGCCTGGCTTCAGCGAGCTTCGTCGCCGCGTTCGACAAGACGGGGTTCTCCGACACGACGGCCAACGCCGTGAAGGGTCCATCGCTCGCCCTGCTGTCGGTGTTCGGGGTGATCCCCATCGGGCTCGGCTTCGCGTTCGAAAACGTCATGCGCGCCGCCACCATCTACCTGCTCGTCGCCGTCATCCCCATCACCGCAGCCGGATTGCTCTCGGGCAACACCCGCTCCTGGTTCTGGAAGACCGCCAACTGGGCCATGGCCGCGATCGCGGTGAAGCCCGTCATGGCGCTAGCCCTGTGGATTGGTGTCGCGATCGCAGGCTCCGGATCCGGGCTCGCCCAGCTCATCACCGGCCTCGCCTTGATGTTCGTGTCCCTCTGGGCACCGCTCGCGCTGTTCAAGCTGTTCGCCTTCACCTCGACGACCGCGACCGACGCGTTCAAGGGCGGGTGGAGCGAGGCCGAGCTCCCGACCACACAGCGCATCGGCTCACAGGGCAGCTCGTCGCCGGACTCGGCGAACAGCAACATGGAATCCAGCACCGACGCCCGCTATAACTCGGCTTCCGAGGACTACTCGCGCTACACCACCGCTACGTCGAGCAGCTCCAGCTTCGGGCCGGATGAGGACAGCAAGCAACGCGACGTACGCGGTGGACCGAACCTCACTAAAGACGACGTGGGCGAGGCCGCGTCGAACGCAGAGGCTGCGGTTGGTGACCCGACCGCGGTTGGGCACCACAACGATAAGCTCTGCGAACCAAGTGACTCTTTCGATGGAACCAGGCCGTCGGAAGCGGATGGTCGCTCGACCTTAAACTGCCCAGGCGAGAGTGTCGCGGGCGAAGTGGGGCTAGCAGAAGCACCTGCCGTTGCCATCTAGAATCTGGTGTTGACTGCGTCTGGAAGGCTAACCGTTCGTCATCGGCCACATTTAATGAACGGAGTCGCACGGCGTGCGTCGGCCATACCTGCCTTCGTGTTGAGGCCAGCAGGCACGTCAACTGATCCTGCCTGTTTGGCTGCGATTTCCCTGGTGGGCACCGCTTCAAGAGCCGCGCCTACCCGCCGTAAGCGATACGCGAGCAAAGTCCGGATTCAAGACAAGGATCAGCCAGTCTGCGACATATTTTGCTACGGCAACGAGTTCGAGAGCTCGACGAGAGCCCAAGCCTTCGTTCAGCCCGTGCGCAATTCCGTGCCGACGGACAACTAGAACAGACAGATCCCGCCGGAGCTCCGAATCATTCTCGTCGAGCATCTCCGTAAACTCATTCATCAGGTTGGTGTCGAACCGACCTAGAAGCTGCAGCAGGTTTTCAGGTGACGGATTGCGACTGCGCGACATCCAAGAGAGCGCGAAGGCCCGGACGGTCGCGCCGGACTTGGCTTCAATGTGAGCAATTGTGCACTGATGTGCGACTTGTTCGATGTAACCGCATGACCTCACCACGAGAAATCTTGTGAGCCATATCTGTTCATCGTCGGTGCGGTCGCCTTGGATCCGTACGGCGTTCGCCAATGCATCCAGGTTCTGTTCGAGACTTCCTAGCGGGTACGGCGGCCACCGGGGATTTGAGTGCATTGGGACCTACGAAGCATCGAAAGCTGCATTCGCAGCATTGAGCCGGCTGTGCAGGTTCTCTTCGGTCGCGGTTGAAATAGTCGTACTGCGAGCGACTTCTGGATTCGTAATGAACTTGTTCAACGCACCCGAAATGGCGGGGACACTCGTATCGCCGCCACGGACGACACGCCTCATCATTGCGACTACGACCGATTCCAGAACCGCGGCATTGACCCGCTGACCAGACCGCCTCAAAACCTGACGGGCATTAGCGTCCGCTAGAGCAGTAGTTGCGTCAGAGAATAACCTGGATATATCTGAAGCGGGCAGTTTACTGAGATCTCGATGATCACCTAGAAAGTCATTCAAGAACTTCTTGAGCGGCCGGTAGTACTCGGCGCTTCTCACGTACAGCGCTAGGATTCGCAGGATTACCTCGTGATCTCGGAGTCGCGGTGATGGTAATCCATAAATCTTCCGCCAGCCCTCCTCCTGATTGAGCTCGCCAAGAAGTTCGACAAAGGCTCCCGGGTAAAGGGCGATTCGGATTTCATGGGGGGTGAGTTGTGTTCCTCCCGAATTCAGCCGCTCGAACACCTGATATATCGATTCGAGCGATTCGCGACTTCCATCCGTCCGCACGATGGTGGCCTGTATGAACGTATTATCCAGAGTGCGCCGCTGCTCAGGAGCCAGGGTCTCGTAGGTTAACCCCTTAAAATCATCTGCGACGTTCTCTAGCGAAAATACTTTGGACGCGTGTACGCCAGTATAGAAGGCTTGAAGGGTCTTCAAGCGCTGCTGGCCATCCAGCACCAGGTACCGCTTGTCGGTCTGTTGAACAAGCATGATTCCGGGAATCGGATACCCGAGAAGGAGTGACTCGATAAAGCGATCCATCTGTGTCTTGCGCCATACAAATCCCCGCTGGAACGCCGCAAGCTCGATATTCTCGTCACCGTGCCCAAAGTTTGGAATGACGATATCGCCACGGTGCAGTCGTCTTACGAGACCTTCCGCATCAAAGTCAGTCCCCGAATAGGACACCGGCTCCGATTCCGACTCGGCTTCGGTAAGGGCGAGCTCCTCATCCTCAGTAAGGCGCCCATCCTCAGCCATTGCAGAGTCGGGGCCGTCTGGAACCGCAGCTTGCTCGATCATGGCGCGAACATACCGGACAACTGAGCACGTTCGTGTGTTCGAGGGATGCTTCTCGGCAGGCGGCAGATTGGCGGGCGACGCGCCTCCAGCTGGCGTTGCTAAGACCGAGCTCCAAGGGACGTAGTGAGAGGTTGCCCGCTACTAATGCAGCACTGGCGACCAAAGTTCACCGTCTACGTTTGGGAGTCCGCAGATGACCGCAGGAGCAAGCCTCCGCCGCGAACGGCTGGGGTGGGCTTTCGGCCTCAACGCCCCCCAGCTCGGCGTCGTCGCCCTGGCCGTCGCACCCGTGCTCGCACTGATGGCCGCCCAGAGCTACACGGCGGCACTGGGCTGGGTGCCGGTCGCGGCCCTCATGGTCAGCCTCGCCGTGGTCCCCATCAAGGGCCGGGTTGCGGTGACTTGGCTGTTGCACTGGGTCGGGCACACCACAGGCACCGCCACGGGGTGGTCGAGCTGGCAGTCCCAAGCCGCCACCGGTCGTGCCGTCGTACCGGAGAAACCGGACCTCCCAGGAGTGCTCACCCGCTTCCAGCTGCCCGACGGGCCACCGATGGGCGAGCACGGGCGGGTGTGCCTGACCCACGACACCGTCGAGGACCGCTGGGGCGCCACGGCCCGGCTGAAGTTCGCGGGCATCGGGATGATCGGCGACGAGCAGTGCGCCGCGCTCGGCCGCAGCATGGGTGCACTCGCGCTCAGCCTACGCGCGTCACGGCGGGTCGACCGGTTCTCCTTCTACGTGCGCACCGTCCCCGACGACGGCGCCACTTACCAGGCGTGGCGAGACGCCCATCGCGTCGCCACCGTGCCCCCGCTGGTGCGAACCTCCGCAGAGCAGATGGCCCGCCGCTGGGCCGGGGGCTCGGTAGTCACCGAGGCCTTCCTGCACGTCTCCGCCCCGGCACAAATCCTCGCGGCCCGGGCCAAAGACGCCGGTGGCGGTGTCACGGGCTGCGGCTACGCCCTGCACCCTGCGCTCGTCGGGCTTACCGACCCCCTGGCCGCGATGGGTGTGCAGCCGCCGCAGTGGCTCACCGGGCAGGGCCTCGCCGAGGCGATCCGGACGGGGTTCAACCCCGCCGCCGGCGGTGGCGTCACCCGGGCGCACCTCGCCGGCCGCGGGGGTCTGCCCCTGGCCGTCGCCGGGCCGGTCACTGGATCCAGCGCGGACGCCCGCGTCTACGCCCACGACGGGTACGCCACCGTGTCGTTCACGCTGATGATGACCGGCCTCGACCTGCCGTTCGGCGCTCTGGCCCCGCTGCTCGCGGTACGCACCGCCGGGGAGCGGCGCTGCGTTGCGGTGCACTACGAGGTCATCGGGAGCCGAGCTGCGCAGCGCATCGCCCAGCGGGAGCGTCAGCACACCACCGGGTTGCGATCGCTAAAGGCCTCCAAGGGGTTCGGGACGAAGTCCGAGGACTCCCGCGCCGAGGCGTCGGCCCGCAAGCAGGAGGACGCCGTCGCCGCCGGCCACGCCCTGCTGCGAACCTCCGTCGTCGTCTCGACCACCGTTCCCGCGCACTGGACGGTCAGCGAGCACGCCGATGCCCTCGAGAACGACATCGTCTCCGCCTTCGTCCCCGTCCGCCTGGACCTGCTGCAGGACAGCGCCTTCGTCGCCGCCTGTATCCCCGTCGGCCTCGGCCTGCACCGGGTCCGGGGCGAGCTATGAACGCACCGCGCGGCCCCTTCGAGGACCTGCCAGCCCGCCCCCGCCACGTCCTACGGGCCGAGCACGAAGCCACCGAAACGTCGCGCCTGCGCTGCCCGGTCTGGGCGCTGCTCCTCGCCACGAGCGTGGGTGCCGTCGCCGCCCTGGTCTTGGTCCCGCCCGCGCGTTGCCCGGCCGTGGTGCCCGTTCCCCCAGCGGTCACGGTCGCCTGTTCCGCCGTCGGCGGTGCCGCATGAAGCGCGACCGGGGCGTTCCCGGCCGGGGGCCGGCCGAACTGCTGAGCACCTTCGGGCATCCCGTTCCCGAGCGGGCCGTGGCTACACAGCCCAAGCGGCAGCGGGTCAACGAACGCACCGCGCCTCGCCGCGGGGTGGCCCGCCGCGGTCGGGGCTGGTCAGCGGCCGAAGCACCGCTGGCCACCTACCGGGTCCCCAGCTTCGACCTCGGCGCCTTCTACCCTCTGCTGGCGAGCTCGGGCCTGCCCGCCGTCGGCGCGTTCATGGGCTACGACGCCCTATCCGGCGGCGCGTTCTACGTCCACCCCGTCGAGTGGGTGCTCAACCCGCACGAGGAGATCGTCACCAACCCGAACCTGATCTTCTTCGGCGAGCCCGGGCGAGGAAAGTCCACGACCATCGTCGCGTTCCTGCTGCGGATGATGGAGTTCGGGGTCAAGACCCTCATCGCCGGCGACACCAAAGGCGAGTACTCCCCCGTCGTCCGCGGCCTGGGCTACACCCCCATCGAGATCGGGCACGGCCTCGACAACCGGCTCAACCCCCTCGACCTGGGGCCGCTGCGCGCGGTGTGGCACACCATGCGCACCACCGACGCGGTGATGGCCCTGAACTCGCTAATCGGGAAGTGGACGTCGCTGCTCAAGGCCCTCGTCGCCGCCCAGGGCCACCAGATGAGCGTCACCGACACCATGGTGTGCACCAAGGCGCTGCGTGAGCTCATCGGCGTCGCCGACGGCGCCGCCGCGCCGAAGACTGTCACCATCCCCCAGCTGCACGCCGCACTGGCCAACCCGACCGACGCGTTCTGGCGGGAGTGCCGCTTCGCCTCGCGTCAGGACTTCCTCGACCTGCTCCGTGGCGCCACCGACGGCCTGTCAGCCCTCGTCACCGGACCCCTCGCCGGGCTGTTCGACGACGAGACCAACTTCGCCATCGACTGGGACGCGCCCATCCAGTCGATGGACCTGTCCCGCCTCGACGGGCTCGGCAACTCCGCGGTCGCGGTGGCGATGACGTGCCTGGGGTCGTGGTCGTCCTCGGCGGCGGACCTGCGCCGCTGCGGGGAGATCCGCATCGTCGTCCGCG
>JAABUT010003259.1_pt1 | contig 14163 bp, 13 predicted proteins | sample 5559281 | NCBI WGS metagenome assembly JAABUT01 (sample SAMN10711880, study PRJNA513359) | rock metagenome | isolation source: Antarctica rocks | place: Antarctica: Victoria Land, Ricker Hills nord | collected 2016-01-04
CGTAGCGCCAGGCGCCGAACCCGATCAACGCCGCCAGTGCCGCGACAACGCCGTATCGGCTGAGCGAGGCGAGCGCCCGGCTGTTCATGCGGCGCGTCCCTGGCGCTGGACCCACACCGCCACAAGGATGAGCAACGCCTTGACCACCAGTGCCGCGGCGTCCGGCACGCCGTTGGCGATCAGCGTCGTGCGCACCAGCTGGATGATGAGGGCGCCTGCCAGCGTGCCCCAGATGGTGGCCCGGCCGCCGGCCAGCAGCGTGCCGCCGACCGCCACCGCCGCGATGGCGTCAAGCTCCATTCCCGAGCCCACCAGGTTGGCGTCCGACGCGGCGTTGATCGCCACCGTGACCAGCCCGGCGAGGCCGGCGCAGACGCCGCTGACCAGGTAGGCGATGCGCGTCACCCGGGCCACCGGAATGCCGGCCAGGCGCGCCGCCGTGGCGTTGCCGCCGACCGCCAGGATTTGCCGCCCCAGCAGCGAGCGCCGCAGCGCATAGGCCGCCGTGACCACCACTGCCGCCATCAGGATCGCCTGGAACGGGACGCCCAGCACCCGCCCTCGGCCGAGGAAGGCGAAGGCGGGCGCGTCGAACACCTGCAGGTTGCCGTTGGTCATGACCTGGGCGATGCCGCGGCCGGCGATGAACAGCACCAAGGTCGCCACGATCGGCTGGATGCGGTAGCGCGTGATGACCAGCCCGTTCAGCCAGCCCAGCGCGGCCACCACCGCCAGCGGCAGCGCGATGCCGAGCCCGATCGCCAGCGGCACCGGCATTCCCGGCATGATGGTGCCGGTGAAAAGCAGTGGCGCCAACTGGCCGGCGATGGCCATCAGTGAGCCGACCGACAGGTCGATCCCGCCGGTCGCGATCACCAGGGTCATGCCGGTCGCCACGATGACGATGGGCGCCACCTGGGTCAGGTTGACGCTGAGCGTCTGCCACGACAGGAAGTTGCGGGTGACGACAGCGTTGAAAAACAACAATAGAAGAAGTGCGACCAGGGCGCTGTTGCGCTTCACGATCGCCCACGGGTCCGGTCGTGCCACGCTTGCCGTCAGGCCGCTCACCGGGCTTCCTCGTGGCGGCGGTGGTCGGCCTCCGATCCGTGTGCCATCGCCGACAGGATGGCCGCTTCGGTCAGCGCGTCGCCTGCCAGGGTCGCCACCACGCGCCCGTCGCGCAACACGTAGGCGCGGTCGGCGCCTTCGGTGATCTCCTCGATCTCGGACGACACCATCAGCACGGCCAGGCCGCCGGCGGCCAGCTCGCGGATGAAGGCCTGGATCTCGGCCTTGGCGCCGACATCGATGCCGCGCGTCGGCTCGTCCAGGATCAGCAGGGTCGGGTCGAGGCACAGCCAGCGCGCCAGCAGCACCTTCTGCTGGTTGCCGCCCGACAGCTGGCGCACCGGCTGCTCGGGGCTGGAACACTTGATGCCGATGCGCCGGATGAAGCGGTCCACCACCGCGCGCTGCCGGGCCTCGTCGACGATGCCAGCCGAGGTCAGGCGGGGCATCAGCGCCAGGGTCAGGTTCTCGCGCACCGACAGGTCGGGGACGATGCCCTCGGACTTGCGGTCCTCGGTGCAGAAGCCGAGGCCAGCGGCGATGGCGTCGGCCGGGCCGGCGGGGGCGAAGGGTTGCCCGTGCAGCGTCATCCGGCCGCCGTCCGACGGGTCGGCGCCGAACAGCAGGCGCGCGCTTTCGGTGCGGCCCGACCCGAGCAGCCCGGTCAGCCCGATGATCTCCCCCGCGCCCACCTGGAAGTCCACCCCGCGGACAAAGGGTGCGCGGGCAAGCGCTTCCGCCGCGACCACTGTGGCGCCGGCGCTTACGGCCTTGGCCCCAAAGCCGGTCGCACCCTGGCGGGCGACGCTGTTGCGTTCGCGGCCCAGCATGGCGGCGACCAGCTCCAGCCGCGGCAGCTCCGCCATGGTGCCGGTCCTGACTGTGGCGCCATCGCGCATCACCGTGACCCGGTCGCAGACGGCGTATAATTCATCCAGCCGGTGGCTGACGAAGACCGTCGACACGCCGTCGGCCTTCAGTTGGCCGATGACGCCGAACAGCGCCGCCACCTCGCGGTCGTCCAGCGAGGAGGTCGGCTCGTCCATGATGACCAACCGGGCGGAGAAGCCGATGGCCCGCGCGATCGCCACCATCTGCTGGGTGGCAATAGGAAAGCGGTCGAGCGGCAGCCGCACATCGATGTCCAGGCCGAAGCGCCCGGTCAGCCGTCGCGCCTCGGCCTCCGTGCGCCGGGTGTCGAGCAGCCCGAAGCGGTTGAACGGGCGCCCGAGGCAGATGTTTTCGGCCACGGAGCGCAAGCCGACCAGGTTGACCTCCTGGTAGATCGTGCTGATGCCCCTTGCCTGCGCGTCCCGGGGCGAGGCGGCCGCGAAGGCATGGCCGTCGAACTCCACGCTGCCGGCGTCGCGGCGATGAAAGCCGGTCAGGACCTTGATCAAGGTGGACTTGCCGGCGCCGTTCTGGCCAACCAGCGCGTGCACCTCGCCGAGTGCGACTTCAAGCGCCGCGCCATCCAACGCTGGGATGGCGCCGAACCGCTTGGCGATGCCGCGCATAGACAGCAGCGCCGGCGGTTCGCCGGTGTTCCGGGGAACGGCAGTTGCGTGCAAAACCGCCCCCGAACCGGTCAAAACGCCGTGGCGAGCAGCTGCTTGGCGTTTGAGATGTCGTAGAACTGGTCGATGTTCTTGATGAAGGGCGGGATCGCTTCGTTGTTGGCGAAGGCCTGCATGGTGGCGAACGCCTTGGGGCCGAAGCGCGGGTTGCACTCGCAGGTCGCGCCGATCTTGCCGTCGATGATCGCCTGCACCGCTTCTTTTTCTCCGTCGCAGGACACGATGAGCACGTCCTTGCCGGCAACTTTGCCGGCGCCTTGCAGGGCGGCGATGGCGCCCAATGCCATCTCGTCGTTGTGGGCGAAGATGGCGGTGGCGTCGGGATGCGCCTGCAGCAGGGTCTCGGCGACCTGGCGGCCCTTGTCGCGGGTGAAGTCGCCGTCCTGGCTGGCGACGACCTGCATGCCGGGCTGGGATTTTATCGCCGCGTCGAAGCCCTTCTTGCGGTCGTTGGCGGCTGACGCGCCGGTGCTGCCCTGCAGCTCGATGATGCGAGCCTTGCCGCCGGTGGCCTTTATGAGCCACTCGGCCGACCGCCGGCCCTCCTCGATGAAGTCCGAGCCGATGAAGGTGATGTAGTCGCGGCCGGCCTTGGCCAACGTTTGATCCACGTTGCGGTCGATCAGGATGACCGGGATGCCGGCCTTCTTGGCGTTCATGATGGCGGGCACCAGCGGCTTCTCCTCGCGCGGCGCCAGGAAGATCAGGTCGACGCGCTGGGCGATCATGCTGTTCACGTCCGACACCTGCTTGGCCGCCGAGCTGGCGGCGTCGGTGTAGACCAGCTGGTGGCCGAGCTTCTTGGCCTCGTCGCGCATGGATGCCGTCTGGGCGATGCGCCACGGGTTGTTGCTCTCGGTCTGCGCGAAGCCGACCTTGTAGCTGGCCTTCTTCGCCAGCGGCGGCAGGCCGTCGGCGGCGAAGCCCGGCGCCCAGGCCAGCACCGAGGCGCCGGCCAATGCGGAGGTCAAAATCCCGCGTCGCGTGATGATCATGTTCGTTGCTCCCGTTTGTTTGTTGGCCGCAATGTACAGGCATACCGCGTCAGACGCCATGCGCGCCCTCCAGCACGAAGGCGGCGCAGCGGCTGCCCAGCATCATCGCCGGCGCGTTGGTGTTGCCCGCCGTGATGTCGGGCACGGCGGACAGGTCGCAGACCCGCAGGCCTTCGATACCATACACGCGCAGCTTCGGATCAAGCACGGCCATCCGGTCGTGGCGCGTGCCCATCCGGCAGGTGCCGCTGGGATGGTAGTTGGTTTTCACGAAACGCCGGCAATGCGCCATGATGGCGGCGTCGCTCAAATCGGCAGGGTCGGGCAGCACGACGCGTTCAACCCGCTGCGCCAACGGGCCGCTTTGCAGGGCGCGCAGGAAGAAGCGCTGGCCCGCGACCATCGCGCGGGCGTCGTCGGGGTGCTGCAACAGGTTGGGCGAAACCAGCGGCATGTCGGCGGGGTCGGCCGAGCGCAGCCGCACGAAGCCGCGCGACTTCGGCTTCACCACCACCGTCGTGACCGTCACGCCGTAGCCGTCCTTGACCAGATCGCGGGTGTCGCGGTCGACGTAGACGATAGGCACGCAGAAGGCCTGGATGCTGGGTTCCGCCGTCGGGTCCAGCGGATTGACGAAGGCGCCGGCCTCGACGCCTGAGGACGTGATCAGCCCGGTACCGAACAGCTTGAACTGCAAACCGTTGACCAGCATGCGCCAGCCCACCCCCTGCCGGTAGTAGCCGTGCCGCCCGCTGGCGGCGGCCACGATCGGCACCTCGGGATGGTCGATCAGGTTCTCGCCGACACCGGGCAGGTCGGCCAGGCAGTCGATCCCGTGCGACCGCAGCTGGTCGGCGCCGCCGATGCCGGACAGCATCAGAAGCTGCGGCGTGACCAGCGCGCCGGCGGCGACGATGACCTCGCCGTCGGCGAAGGCGCGGTGTTCGGCACCCTTCGCGTCATGCCAGGTGACGCCGACCGCGCGCCCGTGCGCGATGTCGATGCGGCGCACCGAGGCGTTCAGCCGCACGACAAGCCGGGGGTCGTCCCGCAACGGTGCGATGAAGGCATAGGCGGCGCTGCTGCGCTTTCCGCGCCGGTTCATGAACTGGTAGAAGCCGACGCCGCGCTGGGCGCTGCCGTTGAAGTCCGGGTTGAACGGCTCGCCCAGGCTCTGGACGCTCTGCACGAACCAGCGCGACAGGTCGTCGACATGGCCGGGATCGGACACCAGCAGCGGCCCGTCGGCGCCGTGGCGCTCGTCGCTGAAGCGGTTGTTGCCTTCCATGGCGCGGAAATGCGGCAGCACGTCGGGCCAGCGCCAGCCCGGGCTGTCGTTCTCGCCGCGCAGCACGTCGTCCCAGGCGTCGTAGTCGGACGGCCGGCCGCGGATATAGACCTGGGCGTTCACCGACGAGCCGCCGCCCAGCACGTGGCCTTGCGGGATGTCGTGCACGCGGCCGTCCAGGTGCGCCTGCGGCACGGTCTGGTGGTAGCGCATGAACTTGCTGCCGTTGATCATCTTGAAGATGCCCGGCGGCATGTCCAGCAGCGGGTGGCGGTGCGAGTGCCCGGCCTCCAGCAGCAGCACCCGCGCCCCGCCCGTCACCAGCCGCGCCGCCGCGACGCAGCCGGACGACCCGCCGCCGACGACGATGTGATCGAAGCGCTCCTGCATTCGCCCGGCTTACGCCCGCACCCGCTCCAGCCCGCCCCAGTCGAAGGCCATGCCGTGGCCGGGGCGGTCCGGCGCGAGGGCAAAACCGTCCTCGATGCGCAGCGGCTCGGCGATGTATTGGTCCAGGCCGAAGCCGTGGGCCTCGAGGAAGCTGCGGTTCGGGCAGGCGGCCAGCAGGTGAACGGTCACGTCGTGCGCCCCGTGCGACGTGACCGGCATGTTGAAGGCCTCGGCTAGGTGGGCGATCTTCATGAACGGGGAGATGCCGCCGCAGTTGGTCACGTCGGGTTCCGGATAGGTCACGCCGCCGCAGGCGATATACTGCTTGAACTCCCACAAGGTCCGCAGGTTCTCGCCCGCCGCGATCGGCAGGCCGCCTTCGCGCACGATGCGGGCGTGGCCGGCGGGGTCGTCGGGGATGGTCGGCTCCTCCAGCCAGGTCAGGTCGTAGGGCGCGAAGGCGCGGGCGGCGCGGATGGCCTCGTCGACGGTCCACTTCATGTTGGCGTCTACCATCAGCGGGAAACCCTCGCCCAGATGCGCCCGCATCGCCCGCACGCGCTCCACGTCCTCGGCCAGGCGCTTGCGGCCGACCTTCATCTTGATGGCGCGGAAGCCCTTGGCGAGATTTCCGTCGGTCTGGCGCAGCAGCGCGTCCAGCGGCAGGTCGAGGTCGATGCCGCCGGCGTAGCAGGGCACCCTGGGATCGAAGCCGCCCAGCAGGTTCCACAGCGGCAGGCTGGCCCGCTTCGCCTTCAGGTCCCACAGCGCCATGTCGAAGGCCGATATTGCCAGCACCGTCGGCCCGCCGCGGCCGCCGTAATGCAGCGCCCACCAGCCCTTCTGCCAAAGCCGCTCGATGTGGTCGGCTTCCTCGCCAGCGAAGATTTCCGGCATCTCGCGCGCCAGCACGGCGGCCACGGCGGCGCCGTTGCGGCCCACGGTGAAGGTGTAGCCGACGCCCTCGGCCCCGTCGGCGTCGCGCAGGCGGACGGTGTTGAGCTCGAAGGCGCGCATCTCGCCGTGCATGCTGTCGGTCAGCACCACGGGCAGCGGAATGCGGTAGAAGCCGGACTCGATCGCGGCGAGCTTGGCCATTGCGGGGTCCCTCCCTCGGCGCATGTCGTGGATGGACCATCCGAAACGGATTTGGTGCGGTCCGTCAAGGGACTTGCCGGACGTGAACCGAGCCTCACAGGCGTTCAGCCGGTGTCCTTTTCCTGGCGCCGGGTGTCCTGCGCCCGCTCGATCGACCTCGCCTTGCGGCGCTCGCCGCGCAACTCGTCCAGCGTCGGCTGCCACCATCCCCGCGCCAGCCCGGCCGCATCCGGCGGCTGGTGCGCAGGCCAGGTTTTCACCAGCTCCGCGTGGGTCGGCCTGTGCCAGCCGGCCCATACCGGCGTGGAGCCAGGCGCCGGCATGCCCGGATAATGGCGGCTGACGGTGGCGTCGTCGGCAAGCTCGCCGGTGACTTCGGTGAAGATGACGCAGCCGTGCCGCGTCATCACGACGCGATCCATCGGCGGCAGCGCGTCCGCGGCGACCGGATGGCGATGCCGGCGCATCTCGCGGCCGTGCGCCACGGCTTCGGCGTGTTCCGGCGAACCCTTGCGCGCGTCCCGCCGCTTCCGCCGCTCCGCAGGTTCACTGTCCTGCGCGGCGGCCTCGATCGCGGGCCAACGCAGGCGCAGCTCCTCCCACGATCGGAACGGGACCCGCCACGCCTTCATGTCCCGGTCGAACCACGCCCAGGGCACCTCCCGCAGTTCGGCGAGCACCGTTGTCGAATAGGGCGTGCGCACCCGCAGATCGTCGGCGGCCTCAAGATAGCGGCTTTCGATCGGATCGAAGGCGAAGGCATCCTTGCCGCGCTCGTCGGCATAGGCCAGCACCCCCGGCAGTTCCCGCCCAAGCCAGCGGTCCAGCCGCCGCTGGGCCGTCGTTCCAGGAACGAACCACGCGCGAAGATCGTCCCGCCAGCGCGCGCGGGGAAAGGCGGCACGGAAGTGCTCGACGGTCAGCCGATCATAAGCGAAAGCCGTTGTCGCCCCAGGCCTTTCCTGGCCGCCTGCCTCGATCGTCGCGGCCTCCTCCGACCGATCGTTCACGACAACGAACGCAGCCCCTCATGGTTCTCGTGACCGACCAGGATGCCGATGAAGGCGTCCTGCTTTTCGTAGATGTAAATCCCCAAAACGGCAGCCTGCCTGCCGGGGAAGCCGTCGGTCACGTCGAGGATGTCCGGCTGCGCCCGCAGGCCGTCGAGCAACGCCGTCATCTCCGCGCTCTCGGTGCCGAAATAGAAGCGGTGGCTGGGCCAGTCCTCGTGCGGCACGTCCAACGCGATCGCCGCCTTGCCGAGCCGGTCGGTCAGGTCGTGGAACATGCGCCGCGCCACGTCGTGGGCATCGCGCGGAAGCTCCGCCTCGTCGGCCTTGGCCTCGATCTCGACCGGCGAGGAGGCAACCAGCATTCTCGACATCTCGACCTCACCTGTTGCGTTCAGGAATAGCGGCTGGGCCCCAGGCTGGTTCCACGGCCAGGCGCCGATGGGGCCTGCTGCGCCATGGGCCGGTGCTTTCCCGCTCCAGCAGCTCGATCGGCATGCGGACATGCGCCTCGCCCTCCGGGATCAGGTCGCCGGCGATGGCGCGAAGAAGCAGGTCGGCGCCGACCCGGCCGAGGGCGCGCCGCGGCTGGCGAAACGTCGTCAGCCGCGGCTCGACGTAGTCGGCGAAATCGATGCCGTCGAAGCCGACGATCGAGATGTCGCCCGGCACCTCGATCCCCGCTGCCCGCACCCGGGTCAGGAAGCTGATCGCCATCTCGTCATTGGCGGCGAACAAAGCGGTCGGCTTGTCGTCCAGCGCCAGGAACGCCGCCGCCGCCGCGTCGCCGGCGCGGAACGTGAAGTCGCCCGGCCAGAACACCGCGTCATCCGCGGAAAGCCCTGCCAGGGCAAGCCCGTCAAGGAAGCCGCCGCGGCGCTCGCCGTCGAGGATGTTGCCTGCGGGTCCGGCGAGATAGGCAAAGCGGCGGTGCCCCAGGCGCACCAGCAGGGCCACCGCCGCCCGCGCCGCCTCGCGGTTCTGCGTTTCCACCTGTGGGATGTCGGCGCCGGGGATGGCTTCGCAGACCGCGACCACGGGAACGCCCAGCTCGGTCAGGCGGCGTTGTCCGTCATCCGGAATGGCGCCGTTCAGCAGCAGCACCCCGTCCACCTGTCCGGCCGCGACGATCCCGATCAGATGGCGCACCTTACCGCGTGCTTCGTCTCCGTCTTGACCGAGGTCGCCGATCAGCAGGCCGAAGCCGCCTTGCGTCAGCGCCTCGCCGATGCCGCGCAGGACATCGGAGAAAAACGGGTTGGCGATGTCAGGCACCACCACCAGCACCAGCATGGAGCGCCGGGCGCGCAGGCTGCGAGCCGCCAGGTTGGGCGTGTAGCTGGTCTGGCGCACGGCGGCTTCGACCCGGGCCAGGGTTGCCGGCTTCAACTTCCCCGGCATGGACAGCGCGCGGCTGACGGTGGCGATGGAAACACCTGCCAGCGCGGCCACGTCTTCGATCCGCGCTGGCCGTTGCGGTCTCCCGTCATTCATTGCGCCTGACCTCGCTTCCACCAGGGCGCTTGACACGAAGCTTGCCCGCAAGCCAATCTCCGCCTCGATGTAAACGATTACAAGAGTGTCGAGGCCGTCGTGCCCGGTGCCGCCAAGGGGAAACGCAATGAATCGCATGCTTGCCGCCGGAGTGTGTCTTGTCGCCCTTGCCGCGGCCCGTCCGGCAGAGGCACAGCGTGCGGAGGTCATCCACTGGTGGACCTCGGGCGGCGAGTCGGCCGCGCTGAAGGTTTTCGCCGACCAGTACATCAAGTCTGGCGGCACCTGGGTCGACACCGCGATCGCCGGCGGCGCCAACGCCCGCACCGCCGCGATCAACCGCACCATCGGCGGCGACCCGCCGACGGCCATGCAGTTCAACACTGGCCGGCAGTTCGACGAGCTGGTGGAGAACGACCTGCTGACCAACCTGGACGCCCTGGCGACGGCGCAGAACTGGAAGGCGATCATGCCGGCGGCGATCGTCAACGCCGTCACCCGCGAAGGCCATGTCTACGCCGTTCCGGTCAACATCCACGGCCAGAACTGGCTGTTCTACAACACCGCGGTGTTCGAGAAGCTCGGCCTGCAGTCGCCGACGAACTGGGATGACGTGTTCCCGATCCTGGACAAGATCAAGGCCGCCGGCCTGGTGCCGCTGGCGTTCAGCGGCCAGAAGAGCTGGGAGCGCGGGCTGTTCAACTCGGTGCTGGTCGGGCGCGGGGGCCCGGAGATGTTCGTGGCGTTCTGGGGCAAGCGCGACCCGGCGGTGACGAAAACGCCCGAGTTCCGCGCCGTGGTGGACACGCTGCGCCGGCTGCACGCCTATGTCGACGCCGGCAGCCCCGGGCGCAACTGGAACGACGCCACCAACATGGTGATCACCGGCCGCGCCGGCATGCAGATCATGGGCGACTGGGCCAAGGGCGAGTTCAGCGCCGCCGGCCAGACCGCCGGCAAGGAGTACGGCTGCACGATCCTGAGCAGCCGCGTCCCCAGCTACGTGATCGGCGGCGACGTGTTCGCCTTCCCGAAACAGAAGGACCCGCAGGTCGCCCGCGCGCAGCAGAAGCTGGCCGAGGCGATGCTCGACCCGGCGGCGCAGCTTGCGTTCGCACTGAAGAAGGGCTCGATCCCGGTGCGTCAGGATGTCGACACCAGCACGCTGGACGCCTGCGCCCGCAAGGCGGTGGCGATCATGGCCAACAAGGAGGCCCAGGTGCCAGCCAACGACCTGCTGTCGCTGCCCGCCATCACCGGGGCCGTCGAGGACGTGATCTCGCAGTTCTGGAACGACCAGTCGATGACGCCGGAAACCTTCATCATCCGCGCCACCGCGGCGCTGACCCAGAAGCTCTGATCTCTCCCTCATGGCACGCCACATAGGATCGCGCGCCGCGGCCCAGTCGGCGCTGCTGCCGGCGATGTTGATCGCGCTGGTGGTGTACTGCGGCACCACCGGCTGGACGATCTGGATATCGCTGACCAGCTCGCGGATGCTGCCCAGTTCCAACTTCGTGGGCATGCGGCAGTACGAGAACCTGCTCGACAACGAACGCTGGCAGCTTTCGGTGGTGAACCTGGCGGTGTTCGGCGTGCTGTTCATCGCCGCGGCCCTGATGGTGGGTTTCGTGCTGGCCGTGCTGATCGACCAGCGGGTGCGGGCCGAGGGGCTGCTGCGGTCGTTCTTCCTGTATCCGTTCTCGATGTCGTTCATCGTCACCGGCCTGGCCTGGCGCTGGATTCTGGACCCGACCCTCGGCGTGCAGAAGCTGCTGCGCGACATCGGCTTGGACGACGCGAAGTTCGACTGGCTGGTGCGGCAGGACCGCGTGATCTACTGCCTGGTCATCGCCGCGGTGTGGCATGCGGCGGGGCTGGTGATGGCGATCGTGCTGGCCGGGCTGCGCGGCATCGATGCCGAGATATGGAAGGCGTCACGGGTGGACGGCGTGCCGGCCTGGCGGGTGTACCTGCAGGTGGTGCTGCCGATGCTGGGCGGCAGCTTTGCGACGGCCGGCGTGCTGCTCGCCACCTCCGTGGTTCGGCTGTACGACCTTTCGGTGGCGATGACCAACGGTGGGCCGGGGATTGCGTCCGAAGTCCCGGCGAAGTTCGTCATGGACCACCTGTTCGAGCGCGGCAACATCGGCCTGGCCGCGGCCGCGGCGACCTCCATGCTGGTCACCATCGTCGCGGTGGCCGGGCCGTTCCTGTATTGGCGCGCCCACGCCGCTGGTTCAGGACGCCACGCATGAAGCAGCCACGCGTGAAGCAGGGGGTCAATCCCAGCGGCCCCCGCCCGCAGCACCTCACCGTCGGACGGATCGGGCTGTACGCCTTCCTGCTGATCTCGGCGGCCTTCTTCCTGACGCCGCTGTACGTGATGATCGTGACCTCGCTTAAGGGCATGCCGGAGATACGTCAGGGCAACCTGCTCGGGCTGCCGGCGCTGCCGTCCTTCGATGCCTGGGTGCAGGCTTGGTCGGCGGCTTGCACCGGGCTGACCTGCAACGGCATCCAGGTTGGGTTCTGGAACTCGGTGCGCATCCTGGTGCCCAGCGTCGTCGTCTCGATCTCGGTGGGCGCGGTGACCGGCTACGCGCTCAGCTTCTGGCGGCCGCGTGGGGGCGCGGTTCTGTTCGGCATGCTGATGGCCATCGCCTTCGTGCCCTATCAAGTGCTGATCTACCCGCTACTGCGGCTGTTCTCCCAAGTCGGGCTGAACAACTCGCTGCCCGGCATCATCCTGGTGCACACGATCTTCGGGCTGCCGACGATGACGCTGATCTTCCGCAACCACTTTGCCGCTCTGCCGATCGAGCTGTTCAAGGCGGCGCGCGTCGACGGCGCCGGGTTCTGGCGCATCTTCCTGACCATCATGCTGCCGATGGCGGTGCCGATCATCGTGGTGGCAATGATCCTGCAGGTCACCGGCATCTGGAACGACTTCATCCTGGGACTGGTCTTCGCCGGCCGGCAGAACCTGCCCATGACGGTGCAGCTCAACAACGTCGTCAACTCGACAATGGGCGAGCGCGCCTACAACGTGGACATGGCCGCGACCTTGCTGACCGCGTTGGTTCCGCTGGTGATCTACTTCGTGTCCGGCCGATGGTTCGTCCGCGGCATCGCCGCCGGCGCCGTGAAAGGTTGATCTCTGGTGTCAAACGTGTCGCTGCGGGGTGTTGAAATCAGCTACGGTCCCGTTCAGGTGCTCGACCGCCTGGACCTGGAGATCGAGCGCGGCGAGTTCTTCGTGCTGCTCGGGCCGTCGGGCTGCGGCAAGTCGACCCTGCTCAACGCGGTGGCCGGCCTCACCGAGGTCGGCACCGGGGAAATCTGGATCGGCGGGCGCAACGTCACCTGGGAGGAGCCGAAGGACCGCGGCATCGCCATGGTGTTCCAGTCCTACGCGCTGTATCCGCGGATGAGCGTGCGCGGCAACCTGTCGTTCGGCCTGCGCGTCGCCGGCATGAAGCGCCCCGAGATCGACGCGCGCGTGGCCAAGGCTGCCGAGATGCTGCAGATGACCGCGCTGCTGGACCGCAAGCCGGCGCAGCTGTCCGGCGGCCAGCGCCAGCGCGTGGCGATCGGCCGGGCGCTGGTGCGCGACGCCGGCGTGTTCCTGTTCGACGAGCCGCTGTCCAACCTGGACGCGCAGTTGCGGGCGGAACTGCGGGTTGAGATAAAGCACCTGCACCAGCGTCTGGGCGCCACGATGATCTACGTCACCCACGACCAGATCGAGGCGCTCACCCTGGCCGACCGCATCGCCGTCATGCGCGACCGCAAGATCCAGCAACTGGGTACGCCGACGGAGGTCTACCAGCGCCCGGTGAACCGCTTCGTCGCCACCTTCGTGGGTTCGCCGGCGATGAATTTCATTCCCGGCACCATCCAGCCCGGCCCGTGGTTCGAGGCGCCCGGCCTGCGTGTGGACCTCGCCGGCTACGCCTTTGCCGCGCCGCCGGTGCCCGGCACGCCGGCGGAACTGGGCATCCGACCCGAACACGTCACCGCCGGTGAAGGTGCTGCCCACGCGGCCCCAGTCCGCATCGTCGAGCCGATGGGCAGCGACCTGCTGGCCTGGACCGATCTGGGCGGCGCCCGGCTGTCCGTGCGACTGCCCGCCGAGACCAGGATAGTGCCTGGCGACGTGCTCAACGTGCAGCTTCCCGTCCGCCACCTGAGCCTTTTCGACATGGCCTCCGGCCAGCGCCTCTGACGCCCCTTCCCTGACAGGACAAGATGATGACCGTGATTTCCTATCAGCTGTATTCCTCGCGCAACTTCCCTGATCTCCAGCGCCAGGCGGCGATGCTGGCCGGGTTGGGCATTCGCCACGTCGAGCCGTTCGGCGGGCTGTTCGCGGATATCGCGCCGCTGAAATCCGTCATGGCCGAACACGGGTTGACGGCACCCACCGCGCATATCGGCGCCGCCACGCTGCGAGAGGATTTCGACGGCGCCGTGGCCAAGCTGAAGGCGTTGGGCGTGCAGACGGCGATCGTGCCGGCGGTGCCGCAGGACCAGCGCGTCCAGCCGCGCGAGGGCTGGGAGCAGCTTGGCCGCGAGCTGGCCGGCTGGGCGCGCAAGGCCGCCGACCACGGGCTGAAGTTCGCCTGGCACAACCACCACTTCGAATTCGCCAAGCTGCCCGACGGCTCGTTTCCGTTCGAGCACATCTTCGCGGATGACGACGCGGTACTGTGGCAGTGCGACATCGCCTGGGTCATCCGCGGCGGGCAGGATCCGGCCGACTGGATCAAGCGTTACTCGAAGCGCGTGACCAGCTTCCACGTCAAGGACATCGCGCCGGCCGGCGAATGCGCCGACGAGGACGGCTGGGCCGATGTCGGCCACGGCACCATCGACTGGCCGGCGTTGCTGCCGGTGATGCGCGCGACGCCGGCCGAGGTCTGGACCCTGGAGCACGACAACCCGAACGACGATGCGCGTTTCGCGCGCCGGTCCTTCGCCGCCGTGTCGGAATGGATGCGCTGATGCGCGACCTTGGCGTCGGCATCGTCGGATGCGGCATCATCTCCGGCATCTACATGCAGAACATGCCGCTGTTCGCCGGCGTGAAGCTGGTGGCCTGCGCGGACACCCGGCCGGAGGCGGCAACGGCGCAGGCGGAGCGCTTCGGCATCGCAGCCACGGATGTCGACGGCCTGCTGAAGCGCGATGACGTCGACATCGTCGTCAACCTGACCGTCCCCAACGCGCATTTTGCC
>JAABUT010003260.1_pt1 | contig 14163 bp, 7 predicted proteins | sample 5559281 | NCBI WGS metagenome assembly JAABUT01 (sample SAMN10711880, study PRJNA513359) | rock metagenome | isolation source: Antarctica rocks | place: Antarctica: Victoria Land, Ricker Hills nord | collected 2016-01-04
TGGGCTTCGTCGTGCCATTGAAGGTGAAGTCGGATACCATCGCGCTCGACACCGGCATACTTCAGGTTGTTCTCATCATCTTGAAAGGCCAAGGTAAACCCTAACTTCTGAGTGTAGTACTCGATTGCCTGCTTTACGTCTTTGGTGGGGAGAACGGGATTGACCTGCTTGAATTGAGCCATTTGGTGATCCGCCTTGCCTTATTATCACTGCACGCAGTGAATTGAGGTAGATCGTAAAGGTTGCCCTTCTCTCTGTCAAGATCGCCCATTTCCAGTTTTGCAATTACAGTGTTTGACAGTCGATCAGCTGTCACGCAAATTTGGGTAAGGATCGTCCGATGTTGCGCGACCAAAAGGACTCATTTTGACTCTTTGTATAGCTTCGTCAACGCTGAAAGCGCCGCCTACTAATCCAAGCAATGATGCTGGTTCTGCATAATCTCCGTTCATAGAAGCTGAAGCCGTGCCCTGAGTTTGACAGGCCAAAAAGTAGGCAGTGAGCGCAGCCAGATAATCCAATGCACTTTCGACTTCTAAAATGAGGGGCGCTTGCTGAACTGGCGTAATATCGACCGTCTCAACATGGTTTTCCCGATTGCAGATGTAAAGTTCTGCCCACTCGTGTGAAGGTGGAATCCATTTTGAGCGTGATTTTGAACATTTCACGCTCAAAGCGGTGTCTCGACAACCCTTGTTTTTGTGAAAGGTGGTACTGTTTATTGCATGCGCTTTTCTGTCCTTATTTATAATCCTTAACCTTGGCGTCGTCAAGTTGAAGAATTAACGGCAATTATCCCTTATTCTTCCTCGACCTGATCCCAGAAGGCTTCGTCGCGCTGCTGCTTTTCTTCCATCGTTCTTTCCCACTCACCTTCAGGAAAATAGGAATCGGCCAGTTCTTCCAGTGGCATCAAAGCACGTAAATCTTCAAACCAGTGAGAAATATCGCGCCACACCGTCAACTCGCGCCACAGATTATCGTTACCGAGGTAGCTGGTGAAGAGTTCAACCACAGCATCGGCTCTGACGAAACTCTCATAATGCCGTCCAGTCAAGCCGTCGCGGTACTCAACAACGAAATCGCCTTCGTACACGGGTTCATCGTGTGGGTGCGTTTGCATGTAGCTCACGCTGATGCCTTGTGACGGCGCGTCCGTTCGATCCACGATCAAGAAGTTGTCTTCTGGCAGCAACGGTAAACCATTGAGAAAGTGCGCCACTCGCTCTGGTGTTGGATTCTGTTCGTAGATAGCCGAAGTCTTCAAAGCGAAAGTTGGCGACATGAGAAATGTTTTGCAACAAGTACACAATGGTTCGCAATTTCAGGCAGTAGCGACAATCGAGTACTCGATTAGGTGAACACACCACTTTCCAGCCGCCATTATTCGCTACGTAAATCGCCTGACATATTTGCAGGTCTCACACCACAGAAGAGATTCGTCTCTCGCCGCAGAAATCAGACGAAAAAAGAACCAAGCAACTGCGAACAAATTCGCTTAGGTGATAGTTCACACCGTTCATTTAACTGAACAGTGCTTATATCGGCTTTTGCCGAAACAAAAGCTCGCTGCTTGGTTCCGCAATGAATTATACCGCAACGTCGTGCTTGTATCTTTTACCTACCTCATAAGAATGGACAGGACAAATCAGCCTTCGAGCGAGCATGAGCCTTTGACAACGATTTCAACAGGCGGCTGGCCGTGATAAGCACTTGCACGGCGTCCTTGAAAATTCACTGTGACTTTGCCTTTTGCGATGGCTCCCAAGCCTAACTTCGTTATTTCGGTGCAAATGCCGCTTGAAAGAAGACGATAAACTGCGTGAAGTTTTGCCGCTTCTTTGAAGGCTGTCGCATTGCCCTTAACCTGCTTCCACAAAGCGGGAAAATCGGTGTGTTCTCTTTGCCACCGTAATTGTGCGCATCCAGAAAATTGTCATTTGTCCGCCAAGTATTCGGCGTAGTTGACGATTCAGTCTTTTGTCCCAATCGATGAAGAGGATTAATCGTTGCAATAGGTCTATCATAGAATGGAGATTGTATGGTGAGTGAACGTTTAGTTGACTTAGACGAAATGGTGCTGCGTTGCGCCGATGAGCAATCGCGCAGTTTTCTGGCCGAGGCCGTTGTGTGCTATAGGTCCGGCGCGTTCCGTTCTTGTATCATCGCGACATGGGTGGCCGTCGTATTCGATTTTTTGCATAAGCTACGACAACTTGAGCTTACGGGCGATCTTAAAGCGAAGGCTGAACTTGCCAAGTGGGAGCGGATTCGAACTGCGCACGACCTTGCAGCCTCATTAGAATGGGAGCGTTCGGTGCTGGATTTGGCGCGTGAGGAATTTGAGTTCATCTCTCCTTTGGAGCATTCGGATCTGTTACGATTGCGCGAAGACCGCAACCCCTGTGCTCATCCTTCCATGAATTCGCAGGAAGAGGTTTACAACCCCAGTGCTGAATTAGCGCGTTACCACCTGCGCAATGCCGTTACCCATTTGTTGCAACATCCTCCGGTGCAAGGTAAAGCCGCCCAAGGGCGGTTAGAGAACGAGGTGAGTTCGCCTTATTTCCCTGAAGATGTCGAGGCGGCAGAACGACATTTTGAGCAGAGAGCATTGAAGCGTCCGCGCGAGTCTTTGGTGCGAAACTTTACAATTGTACTCATCAAAACATTCTTGATGACCGAGTTGGACGAGGCACGGCAACGGCGCACGTTAGCCGCACTGGGAGCGGTGCGTTTGATGCACCCGACGTTAGCCCGTGACACATGGGAAAGCAAACTGAGTGAAATCATTCGTCATGTAGAACATACTTATTTATATCGAGTTGTTCGCCTTCTTGCATCATTTCCTGAAGTATGGGACGACTTGAGCGATGATGTGCATGGTATATTGAGTCGTTATGTGGAAGCTATGCCAGATGACCATCTTCGTGAGGGACTCGTGCTCGCATTGAAAACGGCACCCTTGCACGAGGAAGCAAACCGTAGACTGTCACAGATGGATGATATACAACTCGCCCGATTGACGAGCCCCACATTTCATTCGAGCTTGGTTGAGCGCGCAGTCGCGCTATATGTCGCCTCGAACAACTACGAGGTGGCGAATCGATGTGCCCGGAACCTGTTACCTCCCTTGTGTGCTCATTTTGTACGCGAGCAGATCGAGCGTATTATTGCGGTGGGGCAGAGTAACGGTCAACTCTCAGGTAGCACAAGCCTGGAGCCTTTCCTTTCCATCCTGCGAAACACTGAACGTATCCCCAAAGAGGAGTTCGATACCCTGATGCGAAAATATAACTTCAAAAAGTGGGCTGATGCCTGGAGTGAGGAGCCTCAATCGCAGGAAAATTCAGAGGCAAGCAGCGTACTCTGAGTCGAATAACACAGTTCCATTTACACTCTGTCGTCGCATTTTCCTCGAGGCTGATGTCGAAATTCGAGATTGGGTGAAGAGTTCACCGGGAACCTTAAAAAAACCAGGTTTCGAGTACTCGATAAAGCTCGACAGTAACACCATGGTGAGGTTTTGAAACTGCTTGTGGACAGTCGATAACGCTGTTGTTAAATGCGTCAGTAAAAGCCAATAACAGTGAACACGCAAACGTTTTCCATAAAGATTAATCAACGCAGATGACAGGTCACAAAGCGCATCTTCAAGAGGCTTGCTCTTGTAGCATCAATTGTTGCCGCAATGAATGGCAGGCCGCCGCGATTTGCGAAACGGCATCGGCGATGTCTTCTCGTGTGGTGAAACGTCCCAACCCGACACGAATTGTGGAGGACGCTTCTGCGCGCGAAAGACCGATAGCGATGAGTGTTTGTGAGGGTTCGAGCGCGCCTGCGTCACAAGCTGCGCCTGTGCTCAGAGCCAGATCGGGAAGGCGCGACAAGAGCGCATCAGCAGGCAAATCAGGGAATGTGAGGCTGCTGTTGTGCGGCAGGCGCGTATGACACGCGCCGTTAATTTGCAGATCGGGCCATAAAAGTCGCAAGCGCGATTCAAATTCATCGCGCAAGCCCGAAAGCCGCGTCATTTCGCTTGCCATTTCGTTTTTGCAAAGTTCGCAGGCCACGCCCAAACCGACGAGCAAGGGAACAGGCAATGTTCCGCCTCGCAAACCCCGTTCTTGTTCGCCCCCCCATTGCAAAGCCGTCATTTGTGAAGCCAAGCCACGCCGCACGTAAAGCGCGCCAACGCCTTTTGGCGCATAAAGTTTGTGTCCGCTCAACGAGAGAAAATCGATGTCCAGTTCGTTCACATCGAGCGCGATTTTGCCAACAGCCTGGGCCGCGTCGCAGTGGAACAATGCGCCCACCTGGTGCGCCAAAAGCGCGATTTCTCCCAGTGGTTGAAGCGTGCCGATTTCGCCATTAGCTACTTGAACTGAAACCAAAAGTGTGCGTTCATCGATGGCTTCGCGCGCCGCATGCATGCAAATTGTTCCATCGCGTTCGCCAGGCAAAGTGACGACCTCGAAACTGTCACCTGTCGCGCGTTCGAGTACTCGAAGCGGCGCACTCACCGATTTATGTTCGATGGCTGTTGTGACAATGCGACGCCGCCCCGAAAAACGCTGCGCATAAACACCGCGCGCCAAACCGAATATCGCCAGGTTGTTGGCTTCGGTCGCGCCGCTTGTCCAGATGATTTCTGCGGCATCGGCATGGAGCAACTCAGCGACTTGATGGCGCGCCATTTCAACAGCGTCGGCGGCGTGTGCACCCATTGCGTGAGCACTCGATGCGTTGCCGAAATGCGTCGTAAAAAATGGCAGCATCGCTTGCACAACGCGCCCATCGCACGGAGTTGTCGCATGATGATCGAGGTAAATCATGAATGGTTTTCAATCGACTAATCGGCAGCGCAACTCTTTCTCGAACTGTCGATATTCGGCATCGGCGTAGAAAAGCTGATCCCAAACACCTTGCCGCAATTTTACAGCGGGCGCGATGCAACACTGCTCAAACTCTTCATTCGAGTACTCATTATGCGGAAACAGCAACTTGAGAAAGCCGCTGGCCAGAGCACGAACCGATTCTTCATTGCGTCGATAAGGACGTTCGCCACTCAGTTCGATGCGGCGATTGCAGGTTTGGTCGGCCTCTAAATCGTGTCGCAAAGCGACTAAAACATCGCCGAAGAAATCCGATTTCAAGCCGCTGCCGGCTGCGAAACTCGAACCACTAAGCTTGCGAATTTGCCAGCCTGGAATTAGTCCGCGAATGCGATCCAAGAATGCAGTCTCCTGCAAAAAGGACGGGAGTTCGCGTACCAAAGGCTCGGCGACCGGCTTTTGATCTTTGTCCAGCGTGATGTTGGCCAGCATCACAAAGCCGCAATCGGACGCCATTTCGTGCAAGCCGCCGCGCGCAATGCGAGAGTTCGCCAGATAGCCTTTCAAGCTGCCGATGATCTCTTCGGGTTTTTCAAACTTCAGCGTTTGCACTTCATCCAGCACGACGACTGCGTAGCGCGCCAGGATTCCGGCTTGTCCCGTCGCGTTGTTGACGAACAAAACAGCTGGCGAAATGTTGCCGCCGCTCACAAGACGCACTTGTGGGCTAATGTTTTCGTAAACGTAGCTTTTGCCAGTACCTTTGGGCGCCAATTCCATCAAGTGCATGTTTTTCTGCACCAAAGGCAACAGGCGACACAGCAAAAGCGTTTGTTCATCCAGCGTGAAAGCTTGCGGATTGTAACCCATCGAGAGCAAGAGAAGAGCACGCCATTCGCCCAGCGTGAACTCACTGCGGGCTTTTCTCCACAACGACAAATCCACGGTTGCTTGCATCGGGCGAAAACTGGTGACGGCGATGCCGTCGTCCACGCCCAATAGCTCGGTAACGCCCCACATTCCCTGCTTGAGCAGCGCCTGGTTTTTCGCCACGATGTCATCGGGAATATGCGCGTCGTAAGTCCCGATCATCGGCAGTTTCGCCACGCGTTCCTTGCGCGAACGATTGTAAATAATCTCGACTTGCAGCGGCGTTAAAACTTTGACCTGCTCGCCGTTCATCAAGCGGTTTTTGATGAGGTTGCCGTCGTCGGGGCGCGGAATATATTTCTCGGCCCACGCGCCCACTTTGGCCGCGTCTTCAATCGAAAGCGGGCCTTGCCCACCGACAACTGTATCGAGCACCCATTCGCCGACGTAGCCCGGAACGCCGCGGCTTTGCAACTTGGAAGCGGGCAAGCGTCGTTTGTCGATACTGAGCGAACCGAAAACGCGCAGCACTTTCTCTTCGAGAACTTGCGCGTCGTAATCGTTACGCGCAACAGGCTGGCTCGATGCACCAAAAAGGTTCCCGTCCCCAAAAGTCTCCGTTACTCCCCAACGCAAATCGGCATCAGAAGTGTCAAGAGGTTTCAAATCGTCGTGCATAAGTTGAGTTTATGGCGCTTCACACTTCTTCGTGGTTGTAATTGTAGGGGCGCACGGTGTGCGCCCTTGTGTGGCGCTTATCGAGTACTCGATATGTTCAGGTTCGTCATACGCTGAGGATGCACGCCGTGCGCCCCTACGAATTTCGTGTTTATGTCATGCCGCCCAGCAAATCGTTGTCGCGGCTTTGCATTTCCTCGACTTCCAAGTCGCATGGCGTTTCGACTTTGAAAGCGCGTCCATCCAAGCGGCGCACTTCGAGCCATAGTTTCAAGCTCCTGGTTTCCGCGCGTGTTGGCCACGATTCAAGAGCGACTTCCCATGTCGTCGTGCTGAAAGGTATTAATGCTTCATCACACGGAATCGAGTACTCGATTCCATTAGAAACAATGACCAGACTTTGCGCTTGCAAAGAAATCGCATTCGTGTTTTCAACAGTGACGGCAACCAATCCGCGACTTTCTGCACGCGCGCTTCCGGTTGCCAGCGCGCTCAATTCAAGTGTTGCTGCGTCGCGTTCGATTTCGATCCAGGGAATCACGACTTCTTCAGGAAAAACGCCGCCGTGCGGAAACTCTTCGGTTCCGCTGTGACCTTTGCCGCTTGTGCTATTAGTGAGAAACGAACTATCGTCGATAGCGATGATGCAATCGGTCGGCAAGCCGAAACGCTCGGCATCGAGCCACGCCAAATCGCCTTGCCACGACACGCCGTCCTCATCGAATTGAGTTTCGCCTGAGATTGTTTCATCAACTCGATAAGCTGTCCGCCCATGGGTTTCGTAACCGCTCGGTGCGGCGTGACGGCGCTGACTGCGTCCCAGCAAACGTCCATGATCGGTGGTGATGACGATTTTCACAACGCGGTCGTCGGGGACTTGAAGAATTGATGTCACGATTTGATTGGCCAAAGAGACCAGCGCGCCTTCAACGTTGTCGTGCGTCAGGCTTCTGTCAGCGATCTTGTGATAGATTGCGTCCGGCTCTAAGGGCTGCCAGATTACCAGGTCACCAGGTTTAGCTTCGCGCAATCGAGTACTCGATTCGCGGTGCGCCGAGACAGTGGATTCGCGGCGCACACTTGCCGTTGTGCCAGTGTCCTTCAGCGCCTCGCGCGGAGCAATGCCCCAGCGAACGGCGCGCTTGCAAAAATGCGTGATGGTGGGAACCGGCGCAAAAACCGGCGCACTGCGCGTCGCGCTCAATCGCATGTTGCGTTGCACAACCAAACTTTGCAAGCGTTGTGCATCGAGCCAGCCCAAACCGTCGGCAATGACCCATAAAACAACGCTGCTTTCGTCGCTGTTGCGCATCTCGTGCGCGTTGTGTGTCGCCAAACGATTCTCTTCAAAACCCATCAGCGCCCCCGAATACCAACCCAAATACCAGCGCGCGAAACCTTGCGCCGTTTGGTGAACACTTCTGTGCGCTTCTTCATTGCCATGTTCGGCCTGCCAGCGGCGAAACGGCAGATATTCGTTTGTCACCCAACGCAAAATCGCGTCGGTTTTAGCGGGCATCGGCGAGGGAGCACGTGGCGGCGACAAGGCTTGCAAGCGGTCGATGTCAGCAAGCGAAAGGAAGTTTTGCAACGACGCCAAAAGCTGCGGCGTCACTTCGCCCGCGTGAAGTTCCAAATACCCCACGAGCTGCTGCGCCGACGATTCCAGAACGTCGGTCGGCCACTGTTTTTGGCGCCACGTCATCCAGGTTTTGGCGCCATCACGCGTCAACGATTTAGCGAACGCTTGATTGATTTGCTGCATCCAGCGCGGCGCAACGGCTTGTGCGAAAGCGCCCCAAAGAGCTTCGGCGCCGTCTTCCAAATGCAGCCATTGGCGCAATCGAGTACTCGTTTCTTCAGTTGTCGAAACATATAGCGCCGCAGACAGCGGATGCAAAAAGCGCCATTGTGCAGTTTGCGCTTCGAGTAAAGCGTTGTGATGAGCCGAAATTGTCGCACCGTCGCGCCACAACAACCACGAAGCGGCGTGCGCAAAAGACGCCTCGTGGTGCCACGCGAAATCGGGATACAAATCCTGCAAAACGTCGCTCACAGACGAAAACTGCGTCCATCGAGTACTCGATTGGTGCAGTTCGTGCCAAACCAGCGCGGCATGCTCGCGCGACAAGTTTGGCGCAATAGCCAGCAAATCGTCGAGCGGCGATTGGCGCTCTTCGCACGACCAACCCCGCGCGCGACACGCTTTTTGCGCCCAATCGCAAAGACCTTCGCCGCGCACATGACAAGCCGTCTCATCCGCCGCGTCCGCGCTTGCCGCGTTTACGTTTATTGCCTGGAGCAAAGCCGCGAGCAAAGCGACTTCGTTTTCGACGAGACAATAACCTTCGGACAAAGGCGCTTCGCTGCGACGATCTAAAAGCCAGGGTTTCATAAATTGGTGTAGAAGAATCGCTTAATTGGAAGATTAACGACACTTGCAGACTAACCAACCGCGCACGCAGCGCAGCGGAGTAAGCGGGCGTTGTAAGAGTTACATCTGGCCAGACCAAGCCCGCTCTCTCCGTTTCACTTCGTGCGCGGTTAGTAAAAAGTTAACCCACTGTCGCATTCTTCAGCGTTCATCGACGATGTTTTGCAGCAACTTCAAGCATTCCAAGCGTTTGCTTTTGTCTTTGATTTTGCGAAACGACGCTTCGACGCGCAGCAGTTCGTCGTCGTCAATGCGTTTTTGCACCAGCTTTTTCAGGGCGCGCAAACGCGGCGTTTGTTCGTCGGGCAGAAAATCGCGGCCTTTGTCCAATTCGACCATCAAACGCACGGCGTCTTCGTCGCTGGCGTTGCGAGCTTCAGCGTTTTGCAGCCACAAAACCGCTTCTTCGATGTTCTGGCGCACGCGTTCTTCAACGTGCGATTGCACTTCATCGGCGACATTTTTCTGTGCGTCGCTCAAGTTTTCGTCGTCGCGCAACGCCTGGATTTTCTTGCTGATGCGCTCCAACTCTTTGGTGTCGGAGGGCCGTGCGCGGCGATGTTCGTTCAGCGTGTCTAAAACGTTTTCGATGGCCGAACAGCGATTTTGCAAAACGTCCAGGCGGTCGTATTCCGTCGTTTGGTCATAACGCTCCAAACGGCGTTGCACTTCGTTTCTGATTCTTTGGATTTCGTTTTTCGTGATGGCTTGCGGCAGGCGCGTTTCCCATTGCGCGACGGTGTTTTCCGCGTCTTCGATGGCGCTTTGCACCAATGGTCGAACTTCGTCCATCAAATTTTGTGTGGCGACGACATGTGGCGTGTAGCCGTCGATAACGCGCAAGCCTTCGCGCAAATCGAACAAGCGAGTTTCGCGGCGCAAAGGTTTCAACTGATTGACGAATTCGCTGTCCTTGGACGCGTCAGTAAGTTCACTGCGGCGTTCGTCCAATGCGTTCATCGCGTTTTCAACAAGCGCCACCAAAGCGGGCTGGCCCATCGACTGGAATTGCTTGCGCTTTTCTTCCAACTTTTCCTTTTTGGAAATGTAGTAGTCGATGGAACGCAGCGTCGATTCCGTGTCGCAAAACGTTTGCGTGATGCCGTGCAAGCGCTCGATCATTTGCGCTTTGAGATCGGAAAGGGAAACCGCGTCGTCGCAGGTCACAATTCCCAGATGCGGCGCTTTGTCGAACTCGACCAATAGCCTGAGCGCGGCTTCCATTTGCGAAACGTTCGCCACATCGTGCGCGATTTTCGCCACGAAAGCGTCATATTCATTCGCGCGTTCCACATCGGCTTGCAAACGATTGGCGGCATCTTTGGCGCGCTTTTGCTTTCCAGCATCAGAATGTTCGCCGTTCGAGTACTCGTTCAGTTCAGCAATTGCGGCGGTGGCTTCTGCAGGCGAAAACAATTCTTTCATGCGCTCGCGCTCAATCAAAGCGTCGATGTCGGCGCCCCAATTTTCTTCGTCGCGCCGCGTGATCCGCACGTTTTTGGTGTAGCATAAAGCGTCGATGAAATCTTTGGGCGCAGACTTGTTATCCTTCTGCAGTTCACGAATAATCTCATCAATGTCGATAAAACGCCTTCGGTCGTTGGACAGTTTTAAGGAGTGCGAATTCAAGCCGAACCAAGCGCAAAACAACAGCGACAACGTGTTGTAATCGTAGCCGTAAGGTGCGTTGAGCAGTTGCAGCAAAGCGTCTTTGATCGGCACTTCGTTTGCGTCGGGCGGAATCGCGTCTTCGAGTACTCGCCACGCTTCCAAAACGCGCGACGATTGAGGTTCGCGCACGCGGCCATCGACGCCAACAATTCCCCAATTGCTTCCCGCGCCAGGCTGCAAAAACTTCGCGCGCAGGTCGCGGGCCGGGCCGCTCGTTCCCGCCGCGACATCGAAGCCGTTCATCGAGTTGCGCAGCAAATAATGGTTGGCCAACATCACGGCTTTTTTCAGGTTGCTGCTTTCGCGTTTGTGCTGCGTGAAAAAGCTGGGCGCGCCTCTCCCATAAGCCTGCTCGTAGCTCTGTTCCAAAACTTTGCCGATTGAACGGCGCTGATCCACGATGCGCAAGGCGTCCACAACGCTTCGATACGGCTGTGGCACCAGAAAATCGTGGCTTTCTCGTAGTTGAGTCAGACCTTTTACGATGGCTTCTTCGGTATGCTTGCGCGCTTCGGCGAAAGCCTGTTCGCCGACTTGCGAGATCTTATTGCGGTCGATTTTCCAGCTTTCGAGTACCCGATCTCGCAGCAAAAGGTTGAGAAAATTAGATTGAGGTTGCTCTGGCAGCGCGACGACAACCGGCGGCGGATTGTCGCCGAAACTTTGCAGCGCGGTATCAAGAATCTCTTTCGATTGCGCGCGCAGCCATTGCACGTCGTCTTCGGTTGTCGCAACCGGATAAAAGACGAAACCGCGCGGCGCTTCCAGCAAGCCTTTGTTGGTGTTGACGCGATATTTCTGCACCGCATTGCGCAAAGTTTCCGCGTTCCACAAAGCGCGCGGCACAAAACAAACTTTGGCCGCCCAATCGGCTTGTTGACCTGTCGGATGCGGCACTTCGATGTCGTCCAGCTTGTGGTTCGTCATTGATTCCGAGAGCGCGTTGCGCAACTGCGAGGAATCAAGCGAAATGTCTTTGACTTCGCTCGCCAAAGCGCGCTCGACTTTGGAGCCGTCTTCGCCCAGCGGCCAGAAAGTGTAAACGCCGCTGCCGTCGCTCGAAGCACGAATGTAGCCGCCGCTCACCAGTTGTTGCAAGGCGCTTTTGACGGCGCTTTTGGTTAAGCCCGACAACGCCGCGATGTTCTTCTCGAAGTCGTCACCGCCGCGCCCGACTTTAAGTTTCGCGGTCGCGTGCAGCATCATGGCGCGCAAAACCAGGGCGTGTGAGGGCGGCGCATCGTCCACATCGGCGCGCGAGGTGCGCAGCGCGTTGGTGTATTGGCGCCATTCGTCGGCGTCTTCGGTGAGAGCTTCGCCAAACCAATCGACCAGCGATTCGGCATAAATCCAGTTTGGAACGCCGTCGCGCACCACGAACTGCGACCTCTTTTCTTCGAGTCGCGCTTTGACAAAGCCCAGCACGCCGCGCGGATCGGTCACTTCGCGCAACTGAGCCGAACACAAAATCGCCGTCGTGAGAGGATGAAGCGGAAAGCAACCGCGCGCGAGTACTCGATAAACGGTTTCATCGTCCCATTTCTGCGCCGAGTAACGCTCCGCGAAAAGGTGCAAGACGATGTTGTACGAATCGGCGATAGCATCGGCGACGCGGTCGTTGCTGTTCAAGTTTTCCCAGGCCGCATCATCCTGGTGCAGATACGATTCGAGAACAAGCTCGATGGAAGAATAAAGCTGATAATGTTGCTCTTGCGGCAAACGGTTGAGTTCTTTGATCAGGTCATCGACTTCACCGTCGCTGGCGTTCACGCGGTTAAGTATCAGGCGTGCCGTCGCTTCCGGCTCATATTGCGAAAACGCCACAAACGCGACTTTGCCCTCGCGGTTCTTGACGCCATCAAGCAGGCTTTGCAACGGAGAGCCCGTCGCAAAAGCGGGCGATTCGGCGTATTTCTTGACAAAAGCGTTGAATTCATCGAATAAAACCAGCAAGCCGCCAAAGGGCTTTCCTCCGCCGCACCATTGGTCGGCGACGTGATGAATCAGGTTTTTCAGTTCGATGGTGCCGCCAAAATCGGGGCGAATGCCTTTGGCCGCTCCGATAGTTTGGGCACAAAGTTCATACAGCGAGGCATCACGGTCGGCGACACGCGCTCGCAAACCCGCGACATCCATTTGGCGCGACCCTAAGAATGCGTTCGCTTTAACAGTTTCGGCATCGGTCAGATTATCGAGTACTCGAACGGCGGGATCGAACCAAAATCCCAGATTCGCATCGCGCGTTGCTTCGTGTTCGCGCAACGCGTTTTCCATCCCTTTGACGACTTGTTCAGTCAAGGTCGCTGTGTGACTGCCGTTCAATCGCAAAACCAAACAAGCGCCTTTAGCCGCCTTGAAAGCCTTGAAATTGGCGGCTTCAGCTGGCGACACAGCTTTGATGCCTTCGAGCAACGTGCCGACTTCGGGCGCATCGGCGGCGCCACCGAAAAAGCTGGCCATAGCGACCGCGAGATGGCTTTTTCCATGTCCGTAAGTTGCAACGACGACGTGGCGATTGCGATTGGGGTCAGAAGACGAGAGCAAGCTGCCGCGCACTTTCTCGAAAATCGCCACCGGCGAGTGGGTGTTTCCCACGCCTTGAGCCGTAAAAATGTAGCTTCGAGCCGCTTCGAGCCGACCTTTTTCTTCGCTATACAAATCGAGCTGCACATCGTTGTCGGTGTTTTCGCGCTCACTGCGATGCACCACGTCGCCTACTGTAAGGTATTGCGCTGTGTTGAGTTTTGACGAGGTGTTTATTTCGGCGTGTGCGTGCGGCGCGCCGTTGGAAGATTGCGAAGCGGAGGTTTGAAATAAATCGGTCATCGGGTAAAAACTTCCTTCTTGAAGAGACGAACCTGGAACAACGATGTTTGTCGAAGCGCGCGAAAAACGGACATTCAAAACAGCGTCACGACGCGTTTGCTTTCTTCCCACGATTGCCATTCGCGTATCGAAGGCAACAGAAAATGCGCCGACAGGGGCATGGTCAATATCAAGGCGCGCGAGCGTTGCGATAAGCGGTCGCGCGCTTCGCGCCAAAACTCGTCGCGCGCTCGTTCATCGAAATGCGCCAACAACAAATCGAGGTTTGTCACCAAATCGCAGTCGCTCGCGCGCATTTGCGCAACGTCGTCTTTGGCCGTCGCCAAATCATCCAAATGACGCAGCAAATCATCAACATCCAACCCAAGATAGGCGCTGCCTTCGGCCCTGGCATCGAGTACTCGTTGCGCCAGAGAAACGGCTTGCGCACCGATGCGAACTGCGACATCCTCCTCATTCGCCAGATATTTGTGCGGCAGCAGCAACACGCCGATGCGCACGCGCGGACGCGAAACAGTTGGATCGACGCCGCGCAAACGCCGCACAAGAACACGCGCCGCCTCAAACGATTCGGCTTGCGACATCGCGCTGTGCGTTATCCGAGAATGCGGCGAATGCGCGCCGTTGCTATCGCCCGAATTAGGATTTAGTGCGTGTCGTTCCATATCAAAAGTTCCAGCAACGTAGGGGCACCCGGCGCGCCTACGCATATAAATGTTCGCGCCACAAAGCGTTTTTGTCGCTCCATTGACGCGTCACTTTGAACGGTGGAACGCGGCGTTGGCGTGTGACTAAGCCGCGCTCCGACAACTCGCTCAGCAAATCGTTGATTTGGTCCTTTGGAAGAAG
>JAABUT010003261.1_pt1 | contig 14162 bp, 12 predicted proteins | sample 5559281 | NCBI WGS metagenome assembly JAABUT01 (sample SAMN10711880, study PRJNA513359) | rock metagenome | isolation source: Antarctica rocks | place: Antarctica: Victoria Land, Ricker Hills nord | collected 2016-01-04
AGGTCACCTTCAGCCTCAACGGGCAGTCGTGGAGCATCGACCTGAGCGCCAAGAACCGGTCCGCTCTGGAGAAAGCGCTGAAGCCGTACATCGCCAAGGCGACCAAACAGGGACGCCCCCGTCCCTCGTCCTCAGCGAAGAAGACGACCGGGCGGGCAGCCCGGACGGACCTTGCGGCGGTGCGTGACTGGGCCAAGAGCAACGGTCACCAGGTCAGCGACCGCGGGCGGGTCAGTGCCACCGTGCAGCAGGCCTACGACGCCGCGCATTAGCCAGGCTGCTGGCCAGGATCGCGGCCAGGATCGGGGCCTCACCCGTTCGGATCGTCTCGCCCGCTGGCGGCCCATTGAGGATGGGCAGCCAGACCGCACTGAGTGAGCGCCGTGCAAGTTGAAGCGCTGTCAGGATCGGGGGTCCGTCGCCACGATACGGGCTCGGTAGCGGTAGCGGTCTCCGCGATATGACGAGTAGGTCAGCTCGATCGGCCGGCCATCGACGTTGCTCGTCAACGTGGTGGCAACCAGAACGGGGAGGGCGTCCAGCAGTTCCAGCATCTCCGCCTCCTCCACTGTCGCTGCCCGCGCCTCGACCGAGTATTCGGCGGACATGGGCACCTGTGGCGGGGTGGAGCGTCGCAGCGTCTCGTACAGGGAATGCGTCTCGAAGTCCGTGGTGGCTAGGGCCGGACAGACCGCGAGGGGCAGCCGGTTGTGCTCCACGACGATTGCCACACCGTCGAGGTAGCGGACCCTAAGCAGGTCCACCAAGTCGCCGCCTGGCGCCATGTGGAGCTGGTCGGCCTCTGAAACGTCGGCCGCACGGACCTGATGGCGCAAGACCCGAGAGCGCACGGACAGCCCTCGTTCGGCCGCCTGCTCCGTGAAGCCGAGGACCCGGTCGTCGGTAACGTTCGGGCGCCATGCGGTACCACCCGGCTTGTCGTTTCGGTGCGCCTCGCGCGTGGTCACGAACCATCCGCGCGACGGCGCCGCACTGATGAGGCCGTCGAGCTCCACCTTTCGCAACGCCGAGCGCATCGTCACCCGGGACACGGCGTAGCGCGTGGTCAGGTCACGCTCCGAGGGCAACCGGTCCCCTGGCTGCATTCCGGTCGAGGTGATATCGGCCGTCAGGCGCTGCGCGACTCGGTCGCTGAGCGACACGACGGCGGACAGATCCGCAACGGCTGTTGCGTTGATTGGCTGGGCCACATTCGCACGATACCAGAATAAGACCAAGGCGCCTTGGACGTCCGGTGAACCGGGCAGACAACCCCCGGCGCCCATGGGACACCAAGACGAGATAGCTGCGCCTTGACGCGCGCCGCATTAGGGGTCTATACCAGTCTCGTACCATTACGAGACCAGCTAGACGGGAGCGTCGTGCGCACTGCCAGCTATCGAGACATCGTGGGTCAAGCCGACTCCCTGGCTGCCACTATGCGCCTGCTCGAGCATGGATTGCCGGCACTTGATGGGCATCGACCGTGGCTGTTCACTGGCAGCGGCGCCTCGTACCACGCCGCCACGACGGCCGCCGCCATGCTCTCGACCGTTAGCGACGTCTCGGCCGCCGCAGCCCCCGCAGCCGAGGTCTGGATGAACCCCGCCATGTGGGTCAAACCTGACGCTGTCGTCGTCGCGTTAAGCCGCACTGGGACGACCACCGAGACCGTTCAAGCCCTGGACGTGGCTGCCCGTCGTGGCGCCGCCACCGTCGGGTTCAGCCTCGTCGCTGGAACTGACATCGTCGCGAACGCCGACCACGGCTTCGCGCTGGAGCACGTCGCCGAAGAGGGTCGCGTCATGACGCGGTCCTTCTCCAACCTGCTGCTCGCCAGCGAGCTGCTCGCCTTCCGCGCCAACTCGCGGACCGCCGAACCATACCTGGCGGCCGTCAGGTCGCTGCCGGACGCGGTTGAGACCGCTATGGCGACCTATGACGCTCTCGCGCAGACAGTCGCCAAGGACGGCCCCGACCATGTCGTGTTTCTCGGCAGCGGGCCGGACATCGGCTTGTGCCGGCAGGCGGCTCTGCAGCTTCAAGAGACCTCGCGGCTGTCCGTGGAGGCCCACTCCGTCCTCGACTACCGACACGGACCCATCGCCGCCCTCAACCCCACCACCACCGTGGTCATCCTGACCACTGGCCGCTCCCTGCCCGCCGACCGGATAGTCGCCCACGATGTCTCACTCCTCGGCGGCACCCCCGTTGTGGTGGGCGCGCAGCAGCACCTGAACCAGTTCGCCTCGCCGGTCGAGCAGATCCCGGTACCCGGCAATCAGCCGCATTGGCTGTCGGGCAACGCGGCACTGCCGTTCCTGCAGCTGCTTGCCTACCACCTGACGGTGCAACTGGACGCTGACCCCGAGTCGGTCACCAACCTGGACCGTACCAAGGAGCCGCACGTCGACCCACACGTGCTGCCCACCACGCTGTTCGACCCGTCTTCCAGTCCCGGCCAGTGACAACCCGAACCGGTCCGCTGGTCGCCACCGTCGACGTCGGCGGCACCACGATCAAGGGCGCCTTGGTTGATGCGGCCGGCGTCGTCCACGAGCAGCGCCGGACCATGGTGCGCGACGTTGCTGCACAACAGATCGTGCCCGCGATCATCGGCGCTTTCGATGGCTTGCTGCGCGCCGCCACTGGGATAGGCGTCTCCGTGTCGGCCGTCGGCCTCGCCGTGCCTGGCGTCGTCGAGGAGAACGCTGGAGTCGGCGAGCTGTCCATGATTCTGGGTTGGCGGGACGTGCCGTTCGTCCAGCTCCTGCAAGAGGCATTCGGCCTGCCGGTCGCCTTTAGCCACGACGTGTCCGCCGGCGCCTACGCAGAGGCTCGCCGCGGCGCCGCCCAAGGGCACCGTGACTGGCTCTTTCTCGCCCTGGGCACCGGCTTGGGCTCCACCTTCGTCCTGAACGACCGGCCCTACCGCGGCAGCGGCGGGACCGGTGGCGAGCTGGCGCACGTGGTGTGCGAGGCCGACGGCCCGCATTGTCGATGCGGCAAGAGCGGATGTCTGGAGATGGTTAGCTCGGCCGGGGCGGTGGCAACCCTGTACGCACAGGCGACCGGTGCGCAAAACGTCAGCGCCGCCGAGGTGGTCCGCCGCGCCGCCGACGGCGACCCGGCCGCACAACACGTCTGGCATCGAGCCATCACCGGCCTGGTCACGGTCGTCGGAGGCTACGTCGAGTCGATGAACCCGTCCGCCATCGTCATCGGCGGCGGACTCGCCGAAGCCGGCGCTGCCCTGCTCGAGCCCTTCGCCGTTTCCCTTCGCCAGCAGGTGGCCTTCGCCCGAACCTTCCCCGCCATCCGCGCCGCGGCCTTCGGCGACCTGGCCGCCGTGCACGGCATCGCCATCCGGGCCCACGAGCACCTGCAGGACCAGCACCCCGGAACCTTCGCCGTGCCCTTCGACGGCGCCAACCACACCGTGCTACCCCGCCGCCAGGAAGAACCGGACGGCCACATCAGAGAGGCACTGCGATGACCCACCTACCCTCCCGGTCGCGCCGGCGGCTCACCGCCGCGGCAGCAGCTATCACGGCGCTGGGCCTGACGGCCGCGTGCTCAACCACTTCCACCAGCACCGGCGGAGCCACCGGCGGCGCGAACAGCGGCGGCCTCACCTACTGGTCCATGTGGAAGGACGGCGAGCCGCAGCAGAAGGTCCTCGCCGCCGACATCGCCAGCTTCACCGCGCAGACCGGAATCAAGATCAACGTGCAATGGCAGGGCCGCGATGTGCTGAAGAAGCTGCTGCCCACCCTCCAAGGCAGTGACGTGCCGGACCTGGTGGACCAGGAGGCGGGACCTGTGCAGTCATCCCTGGTCAGCCTCGACGCCGCCCGGGACCTCAAGGATGCGTACGCCGAGCCGATCCCCGGAGAGCCAAACGCCACGATCGGCTCGGTCATCCCCCAGCGGTACCGCCCCCTGATGACCTCGGGCAGCACCCTGTTCATGGTGCCGTACGAGCTGATCTCATCCGCCTTCTGGTTCAACGCCACCGACCTGCCAGACGTGGCCAAGACCCCACCCAACACCTGGGACGACTTCACCGCGCTACTGGCCAAACGCAAGGCAGCCGGCAAGTCACCCCTCGGCCTTGACGGGGACATCAGCTTCTATAACAGCTACTACACTGTCTACGCCCTGCTGCGGGAGCTCGGGAACGGCAACGTGAATAAGCTCGTCGCCGACCGCAGCGGAGCCACCTGGGACAACCCGAAGGTCCTCGATGCCGCCAAGAAGATCGAGTCCCTCGTCAAGGCCAAGTACTTCATCCCCGGCTATGACGGATCCAAGTACCCCGCCATCGAGCAGAAGTGGGCCACCGGCGCCGCGGACCTCTACTACGCCGGGACCTGGACCCCCAGCGAGACCGCGCCTTACCAGGGCCCCGGCTTCAAGGTCGAAAGTTTCCAGTTCCCCTCGATGGGCGGCCCCGGTGACGGCTCTGTCGAGACCGGTATGCTCGGGTTCGCCGTACCGGCCAAGGCCAAGAACTACGACCAGGCCAAGAAGTTCATGGCGTTCGTACTGGCCAAGACCAACCTGACGGGCATCTCCACCACAGCGGACAACCTCACCCCCCGCGACGACATCCCCGGACCGGCCTCCTTGACCAGCGTCCAGCAGGCGCTCAAGGTCGCCACCGCCGTGCATCGCCCCTACGACGGCATCGACGCCGACTTCGCGAACTACACCACCACGGTGTATGAGCCGGTCAACGACCAGCTGATCTTCGGCAAGATCGACGCCGCCACGTGGGTTGCGCAGCTGAAGGAAAAGACGATCGCGTACTGGAAGCAGAAGTAGGCCCGATGGCGTCCACGATCTTGCCGCCATCCGACGTCAAACTGGCGACGGGTCGGCGGACAAGCGCCGTCAGCCCGGTGGCGGCGAGCCGGCGAAAGATGTTCTGGCCGCTGGTCGCCCCCACCATGGTGCTGTACCTGGTCTTCATGGTGGCCCCCCTCGGCTACACCATCTACCTCAGCTTCTACCGGTGGCGAGGCTTCGGACCGCAAGAGTTCCGCGGCCTCGGCAACTACAGCCAGCTGCTCGAGGACGACACGTTCCGCACCGCGTTCCGCAACACCCTGATCATCACCGTCGGGGTCGGCATCGCCGTCTTCGTCCTCAGCTTCGCACTGACCCTGGTCCTGCGTGACATGGCCGGCCGCAGGTTCGCCCGATCGGTGCTGTTCGTGCCCAACATCGTCGCCCCGGTCGTCCTGTCAATCCTGTGGGGATTCATCTTCCGCTCCGACGGGCTCGTCAACGCCGCACTGCAGCACATCGGCGTCACCGGACCCAACTGGCTGGGCGCCGACAACCTGTTCACGATGATCTGCGTCGCCCTCGCATGGATCTACACCGGCTTCTACATCACCATCCTCATGGCCGCCGTCGACGACATCCCTCCCTACTACTACGAGGAGGCCTCGCTCGCCGGCGCCAACTCGTGGCAGAAGTTCCGCTACGTCACGCTACCGCTGAGCTGGGACGTCGTCGGGGTCGCCGCGCTGCTGTGGACCATCTCCTCGGTGAAGATCTTCGAGTTCATCTACGCCTTCGCCGGCGCCTCCGGCTACCTCCCGCCAACCACCTCTTGGAACAGCGCCCTCTTCGTCTACGGCCAGACCCTCGGTGGACGCACCGCGGTATTCCAGTTCGGGTACGCCTCAGCCGCCGCGATCACCACCCTGATCCCCGTCGCCCTGCTGGTGCTGCTGCTGCTGCACCTGATGAGGCGTGAGACGGTCGAAAAGTGACCCCGCCGCCACCCACGACCTGGTGAGGAACACGACCACGTGACGACCATCCCCCTAAAAACCACCGGACCAGCTTCCACCAGCGCCCCACCACGTCGCCGTCGAGGAAGGCGGGCCAGCCGCCTCGGCCTCGGGCAGCGCCTCGGCGCCGTCCTGGTCTGGCTCGTCGTCGCGTTCAACGTCGCACTGTTGGTGTGGCTCGTGGCCAGCTCGCTGAAGACGACCAGAGCCATCTTCGACAACCCCTGGTCGCTGCCCACCGACTTGGAGCTCGGCAACTACGCACGCGCCTGGTCCGACAGCAAGTTCGGCGCCGCCGCGATCAACACCGTGGCTGTCGTCGTCGTCGCGGGGCTGCTCATCGTCGGCTTCGCCGCTCCCGCCGCCTACGCGCTGGCGCGTGGCGCCGCCCGGGTCGGCCAAGCCGTCACCGCCCTGCTCGCGGTGGGCATGGGCATCCCGTTTCAGGTGATCATGATCCCGCTGTTCGTGATGATCCAGCGCCTCAATCTGGTCAACAGCCTCACCGGGCTCGTTCTCATCTACGTCGCCACATCGCTGCCGTTCACCGTCATCCTGCTGACTGGCTTCTTCCGCACGCTGCCCTCGGAGATGGAGGAGGCGGCCGCCCTCGACGGAGCCGGAGTCATCCGCACCTTCGTCACCATCATGCTGCCGCTCGTACGATCCGGGCTCATCACCGCGTTTCTCCTTAATGTCATCGGCCTGTGGAACGAGACCTTCATCGCGCTGATCTTCCTGCAGTCCGCCGAGAAGCAGACCCTGTCCCTGGCGCTTTTGGGGTTCATGCAACGCCAGCAGTACAACGGAGCGGACTGGGGCGGCCTGTTCGCCGGAGTGTGCATCCTGATCCTGCCCACCCTGCTGCTATATGTCTGGCTCGGCCGCAGGATCGTAGAAGGACTGACCCTCGGTGCCGGCAAGTGACCGACACGCCCCTCAGACCCGAGTACCCCGGACCCGACGGCGGCGTCCTGACCTGCGAGACGCTCATCACCCCGGGGGTCACCCTGCGGCCCGGATGGATCCACCTCACCGCGGGCACCGTCACCGCCCTCGGCGCCGGGACACCCCCCCGTCCCGTCGACCGGCAGCTGCCGTCCGGCAGCCTTGTCATCCCCGGACTCGTCGACACCCACGTGCACGGCGGCGGCGGCCACGCCATGACCATCCCCGACGAACGTGAAGTAAGCGGCGCCACCGCATACCACCTCCAGCACGGGACGACCGCAACCATCGTCAGCCTCATCACCGCACCGACCCAACAGCTCCTCGACAGCCTCGAGCTGGTCGCGGATCTCGTCGAGCGCGGAGCCGGCCGGCACGGACGAGTCCTCGGCAGCCACCTCGAAGGCCCCTACCTGTCGTCGGTCCGGCGCGGAGCGCACTCCGCCGCCCACCTGCGACATCCCACCCGCACAGGAGTCGAGGCCCTGCTGGAGGCCGGCCGCGGGACCCTTCGCATGCTCACCTTCGCCCCGGAGCTTCCCGGCACCCTGGGCGCCGGCGGCCTCATCCGCCAGCTCCGGGACCACGGCGTCACGGCCGCTGTCGGACACACCGACGCCAGCTACGACGACACCCGACAGGCCCTCGCCGACGGAGCCACGGCGGCGACCCACCTCTTCAACGGGATGCGTCCCATCCACCACCGGGAGCCAGGGCCGATTGCCGCCCTGCTCGCCGACGACGACACATCGTGCGAGCTGATCAACGATGGCGTCCACGTCCACCCTGGCATCGCCCGGCTGGCCGCCCGACTACTGGGCGCGGGCCGGCTTGTGCTGATCACCGATGCCGTCAGCGCCACCGGCGCCCCCGACGGCGAGTACCTCCTCGGTCAGACCCCGATCGTGCGACGGGGAGGCACGATTCGCACCGCCGACGGCACATCCCTCGGCGGCTCCGACCTCACCATGGCCGAAGCCCTACGCCGAGCGGTCGCGGTGCTCGGTCTCGACATCGCCGACGCTGTGGCGGCGACCACCGTGCTCCCAGCGCAGGCGGTCGGCTGCGCAGCCACCGCCGGCAGCCTGTCCGCCGGCCGGTCAGCCGACCTGGTCGTCCTCGACGGCGACCTGCGGGTGCAGGCCGTCATGGTGGCCGGTGCCTGGATGAAGCGACCACCGGAACCGACGCCGATCACCGCACCCGCACGGATGCGAGAACCATCGCCATGACGGACGACGTCATCGTCGTCGGTCTCGGCGGCATGGGCAGCGCGGCCGCCGCTCACCTCAGCCGACGCGGGCGAGCTGTTCTCGGGCTTGAGCAGTTCAACCCAGCCCACGACCGCGGATCCAGCCACGGCGACTCCCGGATGATCCGTCAGGCCTACTACGAGGACCCCGCCTATGTGCCGCTGCTGCTGCGGTCCTACGAGCTCTGGAACGACCTCAACCACGACCGGCCGGGCACCATCACCATTACCGGCGGCCTGATGATCGGCGCCGCCGACGCCGCAACCGTCACCGGAAGCCTGGCCAGCGCCCGACAGTGGGACCTGCCACACCAAGTGCTGGACACCCCCGACATCCGGCGCCGTTTTCCCTCCCTTAACCCTCCCGAGGGCACGGTCGCAGTGCTGGAGGAACGCGCCGGGTACGTCCTGCCCGAGGAGACCGTGCGCACCCACCTCGCCCGCGCCGCCGGCGCCGGCGCGGACCTGCGGTTCCACGAGAGGGTCACCCGGTGGGAGGCCACCTCCGATGGGGTCACCGTCCACACCGACCATGACGACTACCAGGCCGACCAGCTGGTCCTGACCGCCGGCGCGTGGGCCCCCGACGTCCTGCACACCCCCGATGTGGCCCTGCACGTCGAGCGGCAGCTGCTCTACTGGTTCCTCCCGCGCGACAGCGTCGAGCGGTACCGCGGTTCCAGGCATCCGGTATTTATCTGGGACGTTGGCGACGGCCTGCAGCTGTATGGCTTCCCCGCCCTGGGCAGCGCCGAGGAAGGGGTCAAGGTCGCCTTCTACCGAGGAGCTGGCAACCCGACGCACCCAGACCATCTCGACCGCCACATTCATGACGACGAGATCGACCTCATGCGCAGCCACCTCGCCGAGCACGCCCCCGGGCTGGCGGGGGCCTTCCTGCGCGGGGTGGCGTGCATGTACACCAACACGGTCGACCACCACTTCATCGTCTCGCGGCACCCGCAGCACCCGCAGGTCACCATCGCCGCCGGCTTCTCCGGTCACGGGTTCAAGTTCGCACCCGTCATCGGCGAGATCATCGCCGACCTCAGCATCGACGGCAGCACCCGCCACCCCATCACGATGTTCTCGCCGCAACGTTTCACCACCTCGACGGCCGCCCCACTGCGGCAAAGCCCCAACGGACAAGGTTGAGGACAACGCGGATGAACGTCGCTGGTTGGTCAGCCACCTACCGGGCTCGGGCAAGCGGTGCCCCTGGTTTCAATCTCAGCAACGTCAGCCCACCAGGTGAGAAACCGCCGCACGGGCACTCCACCGCGTGAGGAAACCTCGGTCCACGGCTAGCACCCGCCCCACCCACCAGGTACCCGCGAAGGGATCACTGTGAGCAAGAAAGTGGCGATGGCCAAGAGTCCCCTGTCGGACATGGTGAGACGACACAAGGCAGGCGAGCACACCGGGATCACCTCGGTGTGCAGCGCCCACCCGATCGTCCTGGAGGCGGCCATCGCCCACGCCGCCCACACAGGCCGTGCCGTCCTCATTGAGGCGACGTCCAACCAGGTCGACCAGACCGGTGGCTACACGCGAATGCGGCCGGCGGACTTTCGTCAGCTCGTACTCGACCTGGCGGACCGGTTCGAACTGCCGCACGAGCGCGTTGTCCTCGGCGGTGACCACCTAGGTCCGAACCGCTGGCGTGCCCTGCCCCCCGACCAGGCGATGGCCATGGCCGACGACCTCGTGCGCGCATACGTCGCCGCCGGTTTCAGCAAGATCCACCTCGACTGCAGCTTCTCCTGCGACGGCGATCCGACCCCGCTCACCGACGAGTTGGTGGCCGCGCGCACCGCCCGTCTCGTGGCCGTGGCCGAGCAGGCGGTCACCGAACGCGACGACGGCCCAGCGCTGCGGTACGTGATCGGGACCGAGGTGCCGGTGCCCGGCGGCGCGCACGAGAAGCTTCACCAGCTGACCCCGACGACCACCGCGGCCGCCCAGGAGACATTGCGAGCCCACCGGGAGGCCTTCGAGGCCGCGCGCGTCGACCACGTGTGGCCGCAGGTCATGGCGCTCGTGGTGCAGCCCGGCGTCGAATTTGACCACGAGCAGGTCATCTCCTTCATCCCTGAATCCGCGAGCGAGCTGAGCACTGTCCTCGACAACGAGCCGGACATGGTCTTCGAGGCGCACTCGACGGACTACCAGGGCGAGGCTGCCCTCACACAGATGGTCGCTCGCCATTGGGCGGTGCTCAAGGTCGGCCCTCAGCTGACCTTCGCACTCCGCGAGGCGTTGTTCGCGCTGGCTGCCGTTGAAGAGGAGCTGCTCCCGCCCGAGGCCTGCTCACAGTTGCGGGAGGTGCTTGAGGAGCAGATGCTTGCCGAGCCCGGCGACTGGGAGGGCTACTACCACGGGTCCCCCATTCAACAGCGGGTCCTTCGCCGGTACAGCTACAGCGACCGGCTCAGGTACTACTGGCCCAACCCGAGTGTGCAGCACTCTCAGGACGTGCTCCTGGCCAACCTGACCTCGATCGCGATCCCGCTCACACTGCTGAGCCAGTACCTTCCGCAGCAGTACGAGCGCGTCCGCGATGGGCTGCTGACGAACTCTGCCCGGGAGCTCGTCCTTGACCACGTTACGAACGTCCTGCGCCACTACGACCGTGCCTGCTCCCCCGACGCGCAGACCCAGCAGTCGCGGCCATGAGCAGCCCGTCCCGCGAGAACTCTTCTGCTCCTGACCAGCGTGAAGCCAGCCACACCGCTACCGAGATCGCCCAGCAACCACGGCTGTGGCGGCAGGTGGCCGCCGATCCCGCCACAGCCGGCGCCCGCACGTTCCTCCACCCCCTGCTGCAGCGCCCCGACCTGCGGGTCGTGGTGACCGGTGCAGGGACCTCGTCGTTCACCGGACAGGTCCTCGCGCCCGAGCTGACGCGCCAGCACCGCCGCCGCGTGGACGCTGTGCCCACCACCGATATCGTGTCCAACCCTCGCGGGTGCTTCGCCGAGGACGTCCCCACCCTGCTGGTGTCCTTCGCGCGGTCCGGCGACAGCCCGGAAAGCCTGGCCAGCACCAAGCTTGCCGACCGGTGCCTCACCGAAGCCCACCACCTGGTGGTCACCTGCAACCCCGATGGAGAACTGGCCCGACACCACCGCCGCGCCGAGCGCTCGCACCTGCTGCTCATGCCGAACGAGTCCAACGACAAGGGATTCGCCATGACCTCCAGCTTCACCTGCATGACGCTGGCCGCGCTCCTCGCCCTAGGACACGAGCCGCAGCCAGACCTCGGCGAACGCCTCGCCGGCATCGCCGAACGTGTCCTTGCTGACTACGACATGGCCGCGCGGGAACTCAGCAATAGGGGGTACAACCGGATCGTCTACCTCGGCAGCGGCCCCCTCAAGGGTTTGGCGCGCGAGTCCGGTCTCAAGATCCTCGAGCTGACCGCGGGTGAGCTCGTCGGATCCGGCGACTCCCCACTTGCCTTCCGGCACGGCCCCAAGGCCATCCTCGACAGCCACACCCTCGTCGTGGTCTACCTGTCGAACAACCCCTACACGCGTGCCTACGATCTGGACCTGCTCGCGGAACTGCGGCAAGCCCAAGGGATCGACAACGTGGTCGCAGTCACGGCCGAGCATCACGACCTGCCCGACGACACGGCAACCTGGATCCTGCCCGCGGCCACTGACCTGCCCGACGCGGCGTTCGCTCTACCGGCGGTCCTGTGTGCGCAGCTCATCGGGCTGCACGCCTCCATCACGCTCGGCCGCACCGTCGACAACCCCTTCCCCTCAGGCGGCGTCAACCGCGTCGTGCAGGGCGTCACCGTGCACCCACTGTGTGACTAGCCCCACGTGGGCCTTACCACCTTGGCGTAACAGACAACGCCAGAACGAAGGCCGGCGTAGACGGTACCGGCGCATTCCTTGAGGGGTTCAATCCCGTTCATATCCCCGCCGCCGTGGGGACTCAGTGAGATCTGCGACCACCTCGGTTTCATGGCGATTGCGGTGAACTGCGGTGTCGTGCCGGACATCCCAGCACGCAAACGGTTGGCGGTTTGCAGGTAACACCCAGGCTGCATTGAGAAAGCTATGACGCGCAGCACCTGATTACCTGGGCAGCGACGGCCCGAACCGACGTGAGCCGGGCACCCAGCGACCATGAGTGGACGGCAGGATGCCAGAGGTATAACATCTGCGCATGCAGAGATCTGACCATTCTGGTTCAGGATCTGGTCGCCGGTATCTGGCAGTCGCCCAAGCCGTCCTGATGGCCATCGCGCGTGGTGACTACGCGCCCGGTGACCAGCTACCTCCGGACCGAGAGCTGGCGGCACGAGCTGGGGTGTCCCGGCCGACGGCTCGGGAGGCTCTTCTGGCCTTGGAACTGGTCGGCGCTGTTGAGGTGCGGCACGGGGACGGGGCTTACGTCAGCGGTCCGCGGGCTCGGGTTGGTGGTGCGGACGGGTCCCCGTTGGACGCACGGCCACGTGAGCTCATTGAGTCGCGGCGCGTCTTGGAGCCATCGGTGGCAGCCCTGGCCGCCACGCGGATGAGCGCCGAGACGCTGGGGGAGCTGTCCCGTGACCTGGACGAGGCGGCCGACCTGACCGACGACGCGGAGGACCTGCCGCGGTTCATCACGCTGGGGCTGCGTTTCCACGCTGACCTGGCACCTGGCTGTGGCAACACGCTCCTCGCTGACATCGTCGCTCAGCTGGTGAACGTGGAGATGCACCCGCTGTGGGCGTTGGTCAACCAACAGGCGATGAGCTCGGTCGAGGCGCGTCGGGGCCAGGTCACCGACCACCGCGCCATCCTCGCGGCCATCCGCAGCGGCGACTCTCAGGAGGCTGCTGAAGCGATGAGCTCACACCTGCTCGCCCTGGACGCCGCCATCTTCGCCGTCCCGCAGCTCACCAGCGGGGCGTAGTCCACTCCCCATTACCACCGACGCAAAGAGGGGCTGCACACCAGATGACCGCTGAAGACCCTGGGGATCTGATCGTCCACGGCGGCACCGTCGTCAACGCGACCGAGTCGACACCCGCTACGGTCGTTATTTCCGGAGGGCGGATTCGGTCCCTGCTCGACCCGGACCTTCCGCTGCCTGACAACGCTCGAGCCATCGACGCGTCGGGCAGCCTGGTGATCCCTGGGGGCGTCGACCCGCACTGTCACATCGGGCAGCGGCTCGGTGAATACGCGGCCCTGGATGACTACGAGCAGGCCAGCCGCGCCGCGCTGTGGGGCGGCACTACCACCGTGATCGACTTCGCCATCCCGGATCCCGGCCAGTCGCCCCTGGACGCCGTCATCGAGCGCCGAGCTCTCGCGCAGCCGTCCCGGTGCGACACCGCCCTGCACGGCTGCGTCATCACCTGGGACGACAGCACCGCCGGGCAGATCGAGCAGATGGTCGCTCTTGGCGTGCGAACTATCAAGCTGTTCACCACCTACCGGGACGTCGTCATGGCCGGCCCGGACACCATCTTGGAAGTGTTGCGGGCGCTGCATCAGCGCGGCGGTCTGGGGTACGTGCACGCCGAGGCGAATCATGTCATCGAGGACGCTCAAGAGCTCGCCCTGGCCGTCCATCGCGGCGGGTCTCGAGACATGGGCGACACCCGCCCCGAGATTGCCGAGTCAGCCGCGGTCGCGCAGGTGCTGGCGACGGCCGAGCATCTCGGGGCGCCGGTGTACTTCGTGCATCAGACCACTGCCGAGGCCGTCGACCTGGTGCGCGCCGCCCGCCGCCGCGGCGTTCGCGCGTACACCGAGACCTGCCCGCACTACCTGACGCTGGATGAGAGCGTCTACGCCGGGAACCACCCGGAACGGTACGTGTGCTGCCCCCCCATCCGCAACGCCGACACCGTGGCCCAGCTGCGGTCCCGGGCGGTTCTCGGTGATGTGGACGCGCTGGGCTCAGACCACTGCTGCTACTCCACCACCCAGAAGCTGGAGCACCACGACGACGTCACGAGGATGCCCAATGGGGTACCAGGGGTGGAGACCCGTCTGCCAGTGGCCTTCACCCAGCTCGTGGAGCACGGGGGGATGTCGCTCGAACGGTTTGTCGCCTCCGGGAAATAGCACGAGCACCGGGAAGTTCGTGCGCGCGTACCTGGGGTCGTCGTACTGAGGCGGCAGCCACACCCAGACCCGCATCGT
>JAABUT010003262.1_pt1 | contig 14155 bp, 12 predicted proteins | sample 5559281 | NCBI WGS metagenome assembly JAABUT01 (sample SAMN10711880, study PRJNA513359) | rock metagenome | isolation source: Antarctica rocks | place: Antarctica: Victoria Land, Ricker Hills nord | collected 2016-01-04
CAAAGCACAATAGACTACTTCATTGTATCTGCAGAGCATTTGTCATCAGTGGCTGACATGAAAGTGATGCGTGATGCACAGTATTGCAACCGGTCATGTGATGTGCCACATGACGGCCAGAAATCATATCATTTTCCACTGCAGCTTGACTTGGCATGTACCATCAGCACAAACAGCAACAATGCATGCAGCTCGCCATCACAGCCCAGCACCTGCCCGCAATTCAAGTATGTTGAGTCACAAGCCGATGCATACCAGCAATGTCTGACAGCAGAGTTGCTAATGCATCTTGTGCCATTGTTGACTGGTACAGTTGATGTTGACACAGTTGCCATTTTGGTCACGTGCATGACAAAAGCTGCACAGCAAACCCTAAACCATTAGTCACTTCCTGGACACACACAGCAAGTGTGTGCTAGCTCATAGGTGTGCAAGCACCTGAAGCAATGCATATCTGGGCTGACTTATAAGCATGTGGTGCTACACAAAACTGCAGGCACAGGGGTCTGTCAAGAATACACCTACCCTGGACATGCGCAGACCCAGCCCTGTACAGAACTGCGCATTTCCATTCCTTGCAGCTATGCGGAAGTGCAGATCTGTATCAGATCTACACAGGCAAATTCTGCTCTGATCTGCAAGTTAGCAGAAAGGTACAGATATATATGCCTTTTTCCCCTTACAGGTCTATGTGTGTCAGAGCCATGCAGATCTGTATGTTGCTGGCTCTGTGCAGAAACTGTGTACACAGACTTTTCCAAGGAACCCTTGGTTTGATGCAGAATGCAAAGCTGCTAAAAAAGTGAAGAACAGAGTGTATTACAGCAGCGCATCAGATCAAGAGAAGCAGATAGCTGTGCAATGCTTTCATGCTGTGACGGACAGGGTGAAGAAGGCATGGCTGGAGAAGCGTGCAGCTGAGTTGTGTGAGATGGCCAGCAAAGACCCCAGTGGTTTTTGGAGGGCATTCAAGACTCAGAAGCACGACGTTTGCCCAGTGGAATTGGCAGCCCAGTTTGAAGCTTTCAGAGCCCTGATGGGGGCCCAGCCTGCTCAGACACCTGAGCAGGCAGAGCTGTCAGGTACCTCTGTACGGGCTGCTGACGCATCCTGCCTGAATGCACCTGTCACACCAGATGAGCTGCATGACTGCATCAAGCGACTGAAGCGTAATAAGTCTGCTGGTATTGATGGTATACTGTCTGAAATGGTCAAGGATGGCGGTGAAGCTTTGCACAGCTGTCTTTTAGTCATTTTCAATTTGATGCTTGTGAGTCGCTTTCCCAAGCAGTTGTCTTTTGGCTTGATGCTGTCTACAAATCATGGCGATAAATTTGACATGAGCAACTATCAAGGCATCACAGTAGGCTGTGTGATTGCTAAGCTGTTTGCAATGATACTAGATCACAGAATTGCAGTTTGGGCTGAAGATGAAGGCATCAAAGCTAAAGGACAAGCAGGTTTCAGGAAAGATTTCCGCACGACAGACAACATCTTTGTATTAAAGTCCTTGATTGACAAGCAGAAACAGACACGGCAAGGGAAAGCATCTGGAAAACTGTATTGCTGTTCTGATGACTTCAAGAAGGCATTTGATACCGTTCCTTGTGGCTTGCTGTGGCAGGTGTTGGAGCGCGTAGGAATACGTGGACCAATCCTTGACTGCATCAAGTCCTTGTATGCTCATGACAGTGCGGCTGTGAGGAACTCAGAAGGCATCTCAGAAATCTTTGACTGCTTGATGGGAGTCAAGCAAGGCTGCCCACTCAGCGCAACTTTATTCGGATTATTTGTGGATGGACTTGAGCAGCACTTGATGGACACGGTTGGTCATGATGCACCCTCCCTCTCAGGCGTACTGATTCCACTGCTACTATATGCTGATGACCTCATCATTATGTCTACAACAGCAGCAGGGCTGCAGAGGCAGCTTGACGCATTGCAACAGTTCTGTCATCAAAGGCAACTCAGTGTCAATCTGGCCAAGACCAAAGTGGTTACGTTTGGATCAAAAGCTGCATGTCAAGCCTTTGTGTTCAATAGCAATGAAGTGGAGCGAGTGGAGTATACAAGTATCTTGGGTTTGAATTTCATGCGACCAAAAATCTGGCACATGGCGTCTCGCAACTTGTCTCTGCTGCAAAAAAAGCAATGCATTCCTTGAACCGCAGATGCGCTCTTTTGCCAATTTCTGATCCTGAGCTACGGTGCAAGCTTTTTGACAGTCTGGTACTACCCATTTTGAGCTATGCTAGCGAAGTGTGGGGTGTTGCTGAAAAGATAGGTGACGCTGCAGAGCTACTGCATAGACAATTTCTGAAGCACATACTTGGTGTTAGGGACAGTACTGCAAATGTCATCATACTAGCTGAAGTAGGCCGTTTCCCTTTGTATTTTCATTGGTGGCAACAAATTTTGCGGTATCATAATTGCATCAACAATCTGTCTGATGATGAACGTCTCATCAAGTGTGCCTTTGTTGAGGGCATGCATGATCCGGCACACCTTTTTTGGAGCCATAAAGTTCACAATTGGCTCCAGGGTCAATCTGTGAACGTGGCAGTCTCAGCCCACTTTGTTGACTCGGTGAAGCCTGCCATATCTTCACGAGGTTCATAGCACCACAACAGGGGTCTCGAAGCCAGCCGGGCACCTGCATGACCAAGCAGCTGTTCAGTATTTTGAATGCATGCATGCATCGCTTCGAGGCAACGGCTTGTCGCGTAGCACGGCAGCAAGCTCCGCATAATGCAGCTCAAGCTACTTTGGCATGAAGGCAAAGCATGGGAGCGAATACAAAGTAGCCAATCGTAAGAGCGTCCCCCCAACAGTCACATGTTGAAAAAGCAAACTGATCGAACGTTGCGGCATACCCGGCGACACAACTCTAAGGCTGCCTGCTGCTCGCAAGGACATCCAACAACGGGCCATCGAAGCTATGTAAGCTTCGGTTAACTAAGGGTATTTGGGCGTCACAGTTGAAAGATCTGCACAATCCAACAGCTACATCAGAGAAACTCACGGGCCGCTTCGCGGCCTGCCACGAATGACTTATGATCCTCGTTGGTACGCAAGCCAGCAGTGACAACCCACAAGGACTTGAAAGTGCAACAAACGGATAGTACCTGCATTGGTGGTAGTAGGATCTGAGAGATGGGAGCCAGGAAAGCGCCAATGGATCTCGCGGGTGGTTCTGGGCAGCATCTTCAGCCGCAGAAGAGGCGTGTGTGGCATGTATTTAGGGTTTAGGGTTTAGGCAACTGGGCAACTGGGACCCAACAGACAAAAAGTTCAGTTCAGTGAATTCATACAGTCAGAATTTGCTTCCTACGTGCAAAGCATTCCCTAAGGAAACCACCACATGCATTTGGTGAACACAAAGACATAAAGTCTGCAATAGTACAACAGTGCTGCAAGAGGTCCAAATGCTGTGACCTGATATGGCTGTACGCTGGGCAATCAAAAACAAAGTGCTGCTCGTCCTCCACACAATCCAACGACTCGCACACTAGACACAGCCTGTCTGTCCTATCTAGGTGAACACCGTCTGCCCAGTAGGGCAAACCCTCAGTTATGACCTGGTCACGTGATGGCCGTTACACCTTTGGTCTGTTGCCTGTTCGCTTTCACCAGCCTGTCTGCGCTGCGAAGCGAGAAGATATGCCAAGCGATCTTTCGCAAAGCTTCCTATGCTACATAACTGTGTACCCCGCTGCTTTCAGGCTTTAAGCTGCTACAGATGCCTCGAAGTGAGTATGCCTATGCACCCTTGGCTGCTGTACGGTTCTCTCAGCTCAGAGTGCTCCTTTGAACAACCTCTTTTCAAGCAAAGAGTGTTCAAGGCACCTTTGTGGCGAGTTTGAGCTGGCACACCGGCTTGTGCCGTGACCTCGAAGTCGTTTGTGATGTCCAGGCGATCAGCTCTCCGCTACTGCCCGTTGCACCTACAGTTCTCATACCTCGGGCATCCGTTCTTGGTGTATGCCCGGTCCCGAGATGCACATTGCAGCCTCTGACTCGCTCAGAGCCTGCTGCACGAGTACAACCTGCCCCACCTGATGCCACTGTGATTTTCAGGACTTGTTTCTTTCGAAACCTCAGGCTTTCTTTTTGCAAACCTCTGCAGTCATATTACCAAGCATTTTGCATGCTCACAAGCTCTGGGGAGCATTTCTGTTGCAGAAGCAAGCACTTTTGCTGCAGAGTGAGAATCTGAAAACCAGAGTTTTAGTTACAGCGCGCAACCTTCACACAGCTTTGATCATCTCCAGCCATGCACACAGTCATTGTGATCATGATACACTCTAAGTCTGCCACTTTAGCTCGCAGTCCTGAATGCATTACGGCTGAAAATCATGTTTCATGACATGATCTCAGTGGAATCTCAGAAATGTGCTCCTGATGCATACAGATTTCACATGCACAATCATGAAACCTGCGACTTTGTGCACAATGATGCAATACAGCGTTTCATGTCATCTCAGCTTGCTACTGCGAAGCTCATGTGATGTTACACAGCAGCTTTGTGCACCAGCAGTGATTGAAGCAGAAAGCAATAGCCTGCAGCAACATGCAGCAAGGCTTCATGTCACAACAGCACTTCACTGCAGCAGATTTCAGTGTACTGTTCATCATTCAGCTCAAGCAACCTTCACAAGCATGATACCAGCAATGCAGCAACAGGGTGCCAGCAAAGCAGCAACAAAGCAATCATGTGGGTCATTCAGCTTCCCACATGTTACATCAACACGTACCAAGCGGCAACATATCAGGCTGTAGAATCACAAAAGCTAGTGCCAATTGGTCCAAGTGTACTGCAGCCTGTGTGACATTGCAACAGCAAGCAGCAGCTGCACACACAGTGGCTGGTCCCACGCACAGAAGCTGCAACTGCATACAAATCCTGACACGTACGCTTGTCAGCAGTCCTACCTGAGACTCAGCCAAACAGCCAAAGCACAGCCAGGGCAGCTTTGCAATTTCTGCTGCTGAAAGGGAACTGACTGTCAGCACCTGAGTGACAAGCTCAGGAGTCAGGTAGGCAATGACTGCTCAACAGCTGACACATGCAGCCCACAGCGCTGAAGTCATTGCAGCTTTTGCCCATCATTGCAGCTGTGTAATTGACTGGTAGCATGGTAATCAGCAATGACAAACTGCATGACAGGGCCAGCTACCATGCAGATATGCTTCAAACAGGTATTTCCAGCATGCCGCTGTGAGCAGTCTTACCTAACAGGATTGCCTGGCAGGCACACCATACCCAGGGCTGTGCTCTGCCCACCAGCTGCATTGCTGCTGAATGCAAACTGCTTTTTAAGGCCTGCACCAGCAGTCACATCTCTCAGCAGCTAACCCAGGGCATAGCTGTGCATTTGACAGGATTTTATGATGCTGTTCCTACGACATATGCAGTGAGATTACATTCACAGTTCTGCTGTGTTGCAGGCTAATGGGATTGCATGAACAGCACCTGGGCAGCAAGATACAAGGCTGCCATGCATGCTGGTGTCATTTGCATAAATTCTCAGCAGCGCTACATGCAACATGACAGACCTGACCTCACCTTGCAGACATTGTCCAGAGGGCATGCAGCCACAGAGATGATCACTGTGTAAGATGCCAAGGACCACCACTGCTGTGGGTCTGCAGCAGCATAGCAGAAGTGTCAGAGCTGCATATTCCCACCACTAGGCTAGCGGTGGCAGCGCAAGACAACAGCTGCTCATTGGAACATGAGTAGCAAGCAAGGCAGCTAGCCCTGGCAGTACTGTTACATATCTCAGCTTAAAGTGGAATATGTAGCAGCAAGCAGGGACACCACTCCTTGAGACTAGATGCTGAGCTGTGGCATTCAGTGCAAAGACGCTTCAGAGCAGGACATGCAGCACTGGCTATGTGTCATGAGATAGTGAACAGTCCTGAACAAATGCTGCTGTTTCAAAGCTGATGGAGCAGTACTATGTGTGTTGACAACATGTCTGAAAAGGACTCACAACGCCTGTGTAAGACATGCACGCAAGCTGGAAGTGCGCTTAATCCTCACCTTTCAACCAGTTGAAGTGACACAAGTGCTGTTACATAGTCTTGATGAATGCAGAGTAAGCCTGGCACCAGCACTCATGAGCAGCCCTGCAGCAGCAAGCCACATTGTTAATGTTGTGTGTCACTACTGCACCCGCTTCACGCTTGCAAGCAGAGGGACATGCTGCTGCCTTCAGCTATCAATTGACTGCCTCAATCTTGTACCACTGATTATTGTGCCTTTGCTGACAAAGCACAGCAACAGCCATTCATGAGAGTGCAGGGCAGTTGTCAGTGCATGTACAGACCAGCCTTTGCGGTGGCCGCACGATGAATCTGTTGACCACCAATGCAGATCATGCATCTCCTGCTTGATGGGTTGACACAGTCAAGCACCCTTGTACACTGCTACTGTTCTGCTGCTGCTGAAGCAGGTTCATTTGTGTTGCACAATGTCCAGCTCTAAAGGTCAACCATGCAGACCATTTGCGCAAGTCAGGACTGCCACTAGACCACCACCTTTCAAGTTTTGGCTGTGAATGCAGATCAGCCTTGGCACATGCAGAGTAGACTTGGCTCTGTCATCTGTTCATCAGCAGCCCTGCAAGACAACTAGGTCTCAATGTCAATGTTGCACATTGCTGGAGACGCCGTAACAACTGCAAAGCAATGAGTAGCCTGTAGACCTGCTTTGCTTGGTGCTGTGCTTTGCATGATTTGTATGTACTTTCAATGACACACCAGAACAACACTAGTCCCTGAGAAGATAGGGCAGGCATGGCAGCAGCTGCAGTCAGCCCTTGCAATGGCGGTATTGTAACATCATCTGATCATGTCTCTGTGGATGCTCATTTGTACTTCCCCAGCTTGCATTGCTATTGTATGCTGGGCAAACTGCAATCCCCACTGCTAGGTATTGCTCTGCAAAACAGGCTCTTTGCAGGCTTGTGTCACTGCAATGACACCCATGGACATTTGCTGTTCATACAGGTGTGCAGTGACCCAACACCAATGCACTGCAACACTGGTCAGGGCAAACTATATTCCCCAGTGCTCAGTGTTGTTCTGCAAAACAGGCACAAAGCAGGCTTGTGTCACTGCAATGACACCTATGGAGATATGCTGTTTATACAGGTGTGTGCAGTGACCCAACACTCATGCACTGCAACACTGGTTAGGGCAAACTGCATTCCCCACTGTTCAGTGCTGCTCTGCAAAACAGGCTCACTGCAGGCTTGTGTCTCTGCAATGACACCTATGGAGATATTCTGTTCATACAGGTGTGCAGTGACCCAACACCAGTGCACTGCAACACTGGTCAGGGCAAACTGCATTCCCCACTGTTCAGTGCTGTTCTGCAAAACAGGCTCACTGCAGGCTTGTGTCACTGAAATGACACCTATGGAGATATGCTGTTCATACAGATGTGCAGTGACCCAACACCAATGAACTGCAACACTGGTCAGGGCAAACTGCAATGTCAATGCAAATACACCTATGGACACTTGCTGTCCATACAGGTGTGAGGTCACCCAACACCATTGCACTGCAACACTGCTTTTGGCAAACTGCATCACCCACTGCTCAGTGCTGCTCTGCAACACAGGCTGACAGCAGCCTTGAGTCAATGCAAATACACCTATGGACATTTGCTCACCATACAGGTGTGAAGTCACCCAAACCATTGCTCTGCAACACTGCTTTTGGCAAACTGCATCACCCACTGCTGAGTGCTGCTCTGCAACACCAGGCTGACAGCAGCCTTGTGTCACTGCAAATACACCTATGGACGTTTGCTCTCCATACAGGTGTGCAGTCACCCCACACCATACACTGCAGCACTGGATTTGGCAAACTTCATCACCCACTGCTGAGTGCTGCTCTGCAACATAGGCTGACAGCAGCCTTGAGTCACTGCAACTGCTCAGTTCTGCTCTGCAACACAGGCTGACAGCAGCCTTGTGTCACTGCAAATACGCCTACGGATGTCATGTAGACAAATATCTGACCGTTCATCAATCTGTGCAGCTTGCAATTGCATGCATGTATATGGGCGATGCAGCGCATGACATGATATCAAGTCAACAGGCTCACATCACGCTGCAGAATCGTCCCATGTCACGCTGAGCGCCTCTGTGACAGATCTGCATGCACATGCACAGCATTGTCGGCCAATTGCATGAAGCTCAGTCAAGTGTGTTGTACGTGGTAGACCACTGCTACAAACTCAGCAGGTGCCACACTCAGTCTGCAGTGATTGAACTGCTGTGCAGTACTGTAACAGGTAGCGTTGACCAGATTACTGATTTGATGAGTAAACAAGTTTGACTGTAACATATTAACAGCCGCATAAGCTACTTGCTTGCGTCATGTAATCATCAATGGTACATTCTGGTGTGTTGCCAAGTAGTACACGTTTGGCATGCTTCTATACAACCAATGCAGCATAGCTTTTGCTAGTGAGGTGTATTGCTTTAAGCTTGTGCGGATGCACATGTCATCCTCCAGGGCCGTACAGGTGCTACATCACATGCACATGCTACCTCAAATCAACAGGCGCAAGGTGCTGAATTGACACAGGATGACAGCATGAGCGCACTTTTGCATTTGGTGCCTGCTATCATGCACATACAGCATTCAAACAGGACTTCAGCATGGCTCAGGCACGTTTGACTGCACTACGACCTGTGAATTGTTTGTCTTCCTTTTGTTGGGCAACATCCATTCCTGAACATCCCAATCATCTTTGCGCTCGACGCGCTGCAGCTTGATTTGGTCTAGACTTCCATGCAGCCAGGATAACGGCTGATGAGACTCTAGTGGATCTGGCAAAGTCTTGTCTAGGTTTTCAGCCACAGCTTGCACAAGCTTGACAAGTCGCTGTGCAGTGACAAAGGTCATATTCTTGGCGTGTCTGCTGAAAAATGGCTGTGGACACATTTCATCTTTGTGATTCAGCACATCAGCAAGCGCTTTGACTGGTTGTTTGAGGGTCAGTGCATCTGCAGGCTTGTTTTTGCCTGACAGTAAGTTGGCAACCTGCCTGCAAAGTATATTTGCTGCCACAGTCATTCATAACAACATCATATAGTGTTACCTTTGTGCCAAGCATGCCTGCAACACTATACTTGCAATCATACTGTGATGAGACGCAGTGCTGCTGCTGCTGCTGCAGCTGATGATGACAACTTGAAAAGCAGCACAGATGACCGAAAATTTTACAACAATGACTGAAGTGGTTACAACCACAGAATGAGTGGACATTAAATGCAATCTCTGACAGCTGACATTGCAAGCACAGCTCACCAGGTTTGTGTAGGCGGACAACTTCTTGAAGTCGCCTGGCATGCCAGCCAAATTCAGTGCAACCTTGGGCACAAACAACATCAGAGGTGCTTGATCAGCTGTGACTGATGGAGCAGTATTGACTGGCCTTTCAGGTGGGCTGAGAGTGAGCATCCAAATCTCTGTCATGCCTGGAGGCAGGGAGAACAGACCAAGAGAAGGGGCAGTAATGCGGAATGCAGCAAGTTCCCACTGCTCATAGGCTGAGGCTGCATCTGCCCTGCTGCCTGGCTCACGGCTAGAGTTCCCTAGCGGAGGCTCAGCACCTTTCAGCTCATGCTGGAAGGAGCTAATAGCAACCCCCAATGTGTTGGACATGCTGTTCCTTCTCTTTTGCAACTGCCTGTGCTCTTTCTGCAGCTTCTGATTGCTCACAAATAGCTGTGCATGCTTGGTGAGTAAGGTCTGAAACACCTTCAAAATCTCAGGATCCTGTATGCGCTCTGCCATCCACTCCACATTGCCTATGATGGCTGTGATGTGCCCTGTCGCACTGGGTGGAACGTTGCTGAGAAGCTGATGTCCAGCATCTTCAGCTGCATGTTCTTCCTCTTCTGCTTCATCGTCGTCTTCGTGACCATCGCTATCACTTGGCAGGCCAGGTTGAATTCCCGCTGCTGCTGAGCTCTGCAGCTGAGCATCTGCAGGCTCAGCATCATCCTGCTCCTCCATCAGCCTTTGCCAATCTTACTGCAGCCTAATATTTTGTTGCACCACAGGCTCTTGTAACAAGCTCAAGCTCAGCTGAGGGCGGGCAGGCTGTGCAGTCTGCCTGTTGGCAGTTGCATCATTGCTGCTACCTGACTGCTGCTGCTGGGGTGGCACTGTTGCCTGCTGCTGTTGACTTAGTTGCTGGCGCTGCTGCGCTCCACCTTCATGCAGCTGCTGCTGTGATCCCTGCTGCCGCTCGACGTCTTGTGCTTGTGAAGGGTCCTGCTGTCCTGAAGCACCTTGAGGAGGCCGGCGGAATAGGCTTGCAGTTTGACGCTGTGATCTGCGTGACTGCTGCTCATGACCTTGCTGATCATGTGATGCCTGGTCTTGCTGCTGCTGCTGCTGCTGCTGCTGCAGCAGGTCCTGAACTTCATCTGCTTCAGCTGTTTCTGGCGCCCTGCGATGCACACTTGCAGTCTGACGCTGTGGCCTGAGCAGTCGTTGTACTTGGACCTGCGGCTGCCGCATATCATGCTGATCCTCATCAGGCTGCTGTTGAGGCTGCTGCTGCTTTTCACCTTCCGCTGCTTCTGTATGGTGCTGCTGCACTGCATTGTTTGCTGCTCTGTGTGGCTTACACCAAAACGCACGCTGTGACGCGCCAGGCTGCTGGATACCTGAAGAATAAGGGGGTTCAAGTACCAGGTGCCATATATTCTGTGTCAGTGTTTCTGCAAAAGGTACTGGGCAGTTGTGTACATTGATACTTCACCTGCACCTTGTGTCTGTGTTGCGGGCATGTCAGAGATGCTGCTTTCATTGCCATTAGCAGTAGCTGGTCTGAGAATTGTTTCTCCTGCAACCTGAAACTCCTCCAGTGCGGGCAGTGGCTGCTGGTTGGATATGACTGCAGTCGCGCAGTAGACTGCTTAGACATTGACGGATACCAATGTTGCAAACGGAGATGGCATTTTTTCTCTGCCCGATCTATACCTCTTACGTTCTGCAGCCTCTCTAAGGGTCCTCTCGTCGTCGTAGCCGCGGCCGACAATGACATGTTTACTCCGCAAGTACTGCTTGGCAGCTTTGAATTCCTCGCTACGAGCGCTTGAAACCGTGCGCTTGGATGACTTCTTCGCCTCTCTCTGCGACATGGCTTGGCAAACTAAGGCGAGAGATCAGCTAAAGGTCAGTGGGCAGTTTTGGCCGCTTCTGCTCGCACAAGGCATGCAGCAAGTCTTTTGGGAAAGCAGAAGCTATCACAAACAACGTAGTGCCGCACTTAGTGCATCTAGACAATATGCTAAGTGCTGCTGCCTGCTATGGCAGTCAACGCTACTTCATATTTCAGTCCCTATTTTACCAACTGAAATTACATCGTAATACATCCCTTTGTACAGTCGTATCAGACAGGTCTTATCGTGTTGCATCTTTTACATCAGATAGGGTCTGCCTTGGGCTGGTCTACGTATCAGACCTGCTCTGAAACAGGCAGATTCAGGCTGAAAGGTGGCTGCTGCACTGGCTACCCTGTAACTAAGGTTGTCTAAACTGCATCTGCCCCTAGTCTGCAAATTTATGCTGATTCAGACACTGTACGTGTGCATTCTGCATACATGCAGTGATACACACTACAAGAAAAGTATCAAGGCAAGTGCTGTCACAAATACGTGTACACTGACACAAAAGCTGCAAGCAGCAGAAAGCAGCAAGCCTATAACATAGGACGCCTAGCTCGTAACACCAAACATCATAGCAAAAAGCATAGCCAAGCATGCCAGCCATGCCTGCCGAGTACGTGATATACACAACCGCTTGATCAGGCCATAGCAAGCTTCCGATCTTCAGGGATGGTGCCAAGGAAACCCTCACGCATACGCCAGCCATCACCCACTGCACATCTCATCAATGCACAAAGCCTTGTCCATCTCAATCTTCATTCTGCGCAATAGAGAAGCACTTTGGTCCTCAGGTGGCAGCATCGTAAGCCAAATTCCAGGTTATAGACAACTCTGCCTTGTACGTGCAGTGTGTACAGATGTGCGTACAGGTGTAATGCGTCTGGATGCCCCTGAATGTCAAGAGCTAGCTACATGTCAGTCAGCTGCTGTGCAAAGCACATTTGCCTGGCAGCTGACATACGCATCTCACAGCTAGCAAGCAACCTCAGCTACATGCACCACAGACATGAGCCAATGGCTGTACCTGGCTTGAGTAACTCTCCAGGACATCTACGTTGCGGGCCCCACTGTTTGTGTCAGAGTCTCCTGTTTCACCTATCTCAGCCTTCTGCTTAGCATCTGTCTTCCCTGTCTGCTTTCCCCCTTTCCTGGCCGCTTTGGTTGTACCCTTTTTTGGCCTGCCAGCTTTGCCTGCCTGTGCCTTGGGCTGACGAGCTGATGATAAAGCAGCCGCGGAGCCCCTTCTCCCTCTTGAGCTGGGCTTAGCCTTTGCCTTGGCTGGCTGCTTCGGGCGGTTCCCTGCAGCCTCATCACCCAGCTCTGGACGATGGGCCTTTGCACTGGTGCCTTTACCCTGGTTTGCAATGACACAAGCCTGCAGTCAGCCTGTTTTGCACAGCAACACTGACCAGTGGAGAGTGCATCCTGCCCTGAGCAGGGCTGCAGTGCCTTGATGTTGGGTCACTGCACACCTGTGTGAAGAGGTAATCTTCATAGGTGTATTTGCAATGACACAAGCCTGCTGTCAGCCTGTTCTGCACCGCAATGCTGACCAGTGGAGAATGCATCCTGCCCTGAGTAGTGCTGCAATGCCTGGGTGTTGGGTCATGCTGTATACATACTTGCATCCCTCATGGGTATCCATGCCCCTGCAAGCACCGGAAACAAGGGGGTGGCTGGTGTTACGTGATGGAGTTGGTCATGAGACTCACCTGAACATGTGCAAGTTCATGTGACTCACATTTGCCATGACCCAAAATCTCAAGCCCAAAGACACAAGTGGGCCCGGTGTAGACTTGTTGATTTGACCTAGTGAACCTAGATCACCCCTCTTTCCTAAGGCTCAAATGGTCACAAGGATGGGCAATGTGTAGGTGTGGTGCCCACCTTTCATGTCCATGTGCACATCATGGGGTGTGCAAGTGCCAAGGGTGGGGTGTGTTGGAGGTGGCAAGGTGATACAGCCTTTCATGCCGTTGTAGATTGCAAGGCTGCCAAGCTCAACATGTTTGGCTCTGTTACACACTGGCTTGTCTAGCTTGACTCCTAGTCATCCTCCTAGTGATGGACAGCAAATCTTCATAGGGGTACTTGCAGTGACACAGGCCTGCCTTGAGGCTGTTTTGCAGAGCAGTGTTGACAAGTGGGGAATGCATTCTGCCAAGACCTGGGCTCAAGTGCGTGGGTATTGGCTCACTGCAACCTTGCATGGACAGCAAATCTTTACAGGTGTACTTGCAGTGATACAGGCCTGCCTTGAGGCTGTTTTGCAGGGCTGTGTTGAGAACTGGGGAATACAAGCTGCCAAAACCAGGCCCCAAGTGCACAGGTGTTGGGTCACTGCAACCATGTATGGACAGCAAAACCTTTACATAGCAGCACTGAGCACTGGGGGATGCATTTTGCCCTGACCAGTGCTGCAGTGCATTCGTGTTTTATCACTGCATACCTGTACGAAGAGCAAATCTCCATAGGTGTAATTGCAGTGAACCAAGCATGCTGTGAGCGTGTTTTGCAGAGCAACACTGTACAGAGTGGGAGCTATTCTGCCCTGACCAGTGCTGCAGTGCATTGGTGTTGCATCACTGCACACCAGTACGAAGGGCAAATCTCCATAGGTGTAATTGCAGTGAAACAAGCATGCTGTGCGCGTGCTTTACATAACAGCACTGAACAGTAGGGAAGCTATTTTGTCCTGACCACTGCCGCAGTGCATTGGTGTTGCATCACTGCACACCTGTATGAAGAGCAAATCTCCACATGTGTAACTGCAGTGACATAGTGCCTGCTGTGATCCTGTTTTGCAGCGCAGCTCTGAACAGTGGGGAAGCTATTTTGCTCCAGAACAGTGCTGCAGTGCATTGGTGTTGCATCACTGCACTCCTGAATGAAGAGCAAATCTCCATAGGGTTTAGGGTTTAGGGTTTAGGGTTTAGGGTTTAGGGTTTAGG
>JAABUT010003264.1_pt1 | contig 14154 bp, 11 predicted proteins | sample 5559281 | NCBI WGS metagenome assembly JAABUT01 (sample SAMN10711880, study PRJNA513359) | rock metagenome | isolation source: Antarctica rocks | place: Antarctica: Victoria Land, Ricker Hills nord | collected 2016-01-04
CTACATCACCGCAGCCCGGGCACCGAACACCCTCCGCGGGTACCGATCGGATTGGAACGAATTCAGCGCCTGGTGCGGCCACGCGGGCATTGACCCGCTACCGGCCGCAGGGTCAACGATCACCGGCTACCTGTCCATGCTCGCCGAGGCCGGCGCCAAGGTCGGCACCATGAGCCGGCGACTGTCGGCGATCAAGTTCGCTCACCGCGCCGCCGACCACCCCGACCCAACCGACAACGCTCGCGTCATCACCGTCTGGGAAGGGATCCGCCGGCTGCACGCCGCGCCATCGGAACAATCCGCCCCCCTGATGCCACCGGAGCTGTGGGACGTCCTAGACCTGTGCCCAACCGTCAAGACATGGAAAACCCGCGGACGACCCCCGGAACCGGACCTCGCCGGTCTGCGCGACCGGGCCCTGCTGCTGACCGGCTTCGTCGGGGCCCTGCGCCGCAGCGAACTGTCCGCCCTGGACATCACCAACGTGGCGGAGCACCCCAGTGGACTCGTGCTGACACTGCCCCGGTCGAAGACCAACCAACGCGGCGACCGCAGCGAGCTGGTGGTCTTGCCCCGCGGCACCAAAACCGGACGGTGCCCCGTCACCCTGCTGAAGGAATGGACCGAACGCGCCCAGATCGTTGACGGGCCACTATTCCGCCCGGTCAGCAAAGGCAACCGACCACTCCCCCGCCGACTGTCCGAAGGCGCCATCAACACCCTGATCCAGCAGGCCATTACCCGCAGCGGCCTCGAAGGCGACTACAGCGCCCACAGCCTCCGCGCCGGGTTCGTCACCTACGCCCACCTGCGCGGGGCGTCCGACCGGGCCATCGCCCACCAAACCCGCCACCGCTCACTGGCCACCGTCGGCACCTACATCCGGATCCACACTGCCTGGGAAGACAACGCCGCCACCCAGCTCGGCCTGTGACGGCTGAACGATCAGATGCGCGATGAGCTGATCGCGACGCAGTACGCCCAGCAGATGCTGGGCGACAAATATGAGATGGACGGCCCGATCTACTACGAGCTCGACAAGAACGACGACGGTCGACGAGCCGGTCATGCAGGACGATCACGGCGTCGACATCGAGCGGTACGGCGGGGTGAGGGTGCACAACAAAAAGGGCCAGCACTTTCAGAGTGAGATCCGCGTAGGCTCCTGACGCCATCCACCCGTTCGGGGCAATTCGTGTCCACTCTCCGTGTTTTGGCCTTGACGCTGGCTAGTGCACTACATACTGCATCTCCAGTTGGTATCGGTGTCGACGTTGACCGGGATGTGGTGAAGGATGACAGCTAGCGACGAGGACCCGTTCGCGGACGACTTCGATTCGAGTGAGACTCAGTACGCCCAAGGACGCCTACCAGGGCGGACGTACGCCTCGAAAGTTTGGCCGTATCATCGCGCTAACTCGTCGGACTACCAACAACCAGTTCGGTTCGCCTATAAGGTTTTCGATAACGAGATCGAGTCAACCGTCTACCGAGCGGGAGAAGACTGGGTCGTTACCGAGTCACCTGGTGGACGCGTTCAGTTGAAGCTGCTACTAGCCAGAGAAGCTGGCAATATTAAGGAGCTATGGATTCAGAAGGTGCCAGCACCTGGGAGTAGCGGTACCGTGCACCGAATCCTGAACCTCAAGGGCTCAGATATTCGGGCCTTACTCGACTTTTTCAAAGTCATCGAACAGATGCCGATCGAAGGTGGACAAACTACCTGTGTCGATGACTCAGTAATCCGTCAGATTTTCGGAGACCCAGACGTGCTTGATCGGGCTTACGCCAACAACCGTGAGCCCTACCGTGCGGTAATCGAGGACGACGAATTTGCTGAGGACGTGATCGCTCTCGCACGTCGTCGCCAGCAGGTTGCTCTATTCCATCGATACCTTGAGGACGATGCCTTCTTCGATGAGCAAGTAGCGAAAGGTACCGGCCGTGGCCCTGAAGCTGTCTGGCAACAGTTCTTCGAGAACAACAAGTGGATTCTTGGGATCACTCTTACGACCCAGCTGCTAACGTCCTGGGATGCAGAAAAGCTAGAAAGGTTGGTGGCTGGGCCGTCGGTAGCTGGATCCGGCAAGCGAGTAGATGCTCTGCTGCAGACAGCCGGCGCGATTAGCTCGTTTGTTTTGGCGGAGTTCAAGACCCATAGGTCTGCGTTGCTAGCCACCACGGAATACAGAGCGGGATGCTGGGCTCCTTCATCAGAAGTTGTTGGTGGTGTCGCTCAAGTTCACGGGACCGTCCACGAAGCAGTGAAGAATTTTGGCGACAGACTTGTCAAGCATGCAGAAGACGGATCGGACCTGTTAGGCGAGTACGGGTATGCGCTGCGCCCAAAGTCTTTCCTCATCGTAGGTTCGCTTGAGCAGCTGCGAGGTTCGACAGGTGGTCATAACTTGGACAAGGTCCGCTCGTTCGAACTCTACCGGCGGCAGCTCCAAGAGCCGGAGGTTATCACCTACGATGAGCTGCTTGCGCGAGCACAGTGGATGGTGTCATATGAATCCTCGACCTGATACGGTCTTGGGCCGGAAAAGGTCTGGCTCTCAGTCTGGGTCCCCCTTGCCTCCGGCGAGAAACGGATAGGCCGGGGCCTTCTGCTTGGCTAAAGCTGATCTGAATCTCTGTGAGTCAGCTTGGCTAAAGCTGATCTGAATCTCTGTGAGTCAGATCGTGGCCGAATGGCCGGTACCGGCAGTGTGTCGCGGAGTCGGGCGACGACGACGTGGGACCTGGCTCGGCCCCCAGACCAAGACCAACCAGCACGGCGATCACGCTGAACTTGTTCGTGCTGCCTCGCAGCACGAAACCTGGGCGGTGCCCGGTCACCGCCCTGCACCACTGGATCCGCGCCGCCCATCGTCCAGCCGCGCGATCTGTGGTTTTCACTCGAGCACGAGGGGCCGGCGGGCGTGTTTCAGGGCCACCGAATCGGCCCCCCGGCGAGCATCCGATGGGTTGCCCGTTGGGCAGACATCGGCGTGCCAGGGTTGGCTGTCTGCTTGCAGCGGTAGTGTCCGGAAAACTCCGGCTGCCGGGTTGCCACGCACCAGGAAAGGCTGCATGACGATGAAGCTCGTGTCGTTTGAGGTGGGACCCTATCGCAATGTCCTGACTACCGGCCCCATCGGAGTTCGGTCGGATGTGACCGTGCTGGTCGGCAAGAACGAGTCGGGTAAGACGAACCTGCTGCACGCGCTGCATGCGTTGAATCCTGCGGATGCCACCCGGGACTTTCCTACCGGCAGCTACCCGCAGTGGCTGCAGAAAAAGCATCAACTGTCGGGGGAATTCGCCGCGGCCAAGCCCATCCAGGCCACGTTCCAACTGGAGCAGGCCGATAAAGATGCCATCCTGGCCCGGTTCGGTGAGGGCGTACTCGAGCAGGACACCGTCACGGCTTACCGTCGGTACGGAGCCGCGGCGTACGAGGTCGATGTTGTGCAATGCAACTCGGCCCGCGCGATCCGCAACGCCGGTGCCGGACCGAGCGGGACAGGCATTGCCGCGGGTATCGATCTCCAGCAGATGCGAGATGACCTACTCACCAATGCCGACTTGACCAATGAGGTCGGTGAACCCACTGAGGAAGCGATTGCAGCCCGCGGCTTTCTGGAGAAGCTGTCAGCGGCGTTCGGTGACGCGGCCACGGTGGCCACGGTGGTCGCTGAGCTGCTGCGGGAGCGGGTCCCGCACTTCTTCTACTTCGACGACCTGCACCAGCTACCAGGCACCACCGACACCGCTCCGCTGCTTGCCGCTCTCCCCGGCGGATCCACCCGCGGGCTGAGCGGTGAGCAGCTGACCGCATTGGCATTACTGCGGATGGGACAGGCCAACGCGGACATCATCGCCACCGAGTACGAGCCCCGAAAAGCCGAACTGCAGGCAGTCAGCGTCTATCTGACCCAGGAAGTACTGGAATTTTGGAAACAGAACACTCATCTGAGCCTGCAGATCGACATCAACCCGGTCGAGCAACAAGGCCCGGCCGGCATGCAGATAGTACGCCGGGAACTGAAGCTCGACGTCTTGGACGACCGGCACCACTACACCAACAGTTTGGATGCCAGATCCAGTGGCTTCCGCTGGTTCGTCTCCTTCATCGCCGCGTTCACGCAATTTCAGAACGACACACACGTGATCGTGCTACTGGACGAACCAGCACTGAGCCTGCACGCCCGGGCCCAAGCCGACATGCTGCGGTTCATCAACGACCGCCTCGCCGGACGCCACCAGGTGCTCTACACCACCCACTCACCGTTCATGGTGGAACGATCCCGGCTAGAGCGGGTCCGCATTGTCGAAGACACCGGCCCGACCGTGGGCACCAAGGTGAGCACAGCAGCAGCAGCCTCCGCCGATCCGGACACCCTGTTCCCGCTGCAAGCAGCGCTGGGCTACGACATTGCCCAAAACATCTTCATCGGACCCGACAACCTCGCTGTAGAAGGCCTGTCCGACTTCACCTACCTCACCGTGCTGTCCGACCACCTGGCATCCCTCGGGCGGACCTTCCTGGACCCCCGGTGGCGGATCCTGCCCGTTGGGGGCGCTACCAACCTGCCTACCTTCATCTCATTGCTAGGGCAGGCCCTGGACGTCACCGTCCTGGCCGACACCGCCGAAGCAGCCGGCCAAAGGGTGCAAAACCTCATTCACGTAGGGCTGCTCACCGGCACCCGGCTGATCACCCCCGCACGGGCTAGCACCGTCACTGACGCGGAAACCGAAGACCTCTTCAGCGTTGAGGACTATCTGCGCCTCTACAACGCCGCCTTCACCTCCACCCTGACCGCCGATGCGTTCACCGGCACGGATCGCATCACCAAACGGATCGGCCGGGCCACCGGCGTCAAGTTCACCGACCACAACAAGGTGGCTAACCATCTCCTGCATCACCGCGACACCATCCTGCCCACCCTGACCGGACAGACCCTGACCCAGTTCGAAACACTCATCCAGCACATCAACCAGACGCTCCGCCATCCCCCACCGCCCAACTGACGGCTGGTTGGAGGCGGACAAGCTCGCCCCCCGCGTATGTCAAGGCCCCGTTCTTGCTGCTTCATACCGGAAACCGTGTCGTCAGTGGCGGACGCCCGCGCCGGGGTTGCCGTGGCCACCGTGTGACGCCGCCAAGCCCACGCTCGAAGCCTGCTCATCACTGCGGATTCGCCGGAACGCTGTCCGATCTGTGCGCTACACAAGCGTCAATCTGGTGAAATGGACTACGCCGACGGTGGCCGCCGCAATTCCGCCCAGACCCTTCATCCGGCAATGCGACGTTCCTCTGGCAGTGGCCGCGCAGCGTCGACGGCGATGCGAGGATCAACCTCGTGTTTGAGGAAGTCGGCTTGCTGCACCAGAAGCCGGGCCAGCATGATGCGAGCGGTGTCGCGCTCGCTCTTATAATCGGGCGCGTACCGGTCGGGGGCGCTTGCGGTCATCTCTGGCCTCTTTCGTCGTCCGGTTTTATGCGCTTGATGACGAGCTCCTGGCGAGGGCTCGACAAGATCTACGTAGACGTGGCGGGTGTAACGCTCGGCCAGGCCCACGAGGTCGGCGTCGTTGAGTTGTCGAGCAGTGTTGGTGAGTTGATCCAGCATGCTGGCGGTCAGAGTCTTGCCCAGGTCGGCCGCCGAATGGTCCACCAGCCAGACGAACCTTGCCCACCACTGGTCTTTGCGGTCGGTTCGGTTGCGCTGGATCACGGTGATGAGGACCCCTGTGGTCGCGATCAGCGCGGCGATCACAGCGCACAGCCCACCGAATCCCGCAGTGTGCGTGAAGGGATCCGCCAAGGTCGACACCGGCAAGCTCACGCGGCACCGGGATGCCGGCGGGCGATGTAGGCGGTCACGATGCGTTCGGCGTACTCGACGTGTTGTGCGATGAGTTGCTGGTAGGCATCCGCGGCAGCGGCGACCAACTCAAGCAGGACACCCACGTCCTGGGTTCGGGGGGCCTGGTGCGGAAGAGGCACGCAGCTCCGGATGGCACCTTCTACATCGGCCAGTATTTCGACCATGTCGGGTTCAACGCCTGCGACGACGCGGCGGTCGTAGTGGTAGCAGACCAGCTCAGCGGTGCTATTCCACTCGCTTTGGAGACCGTCGACGCCTGCGAGCAGTCCCCCGAGCCGCCAGTGCAACAGTCGTCCGTCCCAGCCCGTGATGTGCAGCCGGCCATCTTCCAAGTCGTGGCCGCCGATCCCGAAGGCATTGAGCGCCTTAAGCGCCAGACCCGCTGGCTCCGGGTTTGACATGGCGACCCAGACCGAACCGTCGAGCGCGTCGTGGGCAGCCTCCGAAATGCCGACCGCTTCGCAGATCCGGCGGCCCAGATCGAGGTCAAGATTCGGTGCGTTCACGTTTGGAACCCTCTCATTCACTTCCCGCCGTCGCCGCAACTGCTGGCCGTCCGGACGTCAGTTGCTGGCAACGGGGGCGGGATCCTCGATCGCGATTCCCAGGCCGACCAGGTACCGGTAGACGCCGGCGGAGTAGACATCACGGATACGGATATTTTTCACACCGGCTACTCGTAGTTCGGGACGGAGGCTGAGGAGCTTGTCGCGTACTGAGGCACGGACCCTGGTGCCGAATTGTTGCCCAGGAGCCTGGCGGAGCGCGGGAGGAAGGTCGGCCACAAGCTCAACGATGGAGTCAACGTCTTCGGGCAGGCAATCCAGAGCCAGATCAATCATTCGCTCACGGAAGACGCGCTGACCGAGCCGCCGGGTTTCATCGCGTTCCCAGACGTTGAGCGCCATGATCAGCTGCGGTGCCAATTCAAGGGTCATCTTGACGACCGACTCGCCCGATGCCTCCAATCGTCCCTCTGGGCCGGCAAGCGGGTACGCCGGCCCAGAGGCCAGCGTCGGGCGTACGGGTCCGCGGCCGGCGGTGCTGGGCTGAGGCGGCAGGGCCCGAGTGATGGTCTCCGGGCTGCGCATATCCGATGACCTCGCCGTTGTCTTTGCGGAAACTTCAGGGCTGGACACCACCTTCTTCTCCGGTTCTGGAGAACTGGAGATCGGCTCAAGATTCGGGGCCACCGACACCAGTTTTTCGTCGGTGGATCGGTGAGCCAGTGAGCCTGCCCGGCTACTCAGGTCGGCGGCAAGACTAGCCATGCCACCCCTAGGCTTCTTTTGAATTTTCCCGTTTGGGTTGCTCATTTGCTTGTTGCTTCCTCGAGATCGTCCAAGTCAACGAACGTCCCTGTCAACCGGTCGGAAATCTCGTCAGCCGCCCGGCGGTAGATTTTGCCGATCTCATAGTTACGGTGGGCCAACGCCGTGGGCACTCCCCCAGCCGCCGCCTTCGATGCCAGTTTGTTCACCGGGATAGACGTGTCAAACACGTGCAAGCCGGAAGCGCGTAGCTGCTCCTGGATGAAAATTGACTCCTCACCGTCAAACGCCTTGTTCAGTAGAACGCCCAGAATCAGCAGGTTTGGATTCAAGGAGTCCTGGACCTGCGCGATCTTCGCGGCGTACACCATGGTCGAGGTGTACGAGAGTGTCTGCGGCTCAGCGACAATGACGACACCGTCGGAAGCCACCAAAGCAACGACTGCGAGGCCCTCAACTTTGGGTGGGGTGTCAATGAAACATAGTTGGTATTGATCCCCCACGGAATCAAGCAGTCGGCGCAGACGACGCATGCCAGTCAGTGGGTCCAGCGCGATGTCATGTTCGGCGCTGACTAGCGCCCGTTCATCGCCTGGGAGAAGATCGACGTTCGGCGCGACATTGCGGATGACGACGTCATCGAAACTCGGTGGATCCGGCACAGTGGAGTTGAGCATCTCACCCAAGCTGTACCCGGGTCTCGCCAGCTGGTTGAAGCTGAAGGTCAAGTGCGATTGCGGGTCGAGATCAACGGCCAGGACCTTCAGGCCGAAGTCGCCGCTGATGGCGGCCAAGTTGGCCGTGACCGTTGTCTTTCCGACGCCGCCCTTTTGTTGGCCGGGCGTTACAACGTACATGCAGCAGCTCCTTGGGGATGGAAGGCTTGATGGATCAACGTACGACCTCGTACGGCGCCTTGGGCGGACCTCACTCGGCGTGTCCTAACGATTGCCCGCGCCCACGTCCACAGGTATGCGGGTCGGCCCGTCTTCAGGGCCTCTTGCATGGACGCGATATCGCAGGCGTGTCGTTACGCGCGCAAGGGCGTGTATGAGGCCGCAGGGGCGCCCGGAGCATTGGGCGGAGGGACGTGCGGCGACCGGTGCGTCCGCGCGCTAGGCGGGGAGAAAGAGTGAACGCGAGAAATAGAGAAATAAGGGAATGGAGAAACCGAGAATGAGTGAACCTAGCGGTGTGGCGGTTGAGGGTGGACCACAGTCCGCTCGCAGCCGAACCTGCCGCTGTTAAGTACCCGACGTTACCCCACGGATTCTTGGAGGGGACGCGCCAGAAGCTCGAGTACGTTCGCCCAGGGCCCTTCGCGGCGGTCAGCCCGGTTCCTCGCAAGCACCATAGAACGAGAGAATGTTAGAAACCGAGCAACCTAGAAACGTAGAACCGACAATCCTGGGCCGCCCGGCAGTGGGATGAAGTCCTTGAAGTTGCGGCGCTGCTGAGCTCAGGTGCCTTGCCGACGGCGAACCCTGCCCCTGACCGGCTCATTTGCCTCACCGTGCCTCAGATGGGGGACTCGGGACCGGATGCCTCAAGCACATGGACGTGCCTCAAATTACATCGGGAACGGCCAATCAACCCCCGCCTGGGCTCGCTGGGCGCTATACAGGCCCTCTCAGACAGGCACCAACGCTGATCGCATCGGAAATCACTAGCGTTCCTCTACTCGCTCTACAGGCCTCTCAGACACGCTGCAGTTCCTGCGCGGTGAACGCGCGCTTGGCCGGCACCGATTCGGCCTCGGCGACGTGCACCATCATGTTGTTGTCCTGGCAGATCTGCACCGGATGGGTGCCGAAGAACCGTTCGCAGTCCACCGACCAGGTACGCCGGGTCGGTGATGAACCAGCAGAAGCGGCGGACCGCGCCTTGGTGGCTGCGGACAGTCGAGGAACTGCTGCGCCGTATCCGCAGATCGCTGACCCAGTCAGCCAGCATCTGCGGCGTCCACAACCACGGCCACGCGTTGTTGCGGGCGTGGAAGCGGCGGACCACGCTCTCGCCGGTGTCGAACGTGGTCACGTTCAAGCCCCGCGACAGCTGCTGGCTCCGCTACCCCTCGAGCATCGCCTGCACCATCTGCTCGGGGTGCGCTACCGCGCAGCTGACCGGGCGGTGCTGGTCGGTGGCCAGCCGATGATCACTGCGGTGTCCGCTCGCACTGCGACCAAGTCGGGTCGGCCGTCGATTCGCAGCACTCCGGCACCGTGAGCGCTTGGATGCCTGGCCTGTATGGGATTACCCGGCGTTAGCCGGCAGAGTGTTACGCAAATCTTCTTGTGTTCGTGGTCAGTACCGTTTCGGCAGGTGCAGTCGGCAAAATTGGTGCAGCAGTCGAAGGCATCGATCGATGTGTGAGGCGGCGTAGTGGTTTGCTTCCCAGCTGGCGTACATGGGGACGGTGAGTAAGCCGTTGGGGCCGTGGATGGGTAGTTCGTGCAGGTCGAAGCGGGGGTCGTCGGAGAGCACGGCGACGCCGTGGCCGGCGGCGGCCAGGGCTTGGGCGATCTGCGGTACGGGGGTTTGGTAGGCGACTGTGGCCGGCAGTTGCAGTGCGCTCATGAGTTGCAGGACTTTGGTGGTGCCTGAGGCTGGGCTGACGATGAGCGGTACTCGGGTCAGCTCTTCGATGCTGATGATGTGCTTGTCGGCCCAGGGGTGGTGTGGTGCGACGTAGGCGTAGATCGGGAAGTCGATGATGAGCCGGGATGCGTAGGGCGCTGGGGCCGGTTCGTTGGTCATGGCCAGGTCGGCGTCGCCGTTTCCAATGCTGCGGTAGGCGGTTTCCGGGGGTTCTTCCCGGGCGAGCAGCACCAGGCCGTGCAGGTCGGTGTGGGCGATGAACGGTGCGATGACCTCGAGCACGGTGGTCGAGGTCGCGGCGACGGTGAGGGTGAGCGGCGCTGCACCGGCGTCGTGTCGGGTGGTGGCGATCGCTGTCGCGTGTCGGCGGAGCAGGTCGCGGGCCACGGGCAGGAATTTGTGGCCGGCGGGGCTCAACCGGAGCGGGCCTCCGTCCCTGACGAACAGTGCGACGCTCAGACTGTGTTCCAGGGCCCGGATTTGCCGGCTGAGCGAGGGCTGCGTGATCAGGACTTGGGCGGCGGCCCGGGACAGGGACCCGTGATCGGCGACGGCCACGAAGTAGCGCAGCACCCGCAGATCGGTCATGCCTTGAAAGCATAGTTGGATGCGAAACAAGCATTAGACCGGGCACGGCCGAGCCGGGATGCTCAGGCCCACATATTCATCGTCCGCGCGGGGCGAGCACCCATGTGCGCGGCCGGGCAGGAGCAGGAGGTTCGGTGTCCCGAGACTTGCCGATTTTGGTGATGCAGCAGTGCACCCCAAACAGCGTCGACCGGGTCGACGCTTTTGAGGGCTTGCTGCGGAGGCAGTTGGCGCTGTTCCCGCGCACCCAGTTGGTGGTGTACCCGGAGTTGCATTTATGCGCCGGCGAGCCGGATGCGCCGGTGTCGGAATTGGCGGAACCGGCGGGCGGGCCGAGGGAGCGGCGGCTGTGCCGCCTGGCTGCGGAGCTCGGGGTGTGGCTGATCCCGGGCTCGGTGTACGAAGCGGACGGGGAGGTTGTCTATAACACGGCGTTGGCGATTTCTCCGGTCGGTGAGGTGGTGGCCCGGTACCGCAAATGTTTCCCTTGGCGGCCATTCGAGACCGTCGCCGCCGGGCACGAGTTCGTGGTGTTCGACATTCCCGGACTCGCCCGGATCGGGTTGTCGATCTGTTACGACACCTGGTTCCCGGAGTTGGCCCGCCATCTGGCCTGGATGGGTGCGGAGATCATTCTGCAGCCCACTTTGACACCTACTATCGACCGTGCCCAGGAGCTGGTGTTGTCGCAGGCCACCGCGATCGTCAACCAGGTGTTCGTGGTCAGTGTCAACGCGGCCGCCCCGCAAGCCACCGGCCGGTCGCTGATCGTCGATCCCGAGGGGCACGTGCTGGCGCAGGCCGGGGAAGGTCCAATCGCGCTGACCCACGTCATCAATCTCGATCAGCTGGACACCACCCGCAGGTACGGCACAGCCGGGTTGACCGAGGTGTGGCAGCAGTTCCGTGCCGACGACACCCCTATTGCGCTGCCCTTGTACGGCGGGAGCATCGACCACCGCCGGTGGGCACCGGCCCGACCCGATCTGCAGGTCGATCCGGCGGCCGGTGAGCCGGCGGATTTATCCCCACGCCGCCAGCACACGGTGCCTGTCCCGGACCAACGCTGAGAAACGCCAACCGGGATCAGCGCCGCCGCCTGCGACCTGCGCTCCGAAACGTCCATTCACGATCCATCTCTACCCAATGGGAGCTCTCATGTCCGAACCGCTCCAGCCGCGAACTCTGCGACGTGAGCTGCGCATCTCCGATGCGGCGGCGTTTTCCATCGGGCTGATCGGCCCGGTCGGGGCGATGGCCGTGAACGGGGTCGGCGCCGCCGGGATCCTGGGTACCGGCGCCACCTGGGCGTTCGTGTTCGCCCTCATCGGTGTGGTGCTGGTTGCCTACGGGTTCATCAAGCTATCCCGGCACATCTCCAACAGCGGGTCTGTGTTCGGCCTGGTCGGCGTGACACTGGGCCCGCGGGCCGGTTTCGTGGCCGGGTGCGCCCTGGCCGGTGCGTATTTGACGATCGGCGCGGGTTCCACCATTGCTATCGGCTTGTTCGTGGCGCCGGTGCTGCAAGCCCTGAACATCGCCTCCTCGCCGGACTGGGCGTTGATCGCGGTCCTGGGCCTGGTGCTGGTGGGCGGGTTGAGCCTGACCCGGATCAAGGTCGTGGCCCGGGTACTGCTGATCGTGGAGTTCATCGGTGTGGCACTGGTCGTGCTGTTGGGCATCGTGGTCCTGATCCGCCTGGGCACCCACCACGCACCGGGCGATCAAACCCTGACCTGGCGGTTCCTGTCGATCCCGGCCGGGACCGGTGTGACCGGTGTCGGCTCGGCGGCGGTGTTCGGCTTTTTGGCCTTCGCCGGTTTCGAAGGCGCTGCCAGCCTGGGCGAAGAGACCGTGAACCCCAAACGCGACGTGCCCCGCGCGATCATCATCTCGATCGTGGTTGTCGCCGTGTTCTACCTGTTCGCAGTGATCACCCAATCTTTGGGGTTCGGCGTGTCCGAGCAAGGCGTCCAGGCTTTCCAACACACGAGCACCACCTACGGCGACCTCGGATCGTCCTACGTCGGTAAGGCGTTCGGTGTCGCCCTCAATGTGGCGGCCGCGTTAAGTTCGGTGGCGATTTCACTGGGCACGATGAACGCCAGCGCCCGGATTATCTTCTCGGTGGGCCGCGCCGCCGGCGACGCCAGAATCACCACCCGGCTGTCCAAGCGCGGCGAACCGACCATGGCCCTGCTCATCACCCTCGTCGTGGCCTTGATCATCGTCATCGGTCAACGCCTGGCCGGAACCGACATTCTGTCCGCCACCCTGTACTGGCTGACCCTGGGCGCGCTCAGTCTGCTGCTCGCCTACGCCCTGGCCACCATCGGCGCGTTCAAATACCTGTTCCTGTCCGGCGCGAACCGCGCCCCCAAGTGGCAGCTGGTCATCCCGGTGGTGGGCTTGGTCTTCATCGGCTACGTCTTCTACCGCAACGTGGTCGGGGTCAGCGCTCCGTACGACCGGTTCGGCTACTACGTCATCGGCTGGATACTGCTGGCCACGCTGCTGGCCGTCGTTCTTCCCGGCCTGCCGTCGCGGATCAGAAGCGCACTGGCCCGCACTGACGACGCGTCCACCACCGACGCCGCCTTCATCACAGATCGAGCGGCAGGGAAGTTGTGACTAACACCGCCACGTAAATTCATGTTGATCGTGGTGAATGAATCTGCGTAGCGGTGGGCGCTTGCACCGAATTCATCCACCAGCTGACGCGGTCTCGGGCCTGATGGCCCTAGCAGCTCCTGGGCGATCAACCAATATAGGAGAATCTCCGTTGTTGTTGCTGCGCGACGCGGCGACCTGACCACCGCCGTAGCCGCCCGTGGGGGTCGGCCGGCGCAGTACTGCAGCGATCGGTGCCGGATCGCGCCCCACCCCGCGCGGAGCGGTCAATCCGAGACGTCCACCGTTACATAACCCGCACCTGTAGGGGTTCCGTAACGGCGGATGTGCCCGCGATGTCCGTTGCCATCCAACCCGAGGCATCGCGCCGCCTTGTTCGCGGGCATGTTTCAGGTCGGTGGGACGGAATCGAGGCGTGTTCGTCCCATTCAGTTGGCCAATCACCGCGAGTTTGGCGGATGGGCGCGTTGAAAGCGCTGGTCAGCGCGTCAGGTGCCTCACATAAATGGGACTGACCTAATGCCTCAGATAGGCGGGACGTGCCTCACCTGCGATGAGAACGGACAGATTCGCAGCACCCCGGCACCGTGACTGTCCGTTCCCATCCAATCTGAGGCAGTCTCACGCTTCCCGGACCGGCGTGCCTCAGATAGATGGGACGGAATTGGGTCGTCTTCGTCTCATCGAGTTGACGCACATCGCCGCGAGTTCGGCACTCGAACGCGGTGGAAGTGCTGGTCAGAGCATCGGCTACCAAGATCTGCCTCAGATAGGTGGGAATTCAGGCCTAATGCCTCAGATAGGTGGGACGTGCCCGACCTTCGATGGGAACGGACAATCACCCAGGCCGAGGTGTTCTGGGCGCTCTACGGGCCTCTCAGAGACGCACTGTTGAGGATCGCACCGAAAACCCCCCGAATTCCTTGACTAGCATAATGTTCCATTATCCTGGTCAACACAACCGCAGGTGTAACTTACTAGGGCCGGATCCGGTAGATCTGGCTGACATCCGTTTTGTCCGGTTTTAGCGGTTGTCTCTCGGCTCGTATCGCAGGTCAGGGCGTGGTGCCGTTGTGTGGCGAGATGGTCGGGGAGGTGGGTCTGTGGAGCCAGTGGGGGAGCGGCCGGCGCTGACGGCCATGCCGACGCGACTGGCCATCACCTCTGGGCGACCGGCGGTGGCAGCA
>JAABUT010003266.1_pt1 | contig 14150 bp, 10 predicted proteins | sample 5559281 | NCBI WGS metagenome assembly JAABUT01 (sample SAMN10711880, study PRJNA513359) | rock metagenome | isolation source: Antarctica rocks | place: Antarctica: Victoria Land, Ricker Hills nord | collected 2016-01-04
CGCCGTCAGTTGGACCAGATCGGTTTTTCTTTTGATTGGAGCCGCGAAGTGCGCACCAGTTCGCCCGATTATTATAAATGGACGCAGTGGATCTTTATGCAGTTGTTCAACTCCTGGTACAACCTGGAAACAGACAAAGCGGAACCCATCTCCACTTTAATTCAGAAATTTGAATCTGAAGGAAATTATGCCGTAAAAGCAGTATCGGATGAGGATGTGCTTTCTTTTTCTGCGGAGGAATATGCTTCTTTTACCGATGAAAAAAAGCAGGAAGAACTGCTGAAATACCGATTGACTTATCTCCGCGAAAGCACCGTCAACTGGTGCCCTGCTTTAGGGACTGTTCTGGCAAATGATGAAGTGAAAGACGGCTTTTCCGAACGCGGCGGCTACCCGGTAGAACAAAAGAAAATGATGCAGTGGAGCATGCGCATTACCGCTTACGCCGAACGTTTGCTGCAAGGTTTAGATATGATCGACTGGCCGGAACCGCTGAAAGAAATGCAAAGGAACTGGATTGGGAAAAGCGTTGGGGCGATGGTGAGGTTTGGGATAGAGCGGGGAGCAAGGATTGAGGAGCGGGGATCGGAGATCGGAAAGAGCGATCCTGCCGCTTCGGTTTCCGCTCCTCGCTTCCCGCTCCCCACTCCCGAATCCTCGATCTCCGCTCCCTTTATCGAAGTCTTCACCACCCGCGTAGATACCACTTTTGGCGTAACTTTCCTCGTACTGGCTCCCGAGCACGAACTGGTAAAATCGTTAACCACCCCAGCACAACAAGCAGCTATTGATGCCTACATCGATCAGGCCAAAAAGAAATCTGAACTGGACCGCATGGCCGATACCAAAACTGTTTCCGGTGCTTTTACCGGCAGTTATGTCATCAATCCGCTGAATCAGGAGAAAGTACCGGTTTGGATTGCCGATTATGTTTTGGCAGGATACGGAACGGGCGCGGTAATGGGCGTACCTTCAGGTGATGCGCGCGACCATCGTTTTGCCGCGCATTTTAATTTGCCGATCATTCCGATCCTCGATACCCAAAAAGAGGTGCTAAAAGAAGCAGATGCCACCAAAGAAGGCCATTACATCAATTCCGGTTTCATCAACGGAATGGCATATAAAGAAGCAACGGCTGCGGTTATTGCCAAACTGGAAGAATTAGGCGCCGGAAAAGCCAAAGTAAATTTCCGGATGCGCGATGCGATTTTTGGCCGACAGCGTTATTGGGGCGAACCCGTACCGGTTTATTTTAAAAATGGTTTGCCGCAGTTAATTGATGAAAAGGAATTGCCTTTGGTTTTGCCGGAAGTAGATAAATATCTGCCAACTGAAAGCGGTGAACCGCCTTTGGCAAGGGCGGAAGGTTGGAGTTATAAAACAACTTCGAGCAGCCTCACCCTAAATCCCTCTCCAGAGGCGAGGGACTTGAACGCAAGTGCAGCTAACCCCCTCTCCCCTGGAGAGGGCCGGGGTGAGGCTGCTTCTTATCCATACGAATTAAGCACCATGCCAGGCTGGGCAGGCTCAAGCTGGTACTGGTACAGATATATGGCTTCTCCGGAGGAAAGAAAAGAAAATGTTTTCGCCCCAAAAGAAGCAATCGAATACTGGAAAGATGTGGATTTGTACATCGGCGGTAGCGAACATGCAACCGGACATTTGCTGTACAGCCGTTTTTGGAACAAGTTTTTAAAAGATCTGGGTTTGGTAACAGCCGAGGAGCCTTTTAAAAAGCTGATTAACCAGGGCATGATTCAGGGGAGATCAAACTTTGTTTATCGCATAAATGATGAAGAAGGAAGAGGAACGAACACATTTGTTTCTTTTGGATTGAAAGATCAATATAAAACATCCGCGCTACATGTTGATGTGCATATCGTTTCCAATGATATTTTAGATATTGAAGCCTTTAGGGAATCCCGTGAAGAATATGCAAATGCAGCATTTATATTAGAAGATGGCTCCCTCTCCCCTGGAGAGGGCCGGGGTGAGGCTAAATACATCTGCGGCCATGAAGTAGAAAAAATGTCCAAATCCAAGTTCAACGTGGTCAATCCGGATGAGATGATTGAGCGTTACGGCGCGGATACTTTGCGGATGTACGAAATGTTTTTAGGTCCGCTGGAGCAATCCAAACCCTGGAACACCAACGGCATTGAAGGTGTTTTCAAGTTCCTGCGGAAGTTTTGGAAACTGTTTCACGATGATGCTTTCAACTTCCGTGTTAATTATGAAGTAGCAACTAAAGCCGAACTGAAATCCTTGCACAAGATTATTAAAAAAGTGGAAGACGATGTAGAGCGTTTCTCGTTCAACACCTCCGTTTCCAGCTTTATGATCGCGGTGAATGAACTGACTGAATTAAAGTGTGCTAAAAGAAGTATCCTGCAGGATATGGTTGTAATCTTGTCGCCTTATGCCCCGCATATTTCCGAAGAATTGTGGAAGCTGTTGGGCAACGAAGCCGGAAGTTTATCTTACGCAGCCTTCCCAAAATTTAATCCTGATTTTTTGGTGGAAGATGATTTTTCGTACCCGATCTCCATCAATGGAAAAACAAAAACCAACCTGAGCATTCCGCTGAGTTTGGATCAGCAGGAAGTAGAAGCAATGGTTTTGGCCGATGAAAACGTGCAGAAATACCTGGCCGGACAAAAACCTAAAAAGGTGATCGTCGTAAAAGGCCGCATTGTGAATATGGTTGTTTGAGGAGGAAAGGTAAAGGGTTTTTAGGTAAAAGGAAAAAGACTCGGTATGATTCAGCCTTTCGCCTTTCAACCTTTCGCCTTTCAGCCTTTCGCCTTTCAACCTTTCGCCTTTCAACCTTCTTTCTAAGTAATGCTTCTTTTACCCGCAAAAATATTTTTATAGCTGTAACAATTCCCACTTTTGCACCTCCTATCACAAAACAACAACAAAATGAAACGCTTAATTTTACTTTTTTCTTTATTCATATTTACACTTGCTGCACATGCCCAGTTTTCGGGAGGCGGCGGCGGGTCATCGGTTACCGGCAGGATCTCCGGAACAGTGATGGATTCTGTCACTAAAAAGCCTGTTGATTACGCTACGGTCACGCTGTTCCGCAGCGGCGGAAAAGTACCGTTAAACGGCGTGTTGAGTGATGAAAAGGGTGTTTTTCGGATCAATAATTTAAATCCGGGCAAGTATAAAATCACGGTTAGCTTTATTGGTTATCCAACCAAAACCTTTGATCCGGTTACAACTACGCCAGAAAAACCTGATTTTAATTTGGGCACTGTGCGCCTTTCGCCTTCCGGGCGTGTGTTAAAAGGTGTAGATATTGTGGCCGATGCACCTTTAATTGACAACAGGATTGATAAGATTGTTTATAACGCCGAGAAAGACATTACTTCGGCAGGTGGAAATGCGACGGATATTTTAAGGAAAGTACCGCTTTTATCAGTGGATATTAACGGAAACGTAGCATTGCGCGGCGACCAGAACGTGCGCGTATTGATCAATGGCAAACCATCCGGTGCCATGTCCAACAATTTAGCTGATGTTTTGCGTTCTTTACCTGCCGACCAGATCAAAAATGTGGAAGTAATCACTTCGCCATCAGCAAAATACGATGCAGAAGGTTCCGGGGGCATCATCAACATCATCACCAAAAATAAAAATGTGGCTGGCGTAAGCGGTTCGGTGAGCGGTGGCTTTGGCACCAGGCAGAACAATGGCAACGTTAACCTGAACATCAAGCAAAACCGACTAACGGTCACCGCCAATCTTGGCGGCAACTTTACCTGGCCGCAAACTACGCCAGGTACCTTTTTTAGTTATAACGATACTTCCGGAACCCAAACCAACCAAAATAGCCTGAGCAAAGTTAAGCGTTATGCGGGAAGCAGCTCTGCGTCTGTAAATTACGATTTTAATAATTTCAACAGCATCAATTCATCTATCCGGGTAAACCAGGGTGGTTTTAAAACCAATTCAGCCATCAACAATACCACTCTGGACCCGCACTATGGCAACCTGATCTACGATAACAACAACGACAGCAAAACCACTTTCGGCGGCTTTGACTGGAATGCAGGTTACACACACAAGTATAAAAAAGAGGGAGAGGAACTGTCTTTTGCCGGACAATGGAGCCATAGCAAATCACTGGTAGATTATACTTCCCTGTTTTTTCCGGCTACAGCAACCGCACAGTCTTTTCAAAACCAGCAGGCCAAAAACGATGGTATAAACAACGAATATACCGTTCAGGCAGATTATGTTTTGCCGGTCAATAAAGTACTGAAAATTGAAGCAGGCGGTAAATCCATCTTTCGCCGCATCACCAGCAACTCAGATTTTTACAATCAGGTGAACGGGGGCGATTTTACTTTCAACCCAGCCACTTCCAACAAGTATGATTACAACCAGGATGTGTATGCAGGCTACAGTGTTTTTAGTTTTACCCTGCCAAAAAGCATTGGCCTGCAAGTGGGTGCACGGGTAGAAAATACGCAGATCGATGGAAAATCTACCAACACATTAGTAGGTTTAGTGCCTTTTAACAACAGTTATACTACTTTTATACCCAGTTTTGCCATATCAAAAACATTTAACGGCACCAAGACTTTTAAACTGAGCTACACCAAAAGGATCCAGCGGCCAAGTTTGCAGTTCTTAAACCCGTTCCTCAACACCAGCAACGTACAAAACCAGTCTTTAGGAAACCCGTATTTATCGCCCGAAATTTCCCAAACAGTTGAACTGAACTTCAATACGTTCATTAAATCTTCGGTTATCAATGCTTCTGTTTATTATAAACACACCAATAACATTATCGAAAGTTTTGTGAGCACGGTTGCCTACACCACAACCAACGCCAGCGGAACTGATATTACACGCAATGTTAACCGGACCGATTACTATAACGTTGGCCAGAACAATTCGCTGGGTGTTAGTTTCTTTGGATCGGTGACTCCTATCAAACCTTTAACGTTCAGGGCCAGTATCAACACGTTTACCTACAACCCAAGTGCCAGCGGTACTTTTGCGGCACAACAAACCACTACCGGGACCTATATAGTTTACAATGTATTTGGCAACGGAACCCTTGCTTTGAAAAATGGGTTTTCTGCCGAAACCTTTGCTATTTTAAATTCGCCGCGGCGTACCATCCAGGGTACAAACCCATCGTTTGGTTTTTTGGGTTTTGGGCTGAAAAAAGAAGTGCTCAAGAAAAAAGCTTCTATTGGTTTTAACACACTTTCTCCATTTAAAAAGACCATTGATTTTAAACAAAACATCAACGGAAACCATTTGACACAAAACAGCAATACGGCCTTTCCGTTCCGCTCTTTTGGTTTGACGTTTAGCTACAATTTTGGAAAGATCAACTTTAACCCGCAAACCAAAAAAGGCGTCAATAACGATGATTTGAAACAAGGCGATGCAGGCGGTAGCGGTGTTCCATCAGGAGGAGGCGGCCGTCAGTAGTTGGTTGCCGGTTTTGGGTTGCCTGTTGTCAGTTTAAAGCTTTCAACCCAACATTTTCCATTTTGCTTTACCAGTTTTAACCCGGTAAAAGAAGCATCAAGATCCGGCCCTCAACAGGGCCGGGTTTTTTGTTAAAGGATAAATTTAGCTATTCTCCATGAACTATCATCTTTTTTCCCTTTCATCTTTTCGCCTTCCTAACCCTCTTCAGGATCAATAAATTTTGTGCGTTGGTGCTGATGCCGCTGATGTTGTTCTGGTACAAGTTCACTAATTTATAATAATACAAAATCACTACGGGCGCCTGTTCCATCATCAGGTTATCCATTTGATGGTACAGCTTAAAGCGTTCCTCATCGGTTTTTGCCTGATAACTGGCTTCAAACAAACGGTCAAAATCCTGATTGAAAAAGCTGGTATAGTTGGGGCCGAAAGGAACTTTGTTGTGCGAGTAAAAAACCGATAGATAATTCTCGGCATCCGGATAATCGGCAATCCAGTTTCCGCGGAAAAAGTTGATGCTGTTTTTAGCGATCATTTCCCTCAAACTGGCGCCCTGGGTAACTTCTACCCGGGTGCGTATGCCAACGGAGTTAAGCTGTCCTTGCACAAATTCGATCAGGTCCCGGTAAGTAGTGGTTGTGTTCAACAAAATTTCAGGAAGGGGATGCGCATTGTTGAAACCTGCTTCGGCCAGTAAAGTCCGTGATTTTTCTGGGTTGTAATCATACCCTTGCACCTTTTGCTGCTCAAAACCAGGCATCCCAACGGGGACAAAACCACCGTGACCAGGCGTGCCAATACTGTTGCGCAGGTATTTAACCATTTTTTTACGGTCGATGGCGTAATTGATCGCCTGCCGTACTTTTTTTAACCTCAGCGGGGAGTTTTTAACAATAGCCAGGTTGGTATTCACCAGCATACCCAGGTATTCGGTATTCAGATACGGCCTAGTTTTTAGTTGAAACTTCCCTTTGTACTTTTTGGTGATCCTGCCCGATTTGGTCAGGATGTCATCGCGATAGCTGCCGTCCACATCGTTAAAAAAATCGAGGTTGTGTTTTACAAACTCCATAAAAGCCGTTTGTTTGTTGGTGATAAAAGTGCCGCGCACAGCATCCAGGTAAGGCAGGCGACGGCCGTTTTCAATCTCCCAATATTTTTCGTTTTTGAGGAACACCAGTACTTCGCCTTCTTTCCAGTATTTGAATTTGAAGGGGCCGGTGCCAATGGGATGACTGCGGAAATCTTTCCCGTAAAAATCAACCACTTCACGGGGTACGACCGAGCAATATTGCGCCGTTAGCAAACTTAGCATCGGCGGAAAACGTTTGCGCAGGTTGATCACGAATGTGGAGTCGTTTAAAGCTTCAAATGCTTCTTTTACCGCTACTTTATCACTAAATATCCAGGAACCGGAGGAACCAACTTTCGGATCAATCAGCCGGTTAAAGCTGTAAACAAAATCGGCAGCAACAGCTTTGCGGCCTTTGCCGTTTTTAAACCTGGCATCATCATGAAAAAAAACATCGTTCCGCAAATGAAAAGTATAATGCAAGCCATCCGAAGAAACCCTCCAGGTTTTGGCGATACAAGGCTGTGTTTTCAGGCTGTCGTTAATTTGTACCAATCCATTGTATATTTGATTGTCGCACCAAAGCGCGTTCTGGTTGCGTGCAAAAGCCGGATCGAGCGACGTAAGCAGATCGTCCATGTTAAAATTAAAAACGGTTTTGTTGGATTGATCTTTGGATGTACATCCACACAAAAAAAGTAGTGCTAAAAGAAGTATGGATAAATAGTTCTTGTCATTGTTTTTATTGTTTTGAGGTTCTGCGCCCTGGCCCTCTTCCCCCTTCCGAAGGGGGTTAGGGGGATGACCTGTATTATTTCCCTCCTCAAATTCCTCCACAAGAATCTCCAACGTCCGTTGAACATTCAGAAAATCATACAACACTTCATCATCCTCAAACCTGATTACCGTATAACCCAATTCCTTCAATTCTTTGTCACGAAGCTTATCCCGTTCATGCTGTTCCTCATGCTGATGGCTTTCTCCATCCAACTCAATTACCAATTTCAATTCGTTACAAAAAAAATCAGCAATATAGTTTCCTATTGGGCGCTGGCGGAGAAATGCATAACCACAAAACCCTTTTGCCCTCAGCAAATTACTCCACAGCCTAATTTCCGCAGGCGTAGAATTATTGCGAAGATTGCGGGCTAATCCTTTATTTTGTTTGTTGTAATGGTTGTTCAAGTTGTTCAAATTAATTAGTCATCCCCCTTGCCCCCTTCAAAGGGGGAATTGCAGGGCGTTGATCTTGCAATTGTCTTGGTATTGTTTAAAGTGTCATCCCCCTTGCCCCCTTCAAAGGGGGAATTGCAGGGCGTTGATCTTGCAATTGTCTTGGTATTGTTTAAAGTGTCACCCCCCTTGCCCCCTTCAAAGGGGGAATGAGAACAATGGAATTTTTATATGAAAAGTGAAGTTATAATTTAATGATATTGAATCAAAAAAGAATTATTTCCCTGCTGGCTGCCGGAACAGAAATTGTTTGCGCATTGGGTTTGGAAGCACAATTGGTGGGCCGTTCGCACGAGTGCGATTACCCGGAAAGCATTTTAAACTTGCCTGTTTGTTCTGAGGCGATGATCAATCCTTCTGTTGACAGTGCAGCAATTGACAGGCAGGTTAAAGGCACTTTAACAGATGCCTTGTCTTTTTACCATGTTGACCGTGAACTGATTAAACAGTTAAAACCGGATGTAATTATCACCCAAACGCAATGTGCAGTTTGTGCCGTAAGTTTTAATGATGTAAAAGAAGCATTGAAAGATCTGCTGGATTACCCGGTGGAAATTATCTCCCTGGAACCTGATAGCCTGAATGCTGTTTTTACCGACATAAAAACAGTATCCGAAGTTTTGGGCGTGCCGGAGCGTGGGGCAGATTTGCTGGATAGGATGCAGGAAAGGATGGACTTGATCCGGCACAAGCTCAAATTCATCAGCCAAAAACCAACAGTTGCTTGTATTGAATGGATCGAACCTTTAATGATGGCCGGCAACTGGACACCGGAAATGGTGGAAATTGCAGGCGGGCAAGCGGTTTTAGCGCAAAGCGGAAAACACTCGACAGCCATAGAATGGACAGATTTTGTTCAGGCTGACCCCGAAATTATCGTGGTGATGCCTTGTGGTTTTGGTATCGAAAGGACTTTAAAAGAAATGGACACACTGCTGCAACAACCTTATTTCCAAGAATTGCAAGCGGTAAAAAACAATCAGCTTTTTATTGCCGACGGGAACCAGTATTTTAACCGTTCCGGCCCTCGGATAGTAGATTCGGTAGAAATTTTGGCAGAAATCATCAACCCAAAACAGTTTGTTTTTGGTTATGAAGGAGAAGGATGGATCAGGTTCAGCGTCTGAAAAATTAAATTATCATGGGCAAAAAGATCAAACTAAGCAATATTTCTACTTCCCCGGAAGAAAAATAACCAAAGAAGAAGCGGCCAAAGAAAGCATCAGGCTAACAGAAAAATTAGCGGAAATACAGAATAAATTGTATGCGCAAAAGAAGTTTGACGTGCTGATTGTGTTGCAGGGGATGGATGCTTCGGGCAAAGACAGCGCTGTGCAGCATGTTTTTTCGGGCATTAATCCGGCAGGTTGCCGGGTAAAATCATTTAAAGCGCCAACGGAAGAAGAAAAAGCGCATCATTTTTTGTGGCGTATCAGCAAAGAATGCCCGGAAAAAGGCATGATCCAGATTTTTAACCGCTCGCAATATGAAGATATTTTAGTGCCTTCCGTTGATAAGCTGATCGATAAGGACCTGATCAAAGACCGTTGCGAAGAAATCAACAGCTTTGAAAACGGTTTGATCAGGAACAATACCATTTTGATGAAATTTTATCTGCATGTATCGCATGATGAGCAGATGGAACGTTTACAGGCCCGGAAAACGGATGAATACAAACGTTGGAAATATCAGAAAGAAGATATTCTGGCCATCAGCCGGCACGATGATTTTGCCAAGGTGTACGAGTATATTTTTGAGCAATGTTCTGAAGCTGCCCCATGGCATATTATCCCGGCAGATAAAAAGTGGTATAAAAACTATGCAATTTTAAACGAAATTGTGCTGGAGCTGGAAAAGTACGGGATCCATTATCCTAAGGTGGATTTGTAGTTTGGGGTTTTTGAAAGGAATGATTAATGTTAATTATCAGTCAAAAAACTTTATAACCACTTTTCGTAAAGTTTTTTTGCTTTAGCATGAGGGTTTAGTTTTCCGGCTTCCGCATCTGCTAAACCTTTTTCTATGGATTCTTTCTCCCATATATCATCCAGGATGATTTTAGTTGTACGCCCAGCTTCAACGTCTTCGTCTCCTTGTTTAATTTTAGCTACAAATTCAGGATCATAGGGGGAATTATCTATTGGTTCGCTTATTTCAAAATCAAGCGTTTTAGATAACTCTGTTATTAAAGCCAAATATTCTTCTTTCAGATTTTTAATTACGATATCCATACTTAAAATTACAACTTCTTTTGTTTAATCTTCAAATTTTAGAGAGTTCAAATGTTACTGGGTTTAGTTAAACGTCATCCCAAAGCGATTATTTCTTTAACAACAACTGCTTGCAAACCCAACAGCAGCCAATGCGTTATTTGCTAAAAAACTATCGATAAAAGAAGCATCATGACCGAACTGTTTAAACCGCTAAAAATAAAAAGCATAGAATTAAAGAACCGCATTGCGATCTCGCCCATGTGCGAATATTCAAGTGTGGATGGTTTTGCCAACAACTGGCATTTAGTACATCTCGGCAGCCGGGCTGTTGGCGGTGCCGGTTTGATCCTCACCGAAGCTACCGCAGTTTCTCCCGAAGGCCGCATTACTCCGGATGATTTGGGTTTGTGGAAAGATGAGCATATTGCCGAACTGAAAAAGATCGTCGGTTTTATCCACGAACAAGGCACTGTTGCAGGTGTACAGTTAGCCCATGCCGGACGAAAAGCCAGCCACCAGTCTCCCTGGAAAGGAAGTCAACTCATACCCGGCAAGGAACCTGACGGCTGGCAAACAGTAGCGCCCAGTGCCGTCCCGTACAAAGAAGGAACGGAAGCGCCGGTGGCTTTGGATGAAGCAGGAATTGCCAAAGTGCTCAATGATTTTAAGGAAGCGGCCAAAAAATCCATCGAAGTTGGCTTTAAAGTGATAGAACTGCACGCCGCGCACGGTTATTTGCTGCACCAGTTCTTATCGCCCTTAACCAATCAGCGGAACGATCAATACGGCGGTCCTTTTGAAAACCGGATCCGGCTTCTGCTGGAAGTTACCGCGGTTGTGCAGGAAGTTTGGCCGGCAGCTCTGCCTTTATTCATTCGGATTTCTGCTACGGATTGGGCGGAAGACGGCTGGACGGCAGAAGAATCCGTAAAACTTTCTGCCATTTTAAAAGCTCAAGGCGTTGATCTGATCGATTGCTCCGGCGGAGGATTGGTTTCCTGGCAAAAAATTCCGTTAGATGCTGGTTATCAGGTTCCTTTTGCACAACAGATTAAAAAAGAAACCGGCATTTTAACCGGAGCGGTTGGTTTGATCACCGAAGCAGGACAAATGGAAGAAATCATAGCGGGCAATGAAGCCGACCTGGTTTTGATTGCCCGGGAATCCTTGCGCGACCCATATTTTCCGCTTCATGCCGCGCAGCAGTTAGGTGCAGATGTAGCCTGGCCGCTTCAGTATGAACGCGCAAAGCATCAACATAAATAACAGTTTTTAGGTGATAAAAGAAGTAGGATCAGTTGCCGGTTAGTGTTTGCGCGTTGACCATTTTGGGTTTTACCTTTCCAGCCAGGGTTTGATTTTTTGCTTTCACCTTTCAAACTCCTTATGTTGTGAATGTTAAACCCACAAAGTTGTTTTATAATGATGAACAAACTATTCTTAACCACACTAATCCTGATTTTCACGATGCTTCATCCATCGGCACAACAAAAGAATCATCGTGATATTTGGATCTTTGCTCCTGATGCCGGCAATGCTTCTTTTATCACCCAAAAATCGTTGTTGAACGATGCTGCGGGTTTAAAGGAACGCGACATCGAAGTGCACGAGGTTTTGGGTTTGAAAGCGAACGAAAGCGTTTTTAAGCAATACAAAGCTTCATCGCAAAAATTCACCTTTATTCTGTTTGGGAAAGATGGCGGGGAAAAGTTGCGTTCCAACAAACCGGTCAACCTGGAAAAGCTGTACCAAACTATCGATGCGATGCCCATGCGCCGGCAGGAGATGAAAAATAAGCAGTGAGAAAATACCGGTAAAAGAAGCATCCGGCCTTATAAATTGCATGTGTTCGAAAGAATTTTGTCATGCAGAACCTGGTTTGGCATCTCGTTAAAAAGGTCAAAAAAAGTTCAGTTTTTATATGTCTGATGAGATCCTGAAATAAATTCAGGATGACAACCCAAAAACAAGAGATCCTAAAAATAAATTCGGGATGACAACCCAAAAACATAAGATCCTGAAATAAATTCAGGACGACAACCCAAAAACAGAATTTTTGAACCCTTGTATTTACAGGGCATCCCTAAAACCCGTATTATTTGTTTGGCCTCACCTTTAATTCCTCTCCATTGGAGAGGAAAAGGAGCGTTTTTAGGATGCCCTACAGATCATTGCTGATATGCCGGTATCTTTCAAAATGATACAGTTTGGCCACGTCGGTTTTGAGGTGTTTCAGCCAGCCTACTTTAAAAACTAAAACAGCCAACAGCATACCGATAACCGGGGCAATCCAGTAAAGCCAGTAACCAGACCAAACCGTGCTTAAAACTGCTGGACCAAAACTGCGTGCCGGGTTGGTGCTTGTGCCGGAAACAGGTGCTTCGGCAAAAACCATTGTGCAGTAAATAACAGGCATCATAAAGGGAGTAAAGTTTTTGATTTTATCATGACTGGTAAAAAACAAAATAACAGCGATCAATACAAAAGTTGTCCAGATTTCACCGATAAAAGCAGCATCCATTTGCGACGGAACAGTTGCGCCATATTGCATGCTTTTCCCTTGTTCCCCCCAAAAAAGCAGAGGCCAACAACCTATTGCGGCACCAGCCATTTGGGCTATGATATAACCACACATGTTTTTGAATTGCATCGTTTTGCGTAACCAAAAAGCAATACTCACCACCGGATTGATATGCGCGCCGCTGACTTTGCCAACCGGGGAAATCGTGATCATACAGCCTGTTGTACCAAACAAAAACCCACTTATGGCCCTTCTTGTACCCGGATCCGGGATGAGTTTCAAGAAAGGCGAACCTTTTCCGTTTATAAAAATTACGGCAGATAACCCTACCAAAACCAACAGGGCGGTACCCGCAAATTCGGATAGGTAAGCTTTGAAGAATTTTTTGTCCATCTATTTAAAAGCTTCCCACCATTTGTTCACGTAAGCTTTGCCGTTATAGGTATAAGTTTCGCCGGGTTGCGGTACCAGCAGTTTGATGTTCTTTTGCTGTGCAAGTGTAAGCAGGGTTTCAACCGGTTCTGTCCAGGTGTGGAAAGCCAGGTTAAAAGTGCCCCAATGTATGGGCATCATCAGGTTGGCGTTGACAGCGAGAAAAGCATCCGAAGCATTTGCCGGGCCCATGTGGATGTCTTTCCATAAATCGTTATAAGCGCCAATCTCCAGCATGGCAATATCAAAAGGGCCATATTTTTCGCCGATAGTTTTAAACAGCGGGTGCATCCCTGAATCGGCACCAAAGTAAACTTTGTGTTTTGGTGCTTTGATGATGTAGGAGGCCCAAAGCGTAGTATCCCTGTTCTGCAATCCCCTGCCTGAAAAATGGCGCGCCGGGGCGGCAATTAATTTAAAGCCTGGCCAGATCTCTTTTTCCTGCCACCAGTCGAACTCCGTGATTTGGTTTCTGCTGATGCCCCAATTTTCCAGGATCTTCCCCACACCTAAGGAACAGAAAAACGGAATGCTTCTTTTACCCAGTATTTTTACAGTTGCTTCGTCCAGGTGGTCATAATGATCATGGGAGATGATGATGGCATCAATTGGCGGCAGATCATTTAAAGCAACCGGTGCAGGAAAAGAACGTTCGGGGCCGAAGAACTGTACGGGCGAAGCACGTTTCACCCAGACCGGATCAGTCAGGATACGTTTCCCGTCAATCTCAATTAGCAGGGAAGAATGGCCCATCCAGGTAATGCGCAAAGTATTTGGCGGCAGATCGTTCAGCAATTTCAGGTCAACCGGAAAAGGGCCAGGCGTGATGCGCGGCGTACGGTTGGGATGATCTTTCATGTATTCAGCTAAAATTTTAAAAATTACTGATACACCGGCAGTTTTTGTCGGGATCGGATTTACAAAAACTTTACCGTTAAAATTGGGCGATTGGTGCATGCAAGCAGCAACAGCAGGGGAGGGAGAAGGTTTGCCTGGGCGTAGACTTCGGGTTATAAAGCCTCACCCCAGCCCTCTCCAGTGGAGAGGGAGTAAAAAAGCAACAGAGCCATGGTTTTCAAGGAGGCTGTGTCATAAATCATGATCAGCCTCTTTTTTATTTAGGGTGATTTTTATTCGGATATTTGTATTTTTCCTGGCGCAGAATTTTGATTAACCATCTGATCTTCATATATTTAAAATATAAACAGATGAGAAA
>JAABUT010003268.1_pt1 | contig 14144 bp, 12 predicted proteins | sample 5559281 | NCBI WGS metagenome assembly JAABUT01 (sample SAMN10711880, study PRJNA513359) | rock metagenome | isolation source: Antarctica rocks | place: Antarctica: Victoria Land, Ricker Hills nord | collected 2016-01-04
GTCGTCGTCCCGCCGATTTGCCGGCTGCCTTCTCGTCCTTCGTCCCATCCTGCTCGCCGCGCGCTTTGGCTGGCTTGCTCTTCGTGGTCGCGTCGATGGCGACGACGCGCTTGATCAGGTCGGCGGGGTCGCCCTCCATCACCTTGCGGAGCTCGATGATCTGATCGCGCAGTTGCCCGGCCTTCTCGAATTCGAGCATCTTCGCGGACTGCTTCATCTGCGTCTCCAGATCGCGGACAATCCGGGCCAACTCCTCCTTCGGCAGCTCCGCGATCACCCCCGCGCCGCCGCTACCGGCCTCGTAGGCGTCGGTCTCCTCGGCCACCTGACGCACCCGGTCGGTGAGATCTTTGATTGCCTTGTTGACGCCGCGCGGCGTGATGTTGTGCTCCTCGTTGTATGCCAGCTGGATCGCGCGGCGGCGATAGGTCTCGCCGATCGCTCGGTCCATCGACCCGGTCATCCTGTCGGCGTACATGATCACCTGACCGGAGATGTGCCGCGCCGCGCGCCCGACCGTCTGGATCAATGCCCCCTCCGAACGGAGGAAGCCTTCCTTGTCGGCGTCGAAGATGATCACCAGCGAGACTTCCGGCAGATCGAGCCCCTCGCGCAGGAGATTGATGCCGACGACCACATCGTAGACCCCGAAACGGAGATCGCGCAGGATCTCCACCCGTTCCAGCGTCTCGATGTCGTGGTGGAGGTATTGGGTGCGGATCCCCGCCTCCTTGAGGTAATCGGTCAGATCCTCGGCCATCCGCTTTGTTAAGGTGGTCATCAGCACGCGCTGGCCCGCCTTGATCCGCGCGTGTGTTTCTGCCAGCACATCGTCGATCTGCCCGGCGGTCGGGCGCACGCTGATCTCCGGATCGATCAGGCCAGTCGGGCGGATCACCTGCTGCACGATCTGCTCGCTGTTGGCGTGCTCGAAGGGGCCGGGCGTCGCGGAGACGAAGACCGCCTGCCGGATGTGCCGCATAAACTCATCGAAGGTCAGCGGGCGGTTGTCGAGCGCGGAAGGGAGCCGGAAGCCGTAGTCGACCAAGATCTCCTTGCGGCTGCGGTCGCCGCCGTACATCCCGCGCACCTGCGGCAGCGAGATGTGCGACTCGTCCACCATGATCAGGTAGTCGTCCGGGAAGTAGTCGAGGAGGGTCCACGGCTGCTCGCCCTCCCCGCGCCGCGCGAGGTGGCGGGAGTAGTTCTCCACGCCGTTGCAGTAGCCGACCTGTTCCAGCATCTCCAGATCGTAGGTCGTCCGCTGCTTCAAGCGGGCCGCTTCGAGGATTTTCCCCTGCGCCTCCATCTCCTTCAGCCGTGCTTCGAGCTCGTCCTTGATGTCCTTGATCGCCGCCCCGAGCTTCTCCTCGGTCGTGACGAAGTGCTTGGCCGGGTAGATGTCGGTCTGCGTCCGCTCGACCAACACCTCGCCGGTCAGCGGATCGACCTCGACGATCCGCTCGACCTCGTCGCCGAAGAACGAGATTCGCAGCGCCACCTGCTCGTAGGCCGGGAAGATCTCCAGCGTGTCGCCGCGCACGCGGAAAGTGCCGCGCACGAAGTTCACGTCGTTGCGCTCGTACTGGATGTCGATCAGGTGGCGCAGCACTTTGTCACGCCGCACCACCTCGCCGCGCCGCAGCGAGATCACCGTCTTGCCGTAATCCTCCGGCGACCCGATGCCGTAGATACAGGAGACCGAGGCGACGATGATCGTGTCGCGCCGGGTGAGGAGGGCACGCGTCGCGGCGTGGCGCAGGCGATCGATCTCCTCGTTGACCTGCGACTCCTTCTCGATGTAGGTGTCGGAGCGGGCGACGTACGCCTCGGGCTGGTAGTAGTCGTAGTAGGAGACGAAGTACTCGACCGCGTTGCTGGGGAAGAACTCCTTGAACTCGGAATAGAGCTGCGCCGCCAGGGTTTTGTTATGGGCGAGGATCAGGGTCGGGCGCTGCACCGCCTCGATCACCTTCGACATCGTATAGGTCTTACCGGAGCCGGTGACGCCGAGGAGGGTCTGATTGTGTAACCCCCGTTGCAACCCGTCCGTCAGTTCCGCGATCGCGCGCGGCTGATCGCCGGTCGGTTCGAAAGGTGAGACTACTTTGAACTCCGACATCCGCTCCTCCTTCCGTGCCGCGACGCCACGAATCCGGCGTCCTGGCAATCAAAACCGTTCCTTAATTATACCAGATCGGACCTTCTTCCTGACACGGATCGAAAGGATAGGCGGCGCGTACGTTCGCCGAAACATCACCATACTAAAAGTGTTTCGGGCAAAGAATGAGAGGCGGTGATCCCGGCCAGCATCGGGGTGCCGCTGACCATGCGCCAGGTGGCGAGGCGCTCGTCGCACGTTTAACCGCAGGGAGCGATCAGATGGTGACGGCATGGCCAAAACAGGGATAGGCCGATATACGCCGCGCGCTCAGCTGTGCAACGATACGAGACTCACATCGCCAAACTTCGCGGTCGCGTGTGCACCATGCGCCGGTCTTGCTCCTCCCGGAAATGCTGGATCACGGTCGCTATGTGGCTCAGATAGGAGGTATAGTCGGCATATGCCTGGTTCGTGAGGCGTCAGGTTGATGCGGATTCAGCCTCCGTCGTCACTCTCCCCTGTCGTCTGGCCGCTCCCTCGTGACGGAAAGATATGTGACACACTGGGTTTTGCCGCAGGAGGGGCGAGCGATCGCACGATGCGGCGGGTGGATGGCGGCGAGGTACGTATCGCCATGACAGATGGATAGTATGAAGATGATAGACGATGCGAAGGAGATTGGGGGGGCATCGCGGCGGCAGGTAGCGGTGTGGCGGCCTCGGCATGTGGCTGGCGTCGAGGTGGTGCGCGGCGGTGCCACCCCGCACAGCGTCCCGCGCCACTTCCATGAGGAATTTGAGGTCGCCGTGAAGCAGGGGGGCGGTTGGGAATTCCACTACCGTGGTGTCTGGCACGCTGTCGCCGCAGGAACTCTCGTCCTTACCCCGCCAGGCGAGGTTCATATGGTGCGTTCGCCGCAGGCCGCCGATGGCGCGGTGTTCCACGGTCTGCGCATCGATGCCAGTCTGCTGCAACGCACCGCGACGGATCTCGCCGGACGCTCCCAGCGCGTTCCCGATTTCGCGACACCATTAGCCCAGGATCGTGTCACCCGTTACTTCCTCCTGCGCCTCGTCGCCGTGCTGGAAGAACGGGTCGCGGTGTCGTCCCTCGAGCAGGATGCGTGGCTACAAGACGCGCTGGGGCATCTCATCCTGCGCCACGGAGCCGCGAGACTGACCGTGCGGCCCGTCGGTGTGGAGCGCGGGGCGGTACGGCGGGCGCGTCAGTACCTGGAGGAGCATGCCGCGCGGAATGTGGCCCTGGCCGAGCTTGCCCGCGTGGCCGATCTGAGTGCTTTCCATCTGTGCCGGGTCTTCGGTGCTGCGGTCGGGATGCCCCCCCACGCCTATCAGACGCAGATTCGCGTCGCGCGCGCCAAGGCGTTGCTCGTCGTGGGACACCTCCCCCTCGCCCAGATCGCCACCGAGGTCGGCTTCGCCAGCCAGAGCCACCTCACTCGCCACTTCACGCGCCTCGTCGGTGCCACGCCCGGCCAATACGTGCGCGACAGTCGCTGACAAACGAGACCGCAAGAACGTGGTAGACGGCGAACTTCTCTGCCCTCTATGCTCCGTCTCGGATGATCGCGCGGGCGATCACGGAGCGGTGAGAGGGGAGCAGCCATGAACGAGGGAGCGGCGGCGACGCCCTACGCGGCGTATGTGGCGAATCGGACCGATGCGCCTGCATACTGGCAGGTCGGGATCCTGTGGGTGATGTTAGCCACCGGCGACCAGACCGGCGGCAACTATTCGCTCATGTGGCAACTCTGTCCCAAGGACTCGGGTCCCTCGCCCCACTATCACGATCAGGACGAGCAGTTCTACGTCCTCGATGGACAGATCACCTATGTGGCGGGTGACCGGACGCTCATGGCGACGACGGGCGCGTTCGTCCTAATCCCGCGCGGTACGGTGCATAGCTTCCGCGTCGACAGCGAGTCGGCCACCATCCTGAACTCGTACACCCCGGCAGGGTTCGAGCAGGCCATTATCGCGCTCGGCGAGCCTGCCGCCGCGCGGACGCTTCCCCCGGCGGATCGGCCCATGATCGCCCACCCCGAGCGCGCTCAGGAGGTGTTTGAACGCGTCGGCATGCACTTGGTCGATGCGCCAGACATCTTGCGCGAGGGATAGGTGCCCGACTGAGGCGGTGCAAGGGGGAAGGGAGGCGGGGAGAGCAGTCGAGGGGAAGGTCCGTAGGCCGCACGACAGAAGCAGCTTCACGCGGGCTGTACAACCCTCCGAAAGCGTTCGGTTAGTTTTCCTCGTCACGTCCAGACCACGTTGAGAGCCTCAACCGCCCGCACACTGTCTGGTCGCTCCATCATCCTTCCGCGCTGTGATGGCGCGGCTCTGGCCCGTAATTATACTGGAGGTTTCCATGACAACCCTTCCCGCCGATCTGCTCGCGCTGTTGCGCGCGCCGAGCCCCTGCTACGTCGTCACCACCATGCCGGACGGCGCCCCCCAGGTCACCCAGACCTGGGTCGACACCGACGGCACCAACGTCATCATCAACACCGTGGAGGGCTTCCAGAAGCTCAGGAACATCGCGCGCGATCCCCGCGTCGCCGTCGCCATCGCCGACCCCCGGAACCCCTTCCGCTACTTCCAGGTGCGCGGGCGCGTCGTCGGCACCACCGCCGCGGGCGGGGCCGCGCACATCGAGCAGCTCGCGCAGAAATACACCGGCGGCCCCTACGCCTGGTACGGCGGGCGCGAGCAGGTCCGCGTGATCCTCACCATCGAGCCCGAGAAGATCAGCGGCATGGGGTAGTGCATCCACATGCTGTCAGCACCAGTCGTCATGCGGGTCGTCGGTAGGTTTGCGAGTACTGACAAAATTGGTCGGCTCGGTGTCGTCAATCTCATCGGCGTGCCGGTTATTCATTGGCGAGGACAACGGTCGACATGGCGATACCCAACGGGGCAACTATCGAGAATGCCCCGCGCTGAGAGAGAGGATTTTTGTGGTACAGACAGTTCTTCTGGTTGGCGCTACTGGTATGTTTGGTAGCCATATCGCTCGTCATCTGCTCGATCAGCCCGACGCACGGGTCCGCTTGCTGCTCCGTACGACCGAAGGAGCGGACAAAAACCTTGTGGTGGCACCGTTTCTCGATCGCGGGGCTGCGATCGTCGAGGGTAATCTTGATGACTGGGATTCGCTCAACCGCGCGACACAGGGTGTCGACGTGATCGTGTCGGCCATCCAGGGCGGGCCTGATGTGATCGTCGATGGACAGGTGGCGCTCGCCGAGATCGGCATGCACAATGGCGTACGCCGCATCCTGCCGTCCGACTATGCGCTCGATCTCTTCAAGTCGACGCCTGGCGAGCACATGATGTTCGACTTGCGCCGCAACGCCGATGAGGCGATCGGTGCGACCGGCATTGAACATATCCATGTCCTGCAAGGGGCGTTCATGGAGATGTTCGGGCCGGGTATGGGGACGATCGACTATGACGGCGGCGGCGTGACTTTTTGGGGTGATGGTACGCATCCGATCGAGGTTACCAGTGTCGAGGACGCCTCGCGCATGGTAGCGCGTGTCGCGCTCGACCGCAGCGTCAGCAGTGGGAAGTTCGCCTTCGCGGGCGATCAGGTCTCGATCCTCGACGCGACACGCGTGATCGAAGCGCACACCGGGCGGCAGTTCGAGCGCCGCTCGCGCGGTTCGGAGGCCGACTTGCGCGCCGCGATGACGAAAGCCAGGGAGGACACCGCCAACCCGTCCAATGTCGTGATGCTGGCCTATCAGCTCTACATGTTGACCGGCCAGACCGCGCTCAGCGATCTCCAGAATGGTCGCTATCCCGACGTGCCACTCGAAACCTTCGCCGCCTTCGCGGCGAGGACGCTGCCAAAGGTGGCGAACTGACGCACCCGTATGGCGACATCATCCCGCGCCGCCCGACCGGGTGGCGCGGGACAGTGGACGCCCCTCTACGCGGATGATCAGCGAATCCTGAACGACTCCCTACCGGCGTGAGCGGTGAGATAGACGAGCCAGTCGCGCGGTAAAGTCGCCCAAACTGTTGTGCTGCGCCTTCGTGCCGTCGTTGATCCCCGCCGCCGCGATCCGCCGCGTCAGCGCGATCGTCTCCCGGCGTGTCGCCGCCCACTCGTCGCGCAGCGCGGGCCAGTCGGTCGCCGGATCGGGCCGATAGCCGTCATACTCATCGGTCGTCGGCGGCTCGCCGAGGATCGTGCGGAGGCGGCGCTGCCCCCAGCGCTCGATGCCGGTGATGTGGCGCAAGGCGTTGCTGTTGTCCATGCTTGGCATCGCCCGGACGATACGCGCCCGGATCCGCCCATCGCCCCGTTCGAGGCGCGCGATCAGGTCGGCGTAGGTCAGCTTGCGCGCCGGGCGTTTGAGCAAGAGGTCGATGAAGAAGTCGCGCGGCGTCGGCATGGCGACCTTCCCTTCTGGCGCTACTGTGCCCGACCGCGCGCCGCGATCGGCCAGACCGCCTCGACGGTGTCGCCGCGCGCGGCGATGTACCGGTCGTAGAGGTTCACGGTGGTGCAGCCGTGACCGGGGATGACACGTACCTGATCGCCGGGGCGCAGGTCGCGCGCCGCGCCCCCGACCGCAAGGGTGCTGTGCTCCTCTGAGAAACCGAGGAAGCGCACGCCCTCCGGCCCGTCCAGCAGTTGCGGTGTCCCCTGATCGATGCCCAGCGTCTTACGACCGATGTCGAGGATCGCGCGGTCGTTCGTGGGGCGACTGATGACCATCGCGAGCACCGTCAGGGCGGGGGCGAAGCGCGCGCCGATGCCGCCGATCTCGCCGTACTTCGCGTCCATGAAGACGTACGATCCGGCCTGGACCTCGTCGAAGCCCTCCAGAAGGCCGGTGTGCGCGAAGGTGCCGGTGCCGCCGCCGGAGACGATCTCCACCGGCAGACCCGTCGCCTCGATGGCGTGGCGGCTCGCGACGATCGGGGCCATCGCTGCCCGCACCCGCTCCGCGCGCTCCGCGTCGTCCGTGATGTTGACCAGGTGCCCCTCGTATGCCTGGATGCCCCGGAAGCGGATGCCGGGCAGATCCGCCGCGACCTGCGCCAGCCTCACCGCCGCCTCGCCCGGCTCGACCCCGCAGCGATTCATGCCGGTGTTGATCTCCACCAGCACGTCGAGGGTTACGCCGCGCTCGCTCGCCGCCGCCGCTAACGCGCGTAGGTTCGCCGGGTCATCGACCGCGACGGTGACGCGCGCGTGATGCAGCAGCCCGACGAGGCGGGCGATCTTCGTCGGTCCGACGATCTGGTTGGCGACGAGCACATCCGGCACCCCGGCCTCGACCATAATCTCGGCCTCGCCGAGCTTCGCGCAGGTGATCCCGACCGCGCCGAGCGCCAGCTGCTTGTGTGCGATGATCGGGCTCTTATGGGTCTTGGCGTGCGGGCGCAGCTTCGTGTGCTTGTCCGCGAAGAACGCCGCCATCGTCGCCAGATTCCGCTCCATCACATCGAGATCGATGATCAGCGACGGCGTGTCGACCGCCGCCAACTCCCGCCCGATCGGACCACTGCCATGCGTGATCGTCATGCAACCCTCCTAAGAAGTACGGAACAGGAGACACAGAGACACAGAGAACGCAAGGAGAGAAGATGTTATGGTCCGGCAAGATTGAGCGTTATTCTGCGGAGTCCGTCGACAAGGCGTGCTTCGTTGAAATTGATCAGCAACCCTAGCGGCCAATGCCCGAGGCGGAGATAGCTGAGGAGTTGGGCTTTATGTACCGGCAGGAGCGTTTCGATCGCCTTCAACTCCACCACAACCGTATTGTTGACGAGGAGATCGAGCCTGTGTCCGTGCGGAAGTTGCAGCCCTTTGTAACGCACGGGTAGCGGCACTTGTCGTTGGAAAGGGATCTGCCGCAGTTGGAGCTCGTGACAAAGGCATTCTTCGTACACTGACTCCAATAGTCCAGGGCCAATATAGCGGTGGACTTCTATCGCTGCACTGATAATGCTATCGGTCGTTCCCGTCAATCGTCTTCCTCTCTCGTCCCCCTCTGTGTCTCTGTGCCTCCTGTTCCGTCTTTTTCATTCTCGTACTCTACCACGAGTCCGTGCGGAGGCGGGCGACGATATCGGGGAGGAGGGCGAGGAGTTCGTCCACGTCGGGGGGGGTGTTGTCGCGGCCCACGGTGAGACGGAGGCTGCCCGCGATGGCCGTGGCGGGGACGCCGATGGCACGGAGGACGTGGCTCGGCTCGGTCGCGCCGGTGGTGCAGGCGGAGCCGCTCGACGCCGCGATCCCTTCGAGGTCGAGCGCGATGATCAGGCTTTCCCCTTCGATCCCGGTGAAGGCGACGTTGACGTTGTTGGCGAGGCGGTGGTCGCCGCGCGGGCCGTTGAGGCGGCTGTCGGGGATGGTGGCGAGGATGCCATCGGTCAGGCGGTCACGCAGAACGCGGCAGTGCTCGTTGTAGGCCGCGCGGTCGGCCTCCGCGCGCGTGAGCGCCGTCGCCAGGCCAACGATCGCGGCGACATTCTCCGTGCCGCCGCGCCGATCCCCCTCCTGCGGGCCGCCCTGCTGCTGGTAGAGGATCGGCGTCCCGGCGCGGACGTAGAGCGCGCCAACCCCCTTCGGTCCGTAGAACTTGTGCGCCGCGATGGTGAGGAGATCGACACCGAGCGCATCCATATCGAGCGGCAGGCTCCCCGCCGCCTGGACTGCGTCGGTGTGAAAGGGAATGTCGTGTCGCCGCGCGATCGCGGTCAGTTCGGCGAGCGGCTGAATCGTCCCGATCTCGTTGTTCGCGTACATGATGGAGATGAGACAGGTCTCCGGGCGGATTGCCGCCTCCAACGTCGCCGGATCGACGAGCCCCTCCGCGTCGACCGGCAGGCGCGTGACCGCCGTGCCGAAGCGTTCCAGGTAGTCGGCGGCGTGCAACACGGCGTGGTGCTCGATCGCGGTGGTGATCAGGTGGGTCGGGCGACCCGCCGCCCCCGCCGCCGCCACGACACCCTTGATCGCGAGGTTGTCCCCCTCCGTGCCGCCCCCGGTGAAGATAATCTCGTTCGGCGCGCAGCCGAGGACGCGCGCGACCGCCGCGCGCGACTCGTCGATCGCCGTGCGCGCCGCGCGCCCCGCCGCGTAGAGGCTCGACGGGTTCCCCCACGCGCTCGTCCAGTAGGGAAGCATCGCGCGCACCACTGCCGCGTCGACCGGCGTCGTCGCCGCATGGTCGAGATAGATGCGCGTCTCGCCGGAGAGCGCGGCGTCGGCATGGTCGAACTGCGAGCCTTGCATGGTTTTCCTCAGCTACGAAATAAGACCGGAACAGGAGACATAGAGGCACAGAGGGAGGAACGGAGAGAGAAGAGATATCGACACAGCGCGTGCAACTGATGGAAAGAGGGAAAGAATTATTTTAAGCCAGGATGTGACATAATAAACGTTGATAATCTACATTGGTGACTTTCTCTCGTTCCTTTCTTCTCTCGTCCCCCTCTGTGTCTCCTGTTCCGTCCCCTACTCAGCGGTCGAGCGTCTCGCTCCAACCGCCCGCCTGCGCGACGAGATCGGGGCGCAATTTGCGCGCGTCTCGGAGGTAGACATGCCGGATCTCCTTGGCGGTGCGTTCGGTGTTGAGGTGCAGGAGGATGCGGATGCAGCGCGGGAGCGCGCCCGGCACCGCCATCTCGTGCGCGTTGAGCAGGGCGATGTCGGTCCAGCCGATCTCGCGCGCCGCAACTGCCGGGAAGGCGGCGTTCAGGTCCATCGTCGTGGTGAAGAGGATGCTGGCGACGCGATCGTGCTCGATGTCATTCGCCTCGACCAGCGCCTGCAAGAGTTCGGCGGTCGCTTCAAGGATCGCCTCGGCGGTATTCGTCTCGACCGTTGTCGCGCCGCGCACCCCACGGCAGAGCATTTGCCCCATCAGCCCCTCCCACCATCATCGTCCAATGCGGAGAGCATGGCGGCAGCGGGGCGATTTGGCAAGCCCGATGGGAAGGATAGGGAAGGAGAGGACGGAGCAGGAGACACAGAGACACAGAGGACGAAAGGAGAGGAAACGGAATTGGCTACAGAGTCCCCAAGTGGACCAGGCGCAACGAGAACGCGATTGAGAAGACACGCTCTCCTAAAGGAGGGTACTGCTATGGCCTTGGCACCCGGTGGTCAGTTGAGGCGTGTACAACACCTCACTATTCAGAACCTCTCGTCCCTCTCTGTCTCTCTGTGTCTCTTGCTAACTGTCCCTGCGCTCCCTACCCCCGTACTTCGCGGATGTAGTCGGCGACGGCGGCGACGCGCTCCGGCAGGGGACGATCCTCGACCGTGCCGAGGCGGGTGAGGACCGCCGCGCCGATGATCGCCCCCTCGGCCATCTGCCCGACCTGGGCCACATGCTCGGCCTTAGAGATGCCGAAGCCGACGCAGAGGGGCAAATCGGTGTAGGTGCGGATGCGTGCCAGGTAGTCCGCGAGGCCATCTTGCAGCGCCGCGCGCGCCCCGGTGACGCCGGTGAGCGAGATGCAGTAGATGAAGCCGCTGGCCCGCGCCGCGACCTCCCGGATGCGCGAGTCCGGGCTGGTTGGCGCGACGAAGAGGATGAAGTCGCGCCCGTGGCGGCGGCAGGCTGCTACCACCTCGTCGCTCTCCTCGGGCGGCAGATCGGGGATGATCAGCCCATCGATCCCGGCGGTGGCGCAGTCGGCGACGAAGCGCTCGATGCCGTAGCGCAGGATCGGGTTGAAGTAGCCCATCGCGATCAGCGGTGCCTCGACCCCCTCGGCGCGCAGCTGACGCGCCACATCGAGGGTCGTGGTCGTGTTGACGCCCTGTTCGAGGGCGTGCTGATTCGTGCGCTGGATCGTGACCCCATCGGCCAGCGGGTCCGAGAAGGCCATCCCCAGTTCGAGGAGATCGGCCCCGGCCTCGACCATCGCCGGGACCGCCGCCAGCGTCGTCGCCACGTCGGGGTAGCCGACCGTCAGGTAGGGCATCAGCGCCGTGCGCCCCTCCACCTTCAGGCGTGCGAAGGTCGCGGCGATCCGGCTCGCCTGCGGCATGGACCCCGCCCCTGGTTGGCTCTCGACCATCTGTGTCATCGTGTGTCGCTCCTTTCAGACGCGGTGTGCTGGCGGCGGGGCTCAGAGCCCCAGCGCCTTCATCACCGTATCGAGATCCTTGTCGCCGCGCCCGGAGAGGTTGATCAGGATGATCTCCTCCCGCGGGCGCCCCGCCGCCAGTTTCGCCGCGTACGCGACCGCGTGGGCCGATTCGAGCGCCGGGATGATCCCCTCGGTGCGGCAGAGGAGTTGGAAGCCTTCGAGCGCCTCGTCGTCGGTGATCGAGACGTATTCGGCACGCCCCATGTCCTTGAGGTAGGAGTGCTCGGGACCGACGCCGGGGTAGTCCAGTCCGGCGGAGATCGAGTGCGCTTCCAGTACTTGCCCGTGCTCATCCTGCAAGAGGTAGGAGCGCGAGCCGTGCAGCACCCCCACCTGTCCGGCGGTCAGCGAGGCCGAGTGCTGGCCGCTGGCGAGGCCGTGCCCGGCAGCCTCCACGCCGATTAGCCGCACCGCCTCGTCGCCAAGGAAGGGATGGAAGATGCCGATCGCGTTCGAGCCGCCGCCGACGCAGGCGACGATGTGATCCGGCAGCCGACCGAGTTGTTCCAGCGATTGCCGCCGCGACTCGTGGCCGATGATCGCCTGGAAGTCGCGCACCATACGCGGGTAGGGGTGCATGCCGACGACCGAGCCGATGATGTAGTAGGTGTTGGTGATGTTGGTGACCCAATCGCGGATCGCCTCGTTGGTGGCGTCCTTCAGCGTGCGGCTGCCGGACGAGACCGGGCGGACCTCCGCGCCGAGCAGTTTCATCCGCGTGACGTTCGGAGCCTGCCGGGCGATGTCCAGCTCGCCCATGTAGACGACACAGTCCATCCCGAGCATCGCGCAGACGGTGGCCGTGGCGACCCCGTGTTGCCCCGCGCCGGTCTCCGCGATGATCCGTTGCTTGCCCATCCGCGCCGCGAGCAGCCCCTGACCGAGCGCGTTATTAATCTTGTGCGCGCCGGTATGGGCCAAATCCTCACGTTTGAGGTAGATTTGCGCGCCGCCGATCCGCTTCGAGAGGGCCGCCGCATGGTAGAGGGGCGTCGGGCGACCGACATACTCCGCCTCCAGACGGGCGAATTCGGCCAGGAAGGCCGGGTCCTGGCGCGCGGCATCGTAGGCCGCTTCGAGCTCGTCCAGCGCGCCCATCACCGTCTCCGGCGCGTACTTGCCGCCGAACTGTCCGAAACGTCCGCGCGCATCCGGCTCGGAGGTGAAGGGCGACTGTGCGGCGGCTGGCGGATCGAGGGACGCCTCGACCGCCGCTAACTCTTCGTTGACCATCTGCGACTGTGTCATGCCTAGCTCCTATCATATCCGGCACAGCGCGAATGATCCCGCGCCGCATCGATGTATCGGCATTCCTCACCGATGACGCGCGACCCGCCTCGTCACCCGTCATTCGTCAGCGGCTCCCACCCATGAAGGGCGCAATGCCTGCGGGGGATTCGTCGCTACCCGAGTCCGACCGCCGTCTTCGCGCGCTTCAGTGTCGCCTGCGCGATCGGCTCGACGCGCGCCGCCCCCTCTCGCAGCAGCGCGTCGAGGTGGTAGGGGTTGGCGAGGAGTTCGACATAACGCTCCTGGATCGGGCGCAGCGACTCGACCACCAGCTCGGCCAGCGCCTTCTTCAGGTCGCCATAGCCCTTCCCCGCGAAGCGCGCCTCGATCGCCTCGCGCGATTCTTCAGAGAGGAGGTGGTAGATCTCCAAAAGATTGTAGAGGCCGGGGCGCTCCTCATCGAAGCGGACCTCGCGCCCGGAGTCGGTCACCGCGCGCATGATTTTCTTGCGATTCACCTCCGGCGGGGCGAGGAGGGCCAGCGTGCCGTCCGGCTCGCTCTTCGACATCTTGCGGCCCGGCTCGGTCAGCGACATGATCCGCGCGCCCTCCGCGCTGATGCTCGGGGCGGGGAGGACGAAGATTTCCCCGAAGCGGGTGTTGATCCGTTCCGCCACATCGCGCGTCAGCTCGATGTGCTGCTTCTGGTCCTCACCGACCGGCACGAGGTTCGTATCGTAGAGGAGGATGTCGGCGGCCATCAGAGCCGGATAGGTGAACAGTCCGGCGGAGGCGCGCTCCGTTCCCTCGCGCGCCGCCTTGTCCTTGAACTGGGTCATCCGTTCGAGCCAGCCCATCGGCGTGAAGCAGTTGAGGATCCAGGCCAGTTCGGCGTGCGCGCTGATGTGCGACTGCACGAAGAGCGCCATGTGGGCCGGATCGAGCCCGGCGGCGAAGAGCCCCGCCGCGAGTTCGCGCGTGGAATCGCGCAGCGCCACCGGGTCTTGCGGCACGGTGATCGCATGCATATCGACGATGCAGAAGATCGAGTCGGCCTCGTGCTGCTGCACGACCCAGCGCTTGATCGCGCCGAGATAGTTGCCGATGTGCAGGGCACCGCTCGGCTGGATACCGGAGAAGATGCGCGGCGCGGCACCGGTCTTCGCAGGGGTTGCCGGGGCGGTCATGGTGGCGGTGGTCATCGTCCTTGTGCTCCTCTCTCGTCGGTCGTCGGTCGTCGGTCGTCGGTGAGTGATCGCTCTGCATCGTGTGGCGTCGCCAATAGGGGTGCCAGGGCGCACCGCTTGGGCGATCGTCAGGTCCGTGGCGGCGGGGATGGCCGCGTGCGCCGCTCATGTTGCCACCTCCCGCTCGCGATCCGCCGCGCGCACCGCCGCGATGAATGCCCGTACCTTCGGCGGGTCCTTGACCTTGTCGGTTTCCACGCCGCTGCTCACATCGACCCCGAACGGGCGTACCGCGCGGATCGCCGCGCCGACATTTTCCGGCGTGAGGCCCCCGGCCAGGAAGAGGGAACGGTGGGCGGCGAGCGCGGCGGCGACCGCCCAGTCGGCCCGCGTGCCGGTGCCGCCATAGGCACCCGGCACATGCGCGTCGAGGAGGGGCAGCATCGGGTGGCCGAGCGGCCCGCCGTCACGCCCGGCGAG
>JAABUT010003271.1_pt1 | contig 14136 bp, 14 predicted proteins | sample 5559281 | NCBI WGS metagenome assembly JAABUT01 (sample SAMN10711880, study PRJNA513359) | rock metagenome | isolation source: Antarctica rocks | place: Antarctica: Victoria Land, Ricker Hills nord | collected 2016-01-04
TGCGGGAGCGGGCTCGCGGCTGGCCGGCCGGGCGGTCCGGGGGGGCTGATGTGTCGACCCGGCGCGCACCGTTGTCCGCCCCGCCTGCGCCGTTGTCGGCCCCCCGAGCGCCCCTGTCGGCCCCCCGAGCGCCCCTGTCGGCCCCCCGCGCGCCCCTGGCCGCACCCCGCGCGCCCTTGTCCGCCCCGCGCGCACCTGGGGCGTGCCGGCTGGTGACGGCGTCGGAGCGCCGGCGGCCGCCGGTCTCGCCGAGGTCCTCGACGTCTTCAGCCCCGAGCCCGGCGCGCACCCGCTGCGCCCGCGGCAACCGCCCCGTGGTGCCCTCGGGGATGTCGAGCTCGGCGAACAGGTGCGGGGAAGTGGAATAGGTCTCGGGCAGCTCGCCGAAAGGCAGGTCCAGCGCCCTGTTGATCATGCCCCAGCGGGCCTGCTCGTCCCAGTCGACGAAGGTGACAGCCACCCCATCGGCGCCGGCCCGGCCGGTGCGGCCGATCCGGTGCAGATAGACCTTCTCGTCCTCGGGGCACTGGTAGTTGATGACGTGCGTGACGTCCTGCACGTCGATGCCGCGGGCCGCCACGTCCGTGGCGACCAGCACGTCGACCTTGCCGGAGCGGAAGGCCCGCAGCGCCTGCTCGCGCGCCCCCTGGCCGAGGTCCCCGTGCACCGCCGCAGCCGCGAAGCCACGGTCGACGAGGTCGTCCGCGACCTTCTGCGCGGTGCGCTTGGTGCGGCAGAAGACCATCGTCAGACCGCGCCCCCGGGCCTGCAGGATCCGGGCGAGCATCTCGGCCTTGTCCATGGCGTGCGCCCGGAAGACGTGCTGCGACGTCTGCGGGACGACGCGGTTCTCGTCCGGCAGCTCCGCCCGGATGTGCACTGGCTGCTTCATGAAACGCCGCGCCATCGTGACGATCGGGCCCGGCATCGTGGCGGAGAACAGCATGGTCTGACGCTCGGCGGGCAGCTGCGCGACGATCCGCTCGACGTCGGGCAGGAAGCCAAGGTCGAGCATCTCGTCGGCCTCGTCGAGCACCAGCACCTGCGCCTCGCCGAGGCGCAGGAGCCCCTGCTGGGAGAGGTCGAGGAGCCGCCCCGGCGTACCGACCACGATCTCCACGCCCTTGCGCAGTGCCTCGACCTGCGGCTCGTAGGCGCGCCCGCCGTAGATGGCGAGCACGCGGATGCCGCGCGTGGCGCCGGCGTCGCGGAGGTCACCGGTCACCTGCACGCACAGTTCCCGGGTCGGTACGACGACGAGCGCCTGCGGGGCACCGCTGCCGCCCTCGTCGCGGCTGCTGATCCGCTGCAGCATCGGGATCCCGAAGCCCAGCGTCTTGCCGGTGCCCGTGCGGGCCTGACCGATCAGGTCGTTGCCCTGCAGCGCGATCGGCAGCGTCAGCTCCTGGATCGCGAAGGCGTGGGTGATGCCCACCGCCTCGAGCGCGGCGACGGTCTCGGGGCGGACGCCGATGTCGGCGAACGCAGGCCCGCGGGCGGCCAGGGCGTGGGCGGCCCGTTCCGCGGCCAGTTCCTCGGGGGTGGGGACGTGCACGGCCGGCGCGGCGGCGAGCTCGTCGTCATCTGGGGCGGCGGCGCCGGCATCGGGCACGCTCGGATCTTCTGCGGACAGGGGGGGAATGGGTCTGCTCCTTCGCACGGGCACACGAGGCGCCGCGGGCGTCCGTCGGGCGCGCGGACGCCGCACGTGCGGGCCAGCGTCGGCCGGGCGGAGGAGCAGCGCCGGTTAGACACCCACCGGCGGCGGACGCCGAGGTGGTGATCACGATCATACGCCGCGGCGCCGCGGGTGCCCGGCCTCGAGCCGGGCCGCGGCGCGTCGGCCGCTAGCGTGCGACGGGTGCCACCGCGCGACGTACCCGCCGAGGCGATCTCCGACCTGGTGGGGGCGCTCGCCTATGGCGAGCTGACGGCCTTCACCCGGCTCGCCGCCGACGCCAGGCTCGCGCCGACGTTGCGGGACGAGGTAGCCCTGGCGGGCTACGCGGCGCGCCGGTTCCGCGACTTCCGGACCCTGGCGGACCACCTCACCGCACTGGGCCTGGACCCGGAGCGGGCCATGTCACCCTTCGTCGCGCCCCTCGACGCGTTCCACGACACGACCGAGCCGAGCGACTTCCTCGAGGGACTGGTCAAGGCTTTCGTCGGCGACGGCATCGCGCGGGATTTCTACCGCGAGGTCGCGGACCTGCTGACGGCGGCGGAGGAGGCGCCGACCCGAGCTCTGCTGCTCGAGGTGTTGGTCGAGCCGAGGGGGGCGGCGGACTACGTGATCGCGACGGTGCGGGCCGCGATGAGGACGGACCGCGCGGTGGCCGGGCGGCTGGCGCTGTGGGGACGGCGGTTGGTGGGGGAGGCCCTCGCGCAGACGCAACACGCGGCGGCGGAGCGGGACGCCCTCATCCAGCTCATCAGCGAACGCGGCGACCTCACCGACCTCGTCGGGCTGCTCTCCCGCGTCACGCAGGCGCACACCGCACGGATGGACGCGCTCGGCCTCTCCGGCTGAGCGCGTCCATCCGACGTGCGGGACAGGTACGGCGCCGCTGCTACCGCGAGGAGCTCCGACGGCCGACGCCGACCCGGTCCACCACGATGAGCAGCACCACCGCGATGAGGGTGCCGACGATGAAGCGGACGATGCGGTGATCCGTGCCGGTGCCGAAGACGGCGCCGCCGATGAGCAGGCCGCCCACGCCGATGGCCACGGTCAGCCAGAGCGGGATGTCCTGCTTGCCCGGCAGGACGGCGCGTGCGGCCAGCCCCACCAGGAGGCCCAGGAGCAGGAGGGCGATGATGGTGACGACCACGTTGACTCCTTCGCCGGGGTGCGTCCCCGTCGCGCCGTGATCTTCCCCGGCGGACGGCGATCACGCTCAAGTCAGGAAAGTCTCACCCGCGCCACACATAGGTGGCCCCGCGGAGGGGGCGCGCGGGCCTGGCGGACCACCTCTCACCTTGGGCACGGCCGGGGACGTGGTGTTGCGGCTGGGGCGTGGTGTCGGCTGAGAGGGAGGCCAGCGGCTGGGAGGCCAGCGGCGGGGAGGAAGGGTGGCTGAGAGGGACGCCAGCGCGGGGAGGCCAGCGGCTCAGAGGGAGGCCAGCGGCTCAGAGGGAGGCCAGCGGCTCAGAGGGATGTCAGCGGCTGGAAGGGAGGGTGGCTCGCGGTTTGTGTCGCGGCTGCACGACACAAAGCGCGAGTTCGCTGGGCCGGCTCGCGGCTTGTGTCGCGGCGGCACGACACAAAGCGCGAGCCGGGCGGGTGAGGTCTTGCTCAGGACGAGGCGGCCGCGCCGAAGCCGACGCGCCGCGTCTCGGCCTGCGCGATCTCGACGTAGGCGAGCTTGGCGGCGGGCACGAGGACGCGCCGGCCCTTCTCGTCGACCAGCGAGAGCACGCCCTCACCGGCGATCGCACTGGTCACCGCCGCGGTGACCTCCTCCGGCGACTGAGTGCTCTCGACCACCAGCTCACGGTTGCTCTGCTGCACGCCGATCTTGACCTCCACCGCAAGGACCTCCACTGCACGAGAGCGCTCACCGAGGGGCTCGGCAGTTCGAGCCTAGGTGGCGAAGAGTGCTCCGGCGCCCGCGGTCTCTGCGCCCCTGGCGGACGCCGGGCCGGGATAACCGGCGATGCCGCGCCACGCCAGGCCCACGAGCAGGTCGACGGCGCGGTCCCGCGCGACGGGGCCCGAGGAGCCGCCGTCGAGGAGCCACCACCGCGCGCCGACCTCGGCGAGCCCGGCCAGCCCGACGGACAGCAGACGCGCCTCGTCCTCGGGCAGCTGGGTGTCGACGGCGATCGTCGAGGCGATGGCGTCGACGCAGCGCGACGTCATCGACTCGACGCGGTCGCGGACGGCTGGCTCGTTGCGCAGGTCGGTCTCGAAGACGAGTCGGTAGGCCTCGCCCTCACCGTCGACGAAGTCGAGGTAGGCGGTGATGGCTCCGCGCACGCGCGCCCGGTTGTCGGTGGTGGCCGCCAGGGCCGTCTGCACCGCGACGACCAGGGCCTCGGCGTGGTGGTCCAGCAGCGCCAGATAGAGCTCGAGCTTGCCGGGGAAGTGCTGGTAGAGAACGGGTTTGCTGACCCCGGCGCGCTCGGCGATGTCGTCCATCGCCGCTGCGTGGTAGCCCTGCGCGACGAAGACCTCCTGCGCGGAGGACAGCAGCTGGGCGCGGCGGGCGCTGCGGGGCAGCCGTGGGCGCGGCGCGGCGGTCATCGCTGCCGACCCGCCGGGCTGTTTGACGGCGCTCACCCCCGGCACGCTACCGGCGCCGGCAGCCGACAGCGGGAGCCCGCGGCAGGAGTCCGCACCACGCCGGTGAGCATCTGCCGCTCGACGGGCCCGAGGGGTCCGTAGCCGGCCAGCGGGGCCCGCCGCCCCGCCTCAGGCCTGCCCGGCGGCGTGCCGGCTGCCGGCGCGGGTGCGCCGCGCGTCGGGCACGACCCGGTCGGGGAAGCGCCTGAGGAACTCCCCCTCGAGCTCCAGCATGCGCGCCGTGTGCACCTCCAGCGCGTCCTCGGACCCGTGCAGGAACGTCTCGTGCCGGGTCTCGTGCAGGTGGGTGACCTCCCGCACCAGCGTCTCGTCGGAGAGCGAGGTGGGCGGGACACCGTGCGAGGAGTCGGGCATGCCACCGAGCTACCCGCCGCGCGCGGGGGGTACGCCGCCGCCTATGCCCCTCGCCGCGACCACCGCCGTACTCCTCGACATCGACGGCACTCTCGTCGACTCCAACTATCTGCACGTGGCGGCCTGGCACGAGGGGTTCGCCGCCGCCGGGGAGACGGTGGCCCAGGCCCGGATCCACCGGGGCATCGGCATGGGGACACCGCAGCTGCTGGCGTGGTTGGTGGGCGAGCAGCGGGCCGGTGAGGTCGAGGAGCGGGTCAGCGAGGTGCACCGGCAGCGCTACGCCGACGCGGCCCGGCTCCTGCGCCCGCTCCCCGGCGCCCGCGAGATCGTGCGCGCGCTGCACGGGCAGGGCGTGCGCACCATCCTCGCGACCTCGGCCAGCCCGGAAGAGTTGGAGCGGCTCCTCGCCGTCCTCGACCTGGGCGACGCGGTGGACGCGGTCACCTCGGCCGACGACGTGGCGGCGGCCAAGCCCGAGCCGGACGTCGTGGAGCGCGCGCTGGAAAAGGCGGGGGTCACGGCGGCGGAGGCCGTCTTCGTCGGCGACACCCGGTGGGACGTGGAGGCCGCCGGCAAGGCCGGGGTCGAGACCGTCGGGGTGCGCAGCGGCGGGATCGGGGCGGCGGAGCTGCGCGAGGCCGGCGCCGTAGCCGTGTACGACGACCCCGCGCACCTGCTCCGCGAGCTGGCCTCCTCGCCGCTGGCCCGGCTGCTGCCCTGATGCGCCGCTCCTGACCTGGTCCTTCGGCACCTACCGCGGCGAGCCGCGCCACTGGTGAGCGGCCCGCACCAGCAGCGACACCGCGTGCTCCCAGGAGGAGGCTTGCGTCACCTCCTGATGGCCGCACTCCTCGTGCGCCCGCACGGTGTCGAGCAGCACCCGGGTGGCGACCTCGGGCATCGCCGCCAGCACGTCGAGCCTGTCGTCGACAAAGGCTGTGAGCTTGAGTACGGCGGCGATCCGCGCCTTCTCCGCGCGGTCCTGGGTGAACCACAGACGCCAGGGCGAAACCCCCGTGCGGGCCTCGAGGTCGCGCTCCTGCAGCCACGCGCGGGTCTTCCACTCGGTACGGCGCCCCGCCTTGCTGACCAGGAAGACCATGTCTCCGTATGCCTCGCGGAGCGACGCGAGACCGGCGAACGCGCCCTCGACCTCGGGTGTCTGCAGCCACGAGTCGCCGAAGAACGAGGTGTCCTCGCCGCCGTCGGTGCACTGGTCGTTGCGGGCGATGAGCACTCCGCCGATATCGACGCCGACGGCGGGCTGCACGACGGTCACGGTTCGTGTCGTACCCCCGAGCGCCACGGGTCAGCCACGGGTCAGCGTGAGCAGGGAGCAACCGTGCACCGTTGCGACTACCGCTGCTGCGGCCGACGTCGCCCCCCCCGGGGCAGGAGCCGCGGGTGTGACGGCGAACACTCTGGGCATGCGCCGCCGTCGTCGTACCGCTCTCCTCGCCTTGACGTCGGCTGCGGTCGCACTGCTGCCCCTCACGGCGGCGGCCGCCGCGGCACCGGAGCGCGTCACCGCGGGCGCGAGCACGCCGCACTACGCCGCCACGGTGCGTCGAACGGAGCACGGCGTCCCGCACATCACCGCGGCCGACTACGGCGGCCTCGGCTACGGCTACGCCTACTCCTTCGCCCAGGACGCGATCTGCACCATGGCTGAGCAGTACGTCACGCTCGACGCCCAGCGCAGCCTGTTCTTCGGACCCGACGCCACCTACGCCCAGCGCGGCAACGGCACCGCTCCGACCAACCTCAACAGCGATGCGTTCTGGCAGCAGGTCATCGACGACCATCGCGTGGATCGCCTCGTCGCGGCCCCCGACGGACCGAAGCCAGAGCTCAAGCAGCTGGTCAAGGGTTATGTCGCGGGGTGGAACCGCTACCTCGCCGACGTGGGGGGCAGCGCCGGCATCGCCGACCCCACCTGCCGCGGGAAAGCGTGGGTGCGCCCCATCACCGAGGACACGGCCTTCCGGCGCTTCTACCAGCTGACCCTGCTGGCCAGCCAGGGAGTCGCCATTGACGGCATCGGCGGGGCGCAGCCGCCGCCGCCGGGCGCGCCCGCGCAGGCAGCGGCTGACCCGCAGGCTCTCACTCAGCAGCTGAGAGAGCGCTTCTCGGCGCTCGCGATCGGCAGCAACGCCGTCGCCGTCGGCCGTGGCGGCACGGCCGACAAGACGCATGGCCTGCTGCTGGGCAACCCGCACTTTCCCTACCTCGGCACGGAGCGCTTCTATCAGGCGCAGTTGACCATCCCCGGCGAGATCGACGTCGAGGGCGCCAGCCTCTATGGCGTGCCGCTGATCCTCATCGGCCACACCGCCGACATGGCCTGGAGCCACACGGTCAGCACGGCGTTCCGCTTCACGCCCTACCAGCTCACGCTCGACCCGAGCGACCCGACGCGCTACGTCTACGACGGGGTGAGCACGCCCATGTCGCGCCGCACCGTGACCGTGCGGACGGGCCCGGCCACGACCGTGACCCGCACGCTGTTCAGCACCCGTTTCGGGCCGATGTTCACCGGCCTGCTCGGCCTGCCCTTTCCCTGGACCCAGGGTGAGGCCTTCGCGATGCGCGACGTCAACGATGCGGGCCTCGGGGCGCTGCTCAACCACTTCCTCGACGTCGACCGGGCCCACAGCGCGCGAGCGGTGCTGGGGATCCTCGAGCGCTACCAGGGCATCCCGTGGGTCAACACGATCGTGGCCGACCGTGGTGGCGACGCTCTCTACGCCGACATCGGCGCCGTACCGCACGTCACCGACGACCAGGCGCGCACCTGCGCGAGCCCGCTCGGGGTGGCCACCTTCGCCGCGCTCGGGCTGCCCGCACTGGACGGCAGCCGCTCCGCCTGCGAGTGGGGCACCGACCCCTCCTCCGCGCGCCCCGGTCTGCTCGGCGCCTCGACGCTGCCCCGGCTCTTCCGCCCTGACTACGTCACCAACTCCAACGACAGCTACTGGCTGTCCAACCCGCACGAGCCGCTGGCCCCGCAGCCGCGCATCGTCGGGGACCACGACACGGCGCGCTCGCTGCGCACCCGGGTCGGGTTGCTCGGCGTGCAGTCCGTGGTCGACGGTGGCGGCTTCACCCGCCAGCGCATGCAGGACCTCGTCTTCGACGACCGGCAGTACGCCGCCGAGCTGGTCCGCGACGACCTGGTGACGCTGTGCCGTTCCATGGGCGGTACGGCGCCGCGCAGCGCGGGGCCGCCGGTCGCGCTCGGCCCCGCCTGCGACGTGCTCGCCGCCTGGGACCTGCACGAGGACGTCGGCTCGCGGGGGGCGCTGCTCTTCCGCCGCTTCTGGGCGCATGCCGTGACCAGCGCCGCGGTGACCAGCGTGGCGCCCTTCCTCATACCGTTCTCCGCGAGCGACCCGGTGCGCACGCCCAACACGCTCAACCCCGCGCTCCCGCAGGTCCGTACGGCCCTCGGTGACGCGGTCGCCGACCTCGCCGGGGCCGGCATCCCGCTCGACGCCCCGCTCGGCGACTGGCAGTATGCGACCCGCGGCAGTGAGCGCATCCCCCTGCCGGGAGGGCCTGGCACCTATGGGGAGTTCAACGCTGTCAACGCGGTGTGGGACCCGAAGCGCGGCTATCCCGACCCGCCGCACGGCTCGTCCTATGTCCAGGTGGTGACCTGGCACGACGCCACCGGTTGCCCGGACGCGGCGACCATCGTGACCTACTCGCAGAGCCCCGATCCGACGTCACCCTTCTATGCCGACCAGACCCGGATGTTCCCGCGCAAGCAGTGGGCGACCGAGCGCTTCTGCCCGGCCGACATCGCGGCCCACGCGCTCAGCACGACCCGGCTGGACTCGGTCGCCGGGGCGGGTGCGCCGGGCGCGGCGGGTCCGACCGCAGCCCGCGGCCCTCGCAGCGGCCCCCCCGCGCACCGGGCGGCCCGCCCGGCGCGCGCCCGTCCGGCCGCCCGGCAACCCGCCCGGTCGCTGGCCTTCACGGGCGCGGCTCCGGGCCTCGCCGGGTCAGCCGTGCTGCTGCTCGCAGGGGGTTTGCTGCTGCTGCGCCGGCGCCGCGCTCACGGCCGCATGACGTGACATCGGCGCACGTCAGCGGCCGGTTGCTCCGGGGGCCAGGTCGAGCTCCGCGATGGAGGTCGCACGCATCAGGTACTTCTGCACCTTGCCCGTCACGGTCATCGGGAACGCGTCGGTGAATCGCACGTAGCGCGGGACCTTGTAGTGGGCGAGACGGCCACGGCACCACTCCTGCAGCTCCGCGGCGGTCAGCTCGGACCCCTCGCGCAGCTGCACCCACGCGCAGAGCTCCTCGCCGTACCGCTCGTCCGGGACCCCGACCACCTGCGCGTCCAGGATCGCCGGGTGCGTGTAGAGGAACTCCTCCACCTCGCGGGGATAGATGTTCTCGCCGCCCCGGATCACGAGGTCCTTGATCCGACCGACGATCGCGAGGTAGCCCTCGGTGTCCATCGTCGCGAGGTCACCGGTGTGCATGAACCCCTCCGCGTCGATCGCCTCGGCGGTCCTGTCGGGATCCCGCCAGTAGCCCAGCATCACCGAGTAGCCACGGGTGCACAGCTCCCCGGGCGCGCCGCGGGGCAGCGTCTGCCCCGTCGCCGGGTCGACGACCTTGACCTCGATGTGCGGGTGCACGCGGCCGACCGTCGCCACCCGGCGCTCGAGGTCATCGTCGGCGCGGGTCTGCGTGGACACCGGAGAGGTCTCGGTCATCCCGTAGCAGATCGTCACCTCCTCCATGTGCATCTCGGTGATGACCCGCTTCATCACCTCGGCGGGGCAGGGCGAGCCGGCCATGACCCCCGTGCGCAGGGAGGAGAGGTCCCAGCTCGCGAACGACGGCAGCGCCAGCTCGGCGATGAACATGGTGGGTACGCCGTACAGCGACGTGCAGCGCTCCTCCTGCACGGCCGCCAACGTCGCCTCGGGCTCGAAGCTCGGGGCCGGCACCACGACACACGCGCCGGCCGACAGAGCGGCGAGGTTGCCGATCACCATGCCGAAGCAGTGGTAGAAGGGCACCGGCACGCAGATGCGGTCCCCGACCGAGTAGGCGAGAATGCGAGCGATCTCCCTGCCGTTGTTGAGGATGTTGCGGTGCGACAGGGTCGCCCCCTTCGGAAACCCGGTCGTGCCGCTGGTGTACTGGATGTTGATGGGGTCCGTGGGGCGCAGCCCGGCCGAGCGGGCTCGCACGGCCTCGGCGGGTACGGCGTCGCCCGCGGAGAGGAAGTCATCCCAGCCCGCCCCGAGATAGACCACGCGGGCCAACTCGGGGGCGCCCGGCCGCACCTGCTCGACCATCGCGCGGTAGTCGCTGCTCTTGAAGGACTCCGCGCTGACCAGCAGCCGCATCCCCGACTGCTGCAGCACGTAGGCGAGCTCGTGGCTGCGGTAGGCCGGGTTGATGCAGACGAGGATGACGCCGGCGCGTGCGCTGCCGTGCTGCAAGAGCAGCCACTCGACGCAGCTCGGCGCCCAGATGCCCACCCGGTCGCCCACGCCGAGCCCGGCGGCGAGCAGTGCCCGCGCGACCCGGTCGGCCGCTGCGACGAGCTCTGCGTAGGTCAGCCGCGCCCCTTGGTGGCGCACCACCACGGCCTCGCCGTCGGCGTTGTCCGCTGCGGTGCGACGCAGGCAGTCACCGATCGTCTCCTCGAGCAGGGGTATGTCGGTGGGGCCAGCGCTTGAGGACAGGGGCTCGGCAAGGGTGGCCACGCTCCGACGCTAGCCCGTACCCCCCCGACGCCCCCCCGCCCGGCCGCCCCCCGGCCGGCCGCCCCCCCGCCCCCGGCCGTGATCCGCTGGGATTAGCCCCCAGATCCGGGCGTTAATCCCAGCGGATCACGGCGGGGGGGGGTGCGGCGCGGGAGGATCACGGTGGGAGGGGTGCGGCGCGGGGGGTACGGCGGCGGTGGGGGGTACGGCGGGGGTGCGGCGGGGGGCTAGCGCCCGGTCGCGAGCGCTGCGAAGGGGTCACCGTCGCTCGCCACCCGCGCCAGCACGTCGTCCGCGGTGAGCAGCAGCGGGGTGCCGGCGGCGATGGCCTCGACCTCCGCCCACGTGACCGGCGCCGAGACGGACGGCAACTCCCGCGCCCGCAGCGAATAGACGCTGACCGTGGTCTTGGCGCGGTTGTTCTGCGACCAGTCGACGAGCACCTTGCCCGGCCGGAGCACCTTGGCCATGCGGGAGACGACGAGCGCGGGGTGCTCGCGCTCCAGCCGCTCGGCCAGCGCCTTCGCAGCCACGCTGCTGCTGTCGTCAGCGGCGGTCGCCGACCAGGGCGCGACGATCTGCATCCCCTTGTTGCCGCTGGTTTTCGCCAGCAGCGGTCCGTCGACGAGGTCACGCAGCAGCAGCGCCACCCGGGCGCAGTCGGGCAGTGCCGCCGGGGCCCCGGGGTCCAGGTCGAGCACCAGCTGGTCCGAGGGCAGCGGCGCCCCGGCGGCGTCCACCCGGTATTGCGGGGTGTGCAGCTCGACCGACGCGAGGTTGGCAACCCAGACCAGCGTGGCCAGGTCCGCGCAGACGACGTAGTCGATCGTCTCCCGGGATTTGGTCGACCCGGGCGCCGGCAGGTTCACCGTGCGGACCCAGTCGGGGCGTCCACGCGGCGCGTTCTTCTCGTAGAAGAAGCCGGCCTGGGTCCCGTTCGGGTAGCGCTTGAGCGTCAGGGGGCGGTCGGCCAGGTGCGGCAGCAGCACCGGGGCGATGCGGCTGTAGTAGTCGAGCAGCTGGCCCTTCGTCGTACCGTCCGGGAAGAGCTGCTTGCCGAGGTTGGACAGCGCCAGCCTGCGGCCCTCGACCTCGACGGTCACCTTCTCCTCGCCCGGCACGCTGCCCAGCTTCGCGCGACAGCTATCCGGGGAGCGACGCGGGGTCGACGTCGACGCCGAGGACGCGGGCGATCCTGAGCAGATCGCTGTCCCAGGTGAGGATGGCGGCGCCGCGGCGCCACGCCACGACCGCGACGAGGCAGTCGAGCAGGCCCCGCGGGGTGAAGCCGACGGAACGGCAGCGCCGGTGGGCACGCGCGGCCGCCTCGAAGTCGCTCACGGGGTCGAGGCGCAGCAGCGTCGCGCGGCCGAGGAGGCGGCGCAGCACGTCCCCACGGTCGTCACTCGTGGCGCCGGCGAGCACCTCCATGACGACGGGTTCGGTCACCGCGAGCTGTCGCGGGTCCGCCACGAGGAGCCGCGTCAGCCGCTCGTCCGCCGTGCTCTCGGTGCGCCTGTCGTGCTCCACCCACGCTGAGGTGTCAGCGAGAATCATCCACGCCCCGAGGTCCACGGTCCGGGGGGATCTCGCCGATGGCGTGGGCTCCGCGCATCGCCATCGCCTCCTCCGCGGTCATCGGCTGACCGGCGAGGTGCCGCAGCGCGAGGTCGACCGCCTCGGTCTTGGTGCGTACGCCGTAACGGCGCATGATCCGCTCCAGCGGCTCGGGGTCGAGCTCGATGTTGGTGCGGATCCGCGCGGCCATACACCAAACGTACACACGCCACCCGAAGCCTCAGCGTCCCGCCGGCGCGTCCCGCATCACCTCGGCGGGGTCCTTGTCCGCCCGCAGGCCCCTCCAGGAGGGGTGGCGCAGACGTCCGTCCCGGGTCCACGCCGTGAAGGCGACCTCGCCGACGAGCACCGGCTCGACCCAGACCGCCTGCCGCGCCTGCAGTCTCGGTACCTCGAGGAACGGGCTGGCCTGGCGTCGCAGCGGCGTGAGCCAGCCGAGGAGATCGGCCAATGCGCGGTCGGTGAAGCCGGTGCCTACCTGCCCGGCGTAGGCGAGCCCGGCGTCGGTCTGGACCCCGACGAGCAGCGCGCCCAGCGAGCCGGCCCGGCCGCCGGTCCCGGGCTCCCAGCCACCGACCACGACCTCCTGCGTGCGCACGTTCTTGACCTTGACCCAGCAGTCGCTGCGCACCCCGGGGGTGTAGGAGGAGTCGCGCCGCTTGGCGACAACGCCCTCCAGTCCCTGGGCGGCGCTGGCCGCGAGCACCGTGGCGCCGTCGCTGTAGAACGGCACCGGTGCCTGCCACGCCACTCCTGCCGGACCGAGTCCGTCGAGCCCGGCGCGGCGGTCGTCGTAGCTGTCCTGCAGCAGGTCGCGACCCGCGAGTCGCAGGCAGTCGAAGACCACGAGCAGCACGGGTACGGCGGTGACCAGCGTGCTGCTCGGCCGGGCGACGTGCATGCGGCTCTGCAGCGCCCCGAAGTCCGGGCGCCCGCCGACCAGCGTGACCACCTCGCCGTCGAGCACGGTGTCCGCGGGCAGCTCGTCGGCGAGGCCGGCCAGCTCGGGATAGGTGGAGGTGGAGTCGCGGCCCCGCCGACCGATGACGGAGAGGCCACCGGCCCGGTCGGTCGCGACCAGCGCCCGCACGCCGTCCCACTTGAGCTCGACGGCCCAGCGCCCGTCGTCGGGCGGCAGCCGGCCCGGGGTCGCGAGCATCGGGGCGAGCGGCATGCGGTCACTCTGCCCTGGCGCGCACCAAGCGTTCATCAGGAACCGACACGTCCGAACAACGTCGGGATGCTGCCGCGAGTCGGCCTACCGTGGGGGCGTGAATGGGGGAAGGATCACCAAGCTGCGGCTCACTGCCTTTCAAGTCCTACGTCGACGAGACGCTCTTGCTGCAGCCACTCACCTTGCTCATCGGGCGGAACGGCAGCGGGAAGTCGAATGCGCTCGACGCCCTCGAGATTCTGTCCCGGCTCGCCCGGGGGGACGAGGTCCGGGACGCCCTGGAGGGCAACCGCCGCGACGCTGAGCCGGTCCGCGGGGGACTCGACGGGTCTGCGCCGCACGGACGAGACAGCTTCCAGATTGGCGTGACGCTCGAGACCGCAGCCTTGCGGCGAGTCACGTTGGACATCACGGTGCAGGTGCGGCCACAGGTGCAGATCGTTGCTGAAAGGCTCTGCGCCGACCCCGCCTACCACCGGCTCCGGGACGTTGAATGGAACCCCGACCGGCATAATGCGCTCGCAGCCGGCTGAACGCGGGGACCTCGCGGCGTCGCACGGCGCCGGGCGGGTGCGCTCTGGCGGCGCGATCCCCCCCCCCGAGCGCGCCGCCTCATCCGCGGGCGACCCTCGGCGACTTGACGAGGCCGGCGACAAGACCGAAAGCCAGCAGCACGAACACCGCGGAGGCGATGAAGGCGCGGTCGGCGGAGTAGGCGAAGACATGGGCCGCCTGGGCGGCAGCGTCGCCGGCGACCCGCCCGGCGTGGTGGCTCGCCGTGCCGAAGACGGTCACGAGGATGGCGACGCCGAGGGTGCCGCCGAGCTGCTGCGACACATTCACCAGCCCGGAGGCAGCGCCGGCGTCCTGCGGGGGCACGCCGGCGAGGCCGGCCGAGGTCAGCGGGATGAAGGCCATGCCGTTGCCGGTGCCGAAGAGCAACAGGCACGCAAGCACGTGGCCGTAGGAGGAGGTGGGGCCGA
>JAABUT010003272.1_pt1 | contig 14134 bp, 12 predicted proteins | sample 5559281 | NCBI WGS metagenome assembly JAABUT01 (sample SAMN10711880, study PRJNA513359) | rock metagenome | isolation source: Antarctica rocks | place: Antarctica: Victoria Land, Ricker Hills nord | collected 2016-01-04
TTCACTTGACAAAATAAAGATGAACACAACATTTGATAATAGTGTAAATGACAAAAAATAAACACCACCATAAATGTCCACTTGAACAAAACATCTAATAAATACCACCACAAATGTCCATTACACCACAATTAACTGTAAAACAAGGAAACAAAAGTATGTTAGATTTATCTGGAAAACAGATCAAATGAAAGAGTGAAAAGTTATTTTTGAATTGTATTGTACAGATAAAAACGCTTCTGACAGAAATAAAGCCAGTATCAATTTATGATAATCATTATACTTTGCCAAGTACATACATTTGCTGCATTGTAGGGGTCGCACTTCCTCCTTCGTTTTCAAGAGTTATAGCAAAAGCCTGGGCTTTCGGAGTATTTTTCATTTTACATGCACCCTCGCAGTTGGGATCCAACACACCTGCATCTACAGGTTTGCCATTAACCAATGCCCATAACTGAAATTGTTTACCCTTTGCAGGACGGGGAAGTTTATTAGGCACTACATAAACATCTTTATTTTTAGTATTCCAATAAACAGTTGCAAGATGTTGTTCTTTTCCCGGAATACCAGGCATTTTAATAACTGCCATTGCAGGGTCTGTCATTACTTCTGCAGCCTTTTGCCATTGAAGTAAATGTGCCTGGTATAACTGATTATCTGCCATTAGTGAATTTCTTTGGCTTAGTAATGCCTGGTAGTCCTCATTTTTCTGACTATACCGCTTATACAGGTAAATATTTAAACCAGCACTAACAATAAACAGAATAACAGATGCCGCAGCGAGCATCCTTAATATACGAAAACTTTTGGCGGCCGTATCAACACGAGGTGCACCACCGGAAACAACAGGAGCAAAACCTTTTTCTTTATTAACTGCCTCAATTATTTTCGCTTTTACATCGCCTGGTGGTGCAATTGCATTTTCAAAAGCATGTTGCTCAAGCGCTGCAGAGAACTCTGAAATAGCTTGCTTAACCTCAGGATATTGAAGTTGAAGACTTTCTAATTCAGCCGCTTCCTCTGCACTTGCAAGGCCAAGCACATAGCTTTCGATTATTCCACTTTGTATGTAAGCCTGTATATCCACCTAAGGTTTTATAACTTGTTTTAATTGAATCAGGGCAGTCCGCAATCTTGTTTTGACTGTTCCTAACGGTATATTAAGCATTTTTGATATCTCGTCTTGTGTAAATCCTTCAAAATAGGACAGCTCTACTAAAACCCTGTATTCTTCTTTTAATTTATTAACTATTTTTCGCAGACCTATTTTATCGGTATTGGTTTGGGTGCTTCCTCCTGTCTCAGATGTGTTTTCTGTAAGTTCCCGGTTTTGCTGGCTCTGTTGATAATTTTTGCTTCTTACAGCATCAATGCTTGCATTTCTTGCTACATTCAACATCCAGGTAAATAATCTTCCTTTGGTTGTATCATAGGTATCAATCTGCCGGAAAATTTTGACAAAAACATCCTGCAGAATGTCATTAGACAATTCTCGATCAGAAATTATGCTAACTATTACAGAATACAAAGAGGCTGAATAATGATCGTATAAATAACTAAAAGCTAATTCCTGACGCTGCTTTAGCAACATCACCAATTCGCTTTCCTGGTATACGATACTTGTATTCAAATGACAGAGTTAGAGAAAATGGTTTGTGAGCGAAAGCGTATTCATATTTACGAAATGCGCCTGGCCCTGGATTTTTGTTTTAAGAAATAAGTTGCCGATACGCTTCAGACGTAAGCAGGTTTTCATACTGCGATACATCAGAAACAGACATTTTTATCATCCATCCTTCGCCATAAGGATCTGTATTTACTAATTCAGGCTGATTACCTAAGGCCGGATTTACTTCATCTACCGTACCTGCCAAAGGCAGAAAAAGATCGCTTACTGTTTTCACGGCTTCTACAGTGCCAAAAACAGCGTCTGCATCAAAGGATTTACCCACAGCGTCAATATCTACATACACAATATCTCCAAGTTCACTTTGAGCAAATTCGGTAATACCAACAGTTGCAATACTTCCTTCAAGTTTTATCCATTCGTGGTCCTTTGTATAACGCAGCGTATCAGGAAAATTCATAGAAAGGTTTTTTGAAATACAAATATTAAATAAATTTTTGTAAAGAGCTAATTAAGCATCATTATTTTCATCCGCACGTTTTTTAAAGGCCTGTCCGATGCATCCTTTGGCAGTTGTGCAATTGAATCAATTACATCCAAACCGCTGATAACTTCTCCAAATACAGTGTAATTCTGGTCTAAGAAAGGTGTGCCTCCTATACGGCTGTATATTTCTTTTTGTGCTTTTGTATATCTAAAAGAAGGATTAGAGGGTTGAACGCGGGCAGTGTAAATCTTATCGAGATTTTCAGGCGTTACTACTTTTCCCTGTACAATATAAAACTGGCAATTGCTGCTTGCTTTTTCAGGATTATCATCACGGGCAGCAGCTAAGGCGCCTTTTTTATGAAAAAAATCAGGTCTGAACTCTGCCGGAATTCTGTCACCGGGAGCAGCTCCCTCGCCAAGATGCACGCTATCAGGTGCATCTTTACTTAAAGGATCGCCGCCCTGTATCATAAACTGATTAATAATGCGATGAAACAATAAACTATCATAAAACTTTTGGGTAACGAGTTTTATAAAATTATCCCGGTGAAGAGGTGTGCTGTCATACAATTTGGCCACCATTACTCCGTAATCTGTTGATATTTCTACCAGCCTCTCTTTTGAAACTGCCGGGTCCGCCAGGGCATTTACCGGCAGAGAACCTTGTTTTTTGCGATCAGCGACTCCTGCCGGTGTTTTCTTTGCGGGTAATTTTGATTTTTGTGCAAAAACAGATGACGATACAACTGCAGCAAATATAATCAGCCACCAAAACCTTTTAAACATTTTGTACATTAAAACCCGTTTTTTTCAAAGTATAATAAAATATGGTCTTTTAAAAAATTCTCCTGTTCTATCAGTTGCAACGCAGGAATTTCTTTTAGTTGCTTAAAATGTGGCCATCCTTCCTCATCTTTTCCTTCCGCCAGGTAATATCCGCTTTGGCTAAGTAAGCTGCATACTGCTACGTGCATGAGGTCCTGTTTCTGTTCTTTAGTAATTTTTGACTTTATAAAACCTGTTTCCTGCATCCCTATTAAAAAAAGAATGGCTTCCATATCAGGCTTTTTTCCAAATCGTTCTGTTAGTTTAGCCTCAAGGTGCCACCAGCGTGTTTGCAAATCATCACTTACATTCATATCGCTGCAAAAATAGGTGGTAGCAATGACAGTTATACAAGGTATACTAAAGCAGGAATCAAAATGTTCAGCTATTTTTAAAATGCTTAACTGTTTTAAAGAAAGAATAAAATAAGCTTATCTTAGACTACTTAAAACTTACTGAATAAGAATAGCAGATAACTTACTGAAAACAATTTTATACGAGTGAATATAATCTGTCTGCTATTGCCACTTCAAGATCGTCGGGTATTGTTGAGGTTTCATCTCCAATAGCAACGTACCTGCCTGCTGATGCATCGTAAGTAAAAATATATTCTTCACTGCCATTAAAACTAACGCTGAAACGCGTTTCTGTATTAAATTCAAAAGGTGAGGCTTTTACAACATAAGGAATGCCATTCAGTAATAATTGAAAAGATTGATCTTGCATAAATAACTTTTTAAAGTAGCGACACAAAAACGATGCCTTCAGGCAGGTAAACATGAAGTATCAAAAGATAGCTGTCTTTCATGTTTTCATCGTAAGACAACTATACCTTAATCAATCATTCTTAATTCATTCCATCTTGTGGTATATCTCGGGCTTCGTAAATCCTGGCGCATCTTCCAGTTTTTTTCTGTTCCCGCTGAGGCAAATTTTACCACATCATCCCGCATGCTGAAGTTAATATTGTCGAGCATATCCATCAGGCGGCGCTTAGTATTGCCACCATTGGCGACGAAAAGATTTGCCTGGATGGAGGAATCGGGTTCGAGGCGGCCCAATATTACTCCGGCTTTCTTATAAACATTGCCTTTTTTGTATAATTGTTCTGTCAGTTGCATTGCAGGTTTTATAAGCTCGCTGGTAACGGAAGTGGCAGCAGGTAAAATAACGCAGGCAGACTCCATTGGTCCATGACGATATTTTACATGTTCGCCTTTTTCTTTGGGCACTACGTACACGGTAATTAATTTTGCTGCGCTTTGCTGGCGCCTCAGCTTTTCGGCTGCCCTCGACACATAAGTTGCCACCGCCTCTTTCACATCCTTTATTTCGGTTACCAGCGAGCCAAACATACGTGTAGTAGTAATCATTTTTTTATTGCCCAACTGATCTTCGAGTTCGATAGAAGGTTCTCCGCGCAGTTCTTTTATTAAGCGTACGCCTACAACTCCTCCAAGGTTTTTGCGGCACCATTCTTCCGGCATTTGTTTTAGTTGCCATCCATCTGTTATGCCTATATTTTCAAGCTTTAGAGACGACCGCGTACCTACTCCCCAAATATCGCCGACAGGTGTTTTTTGCAAAGCTTCTGCTATTTTTTCCGGCGTATTAAGAATGTTTATACAGCCTGTTCCTTTCTTATCTTTCTTGGCGAGGCGATTTGCTGCTTTTGCTAAAGTCTTGGTAGGAGCAACGCCTATAGATACTGAAATGCCTGTCCATAATTCTACTCTTTCTTTTATTTCTCTTACTATCTTGTCTAACTCTACAGGAGAGGCATAGCTCAGGTCGAGAAAAGCTTCATCCACCGAATATACTTCAACACATTCCGGCGGAACCAGGGTTTTTACCGTTTCCATAACCCGTCTGCTTAAATCGCCGTATAAATTATAATTGGAAGAAAAGGTGCCTATTTTGTGTTCTTCAATTATCTTTTTAGCCATAAAATAAGGCGTGGCCATTTTAATACCGAGCTTCTTAGCCTCGTCACTTATAGAAATAATGCATCCGTCGTTGTTACTCAACACAACGACAGGGTTTATCCTTAAGCTCTGGCCTAAATAACCGTTCGCAGGAACAATAAAAGTTGTTGCAGTCTATAATGGCTTTCATACCGACGCCTTAAAGGTTACTATTTTTTTGATTTTTTATTCGATTATTACTTCACATAACACTTTAAAATTGTAAATGCTTCTATAATGTTCAAATAAACAAAAATAAAAGAACAAAGGAATTTTGAATACTTTTCTCCGTTTTTTACTTACGATTTAATAAACTGACGGGTTTTAAATTATTTTTTATTTTTTAAAACCTTTTAACAAAACTTCTCGTTAATTAATTTATAGTCCGATTATTCCTGTTTTATAACCTCGCTTACTTTTCTTCAAGCTTAAGCAAAATTCCATATTCTATTAGAAATCTTTCTAAAAACAGGATTTTTTAATTAAATAACCAAAAAAATTTTCAAATGAAAAAAAAGCTATTTACCCGAACTGGGGTAAAATGGGCATTATCTGCATTATGCCTGCCCGTTTTCTCTGTTATTCTTATGTCTTCCAGTCACAGGGAAGCGCCAATGATTGCTTATGATCCCCAGGCTGACAACACTGATGTTTACGCCTTTAGAAGTCCTAATCATGATGACAAAATTATTATCATTGCTAATTACATTCCGGGGCAGTTGCCTGAGGATGGCCCTAATTATGAAAATTTCGGAGAACATGTTCGATATGAAATACACATAAAGAATAATGCTTCCACAAAAGGAGATGATATTACTTATCGTTTTACTTTCAAAAAGGTGAATGAAGACCCCACTACTTTTTTTCATGAAAGATTGGGAAAAGAGAATCAAAAAGACACTTATACTTTGGAAAGATATTTAGATGGAAGCTGGAAAACCATAATTACAAATGGTGTTGTCCCCCCTCCCAATATCGGCCCACGGTCTATTTCATCTAAGGTAGGTTTGGGAGCTCCTGATTATCACGAGCTTTTTCACGACGCTATAATGCATCCAAATACAGGAGAAGCCGTTTTTGCAGGACCTGTCGATGATCCCTTCTTTGCCGATTTAGGTGGAATTTTTGATTTGGGAGATGCTCCAAGAACAGATGGCACTCATCCGCAGGATCACCTTCAATGTAAAAATGTCTCAACAATTGCATTAGAAATTCCTATAACAACTCTACAAAAGGATCACAAAGATGATGAACAGAGAAAAAACATTTTAGATCCTGATTACATAATTGGAGTATGGGCTTCAGCAAGCAGGCAAAAAATTAAAGTATTAAATGAAGACCATCCTGGTCAAGAATCTTTTCATGGTGATTGGGTGCAGGTTTCCAGATTGGGCATGCCTTTAACCAATGAAGCAATTGATCCCTTTGGAGTTAAAGATCTTTATAACAGCCTGACTCCTTATCAGGATGCATCTGAACAACTTAAGACTTTCGGAAATTATTTTTACAATCCTGAACTGGCGCTGTACATGGACGATGCAAAATTTGGTACAGCAGTTCCTGCCTTAAAACCTTTACGTATCCAAAAGAAATCATTGGGAACTTATGGTTTTGGAAATGGTCAGGATGGACTGTATGGTTTAAAAGGCAATCCAGCTCTTAATGGAACTGCCTTAGCTGAAAATGCGTTTGGTGGTTTGTTATTACCAGCAGCAGGCTCTCCACGTTCGGTAGATTTATGGCCGATATTTAATACCGGTGTTCCTAACATGCGTCCTTACCAATTGGCTACAGGTAAAGGAGGTAATCCATTAGCCGAAGGCAAGCCTTTTATCAATAATTTCTTGCCATCAGTGGGAGATATGTTGCGTTTGAATATGGCTGTCCCTGCAACGCAGCGTGACAGTAAAGATTTTAGTCCTTTAGGTTTGGTTCAGGCTGCAGTATTAGGATTAACTGATCCACGTTTTAATACTTCTAAAAAACTTCAGAACATCCCAAACATGGATGGCTTTCCTAACGGAAGAAGACTGGAAGATGATGTAATACGAATCGAACTTCAGGCGGTCAGTGGTGTTGTACTTGCTGCTATTGGTTTGCCGTACGATGATTACACACCAGGAGGAAGCCTTGCTACACCGGCTTTAGTTGGAGTATTACAGTACCATACAGGTATTGATCATAATGATACAACTTTAAGAGATCAGTTTCCGTTTGAACAATTACCCTGGTCGGGCAAGCATAACTGTAATTGTGGAATATCGCAAACAATGGCCAGAAATACGGTTAATACTTTTGCAGAAAAAAGTGAAATAGGTTTAGCCAGCCCGGAAATAATCGCTACTTCATCTCCTAATCCTGTAGTAAATACTAACACAATATCTTACAGGTTGGAAAAAGCTTCCAGAATTAAAATTGTCGTATATGATGTATCCGGAAAACCTCTGAAAGTCTTAGCAGACAACCAGGAAGATGCGGGAACACATACCCTTCAATGGAATGCTGCATCTTTAGTGCAGGGAGCTTACTTTATATCAATAAACAAAGATGGATTATTAAAACAGTCTATCCGTTTAGTTAAACAATAATTAAACCTATAATAAGTCCGTAGTATAAAAAACTGCGGACTTATTATTTTTATATTATACTTCAATGAAAATTTTCAGTATGAATAAAAAATACATTTATCCTGTTATTATTATTTTGTTCATAGCAGCAATAGGTTTTGTTTTTATGAGAGCAAAAAAGCCGGAAGATATATCTTATGAATTTCAGGAAAGAAAAGGATCACTTTCAAAGAGCGATGAATATATAAAAACGCGGGCCAAAGCTGAAAGCCTTAACATGATTATTGAGGAAAATCCTGATGATAATAAATCAAGGCTTGCTTTAACTACTTTATATATCCAGGAGGCAAGAATTACAGGGAATTATGTGTATTATGATATGGCAGCTATGCAACAGCTAAATGCTGTATTAAAAAAAGATAATGAAAATTTTAATGCGCTCACTTATAAAGCCCTTATTTATTTATCACAACATCATTTTGCCGATGGCTTGGCAGTAGCTGAAAAGGCAAAGACTATTAATCCCTATAATGCATTTATTTATGGAATTCTTTTAGATGCTAATGTAGAAATGGGAAATTATACAGAAGCAGTAAACAATGCTGAAAAAATGGTTTCTATACGTCCTGATTTAAGATCTTATTCCCGGATATCTTATTTGCGTGAAATTCACGGTGACTACCCTGGCGCTATCGAAGCTATGAAACTGGCTGTAGATGCAGGCGTGCCCGGAGATGAAGGAACCGAATGGGCAAGAATTCAATTAGGACATTTATATGAAAACACAGGTGATCTCAAAAACGCAGAAATGCACTATGCCATTGCGCTTCAGGAAAGGCCGGATTATGCATACGCGTTAGCAGGAATGGCTCGCATTGCCACGGCAAATAAAGATTATGGAAAGTCGATACAATATTATTTAAAAGCAGATTCTCTTGTAAGTGATTATTCATTCAAAGAAGAATTGGTTGATGTTTATAAGTTAGCAGGTCAAAATGATAAGGCTAGCGCTCTTGCACAATCAGTTGTTGATAACATGAATAAAGACTCTAAAGCAGCATTAAGCAATGAAAATATCGGCCACTATGCAGACAGAGAACTAGCTTATGCTTACCTTAAAATTAATGATAATGACCAGGCATTAACTCATGCACTTGCTGAGTATAACCGCCGGCCGGATAACATTGATGTAAACGAAACTGTCGCCTGGGTATATTTTAATCAGAATAAGGCAGATAAAGCATTGCCTTATATAAAGGAAGCATTGAAAACTAATTGCAAAAACCCTGTATTGCTGTCTCACGCAGGATTAATTTATGCTAAAGCAGGAGAAAAGGCAAAGGCAAAATCACTTTTACAGGAGGCTGTAAAATATACTCCAAATATCTCTGACGAGCTTAAAAAAGAAAGTAATAAAACATTGGTAAGCTTATAAATTGCTGCGAAAGTGAGATGAATTTAAATGAGCTTAGCCTAAAAATATTTCTTACCTCTGTTATCTTCAAATCAACATTATAAGTAATTAAAATTGAAGTTATTTTGATTGATGATTTATTAAAGGCTTGGCCACAGCCTGTGAAAAATACAGCATAACTGATAGCCCGAAAAAAGTTACGTTGCTTGCTTCCGTCTTGCCGCTATAATAATATTGGCCAAAGTAAATATTTAAGTGCAATACCGGGTTATAAGTATATTCAATTCCCGAGGTAAGTTCTGTCATTAGATTTTGCCTCGAATTGAAAATATAACCTATACCGGCAGTAAAGGTGTTGGTAAATTTACCTTGCTGAAATATATTCAAATTTGGGCGAATTTCTAAATAAGCGGTAGTATCCCTTCCTTTTACTTTTCCTAAACTCGTTTTTCCAAGGTCTAATCCTACACTAAAAACGTCCCATTGCCTGCCAATCTCAAATGCGAGATTCGATTTCTCTGCAATAGTTCCTATATCGTTAGTAAGGCACGGAGCTAAAGAAATATACGTTTGAGAGAAACACCAGTTCGCAGTAATAGTCAATAAAACAGAAAAAAGTAAAATTTTCATGCTTTTAATTAATTTATAATTTAATAATTATTCGGTAATACTTATAATAATCTTGCCTGCCAATTATAACAAAGTGATCTTAAAATTTATGAAAGACGGATAAGTGAATAATTCTTTCGTAAAGTCTTTTTGTACCCGGATGAATTCCGGTCGTAAAACTTCTCTTTAAAAAGCTTCTTCTTAAAGAAGTACATTTATATTTTTTTATTATACCAACTATACGAGTTTGGTATTGGAATTTTCTGTAAGATAAACAACCGCGACGTTTTGTCAGAATGACAAACCTTTTTTACCTTTCCTATAGTATAATGAGGGGAGTGAATTGTTTAAACTAAAAATGTGAATAAACGTGATTACAGAATATAGGAATAGAGAAAAATTCATCGATAAGGTTTATTGGGTTCTTTTATTGTTTCCCCTTCAGCTTTCAGCACAATCTTTTGGCAAACATGAAGCAGACAAATGGCAACTGCAGGCAAGCCGGGTTACTATTATTCGTGATAATTGGGGCATTCCCCACATATATGGAAAAACAGACGCGGATGCAGTGTTTGGTCTGATGTATGCGCAATGCGAAGATGATTTTAAAAGAATTGAAATGAATTATGTTGAAAAACTGGGCAGAATGGCAGAAGTGAAAGGCGAATCTGAACTGTACAACGATTTGCTTATCAAACTGCTGATAGATACAACAGAAGCTAAAGCAGATTATAAGAGGGCGGAACCGTGGTTAAAAGAATTATTAAACGCATATGCAGATGGCCTCAATTATTATCTTTATAAAAATCCTGGCGTAAAGCCCGCTCTGATACATCGTTTTCAACCATGGTTTCCGTTGCTATGGACTGACGGAAGCATTGGAGCTATCAATACCGCTGATATTACTACGGAGGAATTAAAGGAATTTTACAATGGTAATAATGAATTGGCCAAAACGGAAAAAATGGAGCCGGGCTTGCAAGGCGGCTCAAATGGTTTTGCAATAGCTCCTTCCAAAACGGCATCCGGAAATGCTATTCTGTATATAAATCCTCATGTTTCTTTTTACTTCAGACCCGAAGTGCAGGTGCAAAGCCAGGAAGGGCTGAACGTTTATGGCGCTGTTACCTGGGGACAGTTTTTTGTGTACCAGGGTTTTAATGAACATTGTGGCTGGATGCATACTTCAAGCGCTGTAGATGTGGCTGATCTTTATGCAGAAAAAATAGTAAAAAACAATAACGGTCTTTTTTATGAATATGAAAAGGAATTAAAACCGGTAATTCAAAAAGAAATAATTATCCGCTGCCGCAATGAAGATTCAACTCAAACAAAAACCTTTACTGCTTTTTATACCGGACATGGCCCTGTGATGGCCAAACGAAATGGACAATGGATTAGTCTGAAATCTTACAACCGCTCTCTTAACAGTTTGGTTCAAAGCTGGCTGCGTACTAAGTCGAAAGGGTTTGAAGACTATAAAAAAGTTATGGATTTGCGGGCCAATACGTCTAACAGCACTGTATTTGCAGATGATAAAGGAAACATTGCTTACTGGCACGGAAACTTTGTGCCTGTAAGAGATAAAAGACTCAATTGGGCAAAACCTGCAGATGGAAGTACAGCAGCTACAGAATGGAAGGGACTTCACAAGGTAGATGATATAATCCATTTGTATAATCCTAAAAACGGGTGGATACAAAATTGCAATTCTACTCCCTTTACTGCTGCCGGCGTTAATAGCCCTAAAAAAGAAAATTATCCTCCTTATATGGCTCCCGACGGAGAGAATTTTCGTGGAATAAACGCTGTAAAAGTCTTAAGCGCCGGAAATAATTTTACAATTGATAAAGTTATCGCCGCTGGTTATGATACCCATCTTGCTGCATTTGACGTGTTGATACCCGCTCTACTGAAAGCGTACAAAACATCCGGCTCAGATACTGGTTATCATTCGTTGGAACCAGCAATAAAAATTTTATCTGGATGGGATAATAATACCGCTGAAAAGTCAATAGCTGCCACTTTAGCTATTGAATGGGGTGAAAAGTTACTTCCACTTATTATGAAAAAATCAGAAGATGATGATAATGCTGACCACGTCGAAATGTTTAAAAGGTTTGCATCCAAAGCTGCGGCGCCAATTCTGCTTAAAGCATTAGCAGAGGTAATGAACGATTTGACAAATAATTTCGGAAAATGGCAGGTTGCGTGGGGAGAAATCAACCGGTATCAAAGGCTTTCGGGTAATGTGAGTGAAATTCATGACGACACTAAACCGAGCTTACCAGATGGATTTGCAGCATCAAGATGGGGTTGTTTGCCTTCATTCGTCAGTCGAGTATATCCCGGTACGCAGAAGCGCTACGGATATAATGGTAATAGCTTTATTTGTGCGGTAGAATTTGGCAGGAAAATAAAAGCAAAATCATTATTAGCAGGCGGTGAAAGCGGAAACAAAGAATCGAAACACTTTGCCGATCAGGCATTGATGTACACAAAGGGACAATTTAAAGATGTTTTATTCTATAAAGAAGATGTGCAGAAACATGCAGAAAAAACTTATCACCCGGGGGAATAGGGATTTTCAATTATCACTTTTGAAGTAAGTTATTAAAAATCCGGAAATATTGAAAAATTATTGCCTGAAACGAAACGCCGCTTTGTGAGAATTTTCATCATAACGGTTTTCCTCGTTTTCTTCTTTGTAAAAAGCTTACTTTTTTTCTAAAATCTCTTTCCGTTTCTATTTCATAGTTTTGCGCTTCTTCGAAAATACTTCAATTATTATGAACCAACATTTAAGTGAGCAGGAAGAAGTGCGGCGCGAAAAATTATCGGAATTACAAAAACTGGGCATCGATCCTTATCCTGCGCCTTTGTACCCTGTAAATACAACTTCGTCTTATATAAAGGAAAATTATAAAGGTGAAGAAAATAAGGTAGATTTTGCTGATGTATGTGTAGCAGGGCGTTTAATGAGCATTCGCGATATGGGTAAAGCTTCTTTTGCAGCTATACAGGATAGCTCGGGAAAGATACAAATTTACATTAAACGCGACGAAATATGCCCCGGAGAAGACAAGAAATTGTACGATCACGTATGGAAAAAACTGTTAGACATCGGTGATATTATCGGAGTTAAAGGATATGTGTTTACGACAAAAACAGGCGAAACTTCTATACATGTAAAGGAGGTTACGCTGCTTACAAAATCGTTAAAACCTTTACCTGTAGTAAAAGAAGCGGAAGGCCATACTTTTGATGCCGTTACAGATCCTGAGTTCAGGTATCGTCAGCGGTACGCAGATCTTATAGTAAATCCGGGTGTGAAGGAAGTATTTGTAAAGCGCACAAAGCTGATAAATGCAATGCGTGAATTTCTTAATGAAAAAGGTGCTTTGGAGGTAGATACGCCTGTGCTTCAAAGTATACCCGGTGGGGCTGCAGCAAAACCTTTTATGACACATCATAATGCACTTGATGTGCTTTTTTATATGCGTATTGCAAATGAACTATATTTAAAAAGGCTGATAGTTGGCGGGTTTGATTGGGTGTACGAATTCAGCCGCAATTTCAGAAACGAAGGAATGGACAGAACACACAATCCTGAATTTACCATTCTTGAATTTTATACTGCGTACAAAGATTACGAATGGATGATGAATATAACAGAGCAATTACTGGAGAAAGTGGCTGTAGCAGTTAATGGTACAACCATAGCAACCGTAGGCGACAAGGAAATTGATTTTAAAGCGCCGTACAAACGGATAAGCATTTATGATGCAATACAGGAACATACAGGTGTCAACATCGCGGGTATGACTGAAGAGCAGTTGAGAGAGGCATGTATTCAATTACAGGTTCATACAGAGCCGGGCATGGGAAAAGGCAAACTAATTGATGAGCTATTTAGTAAAAAATGTGAAGAGCATTATAACCAGCCTACTTTCATAATTGATTATCCTGTGGAGATGAGCCCGCTTACAAAGAAACATCGCAGCAAGCCGGGACTTGTTGAGCGTTTTGAATTATTGGTAAACGGAAAAGAAATAGCCAATGCTTACTCAGAGCTTAATGACCCTATAGACCAGCGTGAGCGCTTTGAAGAGCAGGTGAAACTGATGGAAAGAGGAGATGATGAAGCCATGTTTATAGATTATGATTTCCTGCGTGCTTTGGAATATGGCATGCCGCCGACATCGGGTATTGGCATCGGAATAGACAGGTTATGTATGCTGTTGACTAATCAGCCATCTATTCAGGATGTATTATTATTTCCGCAAATGCGGCCGGAAAAAACGGAAGAAGTCCCTAACGCTTAAAGAGGCATTTTTTTGAGGTTATTAATAATAGTTCATCTTATACTTTTTAAAATTCAGTACTTATTGATTATCACTTCAGACTTCCCGAATAATTTATAACCATATTTATTTACGGTAACTATGATAACATTAAATCCCTATTTAATTTTTAAAAACAACTGTGAAGAGGCATTTGATTTTTATAAATTCAGAACTCCTTACCTACCCTTTAAATGGTGGTTTTTGTTCGCAAAATAAAAAATCACTAAATTGGCGGATGCAATTACTTCTGCCAATATTTCCCGCTAACACCAAAATGATTTCAAGCTGTTTGG